>Ga0302123_10000587_pt1 | contig 28334 bp, 13 predicted proteins | sample CB21_321_MG_FD_203109 | JGI IMG/M metagenome (GOLD analysis project Ga0302123, IMG submission 203109) | Marine microbial communities from Western Arctic Ocean, Canada - CB21_32.1 | ecosystem: Environmental > Aquatic > Marine > Oceanic | place: Canada: Western Arctic Ocean | collected 2017-09-28 | reverse complement strand
TCTGCAAGTTCCACCTGCATTAAAGAACCATCTTGCTTCGTCTCCACCTGCAAATGTATATGCAGTTTCGCATATATGTGATGTATCAAATACTGCTGATGCGACTGTTGAAACGTCTTCTCCACCTTGTGCAATTGCTGTTGCACTTACACTACCACCTGTAACTGATGCCGCTAATGTATTTAAATCTGCCTGTAATGCTGAAATAATTGCAACTGTGTCACCTGAAGATCTTGCCGTAGTTGAAGATAATGTGTCATTTGTATGATTAGCAACATTATCCATTGCTGTAAACAATGAATTCCATTTAGCCGCTGTTATTGTTGTTCCTGCTGATGTTCCTACTAATTCTGTTTGTCCTAAGCCATATCCTGCTGTGCCTGAACCAAAAACGTGATTTATTCCATATGCTCCTGCGGAACTACCACTTAAAAAATTGTTATATTCGTCATCTAAAATTGTTTCGCCTGCTACATATCCCATAATGCTATTTAACTCCTATTACACATTCCGTCAATTCTGTTTGCTGTGAGTATTTATCTTTTACCAACCTACCTATTACATTAAACGCTGTGCATTCATCAATATTTACTACTTTTCCTGCTCCGTTTCCAGCTGAAACTACACGAGCTCCGGCATCACCTTCACCTGCAATTTTAACTAATACTCTTCCTTTTAGAGCAATCATTGGATGTGAATCATTATTTCCTGCTTGAGCATTCATTAAAAATGCTGGAGAATCACTTACAACTCCAAACACTTGATCACATAATTCTTTATTACATTTAGTTACTTCTGCAGAACCACCTAACATTACAACGTCACCTGTTTCTAATTGCATATCTGACTCATATCTTTCTGCCAAATCCGCATACATTGCCGTTGTAGTAGTTGCATGAACTACGTTTGCTCGTACATCAACTAATGTGGCCGCTGATAATTCATTTTGGCCGCCCCCTGATTTAAATGCTGTCCAGGCACCGCCTGAATTTCCATAAAGGGTTGTTCCGTCATCTGCAAATGTTTCATCCCAAACCCAATATAAATCTTGTTCAGTTGCAGATGACGTTTCACCTCTGTTAACTTTTAGTCCAGTGAAACTTGGCATACCTGCATTTCCAGAAATGTTTCTGTTTAATTCTATAATGTTGTCTTCAATTGTTAAAGTAGATGTATTGATTGTTGTCTGTGTCCCGTCAACAGTTAAGTTTCCTTTTACCCTCAGGTCTCCCACTGATGGCAGTTCCAGTAATCCTGTGTCACCGTCCATGGTCATTAGTGTAGTTGTTACACCACCGTCATTTACTTTAAAAATAATATCTTTGTTTGATGTTGTGTTTGCAATAGTTAAATTGTCACTTACTATTGTAAATGTAGCATCTGATCCAGCACCAATTGTTATTCCTGAATCATTTAATACACCTAACGATCCTGATGTTGTGTCATTTACATTTGATTTTAAATAGGAACTGGCTATTACTGCTCCTAATCCGTCAGCATCTGAGGCTGTTCCTTGAAATTTATTCGATGATATTGCTGAAGATAGTTGAATACCTTTTAATATTGATGTAAAGCCTGCTGTTCTTAAAGCCGCCGCATTTGTTTCTGTTGTCGAAGGTGTAAATGCAACTGGTGAACTAATAAACACAACCGAATCGTTTACAACACCTTTTAATATTGATTTTTGTACACCTGTATCGTCTTCTATTACTTCAGAAACTATTTGAGTTACACCTGATCCTGCTACTGTTGTTGGTCCAATTAATGTCCATGCTGAACCTGTGTACACATAAAGTTGAGAATTTGTTGTGTCAAACCATTGATCACCTGCAACTGCGTTAGCTGGTTGTGTTGATGACGTTGCCGCACCACCTACAGGTTTCCATTTAGATCCTGTATAAACATTCATTTGATTATTTGTTTTATCGTACCAAAGTTGTCCTTGAATTTTGTTAGAAGGAGCTGATGTATTATTAAAATTTTCTAAAAGTTTTACAAAATTTTCATTTAGTCTCTCACCAAATCCTGCATATCCTTTTCCAAAAAGTGCAAGATCCGTGGTAGTAGTATCTAATGTACCGTCTGCTAATGAAACTAATTTAGTTCCAAATGTGTTATTGATCTCGTAGGTCATATCTAATATTAGTTAGATGCGTTATCTCTAACTTCAGTTAAAAAACTTACATCACCAACTAACTTGATTAAAATTGTAGCTAATTCTGGAGTAAGAATAGCATCTACTTTTGCTTCTTCTTCATCCGTCCAAGCCGAATCAAAATTTGCGTTAATGTAATCTGCGACTTCTTGTTTTGTTGCCATTTAATTGTCTCCTTATGCTTATTTATTAGTCTTTACGTTGCTTCTTGAATTGCTCGTCATCTGATATCCAATGTAAATCTTTAGAATAATTACCATCAAAATCACGTAAAAACGTTTTAACACTGGTTTCTGCAAGTATCATATTGTGAAATTTAACATATCTTTTATGCAATTCTTTTTCCTTTGTAACAGTATATACTAATTTCATACCCTTAGATTTTGCAATTTCCATTATAGCATCAATACACATTTTTAAGGCTTTATGTATATCTCTTTTATTTGCACGTTTATCTGCTACAACCCATTCCATAAAAGAAAATTGTGTTCCTACTCCTATATACAATCCACCTGCACATATAGGTTCACCATCATTTTCAACCATAATTCCATCAGGTGGAAGACATTCTTTTGGTACTGTTCCAAATTTCCAATCAGTCCACCACTTGACTAGTGTGTTGTAGTCCTGTTCTCTATCCCAAAGTCTAACTTGCATTTTTTTGTAATACTATTTTGTTTATATTAAATTTAGATTCAAAGCAATAACGTACTGCTTCTGCAACTTCATCTGCTTTTAGTTTTGGCCATTCTTCCCACAACCCTGCACTCATTTCAGTATCTACTGTATCAGGACATATATCAAATATAGATAACGGTTTCATAACTAATTCTTGTTGAACGTTTTCGATATATTCTATTAATTCTTTTTTTGAACGACAATATTCTTTATATGTAGGAGTGTTGTGTGTATTATCAATACCGATTAATGTTCCGGACGTACTTGTAATTACAACAATTTTTTTATTTTGATTTTGATATTTTTTATATATTTTTTGTAATAACCTTAATTGATTATTACCTGCGTAAGCATTAATAACAACATACTCACACTGATTAATTTTATCTATTATATTTTGTTGATTTTTACTTAAATCGTATCCATTAGATCTACTTAAACCAATAACTTCAAATTGTTTTTCTTTAAATAAATCTGCAATAGCTTTACCTATTCCTTTAGTGTGACCTATGATTCCTATTTTATATTTTTTGTTTTCTTGATTCATATACATTTGCTAAATTTTCCAAACCTTCAAACTCATCGTTGTAGTGTTGGTAATAAGCTTCAAACTTCTCTTTAGTGTATAATGATTCTTTATAAAAGTCAATTAATAGTGTAGTTCTTTCACCTGAATTATTATTATATCCATTATGCAATTGTAAATCTGGTTGAAAAACAAATGAATCTCCAGTTTTCCAAATGTGTAGTGCTTTTTTTGTAGTTTTTAAATCCATATAATACATACCACTGTCTGTTCCGCCACCATCATCTATGCACAATTGATATCTCCAACCACCTTCGCTGTCTTTGTGATTACCAATTTTTGTATCTGCACCTACTGTCATAAATGCAACATTGGTTTTATAAGGAAATTTTCTTAAAATACTGTACAACATAGGATATTCATTAAAACTTTGTCCTTCATATGTTCCTGAACTTATACCTAATGCTTTCCATTCGCCTTGAACATAATCTCCTCTGCGATCGGTGTCGCCTGGATAAAAATTATCTTTGTCTGTATAGTCTTTAGGATCTCCTCTAACACTATTAGAGAAGTCTTCTGGACTTAACCATACTTTGTTAGATTGTGAATTAAATTCGTGTGCTATTTCTTGAAAATACTTGTCTAGTTGTTGGAAACATTCGCCTTGTTGGCCGTAATAAAAACTCTTATCAATCATTATTCAGTATTTTAACATCATCGACCTGTGTTTGTCTATCATGTTCACGCCAAATACCAAAAAATTTCTCACCAATAGATAATAATTTTTGTTTTTCATCTATTTCAAAGTAGTCAGTAAACTCTATACCATTAATCATAATTCTTCTAAATTCAGAACCAAATACGTAAACTATATGTTCATCATCTCCTAATGATTTTCCGTACTTACTGTCTGCTACTCTTGTCCAACTACCATCTTCTTTAACCATGTGTGTACCTGAAACTTTAATACCTTTGTACTCAAATAAATCATCAATTAAAAACTTACCTGTTGCAAATACAAATCCACCAACTGCTACTTCATCTCTAATATCAACAAGTTCAACTGCTTTTTGCGAACCATCTGCCATAGTAACTAATGTGCCTGCTATGAAACAACCACCACCACCACCTGTACCATATGATCCTGATGAGTTTCCTCCGTTTGTATCTCCAAATCCTGAAGCTGTTGCTGTAAAATTTAATCCTGAATTAAACATATCCTTCCAAGCGCCTGATACTTTTACGTAAGCGGCTGTAATTTCTTTCCATGCTCCTGAAACTTTTGTGTAAATGTTAGAAACATCTTTCCATGCTCCTCCTACTTTTACACTAGCTTGTACACCAACTGTAAAAATAACTACTGCTCTTCCGTTTGCACCTGAACCACCCGGACTTCCACCTACTGCAACTCCTGGAGAATAATAAGCACTACCAGTTCCGCCTGGCGTTACACCTGATCCATTATCTTCTGTTCCACCTGCGGCATTGTTTGTTCCTGCATAACCTCCGGAACCACCTTGGTCTCCATTTCCACCATTACCTGATTTTCCGCCAGCTACTCCTCCGCCACCGGCTCCACCACCGCCACCATCTCCGGAGTGATCTTTACCTTCTTCTCCTAATGTTGCGGGTGTATGTGCTGTTGCACTATTTGTATTAAGACCTGAACCACCATTTGAACCTGCTCCAGAACCAGCACCTCCGCCACCGCCTCCAGCGACTGCGACTGCTGTTCCGTCCACTATTACTACTGTGGCACCACCAGCACCGCCGCCAGCACCTGAATAAGGAGTTGGTCCTGCGTTACCACCGTTTCCACCTGAATATGCTTCTTTACTTTTTCCGTTTCCACCACCTGGTGCTCCACCACCTGATGCTCCACCACCGCCTGAACCACCTACAGCGATTTGTATGGTATCACCAATGTTAGATGCCATGCTTATACTTGTTGCAGTTACATAATGGCCAGCGGCTCCATAACCACCTGGTCCACCTGCGTCTGCACCGCCTCCACCGCCAGCACCTCCCCAAAGGTGCACGTCGATATGAGTTGTACCAGCTGGTATAACTAATTCGTTTATTGTTCCTGTATATATAAAAGTTTTTGTAGTAGTAGGCATCTGCTTTCTCCTACCTAATTAACATACTTAAAATGTATGTCTCCGTTCACACCACCTGTTGGTGCGGCGGTTGTGACTGTTTTAGTTGCTCCACCCCAAAGATTTCCATACGTAGCAACCTGTCCTGTTGTTGGAACACTTACACTTGAAGTATCACTAGTTGTGATTGCTGAACCTACAGCCGCTAACGAAACGTTAGTTACTGTTACTAGTCCTGCCGCTGATGTTTTTAATACTTTTGCTTTAGCGGCATTACCATCTGCAACTGCATCAGCTAATCTAATTACTTGTGAATATGAAGCATTTTCGCCTGCTGACCAAAAGTTCTCTGATACATCATAAAATATTCTTGCATCATTAGTATCACTTGTCTCAACTATAAGTCCTGAGTCTGCTTCACCGCCTCCAGCATTTACTTTTAAAAATGTATCTGCGTGTTGTACAATGCTAGATGATGTATAGTTGTATGCACCACTAACGTTCAAGTTACCTGTAATTGTAAGGTCACCTGTCATATCAATGCCACCGTCTGCACCTGTTAATTGTAAAGCTGTTTTAGTAACTCCACCGTCATTTACTGTAAATTTTAAATCTTTATCTTGTGATGTTTGTGCAATTGTTACATCATTGCTTGTAACTGTTACTGTTAATTCTTGTGCGTCACCAACTATTAATCCTGTGTCTGTATCAATTGTTAATGCACCTGTTGTTGTATCTGCCGCATTTGATCTTAAAAAATTTCCACCTGCAATAACTGTACCTGAAGTATCTGTTGTTCCTGATATGTCAATGGCAGATGCCTGTGTATTTGTTCCGTCAAATACTGCACCTAGAGTTGAATTTAATGTTAATCCTGCTTTAATTGAAGCAAATCCTGTTTGTGAAACTGAAGGTGTAAATGTTTCTTTTGAAAGTATACAAACTCTTATATTACCTGCATACATTGAAGAAACAGCTTTATTTCCACCTGCACTACCAAGTGTTTCAATTTTCCAACCTGATAATGTTTGCCCTGATGTATAAACTGGACCAACTAATTGCCAAGCACTACCAGTATAAACATAAAGTTGATCATCATCTGAATCTGTCCAAAGATCTCCTGCTCCTGGAGATGATGGTGCCGCTGATGCTGACTTACTTCCGCCAGCTGGTTTAAATGCTGAACCGTCGTATACTTTTAATAGTGCGTTTGATGTATCAAACCATAACTCACCTTTTAATGGTGTTGTTGGTGTGGATGTTGATGCTGAATTTTCTAATAATTTTACAAGGTTTTCGTTTAATAATTCACCAAATCCTGAATAACTTTTTCCAAAAAGTGTTAAACTTGTTCCATTATTAACTGTGCCGTCTGTAATTGTAGCGACTACTGTACCATCTGTTTTGTTTATTGTATAAGCCATAATTTATACCCGTATTTATTGTCTCCCTACACTTATTAAAATGACACTTTCTTGTGATCCATTATAGTCTTCCATTGCTTTTCCTACAATAGATCCTATTTTTGGAGAAAATGCTTTTTTGGCACATCCTGGATGTTGTCCACACGTTGTTAAAAGATCACCTTTATTAATATTGCCATGCACTCTACATTTTACTTTTCCTATAAGTGCAACTGCTTGTCCTTCTGATTTATCATTCATTAAGTATGCAGGGTTCTCACTTATTACTCCTGCTACTCTTGTATCTTCTGCTATTGTTGATTGTGTAATTTCTTTATCTCCTCCAAATATAACAACTGTACCTATATCATAATTAGAGTCTGATGTATATTTTTCAGCCAAATCAGCGTATTGAGCCGATGTTGCTTTTGCGTAAACTGTGTTATATCCTAATAGTGATGTTCCAATATCGTATGTTGTATTTGCCGCTGGTGTTATTGCTCGAGATATTAATGTACCTGTCATAGTACCACCTGCTAATGGCAAGTCTAATGTTGATGTTCCTGTTAATGTACCTGTAACGTTTCCTGTTAATGCTCCTGAAAAAGATGTTGCCTTAATTACACCACTAACATCAAGTGCTTCTGTTGGAGACGTTGTACCAATACCTACTCTTGAATTTGTACCATCAATAGTCATTACAGTTGTACTTGGTGCACCACCATCATTAACTTTAAAGCTAATATCTGTGTCTTGTATGTTGTTTGTAAATATAACCCCAGTACTATCAACTGTTACTGATAAATCACTATCTGCTCCAACTGTCATTCCCGAATCGTTAACTATACCTAATGTACCCGATGTTGTATCGTTTGCATTTGACGTTAAGTAATTTGCAAAATTAATGTCACCTAATGCATCTGAATCTGAGGCTGTACCTGCAAATTTAAGACCTGTTATTGATGTAGAAAGTGTTATTCCTTTTGTAATAGTTGCAAATCCTGATATAGTAACTTTTGGTGTAAAAGTATCTTCTGAAATTATTGCAATTAAATTTCCGTCATTATACCATTTTGTAATATTTTGTGTATCATCACTTGAATCTAAAATTGAATCATATGTAAATCCATTTGTATTTCCTGTTGTACCTGGAGGACCAATTAAAACACTTGAACTTCCATTATAAAAAAAAAGTTGTCCTGTATCTGAATCTATCCAAATATCTCCTTGTGCAAGACTTGCCGGTGCTAGTGATTGATATGGTGCATTACCTCCAGCAGTTTGAAAACTAGTACCATTATAAACTTTTAATTTAGAATTTTCAGAATCATACCAAAGCTGTCCTATAATAGGTTTTGTTGGTGCCGCTGTATTTGAAAAATTTTCTAATAAATGTAAAAAGTTTTCAGCAATACTTTCTCCATACCCTGCATAACCTTTTCCAATAAGAGATAGATCTGTTTCTGTATTAACTACAGAATCTTGCACCGTATATAAATTTGGTGACGCTGAACTATCTGTTTTGTTTACTGTGTATGCCATTTATTAGTACCCTGTGTTACTACCTGAAGTTGTTCCGCTTATTGTATTTGAAGTACTCGCCGCAGTTGAACTTGTTTCAGTAAATGTTGTTAATGATTGTACTCTTAAAGTATAATCAATTTGAATTAATCTGTTTAATGATTTTTGTACTGGGTGGAATATAACGTGTGTCAACAATTTATTAGTTGAACCGTTTTCTGTTCCTTCCCAACTTTTTAATCCTAATTCATCAAACACATAATCACCATTAAAATTTGCTGTATTATCAAAAGCCGCTTGTCCTGTTGGCTCTCCATAATCTAAAGTACAAGTACAAACTATATCAGTATATTTGTTCCCTGCTGTATGGCGTACTTCCATTTTGTTTCTTGTAGTATCTTTATTTGTAGATGAGTTATCATCTATTACTTTATAATATGTTTGATTATATAATGTTGCATTTGTACCTGTTGAATTTGGCGTTAGGTAGGTTATAATTCCTGTTGGATCAACAGATGTTCCACCATTACCAAATGCCATTTCGTGTACAAATCCTGTTGTTTTGTTTGCTAAACTGTTTGCCAAGCCTTGTGACATATTTTCATAGTGAATTGCATTTCTTTTATCTACTATTACTTCTCCAGTTTCTGGATCAAATATTTTAATATGCCCAGTCATACAAACTCCAGTTTGATCTTGTGGCTTTTGTACTTCTTTTTTATGCTCGTTTGATTTGTTTTCGTCAGTCATCTTATTGTATTTATTCAGGTGCATTTGTTGGCTCCACTCCTATGAATTTTGCTTGTGCTGTTGCAGAAGCTTGTAATCCTTTGCCATTTGATGGATTACCGTCTGCTCCTGTATACCAGACCTGTCCTTTCTTATGTAATATTTTAACCTGCGTTCCGTCTGCTGGTGCTACACTTAAAGTCACCGTAGTACTAGATGCAGAGTAGTTAATAGTTGAACCGTCCTCGCTAGTCAACAACAATCGTTGGCCACCAATGAATATGTCTAATTGACTAGCTGAGGTTATGGTTTGTGTTGTCGTAAATGCGACTGTACTACCGTCACCTGTTGCGGTGTCAGTATATACTGTGTCGGCATAAGGGACTGTTTGTGTTGAGCTGGCATCTACGACATTTGTACCACCTCTGTGCACCTTAATTCCTGTTCCTAGAGTTCCTCTTCTTAATTGTCCTAGAGTATCTCCGTCTTTTGTAAAGTATTCAATTCTTTCTTTATCTATAAAAATTACAGCAGGAGTATTTGAATTTGGCGTCGGAAGTACCGTACCATCTGCTACTGTAATTGTTTTATCACTTTCAAATAAATCTTGATCAAGTTGTGTTGTTGCTGTTGAACTAATTCGTTTATAAAATGTTCTATTCAACATATCTTTAAAAATTCTAAATCCTGTTGCACCCACATTAGAATCACCTGCAAAATACATTACATCAATTCTATCTGTTTGTATTAATGTTTGGCTAACAACAGTAATTGTGTTTCCTGATATTGTATAATCATAATTTTGTATTAAGGTTTCTCCGTTAACCCAAACAAACACATATTCAGATGACAACGGATTAAATCTTAATTTAAGTATTCCATCTGTTGTACCTTCTAATACTTCACGTCTCTGTTTCATTCCAAGTGAATTATTAAATGTTGTTACAGTCATATAATCACCACCGCTTAAAGTATATCCATCACTTGCAATTTGTGTTGGATCTAATATAATATCAGTGCCTTCATTATAGTAATGGTTGTCAACTAAAGTTGAAATGCAAATTACGTCTGTTACTGTTGGTACTGAATCTGTAACAAATTCTATATTTTGATTTCCTACATCAACCGTGTAATGTGTGTTTAGATTTTTCTCTGTTCCATTTACAAAAACCTGAACTTCATTTGCATTTGTAATTGTTTTTGAAGGGTCAACTGTTGAGTCATCTCCTAATCCTGATACAACTCCATATGTAAATGTGCTACCATCACCTGTATAATAAGTATTGTCTGGTCCTCTTAAAACTTTTCCATTAACTTCAATTATTGTTAATCCTGAATATGGTCCAACTGACCCTGGTGGATATGTTAAAGTATATCTGTTTGTACCACTTGCATATTGTACAGCTTCAGATCTAATAGAAGCATATGCTCTTGTTGCCGTTGTTTGATTGAATCCAGCAACTTGAATTAATGCATTTGCCGTTGGGGCAGAACTAAATGTAACAACAATTGTGTTTGCTGTTGACGTTGTTGTATAAGATGTATTTGGTACTCCGTTTACTGTAATATAAAGTTGTGAATTACTTGAATCTAAATTAAAATTCTCTCTTGTTGACGTTGTAAATTCAATTGTTGAACTATCTCCTGTATACGTATCTAACACTCTATAATTTTCTCCAGATATTGCAAAACTTCTAATTGATATTACTGAATAATTTCCTGGTGCTGTGCCAAATGTTATTGTTTTATTTGCAACATTAATTGTATAATGAGTTGTAATTTTTTTAACTACTTTATCTACAGTTACAATTACAGATCCTAATGTGCCTGGATATTGTCCCATTGAGAACGTAGTTGTATTGGCATCACCTATATAATTTTTTCGTTGTATAAATGGTATTCCCGATTCAGGTGACGTATAAACTTTAATATCTAACGTGTCAAATAATTGTCCTGGAACTGCTTCTTCAGGTGCATATGAAGTTTCTGGTGAAATAAACTCATCACCTTCTATTAATATATCAGATGGTGCTGTACCTAATGCTGTATTAAATAATCCACCTTTAACAATAGAATCTAAAGTTTTATCATCTGTTGGTGTTAATACCCCGTCATCATCAAATGGCATAAATTCTACAAGAGCGTTTTCGTCTGGTGTTGTGCTCAAAGTAAATGTTGTTGTTGTTCCGTCACCTCTAAAAACATCTGTTGTTTTTGTTCCTGCAACATATACCTGATAAACTTTTGCTGGTGCTGAACTAAAAGTATATGTTCTAGTTGATCCGTCTGCTATAAAAGATATAACAGTTGACGCTCCATAATTGTCCCAAGGAAAATCGTACCATCCTTGTTTATCCCATCCTTGTCCTTCAGAGAATAATAATCCTGTAACCATTGTTCCACCATAATCAACTCCATCCATTAATTGTGAAAGTTCAATTCCTGGCATACCCGAAGTGGGTGTATACATACCTTTAATTCTATCAGTTGCAGTTACTTTTCTTTCTGCTCCTGTTAATTTATAAAGATTAGTTTTACTAAATGTTGTTCCTGTTGTAAGTGCTTTAGTCGTTTTATAAAGCTCATTATTATATCTAATTAATTGTCCATATGCATATGACGTACTTGCTGTCCAATCTACAACCGACGATGTAGAAGAGATTCTATCGAATCTCATAGTCATATCAAAATCTCTTACAAGATCATTTCCTAAATTTGCATATGCTTTGGCAGAATCTGATGGCGTTCCTCCGTCTGTACCTCCACCTGTAATTACAACAAGTGGTGTTGACGTATAATTTGCTCCGATTCCTGTTACAGTAATTGACGATACCAAACCATTTTTAATAATTGCTATGGCTGTTGCGTTAGTAGTATCAGGTGTTGTATACATTTTATACGTTCCTGACTTTGTTGTTTGATTATATGTTGTATGCGAAATTGGTTGATAAAATGTACCTGTGTAGTTTACAAACGTAAATTCTCTTACTGTACCTGCTCCACTGTTTTGTGAATCAGCAACTTTAGCCTGTGCTTCTGATGTATATAAAGGATAATAATATCCTAATGATCCCGAGCTTACTCCTGATGCCGCAGTATCATATAGTTGGAATGGGCCTGTACTTCCTGTTGTACCACCAAGTATAGTTACTGTTGGTGCAGTTGTATATCCCGATCCTGCTGATGTAACTGTAATTGATGCTACGTGTTTTTTATGATAATCATTCCACATTCTCCAAGGATATTCTGTTAATTTTGTAGTATCACTTGTTACATTAATACTTCTAATTTTACTTTCATTAGAATCATAAAAAGTAGGATTGTCAAAATCTGTATTAATTCCATTTTGTGTATCTGTTGATGTATAACCTAACTTATATTCTCTTAATTTTGTATGAAAAGGTTTAACTTCATTTATATAATTTTCAATATAAGCATCTTTGCCAGTTGTATAAGTTTTTCGTTGAGCTAATGCTCTAACAGAACTCTTAATATTAACAAATGATGTTTTAAACATCCAATCCACAAACGTTTGTTCTGACAATACTGTTCTTAAGCCAGTAAAAAATAATGTATTGTAATGAATTTTTAAGTCTCCAATAAAAATGTCATCTCTCAATGCTGTTAAAATTTTACGTGTTTCTAATGTTGGCTCTTGATCAAATAGATTCCCATCAAAAACATCATCTCCTGCAAATCCGGTATCATCTAAAGCATAATCATAAAGTTTTGTTGATAATTTAATTGTACCATTTTGTGTTGCAACATTTTCCCAACCATTTGCAGTATATTGAAATATTTTCCATCCACTTGTATCAGCTGATGTAACTTTAGCATGACTTCCAATTTCAACACTTAATGAATCTAATTCGTATTGATAAGTTACTTGTTTATCAATTTTTGTATCTACTGTTGTTCCAGCGTTGTACCAATCAATATACGAATAAAATGCAGATGTTTTATAAGTTTGTACTTTTGTTCTCATCCATGTTGCACCATCCCATTGGTATATCGCCCAAAATCCATTTATGTTTTCGTCTGCTTTAACAAGATAATTTACTGTGCCTGATAAATCTTTAGTATCAATATAAGTTAACTCTGCATACGTATCAATTGATGCGTCCCACTCTAAACTTTGTGCTGTTGGCTCTGGATCAAAAGAATTTAAATTAGTTAAATTAAGTGTATTTGCTAATTGATTTGATTTTAAAATTGTATTTGCATAATCAATAATTTCTTTCAATGCATCAAATCTGTTTACATACCAACTTTGTCTTGGTCGTATACTTGTTCCATATCTTTTATTAACACTTAAATTCATATCAGGTACCTTGTTACCTACAGAATTTTGTCCAGTTAAACTATCCCACCAAATATTTTCAATTCCGGTATCTGGTCTTGAATCTTTATCACCTTCCTTGAATAATTTCCAAACCGAATGTTGTTCTGAATCTAAAGTATTTGTTTTATAATCAACACTTAATATTATATCACTATTAACTAAATTATTTTTAACATTATTCACTATTAATTTGTTAGTATCTGTTACAGAAAAATATTTCGTTCCTGAAGCAAAAGGATTTGTAATTAGATTTGAGATATAAGATGTAGTATTTTTTCTATCAACTACACTATTTTGAGGTAAAACTCCAGCATTTTTTACCCAATAATAATAGTAATTTATATAACCATCTAATTGAGAATCATATTTTTGTTTTACAGTATATTCTAAATCTGAAGTATTATATGGCGTTCCGTTCTGACTAGTGGTTGTTACAGCAGTCATGTTCCATTCACTTGGCAATAATGTTGATTCTATCCATTCATATATGTCAATTGAAGAGCCAGGAAATACTTTACCCCAATTGTTTGTTTTAAATTCTTGATCTCCTTGTTCGTACCATATCCATTTAACTTTTGATAAGTCCCACCAAGTTTCACCTAAATGTTCTTCACCCCACGGTGTTTTATTATTTTCTTTTGGACCAACATTATAAACTGCCGGATCCCATGTTGTTTTAATATTAATTTCTCTATCTGCTATTCCAAGAATTCTTCCTTTAACTGGATCATATAAACTAAGATAATCAACAATTTTATTTGTTCTTGAATCAAATATAAATGCTTGACCAATCCTTTCTTCATTAATTAAAGGAGTTTCTGATGCAATTTCTTTCCAAGCATACGTATCATTTTTAGTTAAATCAAATGTAGTAACTGTACCATCGTTGCTTACTTTAGTTGAACCATCTGCAGTTACATTACCATCGTCATCTGGAGCACCTACAAATGCTGTTTGATCTATAACACAAATACCTTTTCCAAAATCATCATTTGCACTTACACTAGTAGTAACTAATCGATCATCTATAACATATTTTGTATCATACAGAGTAGCTGTATAGGCTCCTCCTGATCCTATATTAGCATCAACAATTTTTGTATCTTGTAAATCAAAAGTAGTAGCACCTAAATCAAAATTCATTTCTCTTGTATTATCAAGTTTTTGTGCACCAATTATTAATCTTTTTCCTGTATCAGTTATATCAAGTGTACTGCCAAATTGCATATTTGTTTGACCATCAGGTGATTGTATTGTTTGTTGTAACGTATATGCAAGAGTTGAATCCCCATCAACGTCCCATTTATAATAATATATGGCACCAGCATCTGCTTGTTCAGACTTATCTAATCCTGGTGCACCAATTATTAAAGTAGTTCCGTCTTTAGTCATTGCTAGTGATGAGCCAAATTCTGTATTCAAACTAGATCCATCTGATGCCGTACCTGTTAATGTTTGTACTAAAGTAAATGCGTGTTGTACGCTATCATCACTTGATTGCGATGTTCTTTTATAAATTTCTACTTTTCCTGCTTGTCCTGGTGATCTAGAACTAATTGCAAGAATATCTCCATTATCATTTGCTTCTATTTGATAGCCAAATTGTTTACTCGACCCTGGATCATCCGAAGTAATAGTTAAATTTTGTGTCCATGTATCATACGTTGATAGGTCTGCTCCAATTCCCCATTCATACATATAAACTGCACCAGCGTTAGTATTCACTCCTGGTGCTGATACAAAAAGATATTTTGTTGGTGTACTTCTACCTGAACTTGCTCCAGGTTCACATATTTTATGTGCCCAACCAAAATTTTGCGATGCCGCTTCTGTTGGTGGTGTTATAGTATCCAATATTCCATATTTGAACGTGCTTGGATTCCAAACATAAATTTTAATTAATCCCGCATCTGTAAATCTTGTACTGCCATCTGATCCTAGTGTATTTGTATATGGCGCACCAGCAACTACAAAATTCTCATCTGTACTCATTGATAATGAATAACCTAGTTTACTTGTATTATCGTTATTTTCTGTCATTGTTACAGAACTTTGAGATTCAAAAGTATTACCTGCGATTGCTTCTCTTCTAAACATAAAGTGAACAGTACCTTGTCCTTTTGTAGGTGCTGATATTATTACTGTTCTACCATCATTACGTGCTATAATTTTATATCCAAAATCCTGATCTGCTGTGGCTGTGTCTGGTGATAATCGTTGTACCGTAGTATATGGGTCGTGTTTTTCGTAAACTTTCCAAAGTGATGCCGCGTTATTATCTGCATAAACTTTATCACCTTCTAAACTAATAGCAGAATTTGAATCTCTATATTCATTATACGATAAACTATCATTTACATTATTAATAGATGCTAATCGTACACTAACAAATTTATAAATGTTTCCATATGTAGTCACTGTTGATTCATCTTCAAGTTCTGGAATAAACCCAAGAGAACCTTCATACTCTATTGCTACGGTATTAGAATTTATAACTTCTTTAATTTCATATACTGCGTTGAGTACTGTAGATTGTGCGTTAGCAATTGCCATATAATCAGCAGTAGTAGTTGTTGTTCCTGCAGAAAAAGTATGTGAACTAGTAAATGTAATTTCTAATTGTGTTGCATCATTAATTGATTTCAAAGTAGCAATTTTAAAGCCGGCTGGCGTAACTCGTTGAACGTCCCAATCATTATTAGTTTTATTTGCAATCCATATTAAATCGTTTGCTTTTATTAAATTAACATTTAAATTTAATAAATTACTAACATTGTAAGCAGTATGTTGTACTTGAGAAAGTCTAGGATATCCTGCTGTTTTATAAACTTGTACTGTGTCTCTATCAACGCCTTCAGTTGAATAATCGTGTTTTGCAAATGTTGTACTTGCTATATATTCAACCGGGTTTGTATAAAAATTACTTTGATATATTGATAATGATCTAACCCAATTAAATGGATCATTTGTATTATCTAATAATTCAATACTTTGGTGACTACTTGTAAATTTAGAATCATCTAGTGCCATTTGTATATTCTGAATTGCGTTAGCATTTCCAAATTCACCTTTACGAATCATCCATTCTGGATATAAATCAATGTTAATGTCTTCGTCTTCAAATTTTGCTTTTAATAATTTGTCGATTGCATTTTGCGTTCCTTTTTCTCTAATATAACCTTGATAAAATTTATACTGTGATATATCATTTACAAATAAGTTTTCTAAATAATCTCTACTTTGATATCCAATTAAATGCTGTGCCAAACTTTGTTGTGATTCATCAAAATTATTTGTTTCTAAATCATAAAAATCATTAAACTGTGCTATCTTATAATCAAAACTTGGTATAAGCTGTGCAGAAGGTTTACTATTTTTTAACATCCAACTTGATGTTACAAACGTTGATCCCGAATTATGATTTATTTTTGCAACATAAAATTTACTTTGATATTCTATCGTATCACCAATTTTATAATCTGTATTTTGTATCCAATAAGAAACTTGTGCCGCATCAAATACAAATCCCGGAGCATGAAAATCTCCATTCCATCCTGCTGTTTTCCATCCTACGATTTTTAATCTTTCTTGTCTAAATCCCGAAACTGTATCAAATAATATATCAGAAAATACTGTCTTGTTATCAAATATTAAAATATGTTCTTTTTGAACTGTGTTTAATGTAATATTATATAATCCAGTTTCTTCATCTTTAATAGATAAATCAAATGTTTTTCCTAATCGTTTAGTTGAAATTTTATTTGTTTCAATTGTTTTTCCTGTTGAATCTAACACTGTATAACCACCTGTAAGATTTTTTAACTGTCCTACAATTGAATTTTTAGTATCTAATGTAAATCCATCTGCGCCTGCACTAATAGTAATTGCGGAACCTGCCGCCCATCCTTGCGTCGTCCAATATAAAAATTCTTTAACTGACGTTCTCCAATTTATAATTTCTTTTAATTGACCAGAAAATTTATCAAAAGTAAATCCTTGGGACTCTAAATACTCTCCATACCCTAAAATAAAATCAGCAACTTCTTGAATTGTTACAAAAACATGACCATATGGTATAGTTGTTAATGTTGATTCATATCGAGGATATTCTAAAACTCTTACATCTACCGTTTCAATTATTGACGTTGTTGTTGCTTTAATTGGTTTATAAAATTTAAAAAATGGTTTGATTGTATTATATCCTAATACTTTATATCCACCAATTAATGTAGATCCATCAACTGATAAATCAGTATTCTTCTCAATTAATATTCCACTATAATCAAAACTGTTTACAGGATTACTAGTTCTAAATAAAATTTTATAATTTTCGTCTGGTATAAACTGCGAGCCTGCTGTTGATCCTGGTGATGTAGAATCTGTTAATATTTTTATATTATTTTTATCAGTAAATCCTCCTAATTTATATGCTAATTGTACATTTAATTGTTTCATTTTATTATAGAAAAATGTAGCAGGATCTAAATTACGTGATATCAAATAATTTACTATCCACGGTTGATATCCTGCAGTTATTTGTCTAACAGAACTAATACTTTCTAAATGATATTTTGCCGTTGACAGTTTTTGTCTTATACCTGTATCTTTATCAACTAGATTATTTGAAATATTTTTAGTTAGTCTGCTATTATCAAAAAATAAACCAAAGAATTTTGCAGGTTTACACAGTGCCATTAATTTTGTAACACTAAAAGGATATGCTGAACTTTTTCTCCATGCCGTTTCTGATGATGCTTGATCACCAAACTTCCAATCAGCATTTTTATTTGGCCATCCAAAATCTTTTATAATTTTTGCACCTAATGGATCTAATAAATTTCCACTTGCATCAACAGGAATATAATCTGTAAGACTTGGTTTTGAATACCTACCAGTTATAGCCGCAAGGTACTCCCACATAACAGTATTCCCTGATGTATACGGTGCTGTACCATATAATGTTTCCCAATCAGATGGCTTTTCGGAATGACCTGCTACTTCCCATGGATGAGTATGTGGTCTATCAGTATCATAAAAATAATTGTATATGCCTCTCCAGTGTCCAGGCATTTTTTCTGCATTTAAAATATCTGTACTAGATGCATAATTCCAAGTAAAAGAGTTACTTGAATCATAAGTTGTATTAGTAATATATTGTACTCCGTGTTTTCCTGCCCACGTATAAAAATCTGGTCCAAGTACACCATCTACTTCATTAATTGTATATTCAGTAGATTTAAATGCCGAAGGAATAATATCGTTCGGATCTAATAACGTAGAATCATACACAGTTTTAATATTATTATAAATTCTTTTTTCTAATTCTAATATTAAATCATCTCTATAATCACCATATGTTTTTCTTCTTGAACCGTCATGCCCTACAATAACACTTATACTTGTTACATATGTGTCATCTGTAATCGTTTCAGGTTTGAACTTTGGATATATTCCTAGTTTAGTTGGTGTTGGTGGAATAAAACTTCCAGTTGTGTCGCTATAATCTCTAATTTTTATAATATCTCCCACAACGAGTGTGGCAGTAATATTAATACTATCATCAGTTGTACTAACAGTATACTCTGTATCTAAGACCAACTGTACATCATTTTTATAAACATACATCGCTCTATTACTCGGTGTAGTCATATCTTGTAAAGAATCTATTGCGTATTCTGTTTCAGACGAATCTTCAACTGTATATTTTCTTAAGGAATAATTTTCTCCATACCCTACCATATCTTCGTAGTAAAAAGGAAATGTGTTTGTTTTTCCTTTACCTATTGCTACAAGAATTTCGTCTACCCTATCTGCAACAACTCCTTCATATGCAGTACTCATAGCATGGGTAAGAAAGCTATCATAAAATTTTTGATATTCGCTATTTGCATAATCTAAAGCAGATATTAAATTTGCATCGCGATCAATTAATCCAAATATTGCTGGAACTAATGATCCTGTGTGTTGTTGAATTGTACCACCTTTTAATATTGCACTTGGAATATCTCTTAAATTACTTGATCCCGGATATACACCAATTACATCAGAATTTTTTTCTACAATGTCTTTGACATGATTAGAAATTTGTCCATATGTAAATTCTCCTAATACAGAATTTAATGAATTAATAGATAAATTTTCTGGAACTTCGTATATTCCTTTTCCATCAACTTTTTTAATTGTTGAATAACCTAATATCTTAATTTGATCACCTACAGTAAGTTCTTTTACAAATTTAACATACTTGTTTGTAGTACCGTCAACTAATGTATAATCGGTAGTTAAAACTTTTTTATTACCATTTACTATAATTGAAATTTCTAAATCTGAAAGTGAGTGAGACTCTTTATAAAAGTCTATTGGGAATAATTGTTTTTCTAATTTGTCAACAATAAATGTTCTAACTACTCTTTGTTTACTTTCGTTTGTTCTTTTTAACCAAGCACTTTTATTATTATGTGTACTTGCTCCTGTTGTATAATGCAAATGGCCTGATGCATAATTTTTTGTATATTTAATATCATTAGACTTGTATGTAAAAGTACCCGACGTTGTATCTGTTTCAAAAACAATATCTCCAACATTGTTTATAGTATTATACTTTACCTTAAGTCCTAATACTGTATCTGTTGTAGCTGTACTAGATATTTTATAATTAAAAACCGTTGCACCTGTAAATGATGTAGATGCGTGTGTAGTTGTATCACTAAATGCTATTTCGTTATCGTCCCACAATTCAAATAATGGTTGTTGGTTTATTGTTGTTTTTGTTTGTCCTACTGTCCATGCTGTTGTTGAAGAATCATAAGAATATGTTTTTCCTTGATTGTTCGTCCCAAATTCTACAAAAACCGATTCGTTATCTGCTGGTGCACTATCTGAAGCTTCTGTCAAAGCAATACTAAGAGCCGAGCCTCCACCTGATACAAAATTTACTGTATAAATTTTATTTTTTACTGTTGCGTCTAGATCAGTTAAAAAGATAACACGCATTCCATCTGCTAACGATCTCCCATCAATAATATAACCTGTAGATCCTACAACTGTTGAAAATGCATCAGTAGTTACAGTATCTACTAATGCAACTGAATTTTTTGCAATTGTACCATGATTATAAAGTGCAAGTCCAGAATCAAATTCTATAATTGGTCTTTTTGCTCTATCTGTTTCATCCAATGTAGGTGTATAACCGTTTATTGAACTTATTGTTTCAATAACAGATCTATGAAACCATCTATTATATCTTGACCAAGCATTTTGGTCTCTTGAATCTCTTTTAATTGTAATATAGTCTTTTGTTTCGGGCCTATAAAAGGCTTTAGCATATGGTCTTGAATCATAAGCAATTGAATCATATAAAATAGTAGTTTCTGTTGCATACGATTCGGGTGTAATTAAATTTTCTACATTGGTTAATGTAATTTGATCACCAACTCCTTCAACATAAAATTCTTTATCTTTATATGTTATTTCGTCAGTTACATTAGATCCAAATTTTATTTTCATTCCATTTGATAAATTTAATGTTCTTAAAGAATAATTTTTAGTATTTTTTATTTCGCTTTCTACGTTAATTTTTGTTGTAGACGATATTGTATCAATTTGTAATATACCATGCATTGAATCATGATTACCACATTGATAATAAAGTACATCAGGTGCATCTGTTGGAATTGTAAAAGTAACTGTACCTGAATCAGTACCAGCATTTGTAACTCCTGAAGTATAAATTGTTGATGTTGATTCATCTGCAGACAATCCAGAACGATAAGGTTCTGTCATTATCCAAAATGGATGGCTTGTGGCACCAATAATAAACTTATAAGTGTTTCCACGATATAAAATTAATTTTGGATTTTGCTCTGTTGGTTTGTTGCCAAATACATAAGCTCTTACAGTACTCCCGTCATGAGTAACTACTCCTACATCAATTTCTGTTGACGCAGTTGGTCCAACTGAATCTATTACAACTGAATTTGGACCTTCAGGTAACCAATAGTATTCTCTATAATTGATTAACTTATCTAAATCAACAGCTGGATTCCAAGAATATGTAACTTCTTTGTTTAATCTATCATGATTATCAACTGGTGCACCAAAATATTTTAATTGATTAATATAGTCATCATATGTACCTGTAAATTTAACTCTATCTTCTGGATTTATCGAAGACGTATCTTGATCTATATATGTTACTGTAGGATCTAATTGATATGCTTTTCTATCTTCATTAACAGCAGGAATATAAACATCTGACGCTTGTCTTGTATAAGCATCTAGTTTTCCTACCCAACCATCTAATCTTTCTAATGATCCTTTTTGTATTAATGGATCAATTGTGCTTGATAAAAATCTATGATTTGTATCAGTTCTATAAAATGCAGGTAAGTGAGCAATAGATCTTCGTAATGTAGTTCCGTCCTGGACTACAATTTCTTCGTTACTTAATGCGTTTATTTCTTTATCTGCCATTAGTATCCTGCTCCACTACTACCGGTGCTTGACCCGGATCCTGTTGTAGTGGTGCCTGACACTGATGATGTTGAAGTTGTTGTTGAAGTTGTGCTTGTTGATGTCACAACTGTACCTGAAGCTAATAATTGATTGGCTCCTAATGCACTTATAATTGTAACATCATCAACGGTGGCCCCACTGATGAATATTTCGTCCGCCGCACAGGATATTTGAAATAATGAACCAAACGTTTGTCCTGACTGGTTTGGTACAATTACAACTGTTAATAAATCGGGTGCTAATTGATTGTGAACGTGGGCGGCTAATTCTGTAAAGTAAAATGCGTCTCCAAAGTCAAAATTCTCAAGTGAAAAGAACTCATTAACTGCTTGAATTACTTGAGTTTTAATAATTGCATTTGAACTATTTGTACTTGGATTTTTAACAACTTTAAATGTTGCTTGTAATTGTTCATCTGATTGTGTTCCAAATAATACTTTATATTTTACTGGATGATAAACAAGTTGATCTGATAATGATTTTTTTGGTTCTAACGTACCAGAATAATTTATTCTTAATTGATCTGCTGTACTTGAGTTAGGTGCTGTACCTCCATCTTGCAACCAAATTCTGTATAATGTATCATACGTTCTTTCCAAAAGATAAATGTCAACTATATTAGATACTGTAGGATCAATTCGTGTACTTTGTCCAGCATTATGTTTATACTGGAACGTTAAAGATGATCTTCCACGTCTACCATAGTAATCTGTTGTAGTTGATAATGTATTTGTTGAGGAATCATACTTCTTAACTATATTTTCCGTTCTATCATAAAAATAAAATAACTGTCCGTTAGTATATGTTATGCTTGATAATGTAATATCTGCTTCGTTTTGCGATACAACAAAATTTGTTGATGCATATGGTTTATATCTTTCTATATTATCATATGAAATATATTTTTGATAAAATACAAATTTAGTTGTTGTGTTTGTATCTGGTTCAACTACAATGTCATATATGTCTGGATTGTCAACAATACCATCATCATCGTCATCATAAAATCCAATTTTTACTTTTCTATTATCTTGGAACCCGTCTGCTTCTGCAATTGTATCTACAACTTGCCAATTAATTGGATACCCAATAGCATTTCCTGTAGAAACAATTGAATTTGTTTTTAAAATTTTTACTGTATCTTTTACACTTTTTCCTGTTTTATAATCGTAAATTTTTTCTGCTGTATCATAATGAAATTTATTTTGTGCTTCTGATTCAAAAATATAATCTAATGATCTATATGTTACGGTATATGTATTTCCATCATTAGTAAAGTTAAACCACCAACTAGTATCTAAATTTGTATCTGTTGAGTCACCAGCAGTGTCTAAACTAAACACAGAACTTGCACTTACATTTTCTGACGTAATAACTTTCCATACTGCATCATCAACATCATAACGCAAACCAAATGTTTCATATGCTTCGATTCTTTCTATTAAATCAGTTTTTAATGTTGAACTAAATGTCGTTACAAACTGTGGGAAAATTTTACCTAATACAGAACCGTTTGGAATAATATTATTAAGTGTAATTGGTCCTACTCCTGTTTCTAGATTTCCTACTCCACTGTTTGCACCATCACCTTCAACTGCACCAACTTTTGCCCATGATCTATTTTCTGCATTGTCAGTACCTGCTGTAACAAGAGTATTATTTAAAAATTCTCTAGTATCTGGAGATGTAAATTTAACTAATGCTCCAACTGTTGCATATTTTAAATTAGATGTTGCATAGCTACCAGTAACTAAAGCACCTGTTCCTTTAAAATATCCTGTATTAGTATTAGTTCCTGTTGTACTTGAATTCCATGTTGCTGTTAAAGAACTTAAATCTTTTGTTCCATATTTTAAATAGTAAAAATGTCTTGAATATGCTTTTGTTAATTTTGTTTCTACTAAAGTATTAATTGTAGATAAAATTGTATTTCTATTTGTAAATGTAAATGTAAATGTATTGGTTTTTTCTTCTCTATAAAGTATTCCATCATCTGCAAATACAGATACATTTGAATATGCTCCTGTAGGATCTATAATTTCTTTGGCTCTTGATATACCTGATGCTGTTCTATTAACGGATTTTACTTTTACAATTTCTTGTGATGCTGATAACGGTACAACTTGATAATCTTCTGCTGTAATCATTCTATTTTGTGAATAATAAACTTGTGGTGCTTTTTCTTTAATTGAACTATTTGTTTCTGAAGCTGATGAATTATACACACTAGCTTTTAAACTCATTGTTAGTGTTAATGTTTGTTGACCTCCATTAACATCTGCATATTGAATGTTTACTGTTATATTAGATAAATCGGTTGATTGTAATGCATACTTGGCATTATCACTAGTTCTATAATATGCTCTAAAAGATCCTATAGGTATGTTAGCAAAATTTCCATCGCCAAACACTAAATTAATTGCATCATTGTTTTGAGTTACTACATTATAAATGTTTCTAATAGATTTAGATAAAGAATTATAAATTGCATTATTACCTTCTAAAGAAGGAACCTTAGTCCATTCTTCAGCTAACTGACCTAACTCGTCTAATTTGTACAACCATACATCAGTATCATTTATATCATTGATATTAATTTCTTGTGTTAAATTAGTTGTTGCTTTATTAATTGTAAAATTTGTAGAACTAAGAGTACCTTGTTTGAACAAAGTAAAAAATCCTGTATTATTTGATGTATCTCCTGCACCATCTGTTCTATAAACATATGTAAAACCTGTACCAGGTGTTGGTGCTTGTTCATATATTGATTCTGAATCTAGTATTGTTGCTGGAACAATTTCAAATTTTCTATTAGTTCCACTAACGCTTGTTGAAAAATTAAAAATTGGCAAATCTAATTGATTTGTATTAAGGGTATAAATTTCAGTTGCAATTCCTCCAATTGTATCTGATTCTCTTGGCTTTCCAAATAACTGTCCTGATACGTTAGCCGCATTTAAAATATTGACAAATTGTTCTCTATAATTTAAGTTAGCAGAATCATTCCAAGTAATTGTAGTATTTGCTAAATTTGTACCTGAAGAATCATTTACATTTTGCGTTGTTGATATTGCATCTATTTTCATTAAACCTGTAGCAGGTCTATTTCGATGAGGATTATAATTAATTAATCTTGCTAGTCTTAAAATTGAATTTCGTCTTTCTGCAGTTTCTAAAAAGTTTTCTCTAGCATTTAAATCTACTCTGAAAGAAAGTGCTTGAGAAATATAAGCAATTAAATCAATAAGTGCTATATATTCTGAACTTTCTACAAAGTCATTAAAGTCGTCTGGATAATTTTCACGTAGATATGCCACCATTGTTCTACGCAACGTCTCAAAATCATATGATTTGAAATCTGCCTGCTGAAATGACTGGTAGATCTTTTTCCAATCTTCAGCAACTAATAATCTATTTTGTCGTTCTGTTGTGGCCATAATGTGTTTATATCAATATTTATAATATTAATTATATGCATATATTATGATAGGCGTAACAATGCGTTTTCGTCGAAATCAAATCGCATTGTTTCAGTAATATTAAGTGGTACGTATGTAATTGTAGCCTGTATAGCTATACCATAGTCTGCTTCAGTAACACGAACATCGTGCGTACTTAAACGAGGATCAGCATTTAAATTATTAGTAATGTCCTCAATAATATTTTCTTTTAATGATTCAGTAAATGGTTCAAATATTGCGTCATATATTATTGTACCAAATTCTGGATTTTCTACTCTTTCACCTTTTCTTATAGACAAACGATTGATTAAATCTTGTTTTGCACATTCAAAATCATAGATTTTAAAATTTTGTCTTTCGGCTCGTGAACTAAAACCTTTAAATGTTATTCCGCTTTGATTATTTGTTGCCATAATTTAAAATATTTATTACCAAAATTTACCGCCAAAAACTCTATTTGCAAAGTTGCCAATTGATTTACTTATAGTATTAAATTTACCCATAAATCCAAGACTAGCTCCACCGGCCGCACCAGATTTCAAAAATTTACTTGAAGTAGAACCTATTCCAAATTTTTGTGCTATTGATACTATTGACGTTACTCCTGTAATATCTCCTGCTATTACATTTTTATAAACATTTGTTACGGTGCTTATATCATTCAAAACCGATCCAGCATTTTTTAAATCTAAATTTCCTGTTATACCATTTATTGTTGAATTTATAGAATTAGTTACACTTCCTAATGAAAATAATTTTCCTGAATTATTAACAAACACTGTATCTTTAAATAATGATGTTGCTTTATTAGTTAATGATTCTACTACCTGATTTGTTAATGTTGACTGCAAAGTATCTTTAACTTGTTTTATTGTTTGACCAGACCCTATAGATTCAAATTTTTTAGAAATACTATTTGTTTTATTAATTATTTTATAAGTTTTATCATATCCTCTAGCAAAAGTATCTGCTAATTTTCTTGCTTTATTTGAATCAGTTGAGCTACCCATTTTTGTTTTTAAGTACAGTTCTAAGTCAGCTTGATATTGCCCTAAAGCAATTGATTCGTTTGTTGACATCCTATTTCGATGTTCTATAAAGTTTGCTGTACCAGGTACTAACATTAATCTTTCAGCGGCTTTTGATTCATTTGGATTATTGCTCCAAATTTGATTTCCTACTGATGTGAATCCTCTAAATCTAGGCATTGGTTCGTGCGTAATAAATCTGTGTACTGTGGTTTTAGTTTGTTTTGTAAAAGCTTCTAATGGTGCTATACCTTTTCTTGTAAGATCAATATCGCCTTCATCTCTTTCTGTCATTCCAACTGCACCTGTATTCATCCAGTGTGGTCCCCAAGTGTTACTTGCTCCAACTGAGTTGAAGTGTACTTGCGATCCTGCTAGATCTATTCTTCCACCTGCTCCGTGCATTTGTCTCCCTGCTGTATAAGATGATATACCTTGATTAGCAAAATCTCTAATTGCTCCATTTGTTGAAGATGTTAATACTCCGTCAGATCCTAAATTTAATAACATTTTTGCTGAATTAACAATTTGTCCCGAAGCACTCATTCTAATACTATTAGCGGCGTGCATATTAATATTTGCATCACTATGTAAATTAAAATCTCCTTGCGTTCTCAAATTAATACCACCTACTCCTGAATAAACATCAATCCTACCTTCTTTATTCATTTCAATCCAAGCGTTTCCTGATCCATTAGCAATATATACAACTCCTTCTGTATCATGAAGTAAAATTTGATGGCCAGATGCTGATCTTAATCTTGTTAATTGATTTTCTCCTTTAAGATCTCCATCGTCCATTGTAAATGTATGTCCTGTTAATCTATCAACTACTTCACGAGATCGTGAATCAGATGCTCCTACATTTTTTTTTGAACTTGAATTATTAAGTCTACCAGGTGTGCTAATTCCAAATACTTGGCTTGGTGATTCTCTTCTAGCTGATGATGACGTATTTCCTCTTACATCGTCTGTTGATAATCCTTGATTTAACAAAGTATCTGCAAATGGGTGAATTGGTTTTGAGATTGAATCATAATTTGGTTTTAAGGCACCTGGTGCTTGTCTGTTCAATTCACCAGATGGAACATTTTTTGTTCCATAGGTTGCTATTTTGTCAGTGCCTGTATTTGTTCCTGGGGGTCCTCCTGTTAACCCAATTGTTTTTTCTGATGATGCAATTCCAGGAATCATATGATTTGTAAATGGATCCTGTATACAACCAATCCAAAATGCTTGTTCTAATTTTCCTTCAGCAAAAATTACTAAAACTTTTGTGTCTAAATCTGGTGGTACTGCCCAAAAACCATAAGAGTGTTGAGTAGCTTTATAATCATTTGAACTAGGATTAGTATGAGTTTCACTTTTAGATCCATAAAAAGGAGACAAATAATCACAAGTTATTAATTGTTTTTCTTCCGGTAATGTTGTTCCTCCTAATGCTGGAATAATTACTTGCAATCTTCCCATTCTAGCAGAATCTTTATTACCTTTAACAATTGCAATATATGGACCTGGATCTAAGGAACCCCAACCACTAACAACTCCTGGTGCTTCAGCTGTTGATGCCGCCCCACTTATATGTTTTGTTAATTTACTCATTATCTAGTTTTTGACCAAAGTCTACCTTTAATATCTCGTACTGTTTTACTAGCTCTTTTTTTAACTTTCTCAAAAAATCTATTTCTTTCTGTCATCCAAATTTTTGCCATTGCATCAACGTTTATCGGGCCAACTCTTGTCCCATCAATTTTTGTTTCTATTGGTACTAGTTTAATATCTTCAGTGACTACATCTCCTTGATTTAAAAATCTCACCATATGTAAAGTTTGCGTAAATTGTCCTTGTTCAAAATTATTATCTACTTTATATACTCTA
>Ga0302123_10000586_pt1 | contig 28339 bp, 21 predicted proteins | sample CB21_321_MG_FD_203109 | JGI IMG/M metagenome (GOLD analysis project Ga0302123, IMG submission 203109) | Marine microbial communities from Western Arctic Ocean, Canada - CB21_32.1 | ecosystem: Environmental > Aquatic > Marine > Oceanic | place: Canada: Western Arctic Ocean | collected 2017-09-28 | reverse complement strand
TATCTGAGGAACTCGGCCTTCAAGACGCAGGACACTGACCACCATGCGGCCGCGGACCTGACGGGGCAGGCCAATCACCTGGGTGTCACGATTGAAGCCGACATCATCAAACAGAAGCTCCCTGAGACCAACGGGGGCTACACGGCGCTCAATTTCGGTAAGACCCACATGGACGTCTATGCGAAGCTGACGAGCGATCATCCGATCGACCTCACCCGCTATCAGGTCGCGAACTGCTACATGGGACGCGCCGGGTTGATCAACTCGGGCGGCGCGTCGTCCGGAGACAGCGACCTGAAGGAGGCCGTCAGGACCGCGGTCATCAACAAGCGCGCGGGCGGCACTGGTCTCATTTCCGGCCGCAAGGCCTTCCAGCGCCCGCTGGCCGAGGGCATCGCATTGCTCAACGCGATCCAGAACGTCTATCTGACCACGGACGTCACGATCGCATAGCCTCGCCTTATCCTATGTGGGCCTGAAGACCTGTGCCACAGTAAGGAAGCCTACCCACGAATCGTCCGTTGTGGCGCACGACGTCAGCCGTGCCTCGCAGACCTGAAGTTCTGCGCCACAGAAAGTCCCGTGTCGGTGGGTAATTGATCAGATGACGCTCTTCGCGATCGCCCACAGCTCGATGCGGATCGACAGCAGGAAGTACTTCTGCCGCAGCTCGACCACCCGGTCCGAATAACCCTGTCTGGGGATTTCTCTGGCGACGAGCCGCGCGCGCAATGTGCGTAGCTCGTGCCGATACAGGTCGTTCACAAACTCCTTCGCCAGCGTAGGTGGCGTGGCCCGCGTAGGACACAGACCGAACCGGCCTAGTTCCTCGAGCACCTTGGGCTTATAGATGTATTCCACGGGATGGATGCCTGCGGCCGCCTATTGTAGTCCCCACGTAGTGGATTCGCACGTGTTAACCTAGCAGTGTGCGACGGGTTTTTCCTGTCCGTGACACACCTCACGCGTGGTTCCGGGTGATTGCCCTGGGCCTGCTCAGCGTGCTATGCGTGGCGCCGGCCGGCGCCGCTAACGACGCTCTGACGCTCCCCGAACCGACCTACCCGGAGGTTGTGCGTCGCCTGACTGAAGGTGACCCGGCGGCCGCCTTGCGAGCACTGGACGCAGGTGCGCCGGCGGGTCCGACCCTGCCGCTCGAGGCACTGGTACTGCGCGCCACGTTGCTCGCCCACCTCGGACGGGCCCCCGACGCGGAGGCAGTCTGGCAACAGGTCGTCGACCAAGAGGTGTGGATGCGCACCTTCTCACGCCGGGCGCTGGTGACGAGCATGGCGGGCCGCGGTGAGCCGATGCGCGCAGCGCCGATCCTCGCCGAACTGAACCGCTCGGACGCGACGCGCCATCTGGATCTCACACTGCTGGTGGCCGACGCCCATCGCGAGCGTGGCGACCACGCCCGCGCGGTCTCGCTGTATCGCGAGGTGTTGACGCGTCGGTCACGTGGTGCGCAGGCGGACCGGACGCGGCTCGGGCTGGCGGCGGCGCAGGAGGACACCGGTGACCTCGGTGCGGCCATCGGCACCTTGCGCACAGCTCAGCTTGAGCACCGAACCGGAATCGGCTACGCGGACGCGCTCGCCGCTGAGCGGCGCCTGAGCCAGCAACTGGACCAGCCACGCGCTCCTTTCACCCCGACGCAGTATCGGACGATGACCCGTCGCCTGCGGACCTACTCTCGCTACGGCGAGGCGGCGGCGCTAATCGACGAGTGGCGGGAGGTGCAGCCAGACGCGGGCGAACGGCTTGATGTCGAGCTGATCGGCGTTCTCTACGACAGCCGGTCAAACGAGGCAGCGGTCGAGCGGTGCGGGGCTTTCGCTGCGCGCTACCCGTCGAGCCCGTTGTTGGGGAACGTGAAACTGACCGAGTTTCGCCTCGCCGTCAGGATGGGAGACACGGCCACAGCACGCGCACTCGGGCTGGATCTGTGGGACGGTCGCGTTCGTGACGCCAACGCGCAGGAACGGTTCAACGCCGCAGAGCTGCTGGCCGCATATCTGGTTGCCGTGGGCGACGTCGAAGGCGGGCTGGAGCTGTATCGCGATCTCTTCCAGCGCGCCACCAGCGCCGACGGTCAGCGTGCGATGCTCTGGAAGGCCGGGGTCGCAGCGCTTCGCGCCGGCCAGAACGACCGCGCACTCACCAACCTGCGAGCACTCAACGCGCGCCGCCCCACCGACGACCTCCAGCCGGCCGGGCAATACTGGCAGGCGGTCGCCGAGACACGGGCAGGTCAGACGACCTCGGCCGCACGAGCGTTCCGTGCCCTGCTCGAAACCCGGCCGTATCACTACTACGGGCTACGGGCGCGGGCCCGACTCGTCGAGCTGAGCGGAGACGGTACCGTCCCCACCCCGCCACCCCGCCAGTTTCCGATGTTGTCCCTTGGCGCATCGGCGGCCACGCGCGCCGAGTTCAAGGCGGCAATGGTGCTGGCCAGGGCGGGGCTCGTGAGAGACGCCGCCTGGTATCTCCGCCGGCTCCTCGAGGACCAGGGTCGCGACCGCGGACTGGCATTGCTCGCCACACGCGCTTCGGCCCAGGCCGGCGACTACGCCGCCGTGGCACGTCTCATGGTCACCCACTTCGCCGGTTTCCTGCAGCGGCCGGCAGACGGGCTACCGGAAGACTTCTACGCGCTGGTCTACCCGCGCCCGTTCGTTCACGCGGTCAACAGCGCCGCCAGCGGACGCGACCTCGACCCGGCGTTCATGTTCTCGCTGATGCGCCAGGAATCGCGATTCGACCCTACCGCCCGCTCTCTGGTGGGGGCGCTCGGGCTGTTCCAGATCATGCCATACACGGCCACCGAACTCGGGCCGCGCGCGGAACTCGACCATCTCTCCGGCGCCGATTTCGAGAACGAGACCGTACTGCTGCAGCCGCCGGTGAACGCCGCCATCGCCGCCACGCTCGCCGGCGATCTCTTCGCGCTGTTCGGAGGCGCACTCGCGCCGGTCATCGCCTCGTATAACGCCGGCGAGGAGCGGGTGGCGATCTGGTGGGAGTCGGCACGCGGTCTGCCAGAGGACCTCTTCGTCGACACCATCCCCTACAGCGAAACGCGTCGGTTCGTGCGAGAAGTATTGGCGAACGTAGCTGGCTATCAGCGAGTCTACGCGGGAGCGGGAACGGAAGCCATTCGATAGCCCGATTCACATCTCGCCGGGTTCCTCCTGCCTTCTGTCGCCTCTAGAATCCCACCGCAGCACTGGTCCGTCGCCGATCTTCCGCCGCCTCTAGCACGTTGTCGTCGGCGTCGTAGTAGATGGCTGAGACCGCCCCTTGCACCCTTGTCTCGACCATGATGTGCCCCTTCTGTACGAGTAGCGCCAACGTGTCCGGCGACAGCCCCCAGCGCTCGTAGCGGGTCTCGTCCGGCAACCATTGGTGATGTAGTCGTGGCGCGTCGACCGCCTCCTGGATGTTCATTCCGAAGTCGACGACGTTGAGGATCGTCAACAGCACGGTGTTGATGATCGTGCGTCCGCCCGGGCTCCCGGTCGTCATGACCAGACGGCCGTCCCGCGCCACGATCGTCGGCGCCATACTGGAGAGCATTCGCTTGCCAGGCTCCGCCAGATTCGGGCCGGTGCCGATGAGCCCGGTGTCAGTCGTCATGCCCGGCGCGGCGTTGAAGTCGCCCATCTCGTTGTTCAACAGGAACCCGGCGTCTGGCACGGTGATCTTCGACCCGTAGCCCTGCTCCAATGTGTAGGTCAGCGACACGGCGTTCCGCGCGCTATCCACGACAGACAGGTGGGTCGTCTCGTTGCCCTCGGCTGGCCAGACGAAGCTGTCTGGCGACGACACGGAGGCCCGATCCAGGGTGATGGTCTCCCGGAGCTCGGCGCCATATGCCTTCGACGTGAGCCGGTCGATCGGCATGGACTGGTTGAACGCCGGGTCGCCTAGATACTGCGCCCTGTCAGCGTAAGCACGCCGCATTGCCTCGATGATGAGATGCGTCGTCGCCGCCGACCCGGACCCGGAGGCGGACAGGTCGTAGCCCTCTAGAATGTTGAGCATCTGGATGAGGGCCGCGCCCCCGGAGCTGATCGGCGGCATCGAGATGATGTCGTAGCCACGGTAGGTGCCGACCATCGGCGTGCGGCGCACGGCGCGGTAGGCGGCGAGATCCTGACGCGTGATCAGACCGCCGTGCGACACCATCTCCCGCTCGATGAGATCGGCGGTCTCGCCCTCGTAGAATCCGGCCGGACCCTGCTCGGCGATGCGCACCAGCGTGCGCGCGAGGTCAGGCTGGCGGAACGTCTCCCCAGCCTGATAGGGCTCGCCGTGATTCGAGAACTGCGCGACTGACGCCGGGTGGTCCGCCATTCGCGGCAGCACGCCTTCGAGAGACTGCGATAGGGCATCCGACATGGTGAACCCGTCGCGCGCCAACGTGACCGCCGGCTCGACCAACCGCTGCCAACTTAGCGACCCGTACTCGGACCAGGCCAGGTACAGCCCGGCCACGGTGCCAGGCACCCCTACCGCCCGATGGCTGTTGTGATGCAGGACCCGGTCGTATTCGCCGTTCGTCATGAACATCGTCTGGAACGATTGCCCCGGTGCCGTCTCCCGGAAGTCGTAGGCCACCGGATCACCCTCGGCCGGCCGGAACACGAGAAAACCGCCGCCGCCGATGTTGCCTGCCGTTGGGTAGGTGACCGCCAATGCGAACGCGGTCGCGACCGCCGCATCGATCGCGTTGCCCCCGTCCCGCATGACCTTGTCGCCCACCCGTGACGCGATTTCGTCCTGCGACACCACCATAGCCCGGCGCGCCCGGACCGGCTGCGTGCTGCCGATAAGCAGGATAGGCGTGAGTGCAGCCAGCAGGGCGACGACCGCCGCCGCGAAATGCCGAGCGTGAACGGGTCTGCTCATGCCCTCATGATGGCAGCGTATAGCCAAGGGAGCAAGAACCCTGCGGTCGCTCGCGGCACCACCTCCCGAACCATAGCGGACCAGCTGAGACACGGGCGTGCTCGGCATAGCCATGGCGACGGCAGGTGCTACACTTTCGCGACCCAGCTTCTAGGAGTCCTTCAATGCACCATTGCGTCACCGGCCGCACATCCGTAACACTCGTCATCGCCTGGCTCTCTCTCGGCCCCGCTCCGGTCGCCGCCCAGGACCGCGGCCTGCTGCCCACCGACTTCTACAGTGAGGTCGGTGTGGGCGAGGTGGCGATCTCGCCCGACGGCGCGCTGGTGGCGTTTACTGTCACCACGATCAACGAAGAACAGAACCGGCGGCACCGGGAAGTCTGGCTGCGAGAGTTGCGGGGCGGACGGCCGGAGGGCGAGCCGTTCCGGTTCACCGACCCGACCCGCGAGGCCAACGCGCCGCTGTGGTCGCCCAATAGCCGGATACTGAGCTTCCAGTCGCGCCGGGGCGATGAAGGCGACAGTGGGGAGACCTGGTTCGCCCGGGTGACCTTTCCAGGTGGTGAAGCGTTCCAGATAGAGGGGGTCGACGGCGCGCCGGTCTGGTCTCCCGACGGCGCCTGGATCGCATACATGACGCGACCGATCGAGGGTGCACGCGACGAAGAGGCCGACCGTGACGGATGGATCGCACCTGATGCCGTCACCCACACGTTGGACGCTGAGCGCTTCGATGGACGGGTCGTCACCTCGATGCGCTACAAACGGGACGGTATGCTGCCGCTGCGCCCACATTCCTCGACGCAGGCGAAGCGGCAGCTCTTTGTCGTGGCGGCTAACGGCGACGAGCCAGTCCAGCGGACCGACGTGGCCTTCAACGTCGGCGGCGTCGTCTGGTCTGCCGACAGCGAGCGGATCTATTTCACGGGGAACGAGCTGGAGGACGACGAGTACAACCGCGACTTGACCACCGACATCTATATGGTCGGGCGCGAAGCTGGCGCACCACAGAAGCTGACCTCCAACCCGGGCAGCGAGGACGCGCCTGCCGTCTCCGCCGACGGCAACCGGCTCGCATTTCTTCAAACCCGCGCGCGGGGTGAAGAAACGGACCTACGGGTGGTCGATCTGAAAGCCGACGGCACGTTCCGAGGACTGCCCCGCAACCTGACAGGCGACTGGGACATGATACCGGGCGCACCCACCTGGGTGGCCAACGGCGCGGCGGTCCGGTTCCTGGCCAGTGTCGGGGGCGACCGGCATCTGTTCGAGATACCGGTGATGGGCGACCTGATCCGGCAACTGACCACCGGTGCCAGACAGGTCGGGTCGGTGTCCACCTCCGAAGACGGTCTCGTCATGTCTTACACGGTGACCGACGCGATCACACCCGCCGAGGTGTACGTCAACCGAGGCGACGGCACCCTGCAGCGGCGAGTGACCGCATTCAACGACGGGTGGCTCGCCAGCGTCAGCCTGCAACCGGCCGAGCGGCTGACCTGGACCGTCGCCGACGGCACCGAGATCGAAGGGTGGCTCATCAAGCCGGTCGGCTACGAGGCCGGACGGCCGGCCCCGATGATCCTGAAGATCCATGGTGGCCCGCACGGCGCCTACGGCAACACGTTCTTCCGAACGTTCCACATCCTCTCGAACACCGGCTTCTTCGTGCTCTACACCAACCCCCGCGGTTCGACCGGCTACGGCCACGCCTTCACCTACGCCACAAAAGAGGGCTGGGGAGAAATAGATTCCGAGGACTATCTAACCGGGCTCGACGCCGCGCTGGCCCGCTACCCCGACATCGACCCGGCGCGGGTCGGCGTGTCGGGCGGCAGCTACGGCGGGTTCATGACCAACTGGCTGACCGCTACGACGAACCGCTTCGCCGCCGCCGTCACCAGCCGGTCAATCACCAACTGGGAGAGCTGGTACGGTTCGTCAGACGTGCAGGGGCTGACCGAGTTCGAGCTCGGCGGCGCGCCCTGGGAGCAACGCGAGCTGTATCGCCGGCTGTCACCGATCTCCTACGTCGAGCAAGTCACCGCGCCGACGCTCATCATCCACAGCGAGAACGACTACCGGACGCCGATCGGCGACGGCGAGCAGTGGTTCATGGCGCTGAAAAAGCGGGAGATCCCGACCGAGTTCGTCCGCTATCCACGGTCCAGCCACGGGTTGTCGCGCACCGGCGAACCGTGGCTGCTGGTGGACCGCCTGGAGCGGATCCGCAGTTGGTTCACGCACTGGCTCATCCAGGAGCCCGACCGTGAGCCCAGCCCCAGATAGGTTCTGTCGGATCTGACACGGGGCACTACTGCGTCAGGAATCTCCGCGTCGCTTCGAGCGTCGACGTCAGCTTCTCGCGCGGAACGCCGTTGACGAACGGCCGCAGGAACACGCTCAACAAGAACGGGATCCCGCGACTGAGCGTGATCGACTCGCACTGCATGTACATGTCGCCGTCCCGTGCCTCGAACGAGCAGTAGTTGTTGAAGCGCCACATCGTCCCACGGTCGTTGCCCTCGGGGTGCTCGCGCGCGTCGGGTGTGTCCGGGTGTTCGACCTCCACAATCCGCGTCGAGCGGCTGGGTACATGAGCGCGCGTGTCGCCCAAGAATTGATACTCGACATCGTGCTCGGTATTGAGCACGACAGTCCAGATCTTCTTCGTGTAGAACTGGAAAAAGACGCCGAACCGTGACCCATCCTGGTTTCGCAGCCTCGACTCGCGTACGTCGGGACCGTAGATCTCGGCGTAGCGGGCGTAGTCCTGCACCAACGCCATGGTTTGGTCGAGCGTGACACCCGGGATCAGGGCCGTGCCGATCCAGTGATGGATCTTTCCATCGGACATATTGATCGTGTCCCCGTTCTCTCTGGTTTCCAGGCGCTCGATTACGACGTCGCCAGCCCGAAGACGCGCATAGGCCTCCTCCCGCTCGTCGTCGGCCAGACAGTCGACCCACAGAAACGGCGCCTCTCCGTCGAGCTCGGTCTGCATGCGGGCTTCGGTCACCGCGACATACCGTTCCCACGCTTCGAGTGTCCTCGCCTTCAGCTCCGCCGCGTTCAGGACAGCGACCGCGGAGATCCACGCCACGATCGCACAGCCGGCGACGAGCAGACGTGTGACCTCGCTGCCTGACTTCTGCCGTACCGACATGGATCGGATCATCCGTGGCCGCTCTCGTGCTCTGTTCTGATGAGGCGCCTACCGCGCCCCATGCTGCGCGTCACGCTATTCGTCGGGGAGGGGCTGGTCTGGCATGGGCTGGTCGTCACGCTTGGCCTCACCCTCCTAGGATTCTTCGCCATGCGGGCGCCCTGGGGCGACTGAAACAGCTGAGGTGTCTGGACGTGGCGCAGACGCGGTGGCCGCCTCACCGTGAGAGTGACTTCGTGCGCCAACGCCAACGCTCCGGCCGGCGTCAGAACACCGCAATCGGGTTGATCGGAGAGCCGGTGCCCTGCGGCACCCGCACCGGACTAGCAAAAAACAGGAACTCCCAGCGCCCCAGCCGGGCCGCGGTGTCCGCAGCCGCTTCGAGGTCGAGGTTGTCGAACAGGTTCATCCCGCGCGCAACGATAATGAACTTGTGGATGACCGTAAGGTCTAGCCCAGGCACGTTGTTTGCCACCTCATGCGCGGTATCGCTCCCGAACAGCGCGACGTCGCGGTCGCTCAAGAACGGCAGAAATGAGGCATCCATCCCAGCCGACCCCCTGACGTCCCCCATCGCCGCGCGGCGGGCCCAACGGCCAGTGCGAATCAGCAAGACATCGCCAGGTTCGACCCTGACACCGACCCGCGCTTCCCACGCCTCGATGTCCTCGCGGTAGACCCGTGTGCCCGGCTCCAGATACGGCACGCCACGCAGGCGCGGAACATCGACGAGCACGGCACGGGTGACGACGCCATCCCGCAATCCGGTGATACCCAGGCTGTCGCACCCGGCGTCCGTTACCGTATCTCGCATGGCGTGACCGTTGTAGATGGCACCGTCATACACCACGTGGCACAACGCATCCAGGTGGGTGAAAAACCCGCCATGGTAGTCGATGTCGAGGCGGTCCCGGATGCGCGGCGGATCGAAGCTGATGATCATATTCAACCCGAACGGCCGGTTCGGGTCGCTGCCCGCTGCGTCGACCACGTCGTGACCAAGCGAGACGGTCGTGCCGGTCGTGGCGAGGGCAAGGGCCTGCAGGCGCTTGGCCGGAGTGATCAGATTGGCGGCGCCAAGTTGATCGTCCTCGCCCCAGCGACCCCAGTTCGACAACTCGGTCATCCAGCGCTCGAACTGCGCCCGGGTGGCGCCCGGGGCGTTGGTGGACGGTCCGGGCGGTTGAGTGGACGCTGTCGTGCCCACCAGTCCCATCAGGCCCAGGGCAACGGCCGCGGCGGTGACTCTCATTGTCATAGTCCGTCTCCTAGCGGAGAAACGCTATGGTGCCGGCACGCTAGCACGGATCGTCGACGCCGGCAACGTCTGGCGACAGAGCGAAGAGCCGACGTCAAGTATCCCGCACACAGGTGGCGGGAGCCGTTACCACCAAAGCGCCTCGACGACGACAGCTCACCGGGATCGAAGGATGCGGACCCTCGCGCTGGCGGGTGGCCCCGTATTGGGCGTTACCATAGAAGCTGCTTGGACTGCGGTACGCCAACCAACTCACCGGGCGTGCAAAGGCCGGTATCCGAGTCCACACGGGAGGCACAGATGACACTCACTCTCACCGTGAATGGTCAGGCCCATTCACTGGATATCGAACCGGATACGCCCCTGCTGTGGGTGCTCCGCGACACGCTCGGCTTGACCGGCACGAAGTTTGGCTGCGGCATCGCCGCGTGCGGCGCGTGCACCGTGCACGTCAATGGACGGGCGGTGCGATCGTGCTCGTTTCCGGTGTCGGCCGCCGACGGCGAATCCATCACGACGATCGAGGGCCTTGCGGAAGACGGCGCGCTCCACCCGGTACAGGAGGCATGGATCGCCCATCAGGTGCCACAGTGTGGGTACTGTCAGTCGGGGATGATCATGGCTGTCTCGGCACTACTCGAGCAGCGCCCCGATCCCAGCGACGAACAGATCGAAGCCACCATCACCAACATCTGTCGTTGCGGCACCTTCGCACGGGTGCGCCGCGCCATCCATGCGGTCGCCCAAGGCGAGGAGGGGCGTGATGCGTAAGTGGACACGACGCGCTTTTGTCGGCGCCGGCAGCCTCGTCGGCGGCGGATTTGTTCTGGGGGTCGCGGGCGTCACGTTTGCGCCTGGTCGACATACTGTCGTCTCGGCGGACGCCGCCGAGAAGGGCGAGCTCACCACCTGGATCACCGTGACCCCGGACAACTTCGTGACGATCTTGGTACCGCATTGCGAGATGGGACAAGGGTCGCTGACCGCGCTGGCCATGATGGCGGCCGAGGAAATGGAGGCCGACTGGGACGTGGTCCGAATCCAGGAGGCGCCGGCGCTCGACATGTACGCCAACGCCTACATGCTGCGAGCGTTCACAGGTGATTCACTCCCGTTCGGGCGCGCGATCGACTATGGCTCGTATCGGCTGGCCAGATGGTTCGGCACCCAGGCCACCGGAGGCTCGACGGCCGTACGCGGCACCGGGCACTACGGCATGCGCGTGGCAGGCGCAGCGGCCAAGGAGATGTTGGTCTGGGCGGCGGCCGAAAGTTTCGGTGTCCCCGCTTCGGAATGCACGGCCGGCCAGTCGCGCGTGGTCCATACGGTGTCCGGGCAAAGCGCGAGCTTTGGTGAGCTGGTGAGGGCGGCGGCGGCCCTCCCCGTGCCGGAGAACCCCGACCTGAAAGATCCCGATACCTACACGCTTCGGCGAACGGCCCGGCCCCGATTTGACATCCCATCGAAAGTCGACGGGAGCGCCGTCTACGGTATCGACTTCTCGCTGCCCGGCATGCTCTATGCCGCCATCGACATCGCACCGGTTCAGGGCGGCACCCTCGTGTCGGTCGACAGCAGTCCGGCGCAGGCGATGCCGGGCGTGACGCGCGTCGTGCAGCTAGACGAGGCCGTTGCGGTCGTCGCCGACAGCTACTGGCGGGCCCGCCAGGCGCTTGGCGCACTGAAACCCGAGTACGACGACGCCGGCCATGGCAACGTCTCGAGCGCCTCCATCTTCGCCGCATTCGACACCGAGATCGGCGAGGCGCCGGACATGCCGGCAGAGGCGGCACAGGTCATCACCGCCGACTATCGCGTGCCGTTTCTCGCCCACGCCACGATGGAGCCGATGGCGTGCACGGTCCGGGTCGATGGCGATCGAGCCGACGTGTGGGCCGGGGTCCAAGACCCGCTCAATGCGCGGGCGACTGCAGCCGACGCACTCGATCTGAAGGACGAGCAGGTCCATCTGACGAACCTGCAGCTCGGAGGAGGCTACGGGCGACGGCTGCCATTTACGTTCGATTACGTCGATCTCGCCGCCCGCATCGCAAAAGCGATGTCGCCTACACCGGTGAAACTGGTGTGGAGCCGTGAGAACGACATCCAGCATGACTACTATCGCCCAGCGGGCATGGCGCGCTTCGCCGGTGCGCTCGACGCGAACGGCACGCCCCTGGCGGTCGCATCCCGCTATGCCGGAGGCGGTGACGGCGAGTCGGTGTATCTGCCATATGCCATCGCCGACAAGCGTGCGGACAACCGGGACGCGTCCCACCCAATCCGCACGGGAGCGTGGCGATCAGTCAACAATTCACAACATGGATTCTTCAAGGAATCGTTTGTCGACGAGATGGCCCACGCCGCAGGCAAGGACCCGTATCACTTCCGACGCGATCTTCTGGATGATCAGCCGCGCTTTCGTGCCGCACTCGACCGGGTCGCCGCCATGGCGGCCTGGGACAGCCCGCTGCCAGATGGGGAAGGTCGCGGCATGGCCGTGTGCGAAAGCTTCGGCTCCATCGTGGCGCAGGTGGCGCATGTGGCCGTGTCCCCCGATGGCACGCTTCGGGTCCGCGACGTTTATGCCGTGGTGGACTGTGGGGACATCGTCAACCTCGACACCGCGAAGGCACAGGTCGAGGGCGGCATCATCTTCGGATTATCCGCCGCCTTGGTGGGGGAAATCACGATCGCGGAAGGGCGTGTCGTCGAAACCAACTTCGGCGATCATCAGATGATTCACCTGGCCGATGCCCCCCGCATCAGCGTGGAGTTCATTCGATCCGATGCGCATCTGGGCGGACTGGGCGAACCAGGTGTTCCGCCGATCGCTCCAGCCGTGACCAACGCCATCTTCGCAGCAACCGGGATTCGGGTACGGGGGCTGCCGATCAAGCATCACGACCTCGCGCGCACGTAGCCGACGAGCACTGTCAAAGTGACCACGAGGGGCGTGCCGGATCCGGGATGGCTCAGTGGTTCACTATTCAGCGGGCACACGTCACCTCATGCCACACGCTGAACTGGCGCATTCTGAGCAATCGACGGTGACCCGCGAGTCAGACGCAGGCAACCGCTTCCTCAGCCGAGGGGCTCTCGCGACGTGACTCGCTCCTCGATCTCCCGCATCATTTCGGTCTGCGAAATTCCGATCCAGCAATGTCCGCGGTCAGGACCGTACGCGATGCGCGCGTCGATGGACGGGTTGGTCTGCAGGAAGTCGTCCAACAGATGGACGGCGTTATTGAGGTAGTAGTCGTCCATCTCGCCGACCCAGATATTGAGCTTGCCGCGTAGCTTTGGCGCCAGCTCGTCCCAGTGCCGCTCGAGCACGAGCCGCAGGTCAAACTGTTCCCAGTGCCGCGTCACCGACCGGTTGATGACGCCGGTCTCGGGGTCCCACAACGGCACGGGTCTGCCGTCCTGCCCGCGCGGACCGTATGCGGCATTCCAGGCGCCCCATTGGCTGCCTGACATGGTCCAACTGTCGCCGAGGCCGAGGACGTTCTCCATCTGAACCTCGTGCCGCATGGTGAAGCGGACACGACCATTCCGGTTCCGAGCACTCGGCAGCTCGTGTCCCTGTTCGTCGACGTAGGCGCTGTCGGCGCTGTAGATGTCAACGAGTTGGAACGCAGCAAAGTCAACGCCGTCGGGGCAGGAGGCCCATGCGCCGTTGAAGAAGTCGGGGTAGAAAACCTGAAGCGCCAGCGAGACCCAGCCACCGGTGGAGCCTCCATCGAGCACGCGGGCGTGTGGCTCACCGATGCCGCGGAACAGGCGTTCGACATACGGAATCAACTCCTGCGTGACGGCGTCACCATAGGGACCATTGTTGGCGGAGTTGACCTGGTATGGGTCGCCATTCGGGCCGGCGCCATCGAGGTACAGCAGAACCATGCGGGGCGGGTCGTCGTCCGCGGCGTCCTCAGCGAGCCAGGCGCTCCTGAACGGCGACCCGGGACGCATCATGGAGCTGACGACCGTGTAACGGGAACCGTAGCCGCCGATATGGACCCTGAGCGGGTAGCGGCGATCGGGCTCCTGGTCGAAACCTGGCGGCAGGATGACGCCGGCGCGTAAATAGATTGGCCGGCCGTGGAACCGGGTGAGCAGGTCCGACCGGATCTTGATGAACCGCAGATACTCTTCGTCGGGCGGGAGCTGTTCGTCCGGAATCCGCCGGGTCAGCGTCAAACGCACCGGCTCGTTCCGAGCCGGCTCGAGCGCGACCTGCAGTGGCTCGCTGTAGAGGTTGCCTGGCGCATCAGGCGATCTGATGTCGCGGTTGGTGTTGAGAACGGCCTGAACGTGGTACTCGCCGGTCGGCAGATCGGCGAGCCCATCAATCGGAAACGCTTCGGCGGCAGCGTCGAGCGTAGCCCGGTCACCGGGCGCGAATGCCAGGACATCGACCCCGAAGGTTGGTGTGGCGCTCCGGCCGGTGCGGCCGATAAGGCGCCGGGGCTCGACTTCGTTGCTGCGGGCCAGGACGACGAGGAGACGGCCCGGCGGTTGGACCGGCAGCGAGTGATCAAGCGTGACTTCGAAGTGGAGGCCAGAGCCGGCCTGGCCGTGGAGCACGACAGCGGCCAGCGTCGCGACCAACAGGGTGAAGGCACTGCGCACCATGGCTCAAGGTCTGTTGAACGTCGCCTGTTCGATCCCTCACCCCAGCCCTCGCCCAACGTGAAAGGGCGCAGGGCGCAGGGACTATCATAGTCCCCACATCCAAGGGCCATCTGATGACCCGACACGGGCTGTGGGTTGCAGCTGCTCTGACGACCGAGAGCGCGAGCCCGAATTGATGAGTGTGGCTCCGCTAGAATAGGGCTCGCCGATCCTCCGTCTGGAGTCATCTGATGCTGAACCGGTCCATCACGCCGTCGCAGCCCCGTCGTACCATCGGTTTCGTCGCCACGCTCGCGGTGGCGCTCGTCGCAGGCGCCGTCGCTGCCTGCAACCCGCAGGGCTCCGGCGGCCTGACACTGCGGCTGTCGGTCGCCACCGGTGGCACCGGGGGGGTCTACTATCCCTACGGGGGCGGAGTGGCGAAGGTCATCAGTGACCATCTCGACGGAGTGGAGGCAACAGCGGAGGTGACCGCCGGGACGGTCGACAACCTGAAGTTCATCGCGAACAGGGAGGCCGACCTGGCGTTCGTGCTGGCGGACTCGCTGGATGATGCGGCCGCGGCCCGAGGAGTCTTCGCCGACTTCGGCGCCGTGCCGGCACGGGCACTGGCGGTCCTCTACGACAACCTGAACCAGCTGGTGACGCTCGAAGGCAAGGGCATCGAGACGGTCGCCGATCTGCGCGGCCGGGTCGTGTCGACCGGCGCGCCAGGCAGCGGGACCGAGATCACGGCGCTGCGGGTCCTCGAGGGAGCCGGGCTGAACCCCGACACCGACATCAGGAAGCAAAGTCTCGGCGCGGCGCAATCGGTGGACGCCCTGAAAGACGGCAAGATCGATGCCTTCTTCTGGAGCGGCGGCATCCCGACCGGTTCCGTGCTGGATCTGGCGTCGACGCCGGGCCGCACCATCAAGCTCGTCCAGAACACCGACACGCTGCCGTTTCTGCACGAACGCTATGGCGACTCGGTCTACCACGCGCTCACAATCCCGAACATCACCTACCCCGGCATGAGCAGCGACATCGAGGTGGTCGGGGTGGCCAACATCCTGGTGGTGCACGAGGACATGTCTGAGGATCTGGCCTTCCGGATCACACAGGCGCTTTTCGAGCACCGCGACGTGCTGGTGGCGATTCATCCAGAGGCAGCGAAGCTGACGCTCGAGAACGCCGTGGTCGGTTCGACGGTGCCGTTCCACGACGGCGCCATCCGCTACTATCGAGAGCAGCAGGTCTGGACCGGTGCGTCGTAGCGATGCTGCGCCGCCACCGGCCGATCTCCGCGACGACCCGGACGCCGAGACCCCGACACGACAGCTGACCGGCGCTCCGGAACGGGTGGTCACCGTGCTGGCCTCGGGGCTATCGCTCTACGCCCTCTACTGGGTGGTGGGCATCGTCCAACCGCAGATCTACCGGGTCAGCTTCCTGCTGGTCGCGCTGGTTCTGACGTTCGTGCTGTACCCGTCCATCCCCGCCTGGCGCCCCCGGGTAGCGGCGGTCGACTGGACGCTGGCTGCCGTCTCGGTGTTCGTCCTGGCCTGGCCGATCGTCGACTTTGACCAGTTCGTCTACCGCGCCGCGACCCCGAACATAGTCGACATCCTGCTCGGCGCGGTCACCACGCTGCTGGTGCTCGAGGCGACCCGCCGCACGGTCGGCTGGATCCTGCCGGTCACCGCTGTCGCCTTCCTGTTCTACGGCTACTACGGCCCGTTCCTGGAGACCGTTGGTCTCGAAATCTTCGCGCACCGCGGCTACTCGGTAGCGCGCCTGGTCGGCACGCTCTACATGACGCTCGAGGGCATCTTCGGCGTGCCACTCAACGTCGCCTCCACCTACATCGTGCTGTTCACCATCTTCGGCGCCATCCTGCAGCATTCGGGCGCCGGGCAGTTCTTCATCACCTGGACGATGGCTTTATTCGGCCGCTCCGCGAGCGGCGCCGGCCCGGGCCGTACGGTGGCGATGTCGGGATTCCTGCTGGGCACCGTGTCCGGCAGCGGCGTAGCAACAACCGTGACCCTGGGCGCGGTCGCCTGGCCGATGCTCCGCCGGGCCCGGTTCTCGCCCGAGGTCGGCGGCGCCATCCTATCGGCCAGCGGCATCGGCGCCATCATGGCGCCGCCGACCATGGGGGCCGCCGCATTCCTCATCGCCGAGTTCCTCAACATCACCTACCTGCAGGTCATCGTGATGGCGATCGTCCCGGCCGTCCTCTACTACCTGTCGATCATGCTGATGATTGAGGCGGACGCGCGTCGGCTTGGCACCACAGCAGTCGACGTAAAGCTGCCGTCCCTCGGCGCGTTGACGCGCCGGTCCGGCTACCAGTTTCTGCCGCTCATCGCGATCGTGGCGCTGCTCTTGTCTGGAATGACGCCGTACCGCGCGGTGTTCCTGGCAACAATGCTGGCCATCGCATTGAGCTTCGTACGCCGGGAGACGGCACTGAGTCCGAGGCGGCTGGTTTCGGCGCTCGAGACAGGCGGGCGCGCCGTGCTGGCGGTGACAGTGACCACGGCCACGGCCGGCATCATCGTTGGTGTGGTGTTGCTGACAGGGCTCGGCTTGAAGATCTCGAGCATCATCGTGGCCCTGGCCGGCGGCAATCTGTTCTTCACCGTGTGCTATGCGGCCGTAGCCGTGTGGATGCTGGGACTGGCGGTGCCGGTGACCGCCTCCTACATCATCGCGGCGGTCATGATCGCACCCGCACTGACGGATGTCGGCGTGCCGGAGGTCGCGGCGCACATGTTCATCTTCTACTACGCGGTGTTGTCCGAGGTCAGTCCACCAACGGCGCTGTCACCGTTCGCAGCGGCGGCGATCACAGGCGGCAACCCGTTCAAGACGATGATGCTGACCTGGAAATACACGCTGCCGGCGTTTCTGGTGCCCTTCGCGTTCACGCTGAGCCCGGAAGGGCTGGGGGTCCTGCTACAGGCGCCGCCGGCAGAGATCGTCCGAACGGTAACAACCGCGGCCGTCGGCATCCTGGCGCTGGCGATGGGGCTGGGCGGCTGGCTACGGCAGGAGGCGACGAGGATGGAACGGACGGTCGCGGTGACCGGCGGACTGCTGTTATTTTACGCCACGACGCTGACGGATGTCGTAGGCGCGGCGCTTTTTCTCGGCGCGATCGCCCTACACACAACGCGCACCTCGCCGACCAAGAAGGCACGAAACAGGAGGCAGGAGACAGGAGCGGAGTAACCCCCTCACCCTGTCCCTCTCCCCTCTGGGGAACGGGAACCTGCTGCGATGCAGCGAAAATCCGTGACAACAGCTTCCGTGGGGTAAGGCTTTCAGCCTTGCCCTTGCAGGGCTGATTCCCTGCTCCACAGAAGAACCCGGCGCAGCCCTTACGCGCGCGTCAGGCGGCGGTACTTGATGCGATGCGGTCGGTCGGCGGCGCTACCAAGCCGGCGGCGGCGGTCCGCTTCGTAGTCCTGGTAGTTCCCCTGGAACCAGACTGCCTGGCTCTCGCCCTCGAAGGCGAGAATGTGGGTGGCGATGCGGTCGAGGAACCAGCGGTCGTGGCTGATGACCACGACGCAGCCGGCGAACTCGAGGAGCGCGTCTTCGAGCGCCCGCAGCGTGTCGACGTCGAGGTCGTTGGTTGGCTCGTCGAGCAACAGCACGTTCGCGCCGGCGCGAAGTAGCTTGGCTAGATGCACACGGTTGCGCTCGCCGCCCGACAGTTCCCCAGCCTTGCGCTGCTGGTCGCGCCCCTTAAAGTTGAACCAGGAACAGTAGGCGCGCGACGCCACGGTCCGTGTGCCGAGCGTTACCTCGTCCTCACCGCCCGAGATCTCCTCCCAGACGGTCTGTTTCGGGTCCAGCTCGCGGCTCTGGTCGACGTAGCCCAGCGTGACCGTCTCTCCCAGCGTGAGCGTGCCGGCATCGGGGGTCTCCTCGCCGGTGATCATCCGGAACAGCGTAGTCTTGCCGGCGCCATTGGCCCCTATCACGCCGACGATACCGGCGGGCGGCAAGGTGAAGCTCAGGTCCTGAATAAGACAGCGCTCGCCGTAGCCTTTGCGGATGTTCTTCGCCTCGACGACGACATCGCCAAGCCTGGCACCGGGCGGAATATAGATCTCGGCCGACGCGATCTTCTCGGCGACGTCCTGGTTCAAGAGGTCCTCGTAGGCGTTGAGCCGGGCCTTGCCCTTGGCCTGCCGGGCTCGCGGAGACATCCGGATCCACTCCAGCTCGCGCACCAACGTACGGCGGCGCCGGGTCTCCTGTTTTTGCTCGACTTCGAGTCGTTTCTGCTTCTGGTCCAACCAGGAGGAGTAATTACCTTCCCAAGGGATCCCTTCGCCGCGGTCGAGCTCGAGGATCCAGCCGGCGACATTGTCCAAGAAATAACGGTCGTGGGTAATCGCCACCACGGTACCCGCATACTGCTGGAGATGCCGCTCGAGCCAGCCGACCGTCTCGGCATCGAGATGATTGGTCGGCTCGTCGAGCAACAATAGGTCGGGCGACTGCAGCAGCAACTGGCACAGCGCCACGCGGCGGCGCTCACCACCCGACAGGTTGGTGACCGGGGCGCGCGGCGGCGGTAGCCGCAACGCGTCCATCGCCAGCTCGACACGCGAGTCAAGGTCCCAAGCGCCGACCGCCTCGATCTTGTCCTGAAGATGCCCCTGCTCGTCCATCGCATCTTGCAGCTCGTCACCAACCAGACCATCGTTGAAGCTGGCGATCACCTCGTCATAACGGGTCAACAGGCCCTTGTGCCCGGCAACTCCCTCCTCGACATTTCCCTTCACGGTCTTGTGCTGGTTGAGCTGTGGCTCCTGGGGCAGATAGCCGACGCTGATACCCCCCGAGGCGAACGCTTCGCCTGTGTAGTCGCCTAGCTCGCCAGCCATGATCCTGAGCACCGTGCTCTTCCCGGCACCGTTCAACCCAAGTACGCCGATCTTCGCACCAGGCAAAAACGACAGCCAGATATCTTTCAATACTTCCTGGCCGGGGCCGTAGGACTTGCCGAGCTCTTTCATCGTGTAGATATATTGATGGGACATTCGTCTGTTCTCTGACGTCAGAAGCAGGCCTGTCAGCCGTAGCCGTGGCGAAGGTGGAAGACAGGAGACAGGAGACAGGAGCTTGCGATAGAGTCACGGAGCGGTCGTGGCACATACGCCGCCGTTCGCAACCAGTCCAGTCTACTTCATGTCCGATTCGTCCTCAGCGGCGGCGGCGGCCGCCACTCCCACACGCGAGCCGCAGGCCGCGGTGCCTGACACCACCCCGGTGCCCGTACCGATGGTACGCCCGCGCGCAACCGACACGACACCGCCGGGCGCACCCACGTCAGTGGCCTCAGCCACACCGGAAAAACCCGGCACGGCTGGCCCGCAGCGGCCGCGCCGCAGGCCGATTTGGGCCGGCTGGCCGGATGAGAAGCTCCTCGACGTACGGATGTGTGACCTCGGGATGTCGATCGAAGGCACGGTCATCGAGCGACGAATCCGCGACCTGCACGGCGAGCTCGCGGCGCGTGGCATCACGTTCCGATCGCACTTCTGGCTGTCGAACGACTGGTTCACGCCGGACGATGTTCCTGGCGTGGCCATCCCTTTCTACCTGGCGCACCCCCGGCTCGCGCGGCTCGAACTGACGCAGTTGCTCGAGGTGGAGGGCGGCACCAAGCCCTGGTGCATGCGGATCCTGCGCCACGAAATGGGACACGCGATTGACAATGCCTACTGCCTGCAGCGCCGCCGCAAGCGGCAGAAACTGTTCGGGCTGTCGTCGACGCCCTATCCGGAGTACTACACACCCAGGCCCCACAGCAAGAGCTTCGTATTGCACCTTGATTCGTGGTACGGGCAGAGCCACCCGGATGAGGACTTCGCGGAAACATTCGCCGTCTGGCTCGACCCTCGCTCAGTCTGGTCGAAGCGCTATGCGGACTGGCCCGCGCTGAAAAAGCTGGAATACATGGACGCGCTGATGTCCCAGATCTCGGGCACGGACCCGCTGGTGACGACCCAGCGCATGGTGGAGCCGCTCTCGAGTCAGCGGAAGACCTTGCGGGAGCACTACGCGGAGAAGCGGAAGCGCTACGGACTCGAGTACCCGGATTTCTACGATCGCGACCTGCGGAAGCTGTTCTCCGACGCCCCGGAACACACCGAAAACGTCCCGGCCGCGAAGTTTCTGGTGCGGGTCCGTCGTGACGTCCGTCGCCTGGTCGCGCGCTGGACGGGCGAATACCAGTACCGAATAGACCAGGTGCTCAACGACATGATCGCGCGCTGTGAAGTGCTCGAGCTTCATCTGGCCATACCTGAGGACCGGGCCAAGCCGGACTTCATGGTTCTTCTGACAGTGCAGACGATGAACTACCTGCACGGCGGCCGTCACCGGATCGCGCTGTGAAGAAACTTCGCGTGCTCGTCCTGATGCACGACTACATGGTGCCCCCAGAGGAGGTCCGAGGGGTCGATGTGGTGAATGCGCTCTGGAAGACCGAGTTTGACGTCACCACCACATTGGCTGCGACAGGGCACGACGTCTACACCTTGGGGCTAGGAGACGAGCTGGGTCCGATACGACAGGCGATGGACGAGGTCCGGCCGCACGTCGTGTTCAACTTGATGGAGGCGTTTCACGAGATCGGCACATTCGATCAGAACGTCGTGAGCCACCTCGAGTTGCTACGGCTCCGCTACACCGGCTGCAACCCGCGCGGGATGATCATGTCGCGCGACAAAGCACTGGCGAAAAAGATACTCAACTACGACGGCATCCCGGTGCCGGCATTCGCCATCTTCCCGGTCGGCCGTATGGTCCAGCGTCACGCTCGCCTGGACTTTCCGCTTATCGTCAAGTCGCTGACCCAGGACGCCTCCTATGGCATCTCGCAGGCGTCGGTGGTCACCGACGACGCCAGGCTCAGAGAACGTGTCGCGTACATCCACAAGCGGCTCGGCACCGACGCCATCGTCGAGCAGTACATCAAAGGCCGCGAGCTCTACGTCGGCGTCATCGGCAACGATCGGCTGCGCGCCTACCCGGTCTGGGAGATGAAGTTCGCGAACATGCCGGAGGGCGCCCACCGTATCGCAACCGAGCGGGTAAAGTGGAGTACCCCCTACCAGGAGAAACACGGCATCCACTGCGGAAAAGCCCGTCTGCAGCGCGCCGGCATGGAGGAGTACCTACAGTTCCTCGCCATGCGCGTGTTTCACCTGCTGCAGATGAACGGCTACGGCCGGATCGACATCAGGCTGGACGATAACGGGCAGCCGTGGGTGCTGGAAGCGAACGCCAACCCGCAGCTGGCGTATGGCGAGGACTTCGCCGAATCGGCCCACCATGACGGGGTGTCCTACGAGGCACTTCTGCAGCAGATCATGAACGTGGGCTTGCAGTGGAAGGCCGACCGGGCGGGATGAGGGCGGCGGCAGACCGAGATCGCGCTACGGCATTTCGAGCGCGAACGCCACATCGGTTGTTTGACCAGCCGTGACGGTGACGCTCTGCAACTGTCCGCCGAGCCGCTCGTGCCAGATCGACAGCTCGTGGGTTCCGGGCGGCACCCCTTTGATGATGAAGGTGCCATCTGCCCCGCTCACGACCCCCAGATCGTTGCTGACCACAACCCAGCCACGCATCCAGTCATGCGAATCACATTCAATCCGCACGACGCCGGCACGACGCAACGGGCGCGCGACGTTCATGCCGGCGAACGGCATCGCGATATTGAAGTCGGTGCGGTCACGATCGTCGTAGGCATGCGTCGAGTGCAGCACGGCGTCCTCACTCGTGATCTCGAGTTGGCTGCGAGTCGGTGCAACCTGCACGTGCGGCACGAACAGACACCCAACGTTGCTGATTGCCGGCGAAGGCGCGTCGGCGGGCCAGGGCACGCCGGTCAGCCTCACGACGGCGTTCGCCACATGACCAGCGGCATCGGCGATGATCTCCTCGTTCGGCTGAGTCTCGCCGCACACTGCCTTGTCAGCGTCCACGTCGAGGGTGCTCGACGCCGGCGGATTATCCATGGTGACGATGCCGGTGATTGACCCGGTCGCCTGGACCCCACCCTGTAGTGACACTGCCCCGGCCAGCACGAGCGCGCCGACCGCCGAGCTCGCCACCAGTACTGCCCCCGTTCCAGCACGCCTCTTCATCGGACTACTGTAACGCAATGACCGGAACGAACCCACCACGCGGCGGGCATCCGACAGGTCGAGCCATCATCACTCGCCGACCTATCCCAGAATGGAGGCGGACGGACGAAGAGCAGTGTTGTCAGAGCGGCGTCGATCCGCCCCGCTGCGGCTTCGGCGCCTCCACCTTTTCCGGCTCGGGGGTAAAGTCTTCGCCCGGGTTGATGAACCTGTCGTGCTCGAAACGATACTGCGTGTCGTAGAGCACACGATACCGGCCCGCGGCGGCGAGCAGCTCGGCGTGTGTGCCAGACTCGACGATTTGCCCATGCTCGAGCACGACGATCTGGTCGGCGCTCTGGATGGTCGACAGCCGGTGCGCGATGACGAACGTCGTGCGGCCGCGACGCAGAGCCCGTAACCCGTCCTGGATCAGCGCCTCGCTCTCGCTGTCGAGACTGGAGGTCGCTTCATCGAGGATCAGGATCCGTGGGTCAGCCAAGATTGCCCTAGCGATGGCCACGCGCTGGCGCTGCCCACCCGACAGCTTGACGCCCCGCTCGCCGACGATCGTGTCGTAGCCGTCCGGAAACCCCTGGATGAACTCGTGGCAGTGTGCGATCCGGCTGACCTCCTCGATCTCGGCGCGGGTGGCGTGCCGGCGCGCAAAACTGATGTTCGAGGCGACTGACCCGTCGAACAGGAAGTTTTCCTGCAGCACAACCCCTAGCCGCCGCCGGTAGTCGGCGAGCTTCAGCGTCGCCAAATCTAGCCCGTCCACCAGGACCCGGCCTTCCTGCGGCCGGTTGAACGCCATGACCAGGCTGACCAGCGTGCTCTTCCCGGACCCGCTCGACCCGACCAGCGCGGTGGTGGTGCCGGCCGACGCCGTCAACGAGACGTCGCGCAGCACCTCCACCCCCTCGGTGTAGGAGAACGTGACGTGCTCGAGCTCGATTTCTCCTGTTAGCCCATCAATCGGTTGCCGTGACTCGTCCTCGTCGAGCTCGGTCGGGGTACCGAGGAGCTCGCGAATCCTGTCGAGCCCGGCAAACGCCTCGCTGATCTGCGTGCCGATCGATGCGATTGACACCACCGGCGCCACCACCATACCGGTGAACAGGAGATACTGCACCATGTCACCAACGCCCCATTGTCCGGCGATGATCGCTTGACCGCCCATCACGATCATGAGCGCGCCGAGCCCTCCGATCACCAGGGACGCCGCCGCTGTCGTGGCAGACACGCCGGTGACCGTCTTGGCGACGTTCCGGAGCAGCCGGTGGACACCCTTGGCAAACACCAGCTGCTCTCGTTTTTCAACGCTGTAGGCCTTGATGATCCGGACCCCGCCCAGCGTCTCGCCCAGCCGGCCGGTCACCTCGGCGTTGATTTTGCCACGCTCACGGAACAACGGCCGCAGCATCGAAAACGCCTTGGCCATGACGAGCCCGAACAGGACCAGGGCAATCAGCGTCACCGTGGTCAGCCGCCAGTTCAGATAGAACAGCACGCCGAGCCCGACCGTCGCGGTGACAAACCCGCCGACCAGCTGCGCGAGACCGGTGCCGACGAGGTTGCGAATGCCCTCGGCATCGGTCATCACCCGCGAGATCAGGACGCCGCTCTTCGTCGAGTCGAAATAACTGACCGGCAACCGTGTCACATGCCGCTGTACACGCTTCCGCATCTCGGTGATGGCGCGTTGCGCTGCGACACCCAGCACCTGCGACAGCGCGAACTGGGTGCTCGCCTGCACGAGCGTGGCGGCACCGGCCACGAGCGCCAACGGCAGCAGCAGGTTTGCCCGGCCTTGGCCGATCACGTCGTCAATGACGGTAGCCGACATCCCTGGCAAAACCAGACCGGCCAGCCGGCTGACAAGCATGAGGACCATGCCGAGGATAAGCCGATTGCGGTGCGCGTGGACGATTCTCCTCGCCTCGTCCCACGCACCTGTTGTCACAAATCGTTTCTTGACCTTCTGTGGTATGTCGTCTGCCATGGCTCGTCTGATGTCGTCTAAACCGAGGTGGGATGCCTGACAGGCAGTCCGTGGCGAGGCCAGCGGACCCGGTCACAGGCACCAACGCAGGTGTCTCGATTGTATGCCTCCCAACGTCTCCTGTCTTCTCTCTTCGCCACAGGATCCGTGAACGGTGTCATGAATTCACCGTATTCATGACACGGACTACCGCGACGAAAAGGCCCGCAACCCACGTCCGGCTGTAATAGACTTTCGCCGTGCCTTCTCCCTCTCGCCGCATTCTCCATCTCGACATGGACGCCTTTTACACGTCAGTCGAACAGCGCGACACGCCGTCACTTCGGGGGAAGCCGGTGGCGGTGGGTGGAAGGCCCGAAGGACGCGGCGTGGTTGCGGCGGCAAGCTACGAGGCGCGCACTTTCGGTGTCCACTCGGCGATGTCGATGGCCGCCGCGGTACGTCTCTGCCCAAGCCTGGTCATCGTCCGCCCAGACTTCAGCCGCTACCGCCACATCTCGGGGCAGGTGTTCGACATGTATCGCTCGGTGACGCCGCTGGTCGAGCCGCTCTCGCTTGACGAGGCCTATCTGGACGTGACCGAGAACGCCTGGGGCGAGCCACTGGCGACCAACGTGGCCAAGCGGCTCAAGCGCTTGATTCGAGAAAAGACCGGACTGACGGTGTCGGCCGGCGTCGCCCCCAACAAGTTCCTGGCCAAAATCGCGTCCGACTGGGACAAGCCAGATGGTTTGACGGTCATCCCGACCCAGCGGGTGGAGGCGTTTCTCCAGAAACTGCCCGTCGACGCGCTCTGGGGCGTGGGACCCGTCACTGCGCGGCGGCTGCGCGCGGCCGGTGTCACCCGTCTGGTTGACGTCAGGACGGTCGACACGCGTGTGCTGCGCGACTCAGTTGGCGGTCAAGCCGTGTGGCTGCGCCGGCTGGCCGACGGCATAGACGAGCGCCAGGTGACGCCGAACCGGACCGTCAAATCGTCCGGGGCGGAGCATACGTACCCGGAGGATCTGAAGGACTTCGACACGATCGGCGCCGAGTTGGACCGGATGGCGCGCCGCGGCGCAGACTGGTTGCACCGGAAGAGGCTCGTCGCCCGCACCGTCACCATTAAGGTGCGCTATTCGGACTTCACGACCGTCACACGCAGTCACAGCTGCCGTCCGGCGACTCGCGACGCAGACCAGATTGCCACCCGGACGACGCTGTTGCTCGGCCGCACCGATGCCGGGACCCGTCCGGTCCGGTTGCTTGGCGTCAGTCTGCACAACCTATCGGAAGAAGAGGAAGAAAGACCGAAGAGTCCACCCTTGCCGCTCTAGCAGCCAGTGGCGAAACCCCGCGTAGCACCGAAACTGGTGATGGGCCTGGATGGCAAGGCTCGCCGAGGGAGAATACGAGCAGTATTTGACCGAGAAGCAACACCGACAGACGGGCTTCAGCGCCAGTTGAATGCAGCGGGGCTTTCACCACGGGCTGCTCAGCCGACGCAGTTCGGAGACGATCTAGGGTAAGATCTCGCCCATGCTCAAGGGCACCAGACCAGGGATCCTACGAAAAGTTCAGCCGCTCAGCGTGCATGGACAGATTTCCTGGGACGTCTTCTTCAGCGACCCGGACAATCTCGAGGGACCGCTGCAGATGGCGCGGGTGGGGCCTGAGGATGTTGACCAACGCCTCGAGCCTGGCGACCGCATCACCCTGACGTATTTGCTCGGTAACGTGACGAGCGTCACCCGCGACAACGTCAGTGGTTAGCCCTCCGGCCTACTAGGTGCTGATGACGCCCTTCAGCTGCACTCCAGATCCAACGCCATGATCTAAGCACGCTCCCGGACATAGAGCGTCGTGCCGACCGGCCACCGTAGCGGACCGTCTTCCGGCTAGGCATCAGCCGATCCGGCTGTGTCCACGAGGAAGATCCGAGTCGGACACCCCACTGCCGCCACTCTGCGACCGTCGGACAGTCGGCCGGGTCCTGAACGAGTGCGCAGCGACCGGGCAACTAGCTCAGGCACACTACCGGAGCAATGGCCAACCGACGACAGAGACGCGACGAAGTGACTCGGCATGTACCAAACATCCTCAGATGTGGTATCAAGGGACGCCGCGCTACGGGGCTTCCCGCTTCCTTGCCGACCCTGGCGGTCCGTGGTGTAGGTCCGGCGTGACGCCAAGACCCGTCCTGAGAAGCGCAGCGTCCGGTCCCTCTAAGGCGCACCAAGGGAAGATTCGGGCAGTATGTGCCACCCAGTAGGAAGTAACCCAACGTTAGCCGCTTCAGAATGCGGCGGTCGCATGCAGCAGGACTGTGACCCCGGGCTGCTCGCCCGCCCGCTATGAGCCCACCCAGCGAGGACAGCGCCGACGTGGTGGACCTTGACACACTCGGCTGGGGCGACTGGTTCGCAGAGCCGTTCCGTCCGCACGAAACAGCGGGGTTGTTCCCGGCCCGCGTGGCCATTCCCCACAACTACCTGTATCAGCTGTACACAGCCCGCGGAGAGTTGATGGCCGAGGCGTCCGGCCGGCTTCGGCACCAGGCCACGAGTGCCGACGCCATGCCGGTCGTCGGCGACTGGGTCGCCATCCGCCCCAGCGAGACGGAACACAAGGCGACAATCGAGGCCGTGCTGCCTCGACGCAGCTGCTTCTCTCGCAAAGCCGCCGGGGAACCGACCCGGCGCCAGCTCGTGGCCGCGAACATTGACGCTGTGTTCCTGGTATGTGGCCTCGATGGCGACTTCAACCTGCGGAGGATCGAGCGCTACCTCGTAGCTATCGGGGACAGCGGCGCCACGGCGGTCATCGTGCTGAATAAGGCGGACGTCTGTCCCGACGCGGCGGCGGCGCGCAGCGCAGCCGCCGCCCTGGCACCGGGCACCCCAATTTACGTCACGAGCTGCCTCGAAGACGGCGGCACTGACCCGCTCGAGGTCCACCTGTCACCAGGCAAGACGGTCGCGCTGCTCGGATCGTCCGGGGTCGGAAAATCCACTATCATCAACCGGCTCCTTGGCGCCAACCGGCAACAGACCCGCGAGGTCCGAAGCCGTGACAGCCGCGGCCGGCACACCACCACGCGACGCGAACTGATCGTGATGCCGCATGGGGGGCTGCTCATTGACACGCCGGGAATGCGCGAGCTCCAACTCTGGGACAGCACCGAAGCGCTCGAAGATGCGTTCGAGGACATCGATGCGCTGGCCGCCACGTGCCGTTTCCGGGACTGCGCGCACGACGAGGAACCAGGGTGCGCCGTGGGCGCCGCCGTCAACGACGGCCGGCTCGCGGAGTCACGGATCAACAGCTACCGGCGGCTGAAGCGCGAGGGCGACATACTGCGCCGGCAACGCGACGGGCTGGCGCGGCTCGAGGAGCAACGACGCGACAAGTCCGTGCACCGCCCAATGCGCCACAACCGCCTGACCGGTGACGGATAACGTGGTTACACAGACAGAACCACCATCGAAGGACCCGCACCGCGCGGCTCGACCGAGTTGGGCGCGGCGCAGGATGAACGGCTGACGGAACGAGTCATCGGCCGAGCCGCTCCAGCTCCTCGGCGTGGTCGGTCTCCTCGGCCAGAATGTCTTCGAGCCGGATAGCGAGCCCCTTCTCGCCAAACTTCTCGGCCTGGGTGATCCGCTTCGTATAATTCTTGATGACCTGTCGCTCGGACGCGATGTCGATCATCATCATCTCCTTCGCCGTCCGGACCCTCTTTGGCATCGACGGGTTGATCTCGAGCTGCCCCCCCAGAGCGGCGATCTTGTCTGCCAGAAACACCGCGTGGTTCATCTCGCCCACGATGTCCCCCTTCAATTCTTCCCGCAGTTCGTGCCCGAGCAACCCGGTCGCGGATGCGGAGTGATACAGGTATCGCAGCACCGCCTCGAGCTCGAGGTTTAGATCCTGATTCAACCCGTCGATCAGCTCCTGCTTCGGGTTTCGCTTCGTACGTGTCGTCGCTCGCTTCACCATGTTGCCTCCTGCTCAAATGACGGGGGCTTCCTCCTTCGAGAGGGTACCCCAGCTCGTTTTGGTTCAATGCCGGCATCGAATACTGTGGACGCCTGCACACGTGGCGTTCGCCTGATAATACCTGAGGTCTGCATCAGACGTGGTGTGAGGAGCCTATGAAGATGAAGCGATGTGCCATGATGGTCGCGCTGCTCGCATCGGCCCAGTTGGTAGTCCTGCAGGCACAACCCCCGG
>Ga0302123_10000578_pt1 | contig 28509 bp, 26 predicted proteins | sample CB21_321_MG_FD_203109 | JGI IMG/M metagenome (GOLD analysis project Ga0302123, IMG submission 203109) | Marine microbial communities from Western Arctic Ocean, Canada - CB21_32.1 | ecosystem: Environmental > Aquatic > Marine > Oceanic | place: Canada: Western Arctic Ocean | collected 2017-09-28 | reverse complement strand
TAGGCCCGTTTTGACGGGCCTTTGGGTACATCGGCGCTCAAAGAATCTCTTATGAAGTGCATAAGTACGTTCTTGGGTCCAGCGCTACCTACCGCTGCCTTGTCCGCGCTTGGAGAAGGGTTCGTACCTTCCCGACCACGTTCGCCAACCCGGGTCCAGAGACGCCGAGACCAAGTATTTCTAATGGTGTGGATAAGAAGTATTGTCTGGTGTTGTTGCCTAGCCTTCCCTACACTAGCCCACAACGCGCACGAAGCGCTTAAGTCCGTCTCAACTGTGTGGCATTCGAGAGATCGGACCTACGAGACCGGAGGTCAGCAAGTGCGATCAAGGACAGCCTCAGGGACGGATCAGGAAGGGGAATCGAATGACAAGCTGGAAGGGACTTGCAACGGCAGCGAGCCTCGGTGTTCTAGTCTTCGTTACGCCCGTACAGGCTGACGAGGCAAGGCTCGACGCCACTTCAACACCAAGCGAAACGGTGGCTCTGCGGCAGGAAGTCTCAGACTTGAAGGAACGGCTCGCGCGCCTAGAGAACCTACTCGGCGAAGTGGCCAAGCGGCTTCATCAATCACCCACGACGGCTGCACTGGCCCCGGGCGATGCCCGGTTCATGAACGCCGGCTTACCGGCTTCCCTGCCCCCGTCCGCGCCAGGCCCAAGTCCGGCGCCCACACCGGCCCCGCCTCCAGAACCGCAGAAAGCCTCGGTCGAAATCCCCGAGGGAATCGCATCCACGGGCGGTCAACCGCTTTCGATCACCGGCATCTTGGATACGTACTACACAACTAATTTCAATCATCCGGCCGACGGGACCAACACTCTCTACTACACCAACCCAAACGCTCGAGGATTCGGCTTGAATCAAGCCAAACTTGAGATCGACGCCAAGGGCGACGGCCCGGTGGGCTTTCGGTCGGACATCTGGTTCGGCTCCGGCGCGCGGCTCTTTCGTGCCGGACTTGAACCGGGTCCGTTGGAAGACGTTCTCTATCTACAGCAGGCGTACGGCTACTACCAATGGGACAACGGCGCCGAACTCGACGTCGGTCTGTTCGGACCATTGCCGGACTCGAAGTCGCCGAGTCGCACCTGAATTGGAACTATACGCGCGGCATTCTATGGGCGTGGAACGAGCCGTTCTCGCATCTCGGTGCGAAGTTCAGTGCCCCGCTCACGGACACCTTCACCGGCACTGTGATGGTGGTCAACGGTTTCGACAATGCCTTCGATCAGAATTCAGGCAAGTCGTACGGCGTGCAAGGTTCTTGGGCTCCCAGCGACCGCTTCAACACTACCCTTACCTGGATTCATGGTCCGGAGAACACGCTCACGAACATCGGCTGGCAAAAGGACTTGAGCTGGAACTTCTACGCGGGGCTCCACGAGAAGTTCGAGATCATGGTCAACTACGACGGAATCTGGGCGGAGAATCCCGACATGTCGACGCAACGCTCCTGGGGCCTCGGCGGCTACGCCCGCTTCTCGCCGCACGAGAAATTCCGCATCGCGCAACGCTATGAGTATTTCGACGACGTCGAAGCGCGATCCACCAGCGTCGAGCAGATCCTCAAGGAATACACCTTCACGTTCGAATACGCGCCCGAGCCACGCTTCATCACGCGGCTTGAGTTTCGGCGTGACTGGTCGACGACCGACTTCTTTTCCCGTGGGAACTTCGGCGGGTTCACCAATGACCAGGACACTCTGACGCTCGGCATGATGTGGGTGTTCGGGCCAACCGAGTAAAGTCAGCCAGTAGCAGTTCCGACTAGGGGCGGCTGCCTCAAACGAAGGGCCGCCCTTTCTGTCCCCCGTCATCGCCACTCCGCTCCGGCGCTACGACAAGGCCTCAACAAGCCGGTCCACATCGCCCGCGTTATTGAAGACGGATGGCGAAACCCGCATCTGTCCCGGCTTACCATTGCGCAGTGACACGATGACGCCCGCCCGCTTGAGCGCTTTGCGCGCCTTCTCCGGATCGGGCACCAGAAATGTCGCGATCGGACTATCATTGCCGTCCGGCGTGAGCGACTGATATCCGACCGCGGGCAGTCCTTTCCGCAGCCTGTCCATCAAGGGCCGTACATGCGCCCGGATATTCTCGACGCCCAGTTCCAGGATGTATGCCAACGCTTCGTTCTGGCAGACGAAGCCAACATGATTCGGCGTAGCTACCTGGTACTGTCGTGCGTCCGTCGCACCCGACCCCTTGCTGCCGAACTGCACCGGTTGCAACGCACCGCCGTGTAGCTCTTCGGCCACGTAGAGATAGCCGAAGCGTCCGCCCATGAGCCACTTGTAGGCGGAGCATGCCAGGAAATCGACACCCATTGCACGCACATCGATCGGCACCGCGCCGGCGGCCTGAATCACATCGATAAACACATAGGCCCCGTGCGCATGAGCGAGCTTACTGATTGCCTTGATGTCTTCGAGGTATCCGTTCACATTGGAAACGAGCGCCAACGCCACCAGCTTTGTCTTCTGGTCGATCGCCTGCTCCACATCGGCCAAGTCGATGGTGTAGTCCTTGTGCTTCACGGTTCGGACGTCGAGCCCACGTTCTTTACGCGCCCGGTAGTTGAACAAGGCCCCGCCATAGTGCAGATCATTCGTAACCACGTTGCCGCCCGACCCCTGGATGCGCAACCCGTCCACGACATGGTTCTCCGCAATCTGTGTGCTCGGGACGAATGCAATTTCGGTCGACTTTGCGCCGATCAACCGCGCGAACATCCCCCGGACGTTCTCCTGCAACTCCGTGTTCTCGTACTTCGCTCGCCCGGAGTCCGGCCCGTTCGTGAGGTAGTTGATGTAGTCCTGCATCGCCGCCGACGAGTGCTTGCCAAGCGGATGCTCCAACGCGCAATTCAGATGTGTCTCACGCTCCGCCCACGGAAAGTCCCCGCGTGCCGAAGTGACTGTTCGCGGACCGGCCGCCCCACCTGCCTGACGCAGCGCTAAGCCCCCAGCGACGGTACTGATAAGCTGCCGTCGATTGATTCGCATCGCTTTCCTCCCGTACCTAGCTAAGCGCGCTCAGCAGTCGCTCAATATCGTCATGGTTGCTAAAGACTGAAGGCGATATCCGCAGCTTGTTGCCAAAGCGCATCGCAGTGTGCACCCCCGCGCCACGGAGCGTTTTTATCGTCGAAGCCGGGTCACTGGCCTCAAATACCACGATGGGGCTCTCGTTCCCCTTTGGCGTAATCGAGGGATAGCCCAGCTTCGGCATCTCTTCGTGCAACCGGTCCGTCAAACCCCGTACATGTTTGCGAATGTTCGCCACACCGAGCTGGTGAACGTACTTCACGCTCTCCTGCGCGCAGATTGCCCCCTCGTAGGACGGGTAGCTCACCTCGTAGCAGACCGGAGCAGGCCGCGCCTTAAACGTAATCTCGTCCTGCGTTCGGTCCGGCTGCTCGGTCCAAGGTTCGTAGTTGAAACCGACACCGCCGGAATGCTGAGTGGGCTTCACGACCTTCCGCTGCAGGTCCTCTCGTATGTAGAGGAAACCAAAACCCTTGACGCCCATGAGCCACTTGTAGGTCGAACACGCCGCGATGTCGATCCCCATCGCCCGCACATCGATCGGTACGGCGCCCACCGCCTGAATTACGTCGACATACAACAAGGCCCCGTGCGCGTGAGCCACCTCACTGATCGCCTTGACGTCAGCAAGATAGCCGTTCACGTTCGACACCAATGTAATCGAAACGAGCTTCGTGTCGTCGTCGATCGCCTTGCGCATATCGTCGATATCAATCTGCCAATCTCGGTTCTTGACGACACGTAGGTCGAGCCCATCCTTCTGCCGCATCTTGTAGTTGTAGAGCGCGGCCGTATAGTGCAGGTCGTTCGTTACTACGTTGCCTTGGGACAGCAGGTCCGACATCCCGTTCAAGACATTACTTTCGGCCTCGATCGTGCTGCGGCAAAACGCAATCTCCCCCGGCTTCGCGTTAATGAGCTGCGCGAACAGCTTCTTGCCTTCATCTCGCGGAGCGGCCCAGGACGGCCACCACGGCTCACCGACCTGATGCGTCGCCCAATCGACGTAGCGGTGCAAGATCGCAGCCGAATGCACGCTCAACGGGTGACACGATGCGCAGTCGAGATAGGCCTCCGTCCGGACCCGTGGAAAGTCGGAGCGCACTGCTTCAAAGTCGATATCCTTCGCTCCCTGTGCGGCCCCCGCCGCGTTCGTTGCTCCGTTTGTCGCCGCGCTGAGGGCGGCGGCCGTTCCGAGAAATTGACGTCGATTCATAAATTACCTTTTGCGTATGGCTTCGGGCACACTAATCCGTCTTCCGGTCGGGGTAAGACACACCCTGGTCCAGACAGCATAACCCCTCTTTGTCTCTTGAAGGATGAAGCGACTAAACGCCCGACGAGACCGTGTCCCGGCCGGACGTATCCGCCTTGCGCAACAAGTCCTGACTCAGCACCGACGGAGACCAATACTGCTCGATGTGTTCGATGACCATCTCCGTCCCGCGTTCATGCGAGACGTAAGGCGGTTCCCGTGGGTCGTACATCGCATCGGTCAAATCCCGAACCAGAGCAACGTTCCGCCCCAACCGTTTCAGTTGTCGAATCCCAAACGGTCGGCCAAGCACGCACATGTTGGTGTGAACGCCCGTCATGATGACGTTGCGAATCCCAAGCTGCTCACAGTAGTTGTAGATCTCCTGGCCCTTGTCGCTGATCCCGTCAAGCGGACCGATCTCGATATCGGCGTGCTGCCGGCTGTACATCCGCACCTGAGGTCGACCCACTTCGTCGTCGCACGGCTGCACGGTGTCATCAATCGGTAGCGGCGCTTCAGCGTTTCGATCGAGGTAACACCACTTCGCAATCGGTACCGGCGGCGTCACGTTCGGCGCTTGCATCATGCGCTGCCGCTGCGGAGTGTCTTTGTAGAAATCCATTGTGCTGCTTGGCGCGTGGATAATCGCGACGCCGTTGTCGCGCGCCGCGGTCAGCACCTTGTTCAAGCGGGGAATCATCTCCACAACCCGTTCCGCCGACGACACGCAGTAGTGGTCATCCCACATGTCGCAAATCAGCAGAGCGGTTTCCGAGGCTTTCCACCGCAACGCTCGTTCGACAGGCACGATCTTGCCGCTGCCGGCGGGCATCTCAGCACGGCTACGCGCCGTCAATACAAGCGAACCCGTCTTGGCGGGACGATTCGGAAGCGCGAATACAGGTGTGAGGGTACTGCCGGCGACACCGGCGGAAAGCATCGCAAGGGCGGAACGGCGCGAAATCATTAGGAGAGCCTCCCGGTTCTTGGCTATATTCTATCCTCGAACAACGAGTCACACAAGCAAAACCGCAACCCGTGAGGCTACTCCTCGGAGCGCGGCGCTTCGATTACGTCCACATCGATCACGGTATGCTCGGCGTCAATCACGTCACCACTCGGACGAGGGCCCCGGCCGGGTGCGCCACGCATCTTCCGCATGCGCCACCACACCCGCACACCGAATACGAGCAGCGCCACCACGCCCACGACGGCAAATATGGTGAAAAAGAGAAACAGGCTCACCAGCGCAACCGCGCCCACCAAACCCGCCAGTATTCGTCCCGGCCAACTGAGTAGCCACGCCGGTGGATTCCCTGCCCCTGAACCCATATGCACTTTGAACCGCACAGCCATATTCTAACGAGCGGTCATCTACAATGACGGCCATGGTCAACCAGACCACCGACGCGACCAACGCCGCACGCTACGACATCACTCAGTCCTACGACTGGAACTACGAGAACGTTCCCCATCCGCCCGGCTTGGATATACCAACCGTCCCCGGAGATTGGAACTTCTGCGGGCTTCCCGTTGGGTCGCCACTCGGCATTCCCGCCGGCCCGCTGCTCAACAGCCGATGGATTATCTACTATGCGCGCCTCGGCTTCGACGTCCTGACGTATAAGACGGTCCGCTCCGGCTACCGGGCCTGCTACGAACTGCCGAACCTGCTGCCGGTCACTGCCGCGAACGTGCTGGGAGACGGTGCTGAGCTCTCGGCCACTCCAGTCGATAGCGCTTACGACACCTGGGCGATCTCCTTTGGGATGCCCTCGAAGGCTCCAGCCACCTGGCAGGCCGACGTGGAAACCGCTCGTCAGGGTCTCAGCCCGAACCAGGTGCTGTCGGTTTCCGTCGTGGCCTCGCCCGAAGCGGACTGGACAGTCAAGCAGGTAGCCGGCGACTTCGCCCAATGCGCTAGGTGGGCCGTCGACTGGGGCGCACACGTCGTCGAGGCCAACTTGTCGTGCCCGAACGTCTGCACGAAAGAAGCGGATCTCTACCTCGATGCCGAGGCTTCCGGTGAGATTGCATCGGCCATCCGGGCACGGATCGGCAAAACGCCCTTGGTTCTCAAGATCGGATACTTCCCTGATCCCGAACAAGCCGACGCACTAGTCCGAGCCGTCTCACCGCACGCCGACGCGCTCAGTTCCACCAACTCACTCACTGCTCCCGTCCGTGACCGCCAAGGGCAGCCGCTCTTCGGCGGACTTCGCCGCGGGATAGGTGGTGCCGCTATCACAGAACGGTGCAACAAAGAGTTGACGTTACTGGCACAACTGATTGATAAACAAGGCTCTCCATTACTTCTGGTCGGAGTGGGAGGAGTCATCACCGCCCAAGACGTACAACAACGCCTCGCCGCCGGTGCCCATAACGTCCATCTTGCGACGGCGCCAATGCTCGACCCACACGTTGGAATCGAGATCCGCCGGGAGCTCGCCGCCGTACACACGTAGCCCGCAGGCCGCCGTGGAACTCGCACAAAGCCAAACGCGGCTCCCGCGACTAGGGCCGGCCCAAGACCAGACCGATTACGCCCCCCGCAAAGCTCATTCGAACCGTGTTCGCCAGCGTATCCGGCAGGATGGCAATCGGCTCGATCATGTTCATCGTGGCGTAGAACACTAGATTTAGTCCGAATCCGAAGGTCAAGCCCAGCATGGCCCCGGCTTTTACCCCTTCCCCGAAACTTCTCAGATCGCCCCAGCGCATGAAGACCAGGGTGAGAAACATCGCCATCATAAGCTCTCCCAATATCAATGGGAACAGGAGCGGAGCATCCTTCATCAGCCCCGGCGTCGAGTGTGCCACCATGAACTCCCGCAGCAAGAGCCCGTAGAACAGGAATCCGGTCAAGAACAACGTAACCCCAGCCGCCACCGATGCAACTATGAACTTTTTCGTATCCATCGTCCTAGCTCCTTTCCCGCCTGCAAACAGAGCCTGAGCCTGATCTCGTCACCCAGGCGCCCCGAGTATAGGCACGTCCCCTGCCCAATAGCAATCCAGAACCCACGCCGTCTCGGACTCGACAGAACGATCGTAAAAGATCCAAGAACGACTCCATACATTTGCTCCGCTCGCTCGGAACGGTCTTGAAGTGATGAGTCCGTTCAGTAACCTGTGATGAGTCTCTTCACTAGACCCATGAGCACCAGTCCCTCATCCGGCCCACGCACAGTATGCGTTAGCAACTCCGCTTCACTCAGGGGCTCGGGGCTGGGAGCGCGGATCGATTCCTTTGACGAGGTCGTGCGATTCAACAACTTTGAAACGCAGGGATTCGAAGCGGACGTTGGTACGCGCACCACAATTTGGGTCCATTCTCCTCTTGTGCCAAGGCGCCACCATGTAGACCCGCCTTGCCGAGAACTCCTCGCCCTGCCGACCCCGATCGCGGCGACACATCCACCCGATCCTACTGTCGAGTTGCTTCCCCTTGCAGTTGAGGAAGAGTTGCTTTCGCGGTTTTCATTCAAACGCGGTACCTGGCCGACAACCGGCCTACTCAGCTTGGCCTATCTACTACGTTCCAACGAAACAGTCTACGTTTGCGGCTGGCTCCCGAGCCGGAGTGCGGCGTCGTTCAAGAAGCACTACTATCGTGACCGAACCATCGAGATAAGCCTTCGTCAGTTCGCCTACGGAATGTGGCGCCAATTCGGCGGACTCGTCAGAGGAGAGGGCCTCCAGGGGTGGCCACACGATCTCGCCGCCGAGAGCCTCATCTACGACACTTGGCGCGCCCAAGGCAGAGTCTCCCCGCTTGAGTCCCAATTCAGCGACCCAACCACGTGACACCAGATATCGAACAGGCGCTCTTCGTCGTCCCCGCCCGAGCGGCATCGGTCGGTCTGCCTCGGAAGGTGGTTCTCGATGTCGCGGGCCGGCCGTTGCTTTGGTACACCACCGAGTTCCTCCGCCGAGTGGCGCCCATCGAGAACATCGCTGTTGTAACCGACGACAACGAAGTCGAAGAACTGGCTTCGCAGCAGGGTGTGAGGAGCATTCGAGAACCCTTCGTGCCACCGGGTCAAGCGAACGCCGTCGGTGCGGTGCAGCATTGTGTGTGTGAGTTGCAAGCGCGGGGGTTGGCTTGGCCCTACACCGTCATCGTTCAACCCACGCAGCCGGTCCGCACGCTCCAACTCTTGCAACGGTCCTTAGCCAGACTCCGAGCATCTTCTGCCGCCGACGACACAATCGATGGTTGCCTCACCGTTACGGCAGTCGATTCCCCCGGGCTGCAACTACGCCGTGATGGAAGCGGGCGGCTGACATCTTGGCTTTCCACACCCGGAATACGTCAGGACATGCAACCCGTCTACCGTGTCAGTGGCTGCTACTTCATCATGCGAACCGATCGCTTCCTTGCGAAGTGCCATGACCCGCAATTCCTCTATGAAAACCTATCGTGGGTTACCCAAGAACATCCATCATTTCCGTGGGTCGACATCGACACGGAACGCGACGGACTTCAGTTCGAGCTCCTGCTGAATGCAGGTCATTGGAGCCTGGACCTTGCGGTCATCCCCGACAAAGAGGCTGACGCCGGCCAGGGAGAACACCAATCCCAACCGGTTACCGAATCAGAACCGATATAATTTCTTCGCCGTCAAACCACGGATCTTGGCGCGGTCTGCCTCGGAGGCGAAGTCGAACATGAGTTCAAAGACCTCGACCGCTTTGTCAAAGTCTGCCATCGATTTGCCGAGGCCACCCCAGATCATTCTGTCGGGCCCGAAAGCATCGTAGGCCTTGCGGACAACCAGCTTGGCATCGCGGTACGGGTGCTCCTGTGTCGAGGAATACCGCCACCCTGAGAACTTCATGTTCGTGTTTGGAAGCTTCGCGAGCTTGAGCACTTCGTCGAAATCGGCGGTGGTTCCCATGCCGGATCGCCCCAGGTGGTCGAGAACGACCGGCACATCAGAGAACTCACGGGCAAGTTTTCCGATTCGTGGTGCGTGGAAGGGTTTGAAGTGGACCTGTATCGCCATGCCGAGGTCCCCGGCCTTACGCCAGAGCTTCTTCATGCGCGGATCGTCGAGATCGCGATTCTTGATGGCCCCGCCGGTCGAAGGCTTCTCATCGCGCTCATGCATCTGATGGACCCGCAAGGCCACGATCCGGCCCGGATACTTCTTAGCCAGGGACTCCATGCGTGACAGCGTATGCGGCGCGAGGGGATCGCATAGACATGTCCCTTTGAAGAACCCCTGAGAGGGCTCATTCTCAAAGCAATACTCCAAGTAGCTGTGGTCGTCCTGATACGGCTCGGGATGAACGATCACGACATGGTCGAGTTTTGACTGCTCTATGAACGGTTTGTAGTCCACAAGATCCGCTGCCGGAGGCTGATACGGCCCGTTCTTGTGATACGGAAACCGTTTGACATCGGCGGCAAACAGATGGATGTGGGTGTCAATCAACAGGCCCGATGGACGGGGCATTGCGGCGAGCGGGAGAGTGCTGACCGCACCGGCAATCAGTTCCCGCCGACTCAGTAACTTGGGCATGGCGGTCAGTCTATCAAAGCGGTCGCCGACGGAGTCTCCCGCCGCTCAAACACGTCGAGGCTCAAGCAGCGCGGTGGATTCGCTACCGGCCCTCACCTTGCAAAAATAGTGTCGCCAAGGACCGAACTGGTAGTAACCGATCACGCCAACAACCTCGTGACCGGCGGCGGTATTGAAGTAGAGCGACCGATAGTTCTCAGCACCGATCGCCGACAGCAGATACCGGTAGCCCGCCCTCACCAAGAACGGCTCCATCTGGCGTGTCCGCGCCCCGGCTATGCCCCGGCCGCGAAAGCCCGGTTTCGTATAGACATCGTAGGCGAGACAAACATCGGAGGCCAAATCGACTTCACACCGCAGGTACTCGATTCGCGGCTGCTTACTTACAATCCAACAGGCGTGCGCGATCTCGTCGCCGATGCTCATGACGAAGCAACACTCGCCACGATCAAGGCGTTGCCGAACCACTTCAAGATCGGTTTCGGGGCGGAAGGCTGCGTACCGCGGGAGGTCCGCCATCGTCAGCAGCGAGAGCCGGCCTGTTCTCTCGTCGTCGTCTGTCTCGCCGCCTTCGAGAATGCGCTCCACGAGCAGCAGTCGGCGATAGACCGTCTCGCCCAATATCTTGAACCACAGGCTCTTGAGGCCCTCGTCGCGCAGCACCTGTTGCGCGCGGCGCCAGACTAGACTGGGTGTCCACCGGGCCGGATGTTCGAGAGAAGCCAATCGAACAGATTAGGCTGATACCTGCCAGAGGGGCAAGTCTGGTCCGTTAGCTGGCCGTCCCAACACCATTAGAGGATGGTGACGGTCACCGGGTTCAACGCCAGCCCGTCGACAGTGAGCTGAATCTGGACGACTCCCTGTCCAGCCAAGCTTCGCGGAATCAACAGATTGATCTGGTCAAGCCCCTCGAATTGTCCGCTCGGCGCGAAGCCCAACACCTGCGCATCGACGCCACCGATTGTGGCAGTGATCTGGCCGGTGAAGCCTCGCATCCCTGTCCCGAATACCGAGAGCACGACCAAGTCCGTCTCGCCACCCAGATCAAGCGCGGAGGCCTCGAACGGAAATACTCCAGGTTTGAAGACATCCAAGGACGTGTCGACCCCGTTAGTATCTCTCTGGAATGCCGAGGCGGCGGCCAACCCTGATCCGCTCCCGTCGAGCGCAAAGAGACCCGGTTCGAGGGAGACAACCTCGATGTCAATCGTCGAACTCGTTCCGAGCGATGTGGTGACGGTCAGCGTCGCCTCCCCTAGAGCCGTTCCGGCTGGAATGAGACAGTTGATCTGCAAACCACGCACCGCGAATAGCGGCGCCCGACGCGTCCTGCCCTGGCTATCCGTGACATCGACGGTCACGCCGCCAAGTTCCGTCGGCAGCGGCAGAGAAACCGCGCTACCATCTTCGATACTCAAGCCGACTCCGAAGATCGATACGATCGTCTCCGGAGCCACTGAATCCACTGCGACACTGAAGGCAATCGAAGCCGCGTTCACCACACCACCCGTTCCGATCCGTGTGACGACTGGGGTCAGCTTGCGGACGCGATGGTTGTTCGCCTCAGCGACGTAGATGTTTCCGTCCGGATCTGTCGCCATGCCATCGGCGTTTACAATCAGCGCCCCAAGCGCGGGCCCACCATCTCCATTCGATGCGGACGCCCCGCCCGCAATTGTCCGGACGGTGTTCCCCCCGGCCACGAGATACACGCGGCCAAATGAACTCACCAGCAGATCCGGCGTGGCAACGCCTCCCTTGCCGTTCGTGGGCCGGAGCACGATACCCTGTGCACCTGTGAGCGAAGCCTCCAACGCAGGCACCTCGTCCGTCTCGACGAAGGTACTGCCGCCGCCAGCGATGGTGCCGATGATACCGCCGGGGGTGACTTGGCGAACACGCCGATTACCGGAGTCAGCAATGAAGAGGTTGTCCTGGCTATCCACCGTCACACGGTCCGGTCCATTGAGGCTCGCATTGATGGCCGCTGCGCCGTCGCCGCTGAACGCTCTTTCGCCGTCGCCCGCGACGGTGCTGATCATCCCGCCGGGCCCGACCTTGCGGATGCGGTCGTTTGACGAGTCGCCGATGTAGACGCTTTGGTCAGCACCTTCCGCGAGGCCGACCGGAAACCAAAGCTTTGCTTCGTCCGCCGGTCCCCCATCGCCTTCGAATCCGTTGGATGACGTCTTTCCGGCGAAGGCCTCAAGAACACCTCCCGGAGTCAGGCGAAGTACTCGTTGGTTTTGCGAATCGGAGACAAGCACGTCACCGACCGACCGGGCAAGGACGCCGCGGGGCGCGCTCAACGCCGTCTCCGTCGAGGTTTCGCCCGGAGAGCCGCTCCCTTGGATTCCCGTACCGGCCACCGTCGAGATCGTACCGGCCGGAGTAATCTTGCGTACCACGTGGTTGCCTCGCTCCACGACGTATAGGTTGCCCTCCGTGTCGAGGCTCACGTCCATCGGCGAATCGAGTAAGGCCTCTGTCGCCGGCCCTCCGTCGCCGGCAAGATGCGCTGTGCCGGCTACTGTCCGTACCGTGCCGCCGGTGACTTCTCGAACTCGGTCGTTCTCGCCATCAACCACGTAGATGCTCGATTGGTCTCCGACTTCGTTGACGACGATGTGCTGTGGCCCATTGAAGAGCGCATCTATGGCCGGACCACCGTCGCCGGCGAATCCGGGCTTGCCTGTTCCGGCCACGATTCCGATCAAAGGACCTGTCACGCTCAGTATCCGGTTTGCGAACGGGCCCGAGATGAAAAGGGTCCCTAGCGAATCCACTGCGATGCCGGCAGGAAGGGCGAGCCGATAATCCGTCGCTACCGCTGTGTTTATCGTGTTGCCACCACCGGCCACGGTTTGAATATTTCCATCGGCGTCGATCATGCGTATTCGGGCGTTCGTCGAATCCGCGATATAGAGTTCGTCACCGGGGCCAATCGCGACACCTTGCGGACGCCATAGTTGGGCCTCCGCCGCGGGTCCGCCATCCCCTGAGAAGCCACCCTCACCCGTTCCAGCGACGGTTGAAATCATGCCTTGCGTGTCAACCTTCCGAATGCGATTGTTCTGCGTATCGGCGATGTAGATGTTTCCAGCGCTGTCCACCGCGATGTCAACGGGAAAATCGAACGCCGCATCAAGGGCGGGCCCTCCGTCGCCGCCGAAGCCACGCTGACCCGAGCCCGCCATGGTAGTGATGTTCCCGTCGAGCCCGACCTTGCGGATGCGCCTCGAAGAGATGTCAGTGCTGTACAGGCAGCCATCGGGGCCAATCGCCAACCCTCGGACAGACGCGAGCTTCGCCTCCGTTGCCGGTCCGCCGTCACCGGAGGAGCCGAACGAACCCGTGCCGACGACCGTTTCACTACGCCCATCGGGGCTTATTTTCAGGATTCTAAAGTTCGAAGAGTCAGAAACATACACGTTTCCTGCAGCGTCGGCCGCGACGCCGAATGGAAAATCGAGCCAGGTGTCCACGCCCAGGGCGGCGTTGCGGGGAGGATCGCTTCCTGCGACGGTATCGATCACGTAGCCAATTGTCTGGGTCTGGCCGAAGCCGATCGTAATGGAACCGAGCACGATGAGCAGTGCGACGGCGAAGCGCGCCAATGGAAATCGAGACATCCTACGCTTATACCATCTCCGATTCAGGGGCTCCGCACGGCACCCTAAGGCGGTGTTTCCAGCCCCGGAATGCCGAGGCTCGCGACTCAGCGAACAGAAATCAGGTCTCGCTAAGAGGTCGGCTGGCTTTCACTGTCGGATACAATGGGCTCACCAATGCGTGCCCTACCGCTGCTGATAGGTCTTCTCATCTCCGGCGTAGCCTTCGCGGCGGAACTCTCTGAGATCGAGATAATCGAGCGGCTACGGGCCGAGGGTGCCACCGTTGCGCTCAATTCCGAGGGCAACGCGCTTGCTGTCAACCTGACCTCCACTTGGGTCACCGACGCCGATCTGTCCCTCGTCGCCGCGCTGCCGAAACTCGAAACGATCGACCTCTCTCTCACCAAGATCACCGACATTGGGCTCGAACACCTCAAACCGCTTGAGAATGTGCGCCACCTGGTTCTCGACCACGCCGAGTTCTTCACCGACAACGGCATTGCGCACTTCAAGCATTGGCAGCTCGAAACTCTCAACCTGCGCGGAACGAAGATCACCAGCCGCGTCTTCGACTACATCAAGGCGCTGACCACGCTGCGGGATCTCGACCTCAGCCACACCGAAGTCACCGACAGCGGATTCGAGGAGCTTGCGGAGTTGACTAAGCTTGAGCGGCTTGCCATCGGCGGCAACCGCATTCTCGGCCCCGCGCTCGACCTGCTGAAGCTGGTTCCATCGCTACGTCATCTCGACGTGAGCGGCATTCAACGCGTCGACTCCGGACTCTGGGGCATCGCACTCAACGACGTCAACGTGGGCAGACTCGCGCGGCTCACTCAACTGGAATCACTCAACCTAGCCGGGGCGAATATCTCCGACCGCGGACTCGACCGCCCCGGTCACGAACTCGCCCGCCGCAAGGAACTGGACTCACTCCCGAAGATCAGTCCGCTCGTGAGCCTGCGCGAACTCGACCTCACCCGCACACATGTTGACAACGCGGGCTTGGCGGTCGTCGTGGAACTCTCGAACTTGCGCCGCTTGCGATTGGGCTACGCCGCCAACATTGATGACGGCGCGATCCCGACATTGACCCATCTTCCGCACATTGAGGAGTTGCAACTGGCGGCGACAAGCATCGGCAACGCCACTCTCGACGCCCTTCAGAAGGTCGCCACTCTGCGGAAACTGACGGTGGGCGGAACGAACGTCACCCCCGGCGGGATATCGCGGTTTCACGCGGCCCGGCCTGATTGCGAACTCATCTGGTGGCCCGCCGCCAGTCCTGTTTCCTCAGAGGAGTGAAGCTCTCACGAAGAGAGCGTGCGAGCGGGCATCATGCGGACGATATCGTCCCGCGTGGCGAATAGCGCCGGCGTGCCGCCGGTGTGGATGAACACGATCGACTGATCCGCTTTGTAGCGTCCGGCGCGGACATGTTGAATCAATCCCGCCAGAGCCTTCCCGGTGTAGGTTGATTCAACCAGGATGCCCTCGGTCCGCGCCAACAGCGCGATGGCTTCCATGCCCTCATCAGTCGGCACACCGTAGCCGGGGCCGATACACGTGTCGTCCACAATGATGTCGTCCGCCGTCAGCCGATGCGGCACATTGATCAACTCCGCCGCTTCATTCGCCAGCGCGGCCATGTCTTCGGGCTCATCCCAAGGCCAGTGGATGGGGAGCATGTTGATCAGTGGAGCATCAATACCCAACGCGGCTTTGCCCAGCGCCAGTCCCGCCCCCGTCGAACCCGCCGAACAAATGTAGAACGCATCGGGAGACACGGCCTGCTGCGCGAGCTGTTCCGCCAGTTCGGCCATGCAGAGCGTGTAGCTGACAGCCGCTTTGCCTCGTACGATGTCGCGGTCCCAGTTGTAGACCTTGCGGCCTTGGGCGCGAAACTGGTCGGCTCTCGCGGCGATCAGGTCGTCCAGTTCCGGGCCGACCGGCGCATCCACGATTTCGTACGTTGCGCCCAGGATGTGATCCAGCAGCAGATTGCCTTGCACCTCGTCACTGTGACCGCGCCCGAGCACTAGATGGATATCGAGACCAAGCTTGGCGCACGACGCCACGGTCTGGCGGCAGTTATTCGACTGAACGCCCGCGCCCCACACCAGCATGTCCGCCCCTTTTTCGAGGGCGTCCGCTAGCAGGAACTCGTTGTGGCGGGTCTTGTTACCCCCGAAGGCTAGGCCAGTGCAATCATCACGCTTGATGTAGACGGTCGGTCCACCTAGGGCCTTTGAAAACCGCGGCAACGGTTCAAGGGGCGTCGGCAGATGAGCGAGCCGAACACGCGGAACGGCTTCGATACGGCCACGAAGTTCTTGTGGATTGATGGTGGCTTCGGTAGTGGGCATGATGAGTACTCAGGGCAGTTCAAGATTGTCGCGAATCGAGCAGTTGCAAGCAATCGCGGTAGTTAGATCCCTTACCTTAAGGTTTGGAAAACTTTCTCGTCAGCCGCCGCTAATAGAGTCAACAGTTGGAGATGACTGGGTTCTCGTTGGAAGAAGGACCATGCCTTGAAACTTGCCGATTTCGACCGCACTCCGCTACTCTTCGGCCCCTCGCCGATCCACCCACTCCGCCGTTTGAGCGAACACTTAGGAGGTACGGTCGACATCTGGGCGAAGCGCGAGGACTGCAATTCGGGGCTCGCCTTCGGTGGCAACAAGGTACGCAAGCTCCAATACCCCGCTGCCGACGCGCTGGCCAAGGGCTGCGACACCTTGGTTTCGATCGGCGGCATCCAGTCTAACCACACGCGGCAAGTTGCAGCAGTGGCCGCCTACCTCGGGATGAAGGCCGTGCTGGTGCAGGAGCACTGGGTCGATTGGCCTGATGTCTCCTATGAAAAGGTGGGGAACATCCAACTGTCACGAATCCTCGGCGCAGCACTAAGAATCGACGCTGCCGGCTTCGATATCGGCATCCGCCGAAGCTGGGAGGAGGCCATCGCGTCTGTCGAGGAGGCGGGCGGTAAGCCCTACGCAATCCCAGCCGGCGCTTCCGACCATCCACTCGGCGGCCTGGGCTTCGCTGACTGGGCGATGGAGGTCGAGCGCCAAGAAGCGGAACTCGATCTATTCTTCGATACGATTGTCGTCTGCACCGTCACCGGTTCCACCCAAGCAGGCATGATCGCCGGCTTTGCTTCCCAGCAGCGGGAACGCACGATCTTGGGCATCGACGCCTCGGCGACCGTCGACAAGACGCGAACTCAGCTAGCACGCATCGCGCGCTTCACCGCCGAGGCGATCGACTTGGGCCGCGATGTCACCGACGAGGAGATCGTCCTGCTCGACGGCTACCACGCCGGCTGCTATGGCATTCCAGACGCTAACACCATCGAAGCTATCCGGCTCGCAGCCCGGCTTGAGGGGATGCTCACCGACCCGGTCTACGAAGGCAAATCGATGGCCGGCATGATCGGCCTCGTTCGGTCCGAGGCAATCAAACCGGGCTCCAGGGTCCTGTACGCTCACCTTGGAGGACAACCGGCCTTGGGTGCGTACGCCGATGTTCTCTAGTCCGAAAGCGTGACCTCGACGGTCTTCCTGTACACCGCGCGCATCGGCCAAAGCAGGCCTGACCTAGGCACGTCGCGTCATGGCTACCCGCGCCGCATCGACATTCCACTTAGACTTTCGCTACTGTGTTAAGGCTTCTCAGGAGTAGCAACTATGGCATCCAACTCTTCGCTCGACCGGCGGCGCTTCTTGCGGAACGGTCCGCTAGCCGGCGCGGGGCTCGCAGCCGGGCTGGCCTCGGCGCAGTCTCCGACCCGCAACCCCGATGAACCTCTTCGCATCGGCTGCATGAACGTCGTCGAGTATTCCCATCTCGACGCGATCTGGGCAACCTTCATGAACCCGCGCCCTGGTGAGAAGAACCAGATGCCGCTCACCGGGATGCGTATCACGCATTGCTGGGAGATCGAGCGTGAGAAGTCCGAGGCGTTTGCCAAGAAGTACGGCTGCGAGCCGGTTGCGAACTTCGACGATATGGTCGGCAAAGTCGACGCGGTGATATCAGGCGGTTACTACAACCATCCCTGGAATCACATCCTGCACGAGCCTTATCTGAAGGCAGGTATCCCAAACTTGATCAACCGCCCCCTGTCGAACTCTCGCGCCAAGGCTCGCCAGATGATCGACCTCGCCAAGAAATATGGCGCAACGATTCTTTGCCCGTCCGCGCACGAGCACACCGAGGCAATTGCGCGCGCGCGCAAGTTTGCAAAGGATAAGGAAATCGTCTGCTACGGCGCGACCAACTCCTTCGACGACTACGCGACACACGGCATCCACGGCGTCTTCATGTGCTGCCGGGCGATTGCCGAAGCCGGCAACCCAGTCGTGTCCGTGGGATATCAAGCCAAGAGCTGGCACAGCCCGCCGGGCGTCGTGACGTTCGAGCACCAAGACCCCGGTGGCCGTACCTTCTACGGCACGCTCCACGAAGTCAGCGGATCGTGGGGCTCGGTACGCATCCACACCCGTCAGGAGTATGGCGGTAAGGGATTCGAGATCCATCCCGGGACGGAATACCCCTTCAACCGCACGGAAGCATGGGCACCCACGATCTGGGCCTTTCAGTTGATGGCGCTCCACGGTGAAATGCCGCAAACCTATGAGCAGCTCGAGCACAAGAGCGATGCATACCTTGCGGGTTTTCGCTCCATCCTCGAAAACGACGGCAAGCCGGTGAAGCTCGATGATGTGCCTGAGAACTGGCATGCCCCGGTCGATCTTCCAAACCGTCCGACCGAGCACTTCGCTGACCTGTTCCGCAAGAAGTTCGGCGAGGCTTAGCCTTGGGCGAACCAGCCGCATTCAAGCAGATCCAAGCCTCTCTCGAAGAACTCGCTGATCCCGTGCGGGCGGAGCACTCCAAAGGGTTCTTCAAGACCGGACCCGGCGAGTACGGCGAAGGAGATGTCTTCCTCGGCCTGAAGGTCCCCGACATGCGTAAGGTGGCCCGACAGTTCAAGGAGCTTCCCGCCGGCGATGTGCGCCGACTCCTCCGCTCTACAATTCACGAGTATCGTCTCACCGCACTCTTCGTTCTCGTCCGACAATTCGAGAAGGCAGACGAACGCGGTCGCAAGCGCATCTACGACCTCTACCTCAGCAACACTCGCTACGTGAACAACTGGGATCTCGTCGATTCTTCCGCCCATCAAATCGTCGGCGGATCTCTTCTCAACAAAGAGCGCGGCATCTTGCTCGAACTCGCCCAGTCAGCGAGTCTGTGGGAGCGTCGTATCGCGATCATCGCGACCTACCACTTCATCAAGCGCGACGATTTCGCCTCGACCGTTGAGATCGCGGAGTGCCTGATCGCGGACGAGGAAGACCTCATTCATAAAGCGGTAGGATGGATGCTGCGCGAGGTCGGAAAGCGTGATCGCGCGGTAGAAGAACAATTCCTAGCCAAGCAATACGAACGCATGCCGCGCACCATGCTACGGTATGCGATCGAGCGTTTCCCGGAACGCAGACGGCAAACATATTTGAAAGGTCAAGTGTAGAACGCGATGGCGGAACAAGAAGAAGAATGGCGGGGCAAGGTTGGCAAGCTTTCCGACGAAGAGATGGAGGAATTTCTTCAGGAGGGCCAGTTCTGTCGGCTCGGCTGCCTGGATAAAGAAGGCTGGCCCTACGTCGTCCCCTGTTGGTTCGAGTACCGTGATGGTGTCTTCTACATTGTTCCCCGCGCGAAGTCGGCATGGGCGCGCCATTTGCAGCGCGACAAACGCTGTTTCCTGTGCATTGACGAGTCAACCCGCTTCAACCGCCGCGTCCTGGTGAAGGGCGAGGCAGAGATCGTCGAAGAACCGAATGTGGGCGGCGAATGGGTCGATATCGCCCGCCGCATGTCGGTGCGCTACCTCGGTGAAGACGGCCCGTTGTACCTCGAACCCACGATGCCGGAGCCTCGTTGGCTGGTCCGCGTCACGCCGATCAAACTGCGGACATGGCAGGGCGTCGATTGGCCGAAGCGCTACAAACACGCCGATTGGTAGCCTGAGGCGTTCCGCCTCTGTTACAGGCGGCCAAGTGCAATGACTCTGAAGTGGAATCGGATCCGCCAGGTCACCTGGTCCATCTACAACCTACCTTTTGTAGCCGCCGCGACGTTATGGCGGCGCTGTCTTCCGAAGACAACCTTCATCGCAATCGTGGGAAGCATGGGCAAGTCGACGGCCGCCAAGTGTCTGTACAAGATCCTTTCTGCTCAGTTCCCCTGCATCACCAACGAAGACTCGAATGGCCGTTTCGGGTTAACAAGAACCCTTTTGAAGGTTCGCCCACGGCACCGATTCGCGGTTCTTGAGGTAGGCATTCTCAAGAAGAACCGCATGTGGCGGTCCGCCTGGATGGTGAAGCCCCAGGTGGTCTCGATGACAGGGGTTGCCCGGCGCCACGTCTCGGGCCTCGGGACACTCGACAGCATTCTCCATGAGAAGGCTCAGATCATGCGCTACTTGCCGGCGGACGGCCTGGCCACTCTTAACGGCGACGATCAGCGCGTGGCAAGCCTGGCCGGAACGCTCCCCTGCCCCGTCCGTATGTTTGGGTCCGATCCAAAGCACGATGTCTGGGCCGGTGAGGTCTCCGCCATCTGGCCGGAGCGCTTGCGCTTGCGCGTACATGTCGGCGCGGAGTCGTACCCATTACAAACGTCGCTGGTCGGAACGCATTGGACGCCATCGGTCCTGGCAGCGATCGCAACCGCCGTGGGTTTGGGCGTCAAACCCCGCGACGCCATCAACACACTGGATGGAATGGAGCCTTTTCAGGTTCGGCTCGATCCCGTCACGCTCCCAAACGGGGCGGTCATCCTTCGCGACGAATACAACGGCGGGCTCCCGACTTACCAAGTGGCGCTTGAGATACTCCGAGAAGCCCGTGTGACGCGGCGGATCGCGGCTGTCGGTCGGGTTACGGAGGCGGAAGGCGGTCCATCAGAAGGAGCTCGTGAGGTAGGCACACTCCTCGCTGAGTCAGCAGACGTGACGCTATTGACCGGCCCCCAAGCCAGGGACATTCGTGCTGCCGCGGCAGACGCCGGTATGGCCCGTGACCGCATGTTCGTCGTTGAAGACGTCAGGGGAATGGCGGACTGGATACGCGATAACTCGCGCAGCGGTGACCTCATCTTGCTGAAGGGCGAGTGGAATGAACACCTATCGCGGGCAAGCTTCGCCCAGCTAGGATCGGTCGATTGCTGGCGATCGCCGTGCCCCGTACCGTTTGTTTGTGACAGATGCTCGAAGCTCGGGTTCGTCCCCCATAGGGAAGGTGCTTGATGACGTTTGAAGAAGCACGCATTGCGCTCGCGGCCACGGGGCTCTTCGGCCCTGAGCAGACCGTCCCCGCCTTCACCGATGAGCCGAAGATTCCCGCGTTTCTTTGCTATCCCTCAGCTCGGGCCGCGACCGTGTGCGAAGTTACGCAGGGAGTCAACGGCTCCGGTTTCCACCCCGACCCAGAACGCGCCCGTTTGCAGGCGGGTGCCGAATGTCTCGAGCGACTCAGCTTGATGAACCCTCCCGAAGATGAACTCGTGCGAGGCCGCCCGGCCGACATCCCCGGGAGTATCGACCCCCTCGTGTTTCGCGCGCATTCCCATACGCAGTTCTCAAACTTCGTCGAGTTTGAACGGCAGGTCGCGGGTTGCAGCTTCCGCTGGTGGCCCGCCACCGCCGTAGGGACAGACGAACAGGTCCTGCTACCCGCACAGCTCGTCTTCTTGTCGAGTATCGTCAGCGACGAGGTACTGGTTCGGCGCGAACAGATAACTACCGGCGCCGCCCTGGGCCCGATCGGGACGGACATCGCGTTCGCGTCCGGTCTATTGGAAGCGGTGGAGCGCGACGCAGCAATGGCTGCATACTTGAAGCGCACGAGCCCGCCACGAATCGCCCACCTCGCTCCGAAGCTGCAAGACACGGTGGACTACTTCCGGCGCTACCACCTTGAGCCCCATTTCCTCGATGTCACCACCGACCTCGGCATCCCCAGCGTCGTCGCCGTGACAGTGGACCGGACTGGGTTAGGGCCCGCCATCAATATCGGGACCGCCGCCGATCTCACCTAAGAGGACGCGATCCTATCCGCGCTCTATGAATCGATCCAAACCCGCCATCCCGGGCGGCTCTTTCGGAACCCATCGAGTGAACCCGCTCCCAACGGCGATGGGCCTAGCAACATCGAACAGCGTTTCGACGAGTGGTACCCCGTCGAGCGCATTCCCGATCTGGCTTTCTGGCTTGAGACATCGCAAAGGGTTGGGTACGATGAGTTGGCTTCACGGTCAATGACACTGGAGCAAGCCAAGCACGCGATACTCGATCGAGGATTCCATATCTACGTCGCCGACGTCACGCTGCCGGAGCTGAAGCAGGCAGGCTTTGAAGTATTGAGAGTGGTCGTCCCTGAGCTGCATCCGCTTTATCTGACAGAGGCGAACAAGATGCTCTACAGCGTCCATCACGGCGAGATTCCAAACGATCCATCGCTCCCGCCCCACCCTGTTCTGTAACCCACCTCCTTAACCATGATCCCTGAGATTCGCGCGTTCTACGAAGCGGCTAAAGTCGGCCAAGCAGCCACCGGCTCGACGGGCGAAGCGGAAACCCCGATCACGCACGTCAAGGTCTTCCACAAGCAGTACCCGCGCTTTCCACGTATCGCGCTACCCGAGGCGAAGGACACCGGGGAGTTAGCTGATCTGATGGGGCGGCGTGCGACGGAGAGGGAGTTTAGCTCCACGCCTCTCACCGTGGAGCAACTCGCGCATGTCCTACACGCCTGCCGCATCGTCGACAACGATCGCGACCCCGAACGCCGCACCTACCCATCGGCGGGAGCGCGTTTCCCGGTTGAGATCTACCCGATCGTCTTCAACGTCGAGAATCTTGCGGCAGGCTGCTACCACTACGACATCGCAGGCGACACGCTCGAGGTGCTGTGGGAGAAGGACCTCAGCGATCAGGCCATCGAGATCGTCTCCCCTTACGTCTCACAGCCGGCCGTCGCCCTCGTCTTCACGGCGGTCATCGCGCGCGCCGAGGTCAAGTACGGCGCAAGAGCCTACCCGTTCTCACTGCTCGAAGCCGGACACATGGCGCAAAACATCTCGCTCACGTGTACGAAGCACGGCATTGGCGCATGCCCGGTAGGCGGATTCGTCAATGACAGCATTGTGAAAATCATTGACCTCACCGAGCACGAGATCCCCATCTACGTCTATGCTCTCGGGACACTCGCCACCTAGTCGCCCCCAACACCCTCAGAAGTCCCCGGTCACGGTGGTATCATAGCCTTGAGTTTTGGTGAATGGCATGGGTTCCGACGACCGTAATCTGCTAAATAGCACCCGGCGGCAGTTCTTCAATCAGTGCTTCGTCGGGCTCGGGCAAGTCGCGCTCGGGTCATACCTTGGTAACCGCGCCTTGGGGGCAAACATCCCAAAGGTCACCAACCCGCTTGCGCCCAAAGCCCCTCATTTCGCACCGAAGGCCAAGAGGGTCATCTATCTGTTCATGGCCGGCGGCCCCAGCCAGTTCGAGATGTTCGACTACAAAGAGGAACTGCAGCGATACAGCGGGAAAGAGATTCCCCAGTCGTTCCTCGAAGGCAAGCGCTTCGCCTTCATGGAGAGCTTCTCCAAGCAGATCCCCAAATTGTTAGGGACACGCCGCGAGTTCAAGCGCCACGGCGAATCCGGCCAGTGGGTATCTGAGTGCATGCCTCACACGGCGCAGGTTGTCGACGACCTGGCGTTCGTCAAGACCATCAAGGGCGAGAACTTCAACCACGCCCCGGCAAAGATCTTCGCGAATACCGGGTCTCCGATCTTCGGCCGTCCCAGCATGGGCGCCTGGGTCACCTATGGCCTCGGCAGCGAGTCAGATCAGCTCCCTGGTTTTGTTGTCCTGCAGTCCGGCCCGCGCGGCCCTCGTGGCGGAGCGCTGAACTGGGGCAGCGGATTCATTCCCACCGCCTACCAGGGCGTTCCCTTCCAGGGTGGCGGCGATCCGATCCTAAACCTCTCGAACCCCACCGGCGTCACTCCCGAACGTCAGGGACAGATTCTTGAGACCATCAGGCAGCTCAACCTGAACCATCTTGATGAGACGGGCGACCCCGAGATCGCGACGCGCATTGCATCCTACGAGATGGCCTTCCGGATGCAGACCAGCGGACCGGAGCTGATCGATTTCTCTCAGGAGAGCGCCAAGACGCTCGACATGTACGGCGTCGAGCCCGGGGCGAATTCGTTCGCGAATAACTGCCTGCTCGCTCGGCGGCTTATTGAGCGCGATGTGCGCTTCGTACAGCTCTATCACACCGACTGGGATCACCACGGTGGCGGTGGTCAGAATCTCAACGAGGCTCTCGACAACGTCACCGCTCAAATCGACAAGCCGATCGCGGCGCTGATCCGCGACCTCAAGGCCAATGGTCTGCTTGACGACACGCTCGTGATGTGGGGCGGCGAATTCGGCCGCACTCCGATGGGAGAACTACGCGAGACGGTCGGGAGAAATCATCACATCGAAGCGTTCCCAATGTGGTTCGCCGGCGGCGGCATCCAGCCGGGCCAAGTAGTTGGCGAGACGGATGAGCTCGGATTCAACGCCGTCGAGGACGGTGTCACCGTGCACGATGTGCAGGCAACCGTCCTCCACCTCCTCGGGCTCGATCATGAAGATCTCACGTATAAGTTCCAGGGGCGTGATTTCCGCCTGACCGATGTCGGCGGGAATGTGATCCACAAACTTCTCGCATAGATCGCGGACGCAGGGATTCCTGGCCAAAACACTTCCCGTTCCGGGTGTTCTGCGGTACATTCGTTGTAGACTCCGGCGCGCAGCGCCACGGTCATCTGTAGTGAGCTATTCGACGGCATTCTTGGTGGCATTCGGCACGCTGTTGTTGTGTAGCGTGATCTACGGCCTCATTTCCTGGCGGGTGCAGCGAGCACTGCGCCAGCAGCAGCGACCGTTGGAGGCGCTATACGGGCTGGCGGAGACCGTCGTTACACACGAAGACGCGGCCGGCCTACTTGATCAGGCAGCCGACATCGCGCCGCGACTCACCACCGCGACACACTGTTCCATCTGGATCTTCGATGCCGGCACCCAGCAGTTCAAGTGTGAAGCGGCCACCGAACCGCACACTGGAGCCATCTCCATCACAGCGATGAGTGGCGTCGTCACCTGTTTTCGCAATCAAGCCACGACAGAGGTTCCCGACGCGGAAAAGTGCCCTTTCGTAGCTCAAGAGACCGTCCGGCGCTACGGACAGAAGTCACTGCTGTATCTTCCCATCGAAGTCGACGGCGAGTGCCTCGGCGTAATAGAAATCGAGGACCGACACCGCAAGCGCCTCTTCAGGGGAGCACCCCTCGAACTACTCGGGCACTTGACCCGTTTGGTCGCCCTCGCGCTACGACAACGAGCGCAGACCTCACTCAATGCCGAGCTTCACCGCAGCGAGAAAATCGGCGCGCTCAGCGAGTTGGTTGAAGGTATTTCCGAGGAGATGATTTCTCCGCTTGGGCGCATCGTCGGGCTGGCCGAGCCGTCAAGCGACCCATCAGAGTTGCGGCTGCTCACCGCCCGGTTGAATGCCGTTGGCCAAGAGGCGCAGAGAGCATCCGAAGTGCTATCCCGCATCGTCCGATTGGTGCGGCCCGGCGCGCGTGACATCGAGGAACTCGACCTGATCGAACTCGTCGAAGGAGTCGCCGGCTCATTCAAACAACGCTGGAAGAGAAAGGCCCTCGACCTGCGACTCAAGCTGTCCAAATCAGAATCCACGGTCATTGGCGACGCGACTCAACTCGAGGAGGCATTCCGAAACATTCTGCTCAATGCCGAGAGAATGGTCGAGCAACGCGGCGTTCGTACGATGGAAGTCTCTATAGCCACGTTCTGGATAAGGCCGTTCTGATCTCGATGGCTCCGGCGGATCTTCATCACGTCTCCGAACTGGCCCACGAGGAGAATGCCTACAGTACCCGAGACAGCGATGAGCCGGTCATTGGGCTCGCCGTTTGCCAAATTTTGATTGAGAAAGCCGGTGCGACGATGCGCGTGCACAATAACCAAGGTCCCGCCTTCTCGATCGAAGTCGAGTATCCCCTGGCGCAACCCGGTGACCTGCAGGAGCCGCCGCCGCCCCTCGAAGTCTCCGGTCGGGCCGTGCCGAAGTCCATCATGGCGCTTGTCATCGAGAACGACACCGATACGCAAGACGCTCTGCTCTATCACCTTGCCGAACGGGGACACCGCGTGATCCCGGTTGCTTCGTTGGAGGAAGGGCTAGATCTCTCACAAAGGGTCCGGTTCGATTGGGTCTTCTGCAACGTCCAAATAGGCAGAAAGAGTGCTCTCGACGTCTATCGCCTGTTCCAGAGTCGCGTCCGACGATTCATCTTCCTGGCGGACGAGAAGATGGTGATCTACAACCAGGAGCTTTTCTCGGGGCACGATCGGGCCGTCCTCCGCAAGCCGGTCAAAGCCTCTGAGATCGACCGCCTGTTCGAGTCACGAAAAGGCGAGACGAGCGTCTTACGTGAAAGCGCCACGGCCAAACTCTGAACAAACCGCTGAGCGAATATGGGAGGCGGTTCGGCGTGTCCCACGAGGCTTTGTCGCCACCTACGGGGATATCGCTCAGGCCGTTCGCCCACCATGCTCGCCCCGCCAGGTCGGCTGGGCCCTGCGGCGGGCGCCGGCCGCACTCGACCTTCCGTGGCATCGCATTCTTGCGGCGGGCGGACGAATCGCTTTGCCCGGGGAAGCGGGTATTGACCAAAGAATCCGCCTGGAGTTGGAAGGAGTTCGCTTTGCCGGCCGTCGCGTGCGCATGCACGAATACCGCTACCGTGACACTTAGGTCTATTCCGATAGACTGGATATTACCGTCCGACCCCTATGAGAATCTCCGACATTTTGAGAACGAGCGGCCGCTCGGTCTCGTTTGAGTTTTTCCCGCCCAAGGATGACGCGGGCTTCACCACGCTGTTCGAGACAATTGAGGCGCTGAAGCCGCTCGGCCCGAGCTATGTCTCGGTGACCTACGGCGCCGGTGGCAGCACCCGCCGTAAGACCGTCGATCTCGTCAAACGTATCAAGCATGAGATTGGCATGGAGTCGATGGCGCACCTCACGTGCGTGGGAGCCAACCGCGAGGAGATCGGCTCCGTACTCGACGACCTGTCTAGCGGCGGCGTCGAAAACGTTCTGCCGCTGCGAGGTGATCCCCCACGCGGAGAATCGGAGTTCGTCCCGACCCCGGGTGGCTTCCGCTACGCCAGCGAGTTAGTCGCCTTCATCAAACAGCGCCACTCGTTCTGCCTCGGCGCGGCCTGCTATCCGGAGAAACACCCGGAAGCACCGAATGCGGGCAGCGACCTCGACAACCTCAAACGCAAAGTCGATGCCGGTGTCGACTTTCTCATCACCCAACTCTTCTTCGACAACACTGACTACCTGCGATTCCGCGACCGCGCCGTCAGTGCCGGCATCCGCGTGCCGATTCTCGCAGGCGTCATGCCGATCTTGAACGTGAAACAAATCAAACGCTTCACTCAGATGTGCGGCGCCGGATTGCCCGCTGAACTGCGGCAGAAGATCGAAGCCGTAGAAGACGACCCGGAAGCCGTGCGTCAGATCGGCGTCTACCACGCCACGCGCCAGTGCGAAGCCTTACTGCATGCCGGCGTACCGGGCATCCATTTCTACACTCTCAATCGCTCCACCGCGACTCGCGCCATCTACCAGTCGATCAAGGGGCTCCTCGCTAACAAGCCGGCCGCCTAGGCGGGCTCAGTCTCGCCGCACGACCGGTACTGTCACCACTACCGAGTACTTCCAAATAGTCCTCTGAGCGGGCTTGATACGATGCGTTGCTCTCGACGTAAGTCCGTCCCGCCCGACCCAACTGTTCGCACCGTTCGGGATCACCGTATAGCTCTAGAATGGCGTCACGCATCTGTTCGGGAGATTCCGGCTCAATCGCAAGACCCGCCTGTGCCTGATCCAGTATCCCCGCAGCCTCACCCTGCACACCCAGAATGATCGGACGGCCCGCGGCCATCACTTCAAACATCTTTGAAGGGATGACCGTCCGGAAGAGAGGGCTATCCGACAAGTGCACAACCGACACGTTCGAGGCGCGAAGGAATGCAGGCATCTCGCTCCACGGACGCGCTCCAAGAAGAGTGACGTTAGTGAGTCCCATCTGCCGAGCCTTCTTGCGTAGAACGTCGAGACGCGCGCCGCCACCCGCGGTCAGCAAGTGGATGCGCTTCTCATGGCTCAACAGGCGGGCAGCTTCGAGGAAGGTTTCAAGTGCATGGGCCATCCCGTGGGTGCCGATGTACGACACGATGAACCGATCGCGCAGGCCCTCGTTCGCCATAATCTCAGCCGCGGGATCAATATCGGGCCGAAAGAACTCCGTATCAACACCGTTCAACACGACGCCGATCTTTTCGTTCGGCACTCCGCGCGCCACCAGTTCCTTTCGAAACGACTGGGTTACGGCCACCACCTTCCAACTATTCCGATACAGCTTCGTCGCCATGCGATCGAGAACCCGGTAGAGCCGCGATTCCGACGAACACACCCCGACTGCCTCGAGCGATTCGGGCCACAGGTCTCGAACCTCCATCACGAACTTGGCACTGTGTCTCCGTGCGACCCAAGAACCGGCCACCGCGCAAAGTAGCTGCGGCGACGTTCCGATCACAAAATCCGGGTGAAACCCCAATAGCGCGCCCCGGATACCCGCCGAAACCATGAAGCTCGCGTAGTTCGCCGCCCGGCGAAAGCGGCCCTTGTTCGCGGCGGGATAGAGCCAAGTTCGATAAACCGGAATCCCTCGATACTCCTCGAAGCTCGCGCCGCGCCGGAAACGCGAGCGATACTCCGGCGGCACAACACCGTCGGGGTGATTGGGGAACCCGGTTAGAACTCGTGCGTCCACACCGGCGGCCCGCCACCGCGACGTCATCTCAT
>Ga0302123_10000575_pt1 | contig 28613 bp, 30 predicted proteins | sample CB21_321_MG_FD_203109 | JGI IMG/M metagenome (GOLD analysis project Ga0302123, IMG submission 203109) | Marine microbial communities from Western Arctic Ocean, Canada - CB21_32.1 | ecosystem: Environmental > Aquatic > Marine > Oceanic | place: Canada: Western Arctic Ocean | collected 2017-09-28 | reverse complement strand
GCCGGAGCGATGCGCTGGATGAACTCTTTTTCGTCTAGGTGGTCCGGCAAGGGTAACTGGACGAGTATCCCGTGCACCGACGGGTCTGCGTTGAGGCTGTCGATCTTTGATCTCAGCACTTCGGCCGCAGTGTCGATGGGGAGTTTGTGGTCTTCGGCCACCATGCCCGCCTCGGCCGCCGCCTTTTGCTTGTTGCGCACGTAGACCTGCGACGCCGGGTCTTCACCAACGAGCACTACCGCCAGGCCAGGCGCGATGCCTGTTTCGGCTTTCAGCCGGGCCACGCCTTCGGCCACTTCGCCACGCACTTCGGCCGCGATGGCCTTGCCGTCTATGATGTCTGCCGTCATTGAACCCTCCAGCCGAGCCGATTATACGACTGCGGTCGAGAGGAGAAATAGAGCAACGGGTAGGCGTAGAATCTGACTGTACAAAATGCTAGTTAACGGCGTGGACATGATTGAGATTCCGCGGGTCAAACGGGTGGCCGAGCGGTACGGGCAGCGCTTCTTCGACCGAGTGTACACCAAGGGGGAGCAGCGCTACTGCCGTGGGCGCGCGCCACAGCTGGCCACAAGATTCGCGGCCAAAGAGGCGGTAATGAAGGCGCTCGGTACCGGCATACGAGGCGTGCCGTGGAAGGACGTCGAGGTGGTACGCCGGCCTGGCCGCGCCCCCTCCATTGCGCTGCACGGCAAGGCGGCCGCCCACGCCAAGCGCATGGGTATAGAGCAGATCGCCGTTTCCCTGTCTCACTCCAACGAGTTCGGTATCGCCTTCGTGGTGGCCGAAAGCACCCTGCCGAACTTCTAAATGGCAAACCGCCGGTGTTTGGTCTTTTGAGAATCGTCACGTCGGCCCAGATGGCCGAGATCGAACGCCGCTCCGAGGCCGCCGGGGTCAGCACCGACGCTCTCATTGAGGCCGCTGGCCTTGCCGTGGCTGAAACGTGCCGCAGGACGCTGGGTGCAGCCGAAGACGGCGGAATGCAGGACGCACCGGTGCTGGTGCTGGCCGGGCCCGGTAACAACGGCGGCGACGGCCTGGTGGCGGCCCGTCACCTTGCGGCCTGGGGCGCCAAAATCTCCGTATACCTGAGTGCGGCCAACAAACCGCCGCACCCCAAGGCTGAGGACCTGCCCGGGTCGGTCCCGGTGATTCGTGCCGAAGACGACCCCGACCAGGTCACCCTTCAACACGAGTTGGCTGGGGCAGCGCTGGTAGTCGATGCGGTACTGGGGACCGGGACTTCCCGGCCCATATCGGGCGACCTCGTGGCCCAGATGGCAGCTCTTGCACAGGCGCGAGATGGACGGCCTGAACTGCTGCTATTGGCTGTCGATCTGCCGTCAGGGGTGAACGCCGACACGGCCGAAGCCGACCCGGCGTCTGTGGCCGCAGATCTTTCCGTAGCGCTCGGGTACCCAAAGATCGGCCATTGCGCCCTGCCGGGGGCCGACCTGTGCGGGCTGGTGTCGGTGGAGAACATAGGTCTGCCGCCCGGCCTCGACGACAACGTAGACTTGTCGCTCATTACACCGGACTGGGCGGCTTCTGCCCTGCCGCTGCGACCCACCAGCGGCCACAAGGGCAGCTTCGGAAAGGCGATGGTCGTCGCCGGGAGCCGCAACTACGTAGGCGCAGCGTATCTGGCGGCAGCGGCGGCGAGCAGAGCGGGCGCGGGGCTGGTCACCGCAGCCGTGCCGACCGGAATACAAATGGCTATCGCAACGGCCGCGCCCCACATCACCTACCTGCCCATGCCAGAGACGCCAGAAGGCGGCATTTACTCCGGCGGCGCCAGCGAGGTACTTGCCGCTCTATCGGGCTACAGCGCTCTGCTAGTAGGCTGCGGACTGGGCCGCGCAGGTGGCACGAGCGAGATGGTTTCCCAGCTGCTGCTGTCGGGGGCCGACCTGCCGCCGATCGTGATCGACGCGGACGGCCTCAACCTGCTGTCCGAGACGCCCGACTGGCACGCTCGCATCTCGTCCCCTGCCGTGGTCACGCCCCACGCCGGGGAGATGCGACGCCTGACAGGCACCCATGCCAGGCCACAGGGCGCCGAGCGCATTGAGCAGGCTCGACGCGCGGCTCGCGAGTGGAACAAGGTCGTTGTGCTGAAGGGCGCCTACACGGTCGTTGCCAGCCCAGATGGCAAAGCGATGGTCAGCCCGTTTGCCAACCCCGCGCTGGCGACTGCGGGCACCGGCGACGTGCTGGCGGGAGTGATTGTCGGTCTGCTCGCCCAGGGCGCGCCACCGGAGCAGGCGGCGGCGCTGGGGGTGTTCCTACACGGGTCGGCGGGGGAGAGCGTCCGGGCCCGGATGGGCGAGGCGGGCGCGGTAGCCGGTGACCTGTTGCCCGAACTCCCCCTGTCGATCAAGAGCCTGGTCGAGGGCTAGCACTTGGCCACTCTGCGGGGCCGGGAGAGGGCGGACTATGTAGTCGGGATGTTCGGCCGCATTTCCGGCCGATACGATCTGCTGAACGCCCTCATGTCCGGCGGCCGACACCACACCTGGCGTCGCAAAGCCCTGGCCTTGGCGCTAGACGGCCTGAAGGCCGAAGGCCCGGCGCTCGACCTGGCAGCCGGTACGCTCGACTTCCCGCTGGATGCGGCCGATTGGGGTGAGTGGGTCGCCACAGACTTCTCGGCACCGATGCTGAAAATAGGGGTCGATAAGTTGCACCGGGCGAACAGAGTGGACCGGGTAGGTGTGGCGCTTTCAGACGCCCACACGCTGCCGTTCAAAGACGATAGCTTTGCCCTGGTGACGGTGGGCTTCGGCATGCGCAACTTCATCGACGGGCCAGCGGCTCTAGCCGAGATCGGGCGAGTGCTCAGGCCGGGCGGCCGACTGGTGGTGTTGGATATCTTCTCCGCTCGTGGCGCGGGGCCGGTAGCGGGCCTGTTCGCCTTCGCCTTCAGGGCCGTCGCGCCTGTCCTGGGGCTGGTTTTTGCCGGGGACCGCGACGCCTACACTTACCTGCCCGAGTCCGCAGTCGGCTTCACCTACGATGGCCTGGCGAGTGACATGGGTGCGGCCGGTTTGGAGCGCATCGACGGCCGTCGGCTGGCATTCGGGTCGGTGGCGATACTTGTGGGCGAGAGGCCTGCCACTGGGCCTGCCTAGCGGGGCCGCAACTGGGGGAAGAGGATGACCTCGCGAATGGAGCGGTGGCCCGATAGCAACATGGCCAGACGATCGACGCCTAGGCCCAGCCCACCGGTCGGTGGCATGCCGTGCTCTATGGCCACGAGGAAGTCCTCGTCCAGCCGGTCGTAGACCTCTTCCGCCTCTCCACCCTCTTTGGGCTCTTCGCTCTCGGCATCCTGCAGGGCGACGCGAAGGGCCTCTTGCTCTTCGAATCGGACCCTCTGGTCGACCGGGTCGTTCAGTTCGGTGAACGAGTTGCAGATCTCCATACCGGCAACGAACCCTTCGAAGCGTTCTGCGACTCTCGGGTCGTCTCGGTGCCTCTTGGCGAGAGGTGACATTTCCACCGGGTAGTCGATAAGGAATGACGGCTGGATCAACTTTGGCTCGACTGTGTCCGATACTGCTTTGTCCAACAGTCCCGCCCAGCTAATCTGACCGGAGGTGTCCAGGCCCATATCGCGCATCTTGGTGGCGAGGGAGTCGAGGTCGGAGTATTCGAGGAAGTCGATCCCGGCGTGCTCGATAAGTTGCTGGCGCAGACTGAGCCTGGGCCACGGCGGAGTCAGGTCGATCTCGTTGCCGTCGAACTCGACGGTCAGCTTGCCCAACGCCTCTTTTGCGATGGTAGACACCATGTGCTCCACCATGACCATAACGTCGTTGTAGTCGGCGAAGGCCTGGTAGCTCTCCATCATGGTGAACTCGGGGTTGTGGTAAAAGTCCACGCCCTCGTTACGGAACACCCTGCCTATCTCGTAGACCTTTTCCAGGCCACCGACGATCAGTCGTTTGAGGTATAGCTCGGTGGCGATACGCATGAACAGGTCGGCGTTTAGCTGGTTGTGGTGGGTTACGAACGGCCGGGCCATGGCGCCAGCAGCGACCGGTACGAGTACGGGGGTCTCGACCTCCATGAAGCCCTGCCCGTCGAGGAAGCGACGCATGGATGAGACGATCTTCGAGCGCAGCACCGCCACCCGCTGGGCGTCGTCGTTGGCGATGAGGTCGAGGTAGCGCTGCCGGAACCTGACCTCGGTGTCTGCCAGGCCGTGCCATTTTTCTGGCAGCGGCCGAATTGCTTTGGACAGGACGGTCAGGGTCTGGCCCTCCACCGTGGCCTCGCCCGTGCGGGTGCGGATGACCGGCCCGCTCACGCCTATCCAGTCGCCGATGTCGAGGTCGTCGAGCAGCTCGTACGAATCGCCCAGCGTGTTGCGCCGGAGCAGGGCCTGGATTCGGCCGTCCGGATCTTTCACGTCAACGAAAGTAGCCTTGCCCATGCCGCGCACGGCCATCATGCGGCCCGCGATGGTCACGGTCTCTGCGCGCGCGGGGTTGGCTGGGTCGCCAGAGTCACTGGATTCGCTCTCGGCGTCTGCCAGTAGCGCCCGTGCCTGCTCACTGGTGTGGGTACGGGTAAAGGAGTGCGGGTAAGGGTCTATGCCCCGGGCACGCAGCTTTTCTAGCTTGTCTCGCCTTACTTGAACCAGGTCGGTTTGCAGAGGGGCTTCGCCATCTGGGGCCATCATTGAATCTTCTTTATGGTGAGTTTTTGGTGTCCGGAGGGGGTCTCGTAACCAACCTCGGTTCCCTTTTTGCCGCCCACCAGGGCGTGGCCCAGGGGAGACTCGTTGGAGATTTTGTTCTCCAGTAGGGCCGCCTCGGCGCTGCCGACTATCTGGTAAATGCGCCTCTTACCGTGCTGGCCTGCGACGGTGACTGTCGAACCGATCTCGACGATATTTCGCGACTTGGGATCGTGATGGGCAACTCGTGAAGTGGCCAGGATATTCTCTATGTCCTGTATGCGACCGTCGACGAACGCCTGCTCGTTTTTGGACTCTTCGAAGTCGGCGTTGTCTGTTCCCTCGCCGGAGTCGACTGCTTCATGCAGCCGGCTGGCAACCTCTGGCCGACGTACCTTGCGAAGGTGCACCAGTTCTTGTTCGAGTTTTTTTACGCCGTCTTCGGTCAGGTAGTGAACAAGGCGGTTATTCATGGTCATTTTCGGTTCCTCGTGTCCGGCCGGACGCGCCCGGTCGGGGTGTCCAATCGAAGTCCAATTCTAACTGACCTATGCATTAACAGTTCAAGGACAAATGCTAGACATTTTCTAAAACTTGTATAAAAACTACTTCTATGCTGGCGATCCCGCTGCTAGTATCCGGTCACTCTCTACGGCTGACCACGGGGCCGCGCCGGGATGTTGACCGGTGAAAAGAGGCTGATGAGTTCCCGAATCTCCGGGGGTAAAGACAGGGGCCGGAGGCTCCAGGTGCCGAAGAGTCGGCTTAGGCCGACGACGGAAAAAGTGAGAGCCGCCATTTTCTCGATTCTGGGAGGCCAGGTTGAGGGGGCCAGGGTGTTGGACCTGTATGCAGGGACCGGGGCCATGGGCCTGGAGGCGATCAGTCGAGGAGCGGCAAGCGCCGACTTCGTAGAGGGGGATGCCAGAGCATGCAGCACGATCAACGCGAATATCAGATCGCTCGGGTACGACGACCTGGCCAGGGTGATAAGAGCCAGGGCGGAAAAGGCGGTCGTATCGCGGGCCAGTCTGCTTGGCTCCAGGGCGGGGGTGGGCTCCAACATAGCTGGCCAAAGTGGTCGTCCATACGACTTGGTCTTCATAGACCCGCCGTACGATGACGATCCCTGGGATGACCTCATGAACGGACTGAGTGCCGGACTGAATGGAGGGCCGCTTTTGGGCGATGACGCCACGGTGATTGCCGAGCACGGCTCCGACCGGACTTTAGCTGCTTCGTATGGACGGTTGAGTTTGGGCCGCACGAGGCGCTACGGGGGATCGTCTATTTCGATTTACGCACTGGTGGCCTCCCATGGCTAACGCCGTTTACCCGGGCACGTTCGACCCGGTACACAAGGGGCATGTGGACGTGGCCAAACGGGCGGCCAAGCTGTTCGACCACCTGGTGATTGGGGTCTACGACAGCCCGCCCAAGTCGCTGATGTTTACGACTGAGGAACGGGTGGACATGTTCGCCGAGTCGCTGAAGGGCACGCCGAACGTTGAGGTGTTGCCGTTTTCGGGGTTGGCGGTCGATTTCGCCCGCGAGGTGGGTGCCTGGTTCATTCTCCGCGGCCTCCGCGCTGGCTTCGACTTCGAGGTCGAATTCGAGATGGCTCACATGTGGAGGAGCCTCGCCCCGGATGTGGACGTGGTGTGCGTAATGAGCGCCCTGGAACACCAGTTCATGCATTCATCGCGGATTAAGGAGGTCGCCCGACTGGGCGGCAACGTGGAAGGCCTGGTGCCCCCCGGGGTGGCCGGTCTTTTGCAGCAGAAACTGAGCAACTGAGTACGAGTGAAGGAGAGCCGGATGTCACACGCGATAGACAATATTCTCGACGAGCTGGATGAGCTTGCCAGGAATTCAACCAAGGTCCTGGGTATGGGCAAAAGGGCAATGGTGGACTCTGCCAAGCTGGCTGCTATTGCCGCCAGCCTGCGGGAGTCTGTCCCCCACGACGTGTTGGAGGCGGGTGAGGTTCTCAAGCAAAAAGAGAGCATCGTCAACCAGGCATACCTTGAGGCCAAGCGCCTGCGAGAGTCGGCGAATCAGGAGGTCTCGGCCATCACCACGTCGGCTCGCAATGAGCATGCGTCGCTGGTAGAAGAGTCTGAGATCGTCAAGTCGGCCGAGATAAAGGCTCAGGAGATCAAGGACGAGGCCCACAGGCAGGGCAACGACATTGTCCAGGATGCTCAGCAGCAGGCGTTCAGCCTGGTCGATGACGCCGAGTCTACCGCAGCCGTTCGCCGCGAGGGGGCCGACCAGTACTCACGCGAGGTGCTGTTTAGCATTGAGGAGCGACTGTCGCAGATGCTGGGCCAGGTACGCAGGGGTATTGACGCCCTGGGCAGCGATGTTGAGGCCGAAGCAGGGGCCGCCGTAAACGGCGCTGCCAAGTAGCTACAAGCAAGTATGCGGGCTGCAGTTAACCGAAGGCCTGCTCGAAGGCGGCGGCGGCGTTACCCACGATGACGTGGTTCCCCGTGACGCCCGTACCGGAGAGTATGGCGACCAGGGGCCGCCGTATGAGGCGCGGTTCGCCAGACATCATCGATAGCATCTGGGAGTCGGTGAGCCCTTCGCGGTCCAGCCCGAGTTTGCGGAACGATGGGCTCTTAAACGAGAAGAAGTCCCGCACGGGTCGGCCGCCAATTAGCGCCCCAAGTTCAGCCTCTGTCAGAGGGTGCTTGAACATGTCGCGCTCGGTCAGCTCCACACCCAGGCCTGAGAGCGTCTCACGCGCTCTCTTACAGGTTGTTCAGCCCTTTTTGCAGTAGAACTGGGCCTTTTTGCTGTAGACCTCAGGCTTTTTCAACTTGCCACTGCCGCCTGTATTACTTTGGCCAGGTCGGTGTCGAGGCCGTCAGGGAAGTACTGTCCGGCGAAGATGTCGCCGGAGGGCCAGTGCTTTTTAGGTAGCTCGAAGTAGCACTCTATTTCGTTGCCGTCGGGGTCGAAAAAGTAGATGCCAATAGAGATGCCGTGGTTGCCCACACCCGCCTTTACCCCGGCCTCTGCCAGTTGGGTGCGCAGGGCGCGAAGATCAGCGAGTTCTGCGAAACGCCAGGCGAAGTGGTACATGCCAACCCGGTTGGACTCGGGGCCGGGAGCGTCCTCACCCACCGACATGAGAGCGAGTTCGTGGGAGGAGTCGTTACCGGAGCTAAGGAACACCGCGTCGTCCCCGTAGCGGGCCATGACGTCGAGGTCCAGGAGGCTGGTGTAGAAGGTCTGTGCCCGGTCCACGTTTCGCACCCTGAGTACGACGTGGCCTAGATTGCGAGGCCTGACCATTTAGAACCCTCCTCCCGTATTGGCGAAGGGGTTGGCCTGCACGGTGGGCGTGGCAATTGCCGTCTGGGCGAGTTGCTCGAGCATCCACGTGTAAATGTCGGAGTCGAAGGCCGCATTAATAATGTGGTTGTCCCGCTCTTTGTTGATCCAGTTTTGCAAGGCACGGGACTTCATGTCTTCGAGGTCTTCCGCTTGCAATTCCCGAGCCGCATCGACCTCTGAGATCATGAAGAATAGGACGACTTTGGGGCTCTCAATGTCCGTAATTGGTGCGCTAACCTTGCCAATTTCCAGGGCGAGAATTGTCTCGGCGTAGACGTCGGTAGACTCGAGCGGCATCCAGCCGATGTCCCCACCCAGTCGGACTACTTCCGGCTCGTCCAGCGAGAACTCCCGGGTGATATTTCGCCAGACGGCCTGGCGCTGTTCGGGGGTGGTCGCCTCGGCCAGTCCGTCCTTGAGCTTGACCAGCATGATGTCTACTTCGGTGCCGACGGTCATGACTATGCGGTGGTAGTGGACTTGCTCTGCTATTCGAGGAACCTGCTCGCCCACAAATTCGCGGAACTTGGAACGAAGTAGGGACCTGCCGGTTAGCTTGCGGTGGTCGGCCCTGGACACCTGCAGTTCGTTCAGCCGCTGGCCGTAGAGTTCGTCGAAGTTGACGCTGAGGGCATCGGGGGTGAGACGCAGGTCGGTGGCAAGAAGATCGCTTTCGATAAGCCGGTCGATCTCTTCTTCTTCTACCGAAATGCCGTACTTGGCCGCTATTTGCGAAAGTATCTCGTCTTCGACGAAAAGGTGCAGGGCCCCGAAGATTTCCTGGCTGGCCTGGAAGTCGAGGCCGAACAGTCGCGACTGCGCCTGCTGGGCCCGGAGCGCATCGACGAGGTCCCCACGGGAGTAGGTGACGTCGTTGACCCTAACGAGGGACTGGCGGGGAGGCAGCACGAATGAGATTACGAAGCCCGCCGTCAGGATTCCGGCGATGACGAGCAGGGCGAGCCCTATGGCCATGAGCTTGAGGCGTTGCCTGGACCGGTTGGTACGCCCCAGTACAATCTGCCTTCGACGGTCGCCAGCGACGTTCCTCAGCACGGCCCGCCCGACGCTCGGGGCCGCACTGGCGGCTGCACTGGGGCCGGTGCTGGGGTCGGTGGTTTCGCCTGGGGGTTGGTTTTCGATGGGGTTGTCTTCCACGCCTACGCTCCTGTCCGGGCGCAGCCGCCTCTATGCATGTGTAGAGGCGAGCCTAGAGTTAACTCCACTCGGAGCCTCGTCCCGGTCGGTTGGCCTTGCCGAATTGGCCATACCGGCAAATTCGGGGTACTGGCAATTGATAGTTACTAAGAGTAATACGCCCCCAACGCGGTTTTGGTTGGGGGCCCAGTTTTAGTTGGGTTTTGTTTGGGTTGTGGTTGCGACCTGCGACTACCGACGAGGGGCAGCGTACACGCCGGTATGAGCCGGGCTGAACGGAAGCAGGGCGATGATGCGCGCCCGCTTGATGGCCGACGCCAGGGCACGCTGGTGCCGCGAGCAGGTGCCGGTCTTGCGACGTGCGTCCATTTTGAACCGGTCGGAGACGTAGTTTTTCAAAACGTCGATGTTCTTGTAGTCGATGTGCTTGACTTTGTTTACGCAGAAGCCGCACACCTTCCTGCGAGCGTAGAACCGGCCTCGACCGCCACCGCGCCGTCCACCGCCGGCGCCTGACCTTTGCTGTGTCATCTATTCAAACTCCTCGTGTTTGTCGGAATCGTTGTCGCCCCGGTTTGGGGGCTACTGGGGGTTACTTTAGTTGCTCTTGTAGGTTGCCACATTCCGGGTAATGGGGGGGCCGGGTTGCCAGGCCCAGAGCTACCAGGGCAGATCTTCGAGGTTGTCGGAGCCTCCACTGGCCGGAGCGCCGCCGCCCGCGTTGCCGCCACCCTGCTGGCCACCATCTTGTTGGCCGCCGCCTGACTGGCCGCTGCCCTGCTGGCCGCCGCCTTGCTGGCCGCCATCTTGTTGGCCGGCGCGGTCGAGGAACAGGACTTTGTCGGCGCTGATTTCCAGGCTAACTCGCGTCTGCCCGTCGTTGCCGGTCCAAGTGTCGGACTTGAGCCTGCCCTCGGCGTATATTTTCATCCCCTTGGTGACGTAGTTGTTGCATTGCTCGGCAAGTTTGCCCCAGGCGCTGATCCTGAACCACTCAGTTTCCTCGCGTCTCTCACCGGCAGAGGTGGTGTACACGCGATTGGTCGCGAGGGTAAACGAGGTTACGGCCGTTCCGCTGGGGGTGTACCTCATTTCGGGGTCGGTTCCGACGTTCCCGATCACGAGGATTTTATTCATGCTCACGGGTTCACACCTTTACGATGAGGTGCCGCAGGACCTGCTCCGACGTCTCCAGGGTTTGCCCAAGATCCTGGGCACCCTGGGGGTCGAGGCTAAATCGCGTAACGGCGTAATTGCCTTCGGTGAACTTCTTGATGGGGTAGGCCAGGCGGCGCAGACCCCAGCTGTTGGTCTCGCCGACCGTACCGCCGCGCTCGGTAATGAACGTGGAGGTGCTCTGGTTGGACCCATCCACCTCGGCCTCTGTAGCCTCGGGGCTGAGTATCACGACAAGCTCGTAGTCTCTTAGTTTATCGGTTGCCAAATCTATATCTCTATCTCTATTTCAGTCTTCGTAAAAAGCGGCCAGCCAGGGTACGCCTGCCCGGTCAGGTTACGACGCTGGTGACAAACGCGGATTATACCACGCTTGCTCCGATTGCCCGACGAGCAGTGGCGCCGGAAAACCGACGCCACGTGTACCCTTCCGGGTCCATACGTCATCTAACCACAGTGTTAGCGATGAACGTATCTTTTATGAAGTTCCTACTTCGTCCAGATAAGGTCCGGGCCGTTGGCTCATAACCCCAAAGGGGGCGGCAAGATGGTCGCCCTGGCGGTCGGCCTGGTTGTGCTCATGGCGGCTGCGGCCTGCGGTGAGCCCAGTATGCCGGGCGAGTCGGGGATGCCGGGCGCCTCCGGACACGGGGACGGCTTGCCGCATGACGACTCTGTCGCCGAGTCCACAGGCCCGCCAGTGACCGGGGCTGCCACTCTGCTTGAGAGCATCTTGTCTGGGGGTGACCCGCGCCAGCTGGACGATTTCCGCCAGCTGCTGCGGCGGGACTCGATTGAGCCGATCTACGACCCGCAGTTCGTGCGACCCGCCGAGTCGGGCCTTGAGCCAGACGACCTAGTGATGGGGGTTTCCATTAATGGCGACTCCCGCGCCTACCCCATTCGCTACTTGCAATGGAGGGAGATGGTCAATGACGAGGTTGGGGGCATACCGATACTCGTCACCTGGTGACCGATTTGCTATACCGGTCTCGTGCATGACCGGCGGGTGGGAGACAGGGTGCTGACGCTCGGCAACCAGGGCGCGCTGTTCATGCGAGCAATGACCTGGTGGGACCACGAGTCGGGCTCCGTCTGGTCGCAGCCGTGGGGGGCGGCCATTCAGGGCGAGCTTGCTGGTACACGGCTCGACCTGATACCGGTCGGCATTGAACCTTTCAGTAGCTGGGTGGCCCGGCATCCCGAGACACAGGTGCTTGCAGTGGAGGGGAGCGCGCGTATCGGCGTTTTCGAGTCGACGGGCGGCACCGACTTCTTCGTCATCGGTGTCACGGCTGGCACGGACGCCAGCGCATACCGATACCCGGATGTGGCCGAGGCGGGAGTGGTGAACGACCGGGTTGGGGACAGGCCCGTGGTGGTGTTCGTGGACTCCGAGACACGCGAGGTGAATGTTTACCTCGCCACGCCCCCCGGCCGGGACGGGCCACTTACCTTCGGCACAGGTGCCGACAACTTTTTTGACTCGCAAACGGGGTCGGCGTGGGACCCGTTCTCTGGCGAAGCGACTTCGGGGCCGCTCAGTGGCAGCCGTTTGACGAGGTTGGCCTGGGTTTCTTCTTTCGACTGGGCCTAGGAGGACTTTTACCCGCACTCGCGCTTTTACGAGTCTCCCGGTTAGCAGCGGGGCCGTTGACAGGCCCGGCCGCACCACAATAGCCTCGGCCATATCTGTAAAAAGTGTCCGAAGAAAGTGACACGAGAGAGGGGAACGCTATTGGACGCGAAGAGATTTTCCAGTGCGGACGAGGTGCTCGACTACCTGCGTGCGAACAGCAACTGGGGCAGGTGGGGTGACCGGGGAGCGGCCGGGGCGATAAACCTAGTCACGGATGAGAAGCGGCGCGAGGCGGCGGCGCTGGTGAAAAGCGGACGAGCGGTGTCGCTCGCCCGACCCTGGGCGACGGAGCCGAAACCGGAGAACTCTCAACCGGCCCAGCGCTTCACCTACACCGTTGACGAGTACATAGGCGACTGGCGCTCCGCTCACGACTACATCGGCGTCGCCTTCCACGGGACTTCTCACACTCATGTGGATGGACTGGGGCACATGTGGAGCCCGGACGGCATGTGGGACGGGCGCCGACCCGGACGTGGAGATACGGGGTGAGGGCGTGCGCTACGGGGGCATCGAGGAGTGGGCGCAGGGCTTGACGACCAGGGGCGTGCTACTCGACATCCCCAAACTGCGGGGCACGCCATACGTTACGTATGACGAGCCTGTGCACGGACGCGAACTTGAGGATGCGGCGACCGCGCAGGGCGTGACTCTAGGCTCTGGTGACGCGCTACTGGTGTACTCGGGTAGAGAAGCCTTCGCCAGGGACCATGACGGCCGCTGGGCGGGGCACCCCGAGTGGCCGGGTAACTGGGCCGGGCTGCACTCTAGCTGCCTGCCGTTCATTAAGGAGACAGATGTAGCTCTGGTTGGCTGGGACATGATGGACCAGTGGCCGAACGAGTACGGCCTGTCGCTGAGCGTGCACGCGGCCCTGTTCTACTTCGGCGTGGCGCTGCTGGACAACGCGTTGCTGGAGCCCCTCGCTCAGGCATGCGAGGAGGCAGATCGATACGAGTTTATGCTCACGCTCAACCCGCTCGTCATTACCGAAGCCACAGGCTCGCCCGCCAACCCGGTAGCGATTCTGTAGTTACACAGCGGGCACAGGCGAGCCTGTTAGGGTGAGTTGCCAGCCCCCTCCTCTTCCGTAAGAACCGGGAGGCATCGGGGTAAAAAGTTGAATTGGAGAGCACGCTAGTGGACAGACGCCTGCCGAGTAAAGACGAGATAGCCGGGTACCTGAAGGACCGCAGCAACTGGGGTCGTTGGCCAGACAACCCGAGCGCGGGGACGACGAACCTGATCACGCCCGCCAAACGGCGCGAGGCGGCCGGGCTGGTGCGAACGGGACAGACCGTGTCGCTCAGCCGTGCCCTACCGACCGAGCCTGCGCCAGATAACCCACAACCCGTGCAGCAGTTCGTAAAGACCATTGAGGTTAGTGACGACGTCGGTGCCGCCATGGACTACCTGGGGGTCTTCCAGCATGGCTTCTCCGTCACCCACATCGACGCGCTCAGCCACTTCTGGGACGCCGACGGCATGTTCGAGGGACACGATCCGAATACGGCGCTGACTTTTGACGGCGCAAAGTTCGGCGGCGTCGAGGCGTGGCGCGACGGCATCGTGACCCGGGGTGTGCTACTGGACGTGCCCAAGCAAAGGGGGGGCGATTTCGTCAGGATGGACACTCCGGTGCATGGCTGGGAACTGGAAGAGATTGTGGCCGCTGAAGGCATCACTCTAGAGCCCGGCGACGCGGTGATCATTCACTGTGGCCGGGAGCAATACGCCGAGGCAAACGGCGGCTACTATGCGCCGATTGGCGAGCCGTACCCCGGCCTGGACGGCTCGACGCTGCCGTTCTTTAAGGACAACGACGTGGGCCTGCTTGTCTGGGACATGGAGGACGCCGCCCCCAACCAGTACGACCTGCCGGTGACGGTGCACGGCGCCATAAACGCGTACGGCCTGGCCATGGTGGACAACGCGTTGCTGGAACCCCTGGCAAACGCATGTGAGGCAACGGGCCGCTACGAGTTCATGCTGGTTTGCGCTCCTCTCGTTTTCGAGGGCGGCACCGGCTCGCCGGTGAACCCTCTGGCAATCTTTTAAGCCATAAAACACCAATGAAACTAACTACGGACGGTATCTGTCGATGAACGGAACTATGCGCGCGGTGCGAAAACTGGGCCCCGGCCCAGGGGCCGAGTTGATGGAGATCCCTGTCCCGGCGATAGGGCCCGGTGAAGTGTTGGTAAAAGTGGAGGCGGCCAGCATTTGCGGAACCGACCTGCACATCTGGCTGTGGGACGAGTGGAGCGCCAACAGGTTAAAACCGCCCATCACCATGGGCCACGAACTGGCCGGGACGGTGGTGGAGATCGGCCCCGGCGTTGAGAGCGCGGGCGTGGGCGACTTCGTTTCCGCCGAGAGCCACGTCACCTGTGGGGTGTGTTTCCAGTGCCGCACGGGCCAGGCGCATATGTGCCCGGAAACCAAAATTCTCGGCGTGGACCGGGACGGCTGTTTCGCCGAGTACGTCGCGATTCCCGAGAAGGTGCTGTGGCATACGGACCGCGACAAGCTGCCGCCGGAGATAGCGACGTTGCAGGAGCCGTTCGGCAACGCGGTGTTCTCGGCCCTGGCCAACGACCTGACCGGCCAGAGTGTCGGCGTGCTGGGTTGCGGCCCCATCGGGCTGTTTTCCATCGCCATCGCTAAAGCGTCGGGCGCTTCACGGGTTGTCGCCTCGGACGTGAACGACTACCGCCTCGACCTTGCGCGCAAGATGGGCGCGGACGAGGTCTTTAAGCCAGAACTCGGCACAGGCGAAGAGACGGCCGTCTGGCTGGCCCAGTCGGACGGCTACGGGGTGGACATAGTCCTGGAGATGAGCGGGGCCCCGGCAGCGATAGACGGGGCGTTCAAAGGCGTGCGCCGGGGTGGCTACGTCAACCTGTTTGGAATTCCGTCCAAGCCCGTACTGATTGACGTGGCCGAGGACATGATTTTTAAGAACCTGACGGTTCTGGCCCTCAACGGCAGGCGCATATTCGAGACCTGGTACAAGACCCGGCTGCTACTGGAGACGGGCGTGGTGGACCTGGCACCGTTGGTTACCCACCGCATGCCACTGGAGGGCGTCGCCGAGGCGATGGACCTGCTAGCCAGCGGCGAAGCGGGGAAGATAGTGCTGCTTCCCCAACTTCTTTAGAGCTTGACGGCTACTACGTCGAGCCAGTTGCGGGTCGTGTGGGAGATCTTCATCTCTTCGAACGTCTCGCGAACCGCCTTTTTCAGCGCCAGGGAGGCCTTGTCGAGCGGCACGCCGGGCATTGCTCCCTCGATGAAGTCGGAGAACGCCGAGATGTCCAGCCACCCCTGCAAGGGCACCTTGACCGCGTCGACCTTTTCCTTGGCTATTTTGAAGCCGTGGTTCTCCAGAAGGTCCCTGTAGTCCTGGACTGTTAGCTGCTTGCGGGACTCGACTTTTTCCAGCCGCTGGATGGACAGGCCGTGTTCTCGGCGAAGTATGCGCTGCGCCTTGAACATCCACTTGCGGAAAAAGAGGCGGGTGGCCTCGTCGACCGGTCCTTCGTAGAAGGAGGTGTTGAACACCAGCTTGCCGCCAGGCTTGATGGTGCCAGCGATGCGGTCCAGCAACTCGCCCTTGTCCGGGACGTAGTGGATGGCGTTACAGAAAAACACCACGTCTACCTTGTCCTTGATGGCGTCGGAGACGTGCTCTACCTGGCTGTGCACGAACATGACGGCCGTGTCGCGGACGTCTTTCAGGTCGGCAACGGCCTGCTTCAGGGCTGTGGCCGAATGGTCGACGCCGATTATGACGGTGTCGCGGGCGTCCCTCAGGTTGGCGATGATGCGACGCGTAACCAGGCCTGTGCCGCAGGCCAGGTCGACGATGCGCTCGCCGTCCTTGACCTCGGCAAGCTCGATGAGCCTGTCGGTCAGCTTCTGGTAGAAGGGGTTGGCCGAAAACGCCGCGAAGTTAAATTCTTCGTTGCTCATGAGACTCCTAATGCCCGACGGCCGGGGTGCCCGCCACTGCCGCCAATTCACATCCACACCAAACCAAGGTCGCGGGCTTACCCCGATTATAACCCGAGTGTCTTCACTAGTTGGAAACTAGTTGCCAGCGTCCAGCCCAAGGCCCTTGAGAATGCCGGGGATCTGAGCCCGCTCTTCGTCGGTTAGGGGCATGAACGGCGCGGTGACGTGGCCGGTTTCGATGACGCCCATATACACCAGGGCTGCTTTGAGACCGGAGTAGACGGAGCCCGGTACGCTGCTGCCGCTCTGGCCCAGCGTTTGCAGTTTGAGACCGGCCATGATCTGCGCGTCGCACGTCCGGGCCGTTTCGGTGTCCCCAACGCGGCCCGCTTCCCACGCCCGTGACAGGATGGCCGGGATGGCGTTGGCCAGGCCAGGGATGATGCCTTGTGCGCCGATGGTCGCGCCAGTTGTCGCACGAAGCATGGTGCCCAGCGTTGAAACCAGTTCGAACCCTTTACTGGCTCGCAGGACGTGCAATTCGGCCAGCAGCTCACCCTCTCCGGAACTGTCTTTGATGCCTTCGACGACACCTTCTAAGGCCAGATCGGCCACGGTGGCCGGTGCTACGGGCGTTTTGTGCATTTGGGGGATGTTGTACACCCACACCGGGGTGCCGAGGGCGTCGCTAATTAGCCTGTAGTGGGTCTTTAGCTCTTCCTGGGAGTGCGGGTAGTAGTAGGGGGGCGTTGCGGCGACAGCACCGACCTGGCCCACGACCTTGCGGCCAAGCTCAATTGTGAGAGCGGTGCTGGGCATGGTGATGTTGGCGATGACGGGTACGCGACCCGACGCCTGGTCGGCCACGATTTCGATGCTGGCGATACGCTCAGACTCGGTAAATGACGCGAACTCGGCGGTGGTGCCGGAGGCCCACAGGCCGGAGACGCCGTTGTCGATCTGGTAGTCCACCAGGCTGCGGAGAGATGGCTCGTGCACCTTTTCGTCCGGCGTGATGGGGGTGAGTAGAGGGGTTATTACGCCGTGAAAGTCGCTAGAAGGCATTTGTGCGCTCCCGAAAGAAAAACCTTGTTACAAAGAGAGAGCCGGAGCGATGCCCCGGCTCCCTGCCAGATCAGAACGTTACCAAAGGGCTCAGTGACTTGCTGCCATAGCTCCCTAGCTGCCGTCTTGCTTCCAAAGGGCGTCCATGACCGCACCCGGGTTCATGGGAAGCACTTCCATGCGTACCCCGACGGCGTCATGAATGGCGTTTGCCAGCGCTGCCGGGGGCGGCACTATGCAGACTTCACCGACGCCTCGTACGCCGTAAGGATGACCGGGGTTGGCCACCTCTACGACGATGGTGTCGATCATGGGAAGGTCCAGCGCCGTGGGCATGCGGTAGTCTAGGAAGCTGGCGTTGTCGAGGTGACCGTCCTTGGAGTAATAGTACTCCTCGTTCAGGCCCCAACCGATGCCCTGCACGGCCCCGCCCTGCAACTGTCCCTCGACGTAGCTGGGGTGTACGGCCTTGCCCGCGTCCTGGGCGATGGTGAAGCGCAGTACGTCGACCTTGCCGGTCTCCGGGTCCACTTCTACGTCGGCCACGGTGACTGCGAACGCGCCGCCAACACCCGGGGGGTTGACTGCGCCTCTGCCGACGATTGGGCCGCCGGTCTCGTTTAGCTGGGCCGACAGGTCTTTGAAGCTCATGTTCAGCTCGGTGTCGGTCTTGGAGCGCAGGACGCCCTCTTCCATTTCGACCGAGTCGGGGTCTACGCCCCAGATCTTGGCGGCCCTGTCTACGAGCTGTCGCTTGACGTCGTTGGCGGCCTCATATGCCGCCCATCCCGTCGCAAAAGTCGTGCGGGAGCCGCCCGTACCAAAGGAGAAGCCGATGGAGTCGGTGTCGACCACCGACGGGTTGACCTCTTCCATGGAGATGCCGAGCACTTCCGCCGCTTGCATGGCGATGGCGGCGCGGCTACCTCCGATGTCCGGGCTGCCCTCGAGGAGATTGATTGTCCCGTCGGCGTTAACGCTGATGGTAGCTGCGGACTGCAGGCCCGCGTTGAACCAGTAGCCGAAGGCGAGTCCCCTGCCTACTTTTCCGCCGTTTTTGGCGAGTGTTAACGGTGCGTTCCAGTGATCGTGGGCCTTGACCGCTTCGAGGGTCTCGATGCCGCCGATTTTGGGGTTTACGGGACCGTCTGCCCTTCGTGTGCCCTCTTTGGAGCAGTTCTGCAGCCGGAATTCCAGAGTGTTGATGCCGAGCTTTTCGCAGATTTCGTCCACGACGGTCTCGGCGGCCATTGCTGCGTGAGTAGCACCGGGGGCGCGATATGCGGCCGTCTTGGGCTTATTGACGACGACGTCGAAGCCGTCGATGACGACGTTGGGAATGTCATAGGCGGCGAAAACGCACATTGCGCCAGCGTCTACGGGGGAGCCGGGGAAGGCACCTGCCTCGAAGGCCAATTCGGCCTTGGCGGCGGTTATTTTTCCTTCTTTGGTGGCGCCAATTTTCACTCGCATATGCGAGCCGGGCGTCGGGCCGGAACCCTCGAAGACCTCTTTACGGGTCATGGTGATTTTGACCGGCTGGCCAGATTTTTTGGACAGCAGGACTGCTGCTAATTCGTGGTACAGGGGGAACTTGCCCCCGAAGCCGCCGCCAATTTCCATGGGCGTGACCCGAACCTGCGACTGGGGCAGGTCGAGGGCCAAGGCGATGGCGTCTCGGAACTGGAACGGGCCCTGGGTGCTCATGTACACGTGCACCCGGTTGTCGTCGTTCCAAAGGGCGGTGATGTTCAAGGGCTCGATGTAGCCCTGGTGCACGGTGGCGGTGTCGAACTCACGCTCGACAACGACGTCGGCATCGGCGAAGCCTTTTTCCGGGTCGCCCATTTTGTGCTGGAAGTGGTTGGCAACGTTGGTGTTGCGGTCGGTCTTGTTGCCGAACTCGGTGGTGAACAGGTCGGCGTGCAGTACCGGCGCGCCGTCTTTCATGGATTCGCCGACGGTCAAGACGGCGGGCAGCACTTCGTAGTCCACCTCGATGAGGCCGATGGCCTCTTCTGCAACGTGGGTGCTGACTGCTGCGACAGCGGCAACGGCGTGGCCGCTGTACAGGACTTTGCCCCTGGCGATGGCGTTGTTGCGCAGGTACTTCATCGGTTGAGGGCCAAGGCCGAAGTCGGCCGGGTCGGTCTCGCGAGTATTGGGCATGTCCGCGCCGGTGACGACTGCCATTACGCCGGGCAGTGCCTCGGCTTTTGACGTGTCGATGGACTTGATGTTGGCGTGAGCGTGGGGGCTACGCAGCACCTTGGCGTACAGCAGCCCGGTGGCGTTGTAGTCGCCGCCGTATTTGGCTCTGCCGGTTACTTTGTCGGCACCGTCCGGTCGGATGGGCCGTGTTCCGACGACTTTGAACTCTTGGGTCGAAAGGACCTGGTTCGGGTCGTAAGTGGTGGTCATTGTTTCTAAAGGCTCCTTTTGGCGTCCCTGTTAGGGTCTCTGGCGCCACCTCCGGCTATTGCCGGGAGGAAATGCACTTCGCTGGTCTCTCCGACCTCGGCGAGGACCCCGATGGGGCTGACCTCGCCATCTACTGCAACAGTTATGTTCCCCTTCAGTCGAAACCCGTCCATTAGACGGGTCTTCATCCCAGGGTATTCGCCCTCTAGGGCGTTGATGATGTCTCGCACAGTGCTACCGGGCGTATCAACGGTTTGTTGACCGCCCGTTAGGTCCTGCATGAGTGACGGTATGAAGACTGTAGCCATCTACTCCCTACTCCGCCTGTATTCCTATGCTCGGCTCGATTGGGTCCCGGTCTGGACGCCTATTAGCTCGCCCCAGCGGCCCAACTGGCTTCCATTATTGCCACCGAATTGATCGGAAGGGATGTCATGCGCCTGCCGGTGGCGTCCTGGATCGCGTTGGCAATAGCTGCCTGCGGCGAAACTATGGGCGCCTCACCAACGCCTCGCACCCCGTACGGGTGTCCGGGGTTGGCTACTTCGACGATGACCGTATCGATCATGGGAATATCGAGGGTTGTGGGCATGCGGTAGTCCAGGAAGCTGGCGTTGTCCATTTTGCCGTCCTTGGAGTAGTAGTACTCCTCGTTCAGCGCCCAGCCGATGCCCTGGACGGCCCCGCCCTGCATTTGGCCTTCTACGTAGCTGGGGTGGATGGCCTTGCCCGCGTCCTGAACCATGGTGAAGCGCAGTACGTCGGTCTTGCCAGTTTCCGGGTCTACTTCGACATCGACTATCTGGCCAGCGAAAGACGCCCCGGCACCGGCCGGGTCGACTGCGGCACGCCCGATGATGGGCTCGCCGGTGGCGTTGATCTGGGCGGCCAGTTCCTTGAACGTCATGTTCAGTTCAGTGTCGGTCTTGGAGCGGATGACGCCGTCGACCATTTCCACCGAGTCCGGGTCTACGCCCCAGATTTTGGACGCTCGGGCGACTACCTGTCGCTTCACGTCGTTGGCCGCCTCGTAGGCCGCCCAACCGGTGGCGAAGGTGGTACGGCTGCCGCCTGTGATGGCCGTGTAACCGATGGAGTCGGTATCGACGACCTGCGGGTGAACCTCTTCAGCGGTGATGCCCAGGACTTCGGCCGCGTGCATGGCAATCGATGCACGGCTGCCGCCGATGTCGGTCGAGCCTTCGATGAGGTTGATGGTGCCGTCGTTGTTAACGGTTATGTTGCATGAGGATGCGAAACCAATGTTGAACCAGAACCCGATGGCCACGCCGCGTCCCGTCTTGCCGCCGTTTTTGGCGGGGGTGATGGGGGCAGAGTAGTGATTGTGCGCCTTCATGGCGTCGAGCACCTCTACGCAACCGATGCGCGGGTGGATGGGTCCGTCCGCACGACGCACGCCCTCTTTGGCGGCGTTCATGAGACGGAATTCGATGGGGTCGATGTTCAACTTCTCGGCCAGCTCGTCGACTATCTGCTCGGCAGCGAATGCGGCGTTGGGCGCCCCAGGGGCCCGGTAAGCAGCGGTCTTGGGCTTGTTAACGACGACGTCGTAGCCGTCGATTACGACGTTGTCCACGTTGTAGGCGGAGAACACACACATGGCAGCAGCACCAACGGGTGAGCCAGGGTATGCGCCCGCCTCCAACTGAAGGTCGGCCGATGCGGCGACGATTTTGCCTTCTTTGGTTGCGCCCATTTTGATGGTTATGTGGGAGCCGGCGGTGGGGCCGGTGCCCTCGAATACCTCTGCCCTGGACATGACGATTTTGACGGGTTTGTTGCCGGCCTTCTTGGAGAGCAGTGCGGCCACGGGCTCGCCGTAGACGTTGATTTTGCCGCCGAAACCGCCGCCGATTTCCATTGGCGTCGCCCGGACTTTGGAGACCGGGACCGCCAGCGCCTCAGAAACGGACGCTCGGACGACGAACGAACCCTGGGTGCTGGAGTAGATGTGGATGCGGTCGTCGTCGTTCCACAGCGCAGTGACGTTGTGGGGCTCGATGTAGCCCTGGTGCACTGTTTTGGTGTCGAAGGACCGCTCAATGACCACGTCGGCACCGGCGAACCCCTTGTCGAGGTCGCCCATTTTGTGCTGGAAGTGGTCGGCAATGTTGGACTTGCGACCGGTGTCTTTGCCGAATTCTTGGGTTGTCAGGTCGGCAAGCAAAATGGGTGCGTCGTCGGCCATGCCCTCGGGGGCTGTGAAGACGGCGGGCAGAACTTCGTAGTCCACCTCGATCAGGGCGATAGCCTCTTCGGCTATGTGGGGGCTGGTGGCGGCGACTGCCGCGATGGCGTGGCCCCGGTAGAGGACTTTGTCGCCTGCTAGCAGATTGCCCCGGAAGCGGTCCATGGGCTGGGCGCCCAGCCCGAAGTCTGCGGTGTCTTTGGTCGGAGGAAAGTCCTTTGACGTGACGACGGCTTTTACGCCGGCGAGCGCCTCTGCCTTAGAGGTGTCGATGGACTTGATGCGCGCATGGGCGTGCGGGCTGCGCAGAGTCTTTCCGTGCAGCAGCCCGGAAGCCGTGTAGTCGGCACCGTACTTGGCGCGGCCCGTGACCTTGTCGGCACCGTCGTGACGGATGGGCCGGGTGCCGACTACCTTGAAAGTTTCGTTCGAAAGAACCTGGTTGGGCTCGTAGGTGGTTGTCATCGTCTCCCCTGTAGCTCGCTCGGGTGTACTCGTTCGGGCCCCGGTGGGCCCACCTCCGCCTCGACTGCGTCGACGCTCTTTCCTTCGAGCAATTCTTTACTTGTTTGGTCTAGTATCTACCAAATCAGGCTGTTGTACCTGCCATGCGGCCAGCGGCGTCGATTACTGCACGCACGATCTTGTCGTAGCCGGTGCAGCGGCACAGGTTGCCCGCGAGCCACATGCGGATGCGGTCTTCGGACGGGTTGGGCTCTTTTTCCAGTAGCGCCTTGGACGCTACGAGGAAGCCCGGTGTGCAAATGCCGCACTGCAGCGCAGCGTGCTCTAGGAACGCCTGCTGGATGGGGTGCAAGCCCTCGGGGGATGCGATGCCCTCTACTGTGCCGATGCTCGCGCCCTCGGCCTCGACGCCGAGAACCAGGCAACTGTCGACGATACGCCCGTCCATGTTGACGGTGCATGCGCCACAGTTGCCGTCGTTGCAGCCCTCTTTCGCTCCGGTGAGCTGGACTACGTCCCGCAGGACTTCGAGCAGGCTCTGGCGTGGCTCACACAGGAACTCCACGGCCTCGCCGTTCAATGTTGTTGTTACGTGGACCTTCTTGCCGGACATTTAGTTGGCCTCCCGCGCGCGCTCAATGGCGGTGTGAAGCGCCCTGCGGGTGAGGACCTCGCAGAGGTGCTTTCGGTATTCGACTGTGCCGCGCATGTCCGTAATTGGAGTGGCGGCGTCTTTCGCCGCGTTCGCGGCTGCCTGTATGTTCGCGTCCGTTGGCTCTTTACCCGCCAGGGCTGCACCAGCGGCCTCGACGAAGAGGGGTGTGGGCGCGACCGACGAGAGGGCTACTCTGGCGGACTTTATGGTCCCGTTGTTCAGGGTTACCGAGACGCCAGCGCCGACGACGGCGATGTCCATCTCGTTCCTGGGGATGAACCGAACGTAGCGGGCGCCGAAACCTTTGGCCGGGGCGGGTACGTTAATGGACACCAGTATTTCGTCGTCTGCCAGCTGGGTCCTTCCGGGACCGGTGCAGACGTCTTCTGCGGGGATGTCGCGCGAGCCGTTGGGCCCGACGACCTTCGCCGTGGCGCTATGGGCGATTAGCGCGGGAATGCCGTCTCCGCTGGGAGCGGCGTTTACCAGGTTGCCGCCAAGAGTTGCGCGACCCTGTATCTGGATGCCACCGATGAGCGTCGCGGAGTCCATCAACCCGGGGTACGCCGCAGCTATGGCTTCGTCGCCGTAGAGCTTGTAGCAGGGAACAGCCGCTCCCAAGATCAAGCCGTTGGTCGAGTCGTACGAAAGGACGTTCAGCTCTTCGATGTGCTTGGCGTCGATAACGGCGTCAAGCTCGTACTTGCCGCCTCGCATTTGGACGAGCAGGTCGGTGCCGCCGCCCAACAATCGGGCCTTCCCTTTGTACTTACTCAGTAGTCCTATGGCTTCATCGACAGATGAGGGCCTGTGATAGTCAATCCACTTCAATGGTCCGCCTCCTTGGCGTGGTTCTCACAGATTCAGCGACGAAGCGTGCGCACCGGAACGCGAAGAACCCGGAGCTAGCCGGGACCGCGTAGATGAGTACCCCTTACCGCCGTGCCGGGCCCTCCTCGGACCCGAAAACCGCGGCCAGTATACCAGACGAGTTGAGGGCACAACAATGGAGCGTTTCCGTGGACGTTTCGGGGGGCAACGGCTGCCCACGCCAACCCGACCCGCGCGGCCCCCATGTTGGGCCGGGCCGGGCCGATGACGCGCGCTAAATGCATTAAGGAACGTTCAATTTCTTGGGGCTCACAAAGTGCAAACGAAATTGTTGGCTGGCCGTCATAGACTCGTTAGACAGGCCGGATAATGTGTAAAAAGTCGGACGTTTCAACTACCCCAAATGACCATGAGATTCGACATATCGCCCGGGACGTTCTCGGCCCTGGTAGTGGACGACGAACCACGTAGAGGGGTGGAAGTGCGTGTCGGTTGGGTCGGGAGATTGGGCGGTGGAGGAGGCTCAACGCGCGCACTACGACGCTGTTTTCCTGGACCTGGTTATGCCTGGGATGCATGGTCCAGAGGCGCTTTTAGCAATTAAGGCAGCCGACCCCACGACCAGGGTCGTGATTATGACCGGTTATCCGGATTCGGCTCTTATGATGGACGCCCGCAGGTTTGAACCAGACGGGCTGCTGGTAAAGCCTTTCGGCCGAGACGAGGTCCGCTCCGTTCTCACGGGCATCATGGACTCGGCTCAATAACGGCGGGCGAAGCTACTAGCGGCCAGCGGTAAATGTGGGCCTGGGCACCTGGGCTCGCCAGTCGAGGCGCGAGTCGGGATCCGTCGCATAGAGGGGACGGAGGGCGTGCAGCACTTCCTGTGCGGCCCGCCTGCCCGATTCCAGAGCGCCGTGCACACCGGTGGCGTTGCCGTTGGTCGAAGTAGCTTCCCCGGCCCAAAACAGTGGCGGCGTCGGCCAGGCCAGTTCTTCGCGTAGGGCCTGTCCGCCCACCTGGGCCACGCTGAGGCTGCCACCGGCGTAGGGGTCGGCGGTCCAGTCCCATACCTCTAGCTGCACTATCTCGGCTTCGATATCTATGCCTGGGAACATGTCAGCAAGGTCGGCCAAGAAGGCCGACTTCACTGCATCTTCGTCGCCACTCAATTCCGCACCGCGCAGGCCGATCATGGCGCTGAGTACGGGCGGGCCGGGGCGGTCCCAAAACAGGGACTCCCAGCCGTGGAAGACCGAGTCGACGTTTCTGAAACCGGCTACGTTGCCGAGGCTGTCTTCCCACCACGCCCGTTTGAACTCGGCAAATGCCTTGATGGTGGGGCCCATTACCAGGCCTTCGATTGACTCGGCTTTGCCTTTTGGCAGCTCGGGCTGGAAGGAAACGCCGGCAGCCTGTAACACTCCTACCGGCAGGGTTATTAGGCCGGTGGCCGCCCTGTGCTCACCGGAGGGAGTTGTGACGGTCACGCCCGGGCCGTCGTCGCTCCAGTCAATAGCCGTCACAGGGGTGTCCAGGCGTATGCGCGCCTCGAAAGACCCCGCCATGCGCCGCCATAGCTCGCTGTAGCCCTCGACGATGGCGAAGTTGGGCAGGCCGGTGCCGTTGAAGCGCAGGGCTTCGGCCGCGGCACGAGACGAAAGCTGGTCGGGAGGGATGGGGCACAGGACGTTGAATCGCCCGTCGGCCGCCGCTAGTTGATCGCCCTGGAGACCTGCGTCCACGAGGGCCTGATGGACCGATATGTCGTCGGACTTCGTGTCCCCGAAACGGTGAACCAGGGCGTCCATTAGAAGGCGATAGGCCTCTTTACGCAGTGCGTCGCCACCGGTCCACTGGCCGCCAGCGAAGACCGCGTCCACGCCCTTGATGCCGGGCACGAGATAGTGAGTGGTCATGCCGTGGCGAAGCAGGTATTCCCAGGTCGTGATGGTGGGGCCGTGTATCTGCTGGGCACCCCGCTCGATGGGCGTGCCGTCCGAAAGCGCTCCGCTCTGGGCCCTGCCGCCCAGGACGTGCTGGGCTTCGAGCAATACGAAGTCGGCACCAGCCTCGGACAGGGTGGTGGCGGCGGCCAGGCCTGCCGGGCCACCGCCAATAATTACGCAGTCAAGCAATGCGAGAAGGGGTCATGGAGGACAGATTTGGAGGCACTAGGGAGCCCACACCTCTACTTCGGTGGTTACACCACGCTGGTCGCCGTCGGTGGAGTTACCGCCGATAACCAGGACTCTGCCGTCATTAAGCAGTGTCATCGAGTGCGCATAGCGGGTCTCGACCATGTTTGCACCGGTGGTCCAGGTGTCGGTGGCCGGGTCGAACAGGTCCGTTGTTGCGACCTTGCCGACGCCACCGGAGACCATGACTCGGCCGTCGGCCAACAGCACGGCGGCGTGCTCGGCCCGCCACTCAGACAGTGGGGCCAGCGTTGTCCAGGTGTTGGTTTCCGGGTCGTAGATTTCGGTCAGCGTCACCTTCCCTTTGCCGCCCGTTATCAGCACCCGGCCGTCAGGTAACAAGGTAGCGGTGTGCGCAGAGTGGGCGGCCTGCGTGGGTGCGCCCTCTTCCCATAAGCCCGTTGCCGGGTCCCATATTTCAGGTGTCTTGATGTATGGCGAGTCGCGCTTGCCGCCACCTACCACCAGCACCCGACCGTCATTAAGCAATGTCACGGTGTGCAGAGCCCGAGCCTCGTTGAGCGCTCCGGCGGCTGTCCATGTGTCGGTCGCCGGGTCGTAGATTTCCGCCTCGGCGACGAGCACAAGGTCGTTGGTCTCGCCCGCTACCACCATTATTCGGCCGTCTTGGAACATTACCGAGCCGTGTCGCCAGCGCCCTATGGACATGGGAGCGACCTCTGTCCAGGTGTCGGCAGCGGCGTCGTAAACCTCGGAGCTGACAAGCGGCTCCTGCCTCAGCGCCGATCCACCGATGACGATGACCCGGCCGTCGAGCAAAAGGTGGCCGGTCGGAGCCTCCCGCACGGTTGAGAGAATGGCGGAGTCGGTCCACTCGCCAGTTGCCGGATCGTAGATGGCGGTCGCCTCAATGGACGACGCTTTCCAGGCGGACGCACCGCCGCGGCTCTTACCCGCGATGGCCATGACCCTGCCGTCCGCCATTCTGACGGCGGCGTGGTATCCGCGGGCGTCCACCATTTTGTCGGTGGCGACAAATTTGCCGGGTCCGGCCGGGGTGACCTTGGCCGTGTCGGAGCCAACGGTGTCACTTGCGGTCTCTCCGCCGGAGGGCGCAGCCGCGTCGCTTGTACATGCGACCGCCACGGTCAATAAAAGAGCCACAATAAGGAAAGATGCGGGTAATGCGGACCTGCGCATTTCTGCCTCCCGGTGCTGTCCGCCCCCATGAACATGCTTACGACATGTGCCTAAAACATGCAGGGGACGGCCTTTTCGTTTATCTTTTTACCTTCAGAATTCTTGAGGGTGCGTAGTCTAACCCATTCCGAGCGGGACTCGTCCGCGCCCGACTAAACCGGGGTCTACGGCCGATGCTGTGGTACGCTTTCGGCCAATTTTGACGACACTAATTTTTGCGCCCCCAATTTCGGCGATTAGGAGGAACTTATGGGCACCGTGACTGGCAGCTACCTGATAGCACGCACGCTGAAAGAGGAAGGGGTAGAGGTGCTGTTCTACCTGATGGGCGGTCCTAACTTCGACCTGGTTATGGCGGCCCAGGATCTGGGCATAAAGACGGTCGATTTTAGGCATGAGCAGGCCGCTGCCTTCGCCGCCCACGCCTACGCCCGCGTTACCGGCAAGCCCGGCGTCTGCACCGCCGCTTCCGGCCCCGGCACCCTGAACTTGCTGACCGGCGCTTACACGGCGTCTATCGACTGCGCTCCCATGATCATCCTGGGCGGTGCCGGGCCGGTGCACGAGATAAGCCGGGGGGCGTTCCAAGAGGTCGACCAGATGGGCATTTTCGAGCCCCTGTGCAAGTACGTGCACCAGCCCACGCAGGCCGCTCGCTACCCGGAAATTATCAGCACTGCTTTCAGGCAGGCTACGTCCGGCAAGCCGGGAGTCGTCTACATAGACTGCGGCGCGGACGTGCTGTACGAAGAGGTGGAAGAGGACGAGGCGATAAGGCCTAGCAGGGCCGTCGAAAGGTCCAAACCGGCCGCAGATCCCGCAGCCATAGATAAGGCAGTAGACATGCTCGCGAGCGCAGAACGCCCAATTGTGTTCGGCGGTGGCGGCGTGTTTTTCTCTGGCGGAGCTTCGGAGTTCGAGCGCTTTGTGGACGTTACTTCTACGCCCTTTTACACGGCACCCATGTCGCGCGGGCTGGCACCGGAGGACCACCCGCTGGCGTTCCCGGCCTCGCGCAGCACGGCTATAAGGGAGGCGGACGTGGTGCTGGTGGTGGGCACACGACTGAACTGGATGATGCAGTACGGCGGCCGCTTTGCTCGCGACGCCAAGATCATCCAGATAGACATTGATGCGACCGAGATTGGCCACAACCGGGACTGCGAGCTGGGCATCGTCGCCGACGCCGGGGTGGCGTTACGCCAGCTTACCGACGCCGCAGAGGCGCGCAGCACCGACTTCGCTGGCAGGCGCGAGTCGCCATGGGTGAGCAAGCTGTCGGACTATCAGGACAAAAAGTCTGGACAGATGCAGGAACTGCTGACCTCGTCCCAGTCGCCCATTCACCCGCTGAGGCTGTGCAACGAGATAAACAATTTCCTCGACCGCGACGCGATTGTGTCGGTGGACGGTAACGAGATTCTTCACTTCGCTCGCCAGTCGATCAACACTTACGTGCCCGGCCATCGGCTCAACTCCGGCGTTACCGGGACGATGGGTGTGGGCCTGCCCTACGGCATGGGGGCCAAGCTGGCCAAGCCCGACACGCAGGTGCTGGTGCTGCACGGCGACGGGTCCATGGGCATGAATGCGATGGAGTTGGACACTCTGGTGCGCTTCAATCTCCCGGTAGTTACGGT
>Ga0302123_10000574_pt1 | contig 28651 bp, 27 predicted proteins | sample CB21_321_MG_FD_203109 | JGI IMG/M metagenome (GOLD analysis project Ga0302123, IMG submission 203109) | Marine microbial communities from Western Arctic Ocean, Canada - CB21_32.1 | ecosystem: Environmental > Aquatic > Marine > Oceanic | place: Canada: Western Arctic Ocean | collected 2017-09-28 | reverse complement strand
GAATTAAAGAAGTTCTTTGGAGTAGTTAGTATGCGGATGGTTCCACTTAGTCGAATAGTCAGTTACTGGTCTGAGATACAGGGAGATCGTGTAGCGATTTACCATGAAGGTGAAACCATTACCTGGAATCAGCTGGACAGGGAAACCAACAGACTGGCCAGGGCCTATGAATCCCTTGGCGTGGGCCAGGATGATTTTGTGACGATTGCGTTGCCCAATGGTATCGAGTTTTTTAAGTCGACGATCGCAACCTGGAAGGCGGGTGCGACGCCGCAACCCGTTTCAGCCAGGCTACCTAAATTCGAGCGTGACCAGATTGTAGAAGTAGGTGAGCCCAGGCTGATCACTGGTGTTGCCGATGGGTCCCACGAGGGATATCGGACGCTGCCCGCTGGATATGAGCCGGATCCAGCCATCTCCGACGAGCCTTTGCCCGAAAAAATTGCGACTTCTTTTAAGGCAATGACCTCTGGAGGAAGTACAGGCAGGCCGAAACTGATCGTTACCACCAGTCCTGCGGTCTGGGATATAGATTCGGACCGATTACACACCCAGTTGCAGGGTTCGATGCTGATACCGGGTCCGCTTTATCATAATGGCCCCTTTGTCTGGGCGATGAGCGCATTCTTTCGCGGTAACCAGATCACTGTGACTACAAGATTTGATGCGGAACAGACTCTTGGCCTGATACAGGACCAGCAGATAGATATTGTTTATATGGTGCCCACCATGATGCAGCGGATCTGGAACCTTCCGGAAGAAGTCAGGGCCGGTTATGACCTGTCCAGCCTGAAAGTTTTGTGGCACCTGGCAGCGCCATGCCCTGCATGGTTGAAAGAAGCATTCATTGAATGGCTGGGCGCTGAAGTTATCTGGGAACTTTATGGCGGTACTGAAGCCCAGGGCGGCACGGTTATTAGCGGCATCGAGTGGATGTCGCATCGCGGATCTGTTGGCAAGCCAACCGCGACCTGTGAAATTATAGTTGTAGGAGATGAGGGCCAGCGCCTGCCCCCCAATGAGGTTGGTGAGGTGTTTCTGCGACCGCTAACTGGACAGGGCTCCACGTATCGTTACATTGGGGCAGAAGCAAAAGCTATTGCCGGAGGTTTTGAAAGTATTGGCGATATGGGTTACTTCGATGAAGACGGCTACCTGTATTTGGCAGACAGACAGACAGATATGATTCTGTCTGGTGGCGCAAACATATACCCGGCTGAGGTCGAGGCCGCTATCGACAGTTGTGCTGGCGTTCGCTCATCAGCCGTCATAGGATTGCCTCATGAAGACCTGGGCAATTTTGTGCATGCCATTGTGGATGCGCCCGGGGGTTTAAAGGAAGCAGCATTATTGAGCCACCTGTCGGAAAGGCTTGTCCGCTATAAAATCCCTAGAACTATTGAGTTTTCTGATGAGCCCATGCGAGATGATGCGGGCAAGCTGAGGAGAAAAGCCCTTCGCGAGGAGAGGCTGGACAAGCCATAAACGACAGCATACGAGTGAGACGTTATGAGTGAACAAAAAAATACCAGTAATGATGCGCCGCCTAGGTGGATGCTGAAACTTTTCACCAAAGTGAACGTGATCGTCTACAAATTGACCGGCGGCCGCTTGATGGGCAAGCTGTCCGGAATGCCGATTCTGCTGGTTGAGATGAAGGGCGCCAGATCCGGAAAGAAGCGGACCATTCCATTGATGTGCGTGCCTCATGGTGATGGCTTCTTGCTGGTCGCATCGCAGGGTGGCGCTCCGAAACATCCTGTGTGGTATCACAACCTGGTCGCTTATCCGGATGTTCGTATTACCTTCGGCGGGCAAACCAGACCAATGAACTCACGACGTGTGCTGGATGAAGAAAAGGCGCAGCTCTGGCCCATTTGCTGTGAATACTATCCGCCATACCAGGACTATCAGGCTCGGACAGATCGAAATATTCCTGTCTTTCTATGTGAATAGAATCCGGATTAAATACGCCAAATTAATAACCAGGTGAAAACCAATGACTGAAATTATTCTTCAACCAACGGGTGACCAGGTTCGTGCATTTCGTGACAGGGCCACTGGTGAACCTATTTCCATGTTGAATCTGCTTAGGTTCAGGAAGAAAGCTGTGTACGAAGACGGTCGTGAATCAGAACTGAGCGGTGAAGAGGCTTATCACCTCTACGGCAAGGCTTTTAAGGAAATCATGGAGCCTAAAGGCGCGCGCATTGTGTATTCGGGAGAGGTTCGAGGGTTTCTGATTGGCGAAGGGGAAGGCGCCTGGGATGCTGTTGCTGTTATTGAATACCCGTCAACTCAGGTGATGCTCGACATGTTCAGGAACGAGGAATACCAAAAGGCCCAGCAGCACCGTGCTGCCGGTCTTGTCGGGCAGATGCTGGTTGAATGTGGGCCGGGATTTAATTTTGGTTAGCTCATGAAAACTCATGAATGTTGAGCTTGGCACCTTCATGTCGTTTGGAGTGGGATGTTAGTACTGCGCGGCTGCGCCATCCACATTCAGCTTCGCCGCATTTGTTACTGGGAAAGTAGCTTTAATGCGTCGAGCTCAACCAAGGAGCGAAGCGAGTTGCCAAGTAATGTTTCTGCCAGGTTTCTGCCGCGTTCATTCGCCTGGTCGAGTGTCCCGGCGATGATCACGGCATAACAGACGAGATAAAGCGCGCAATAGCGATATCGTTGCCGTGAAGTGTCTAGCGGGTAGTCAAGACCTTCGCTGGTGAGATGCTGGTGATAGACCGCAACCCAGTCTTCGGCACACCTTACGTCATCGGAAAGGCTCTGGGTGACAAAATAAGCGAGGTCGTGTTCTGGCGCGGCCTTGGAAACTGCCTGGTAGTCCACCAGCGCATTACCGTCTTTTGCGAAAAAGATGTTGTCTAGGCGGACGTCACCATGGCCGATCACTAGTGGGCCATCATGAATAATATCGAGTAAATGGTTGACCTGATCAGGCATGGTGTCGAGTAGTGCGATCTGCTGCGGGGTAATTGCTGCTTCCAGGACGTCTGCAAAATCTGTTTTTACGACTGGCCAGCCGACCAGGAAACCACCAACCATGCCTTCACGCTGATAGGGCATGTCATGTGGTTTAATGTCCGTGATGTGTTCTGGTTGCCAGGTATTCCTGTGCAGTGACGCGATGCTTTGAATGACCTGGTGTGCTTGGTTCACACTACAACCTTTGACCTGGTCGCCAAGCTCAAACCCCTGCAGGTCTTCAAGCAGAAGAACGAAATCGCTGTTTTGTTCATTGAGCTCGGCGTGGTAACACGCGGGTGAACGCATGGGTACGTGGGGCGCGACCTGGGTGTAAAAGCGATATTCCCGTGCGTACATGTCATAGGTAGTTGCAACAGCCCGGTTTCCCTCCGTTTTGGTTGGGAACTTTGCAATGAGAGTCATCGGGCCTTTGCTGGCTTTCAGGTGTAACCGGGTAACCAGTCCCAATAGCCCACCACCTTCCCCAAGTGCTTCGATGTTAAATGATTCAATCTCGTACCCGAGTTTGTCGGTGAGCCATTGGACGCTAATTTCTTCTGGGCTTACAGGGAAGCTGGACAATTTGGCTGATCTCCTTGGGGAAGAGTAATTTAGTGATATGGAGGATACCAGCCGAGTTTGTAAATCACCAAATCAAGCTGAGCATAGCGCCATTAGTCGCCGGTATTCCTGGCTTTGCGTAATGACAGGGCTGTACGTGGCTACCTTTGCCAGGGCTTCCCTGGCGATTTTCGGGTCACTGAACCGATCCAATGCCAGGGTTGCCAGCTGAAGCATCGCGGCAGGCAGGCTTGGATGATTGGGAAATGTTTGGTCGAATCGTTGCAGGTATTTGAAGAGTCTTTCCTGGCTGGCACGGTCTTTTGCGACGTTACAGAAAAGCAATGAAGATGTTCCAGAAGAAAATGCAAATAAAGAAGGGAAAGCGAAAAATAGTAAGCGCCTGAAAGTCAGAAGCCGGGCGTGGGTGACGCCAATCAACCAACGGACCGCTCGCTGATTTCATGCAGGGTTTTTGCATGTGATTCACGGTTGATCTGGTAGAAACTGATGCAGGTAATCGCAAGAGTCGTCATCACGAGGACAGCCGGGCCAAGTGCCCAACCGAATCTCAGAACGGATTCGCTCGATACAGTAGCGGGGTCTGCGCCCTGGGGAATGCCTGCGAAATCTATGATCAGGCCGGCGAAAATCGCGCCGGAGCCGCCGATAGCCTTGCCTGCAAATGATGCCGCCGCATAGTAGATGCCTTCCTGGCGTCTTTTATATCGGCGTTCATGTTCATCGGTCACGTCAGCGATCATGCTGGATGTAAGTGGTATAGCTGCACCCAGACCGATCCCTGAAATGGCCCCACTGATGATGTAGAGAGGGGCAATGATCGGGTCGCTATTCGGCGGTAACAAGTCCAGCAACCGAAGAATGATGACGTAGGAGGTGAAGATCGCATACCAGCAGTGGCCTGCGATATAGAGGTGTTTCTTTTCTTTGAAAATAGTCGACAGAGGCCTTGTCAGCAGCGCCCCTGTGACGACACCAACGACACCGCCGGTAAAGAGGAAAGTCATTTGATTGGGTGACAGTTCAAAAAAATAGGTGCCGGTATAGATGATGAGTGCCTGGACCATCCCCTGGCTCATACCGGCGATAATCGAGGCGGTAACGACAGCTGTAAACGAGGGAATACTAAATGCCTTAAGGATGTCACCGAGCATTGATCTGGGTGAAAAACGATCTTCCGGGCCCGGTTGCGGCAGGTTTTTTATTTGGCTGTGGGTTCCAAGAGCAGAGACCCAGACACCGATGACCATGATAAAAAAGCCAGCCATAGCGAATGGTGGGTAGGCATCTGGGTCGAGTTGGCCATTGTCATAGTTTGCGGTAGCGCCAAAAAATATTATCGGACCGCCAATCAGGACTGCAAACATGCCGAGCAACTGTAATACCATCCGGATAGAAGATAGTAGGGTTCGTTCGTCATAGTCGCTGGTTAGCTCGGCCCCTAGTGACATATGGGGTACTGAGTAAAAAGTCATAAAGGTTCTGGTGGCAATAGAGAAAATGGTCAGCCACCAGAAAAGCCCCATTTCGGTCAGACCGGCGGGGGGTGCAAACAGGAAATAAAAGGATGCAGCAAAAGGAATCGCTGCTGCATACATGTAAGGGTGTCGTCTTCCCCAGCGTGATCTTGTTGAATCAGACAGGGCCCCCACCATCGGGTCGCTGATTGCATCCACGATAAGTGCAAGGAAAATCGCTATTCCAGACAGGGTCCCTGAAAGTCCCAGGACCTGGTTGTAGTAGAAGAGAAGAAAAAATCCGAAGGCGGCGGATTTAATACCTTCCGGAAGCTGGCCAATGCCAAAGGCTATTCTTACTCGCCAGGGTATGGGGGTGTAATCAGGCTTCATTCAATCACTTAATCGCACTGGCAGAGAGCCAGAGAGCCGATAGATTTGACATCACGGCCCAACTCGGTGAGTAAGCACTAACTTTTGGTGCTAGCGGAAGTCAGGAATATTCAACTCTAGGGTCATTGGGGTAGATCCATTCTTCTCCCATGACCTGCTCAACTCGCAGTTCCGGCGGAATATTTTCGGCGCCAATGACACGATCTGCCTGCTGATTCCAGTGATAGATCCTGGCTTCCTGGTAAGACAGTGGTACACCTTTGAAACCATAGGACTCCATGGATTTCTGAATCGCCTCGCCGAACTCGGTATCTTCCAGCAACACGTCATTCAGGCGCTCACCATCATTCACTGTCCAGTAATCTGGCCGCTCGCCATCGCCCCAGTCAGGCACCATTGTCCAGGTTTCAAACAGCGTCTGGTTGATGCTGATAGGCCAGAACAGCAGCGGTGGTATAGCTCGATGGCTAAGTGGCGATACCCAATTCGGGAAAATGCCATAGGACTGCGTGCAGGTGCGTCCGATTTCGCCCACGGTTTCGATTTCAGGCAATTCCGGCAATTCGATGGAGCTATTCTGATTCCCGCCTTTGGGTCTCGGTGCAACCATTCGACCATGCCCATTTGGGTAGAAGGAGTTTACATTGCGACGGTCATCCAGCGCCGGTGCCACTGTGCTGGGGTGGATGCTTTTTACGTGGTAGACCTCGGTGTTGGACTCCATTGCAATCTTCCAGTTACAGTTGAGTACAAACGTGTGTCTTGCCGCCAGTCGAACCTTATCAAACTGGAATTCTGCCCATTCATCGGCGATCGGACCCAGATATTCGAGCAGGCTGACACAGTTTTCATCGAAGTTCACAAAGATGAAATTACCGAAACGTTCACAGCGAACAGGGATCAGGCTGCGGCAGGAAAAATCCAGGTCGGTGAAGTCTTCCGGGTCCCGAACAGATATCAGCTCACCCTGGTGGGTATAGGTCCAGCCATGATACTTGCAGCTAAGTCTTGCCTTGCGGCCTGACTTTTCAGTTACTATAGGTGCGCCCCTATGCCTGCAGGTATTGTAGTGGGCGTAAATTTCGCCATCATCTCCGTGAACGATGATGACCGGTTGGCCAGCGTTCTCCCATAGCATGTAGCACCCAGGATCAGGGATCTCGTCTATGTGGGCAGCAAATAGCCAGGATTTGCGCCACAGGTGTTCTTTCTCCAGTTCGTAAAAGCGCTGGTCTGTATATCGACCTGCAGGAAGGTCAGGTAGATGGGGGAAACCAACAGGGGGCTCTGTCCTTGCAGCTTCGTACTCCATCAACCGCTTTAGGGTGGTAATTTGTTGTTCATTCATGCCCATGATCAATGCTCCTATTGGCCAGCAATCCCGTTAGACTATCGGCTGGATTTCGAAATTGCAACGTGTTACAAAATCGCCCCGGATTTCTGTCCGAGGGCGGGAATGGCGCGTGTTTTAAGAGCCCTGATTGAGATATAGTCTCATACCGGGCTGACAGATGACAAAGACAAATTGAAGGAGAAGTTCCTTGGCACAAGCAAAGAAGAAAACCGCTGCAAAAAAAGCCGTAGCGAAAAAAACAGCGACTAAATCGACCAAGAAGAGTGTCGTCAAGAAACCTGCTGCTAAAAAAGTAGCCGCGAAATCGACCAAGAAGAGCGTCGTCAAGAAACCTGCTGCTAAAAAAGTAGCCGCGAAAGCCAGAAAGGCTCCTAGAACTGTCGCTAAAAAAGGCGCTTCAAACAAAGGCCCTTCAAACGCGACCCTCAAGGCAATGCATCTGAAGATGCTTCGCATTCGCCGGTTTGAAGAAAGCGCCGGTAAGATGATGGAAGACGGCAAGATTCCGGGAGCGTTGCACCTTTATGTGGGACAGGAAGCTGTAGCCTCGGGTGTTATGCAGCATCTCTCCAACGAGGACTGGATCACCTCCACTCACCGTGGCCATGGCCACCTGGTTGCGAAGGGCGGCGAATTCAAGCCTATGTTTGCGGAACTGTTCGGGCGATCAACCGGCTACTGCAACGGTAAAGGCGGCAGTATGCATATCTCGAATATGGATCTCGGTATGCTGGGTGCCAACGGAATCGTTGGTGGCGGCCCACCCATTGCAATGGGCGCAGCATTTTCGAATCAGTTTAAGGGGAACAAAAACGTTTCGATCGCCTTCTTCGGTGACGGTGCGTCCAACGAAGGCAGTGTCCATGAGGCAGCTAATATGGCGGCGCTCTATAAACTGCCGTGTGTCTTTGTTTGTGAAAACAACGGCTACGGTGAATACACGCCGCAGTCAGGCCACCAGGCGATCGTTGATGTTGCCGACCGCGCCTCTGGATATGGTATGCCAGGTGTGATTTGCGACGGCATGGATGTCATGGCTGTCTATGAAGCAGCCGGTGAAGCAATTGAGCGGGCGCGTAGTGGCGGCGGCCCAACTCTTCTGGAATGTAAAACATATCGTTATTACGATCATGTTGGTGTCAGGGGAATGGGTCTTAACTACCGTTCTGACGAGGAAGTTGAGGCGTGGAAGAAAAAAGATGCCATTAATTCCTTTGAGAAACGGCTGATTCAACTGGGTGTAGTGAGCAGGAAGCAGCTCGACGGGATTCATGCAGCGGTCGATAAAGATATAGAAGAAGCCATTGAATTTGCGAACGATTCGCCTTATCCAACACCGGATGAGTTACTCGAAAATGTCTATTACGTGAAGGGAGCATAAGTTATGTCAGAAGCTAAAAAACCGGAACCAAGAGTTCTGCCTTATGTCCTGGCAATTAACGAAGGTATTCGTACAGTGCTTCGTGAGCAAGATGAGGCCTTTATAGCGGGTGAAGACGTTGCGGTAGCGGGAAGTGTCTATGGATACTGCGGTGGTCTGCTTGATGAGTTCGGTCCCAGGCGTGTTATTGATACGCCAATTTCCGAAAAAGGCATTATGGGGCTAGGCGTGGGTGCATCAGCAACCGGCTGCCGTCCAATCATTGACTTGATGTTTATGGACTTCCTTGGCGAGTGCATGGACGAAGTTGCCAACCAGATGGCCAAGATGCGATTTATGTTCGGTGGCAAGGCAACATTGCCGGTCACTGTACTGACCATGGGCGGCGCTGGTGGCAGTCTTGCAGCCCAGCACTCTCAGAGCCTTGAAGCCTGGCTTGCTCATTTACCTGGTATGAAGGTTGTTATGCCATCGGATGCTTATGATGCCAAGGGCATGATTATTGCTGCCTGTCGTGACGATAATCCGGTCTTTGTTGTGTTGAACAAAGCATCACTAGCGCTGTCAATGGAAGTGCCTGAGGGTGCCTATGAAGTACCCATTGGCGAAGCCGTTGTTCGTAAGCAGGGAACTGATCTCACTATTGTTGCTTTCGGACGAATGGTACACGAGGCACTTGATGCCGCGGAACAGTTAAAGGATGTTGGCCTCAATGTCGAAGTCATCGACGCGCGAAGTGTTCAGCCTTTCGATACGGCAACCGTCGTTGCTTCCATCAAGAAAACCCACCGTGCACTGATTGTCCATGAAGCAGTCAAATTTGGGGGCATCGGCGCAGAGATCACTGCGCAGATTCAGGAAGAAGCATTTGACTACCTGGATGCGCCGATCATGAGAGTCGCAGCGCCATTCTCGCCAGTACCTTTTAGTCCTGCCCTTGAGAAGCTTTATATCCCGAATGCGGCCGGTATTGTTGCTAAGGTTAAAGAGACGCTTGATCTGTAAAAGGGTTGCTCGATGACAGTTCAAATAATAGGCATCGTTGCCAACCCTGCCTCTGGTAAAGACGTTCGGCGGTTAGTTGCACGTGCCTCGGTTTTCGATAATCGAGAGAAGTGCGCGATTATCAGGCGAGCGCTGTCCGGAGCGATCAATGCCGGCGGCTACAAGTTTGCCTTTCTTGACGACTCTCACAACATTGCCGGCGGTGCGCTGCTGGAATTGGGTGAAGATTGTGACGCCGAGAGGGTGCCCTCACTGGGAACTTCATCGGTTCTCGATACGATACAGGGGGCACGCAACCTGAAAGAGATCAATCCCATCGCCACCCTGATACTTGGCGGTGACGGAACTAGCCGGGCGTTTGTTAAAGGCTGGCGGGATTCTGTATTACTGCCATTATCTACAGGCACCAACAATGTCTTTCCAAGAATGTCTGAGGCAACCGTTGCTGGGGCTGCCCTGGGGGTGTTGGCCACCGGCGCTGTTTCCCTTGAAGAGGTGGGGGTGCCGGTGAAAATAATCGATGTAGAGATAGAAGGTGAGAGTCCTGATCTTGCGTTGATTGATGCGGTAGTGACTCGCGACAAGTTTATTGGGTCGCGCGCGCTTCTTGATGGCGACATGATCAATAGGATTCTACTGACCCGAGCGGAACCAACGGCGGTTGGCATGACAGCAGTAGGTGGACTTATCCGCCCAACACCCGAAGATGAAGATGCAGGCTTGCATCTGACACTAGGGCGAACGGGCAAGCATCAGGTTCATGCGCCAATAGCGCCAGGTCTGTATGAAACCCTGAACGTCAAGAAAGTTGAAGTGACGCCATTTGGTAAAGTGATTGAATTCAAAGGGCCCTGTGTCATGGCGTTCGATGGTGAAAGAGAACGTGAAATCCAGGCGGGCCAAACCGTTCGAATGCGAGTCAGTCGAACCGGACCCAGCGTACTGGATGTTGACAAAACAATGCACCTTGCCGCTAGTCGCAGGGTGTTTAACTAAGAACTGAATTTCGGATAGTGATTTATTATTCGTTTAATGGGAGCAACTGATGCCTAAAGAGATTTACCTCGTCAAAGTCGGCATGTCCATGACTGAAGGGATAGTGTCCGAATGGTTTATTCAGGATGGCGGCAAGGTCAAGAAAGGCGAGCTGGTCTATGCGCTGGAAACTGAAAAAGTAAACCTGGATGTAGATGCCGATTACAGCGGAACGGTTAAACACCTTGTTGAGGCTGGCGTTACTCTGGAACCCGGCGATGTGGTGGGTTACATCTTTGAGGCTGGGGAAGACATCCCGGATACGCTTGCGGGCGCGCCTGCCACGGCATCTACCGAGACGAAGCGTGAACCCGAACCTACCGCGCCGGAACCTGTAAGTGCGCCGGTAGCTGCGTCTGCTCCAATCGTTTCAGGAGACGGACATATCAAATCTTCACCCGCCGCAAGACGGCTGGCCAAAGAGCTTGGTGTCGATTACACCCGAGTCGCAGGATCAGGCCCGGGTGGGCGAATAGTCGAGGCAGATGTTCAGGCGGCCAGTCAGAGTGATGCAGCGGTTCCTGCGGCACCGGCAAAAATAGCAACTGGCCCTGAACCGAAAGCGTCTCCACTCGCCAAAAGATTGGCGTCAGAACGAGGCATCGATATTCGGAGCATTCAAGGCACAGGCCCCGGTGGGCGTATTGTTCAGTCAGATATTGAAAATGCTGCGGTCACCGGTGTGAGCACAGGCGCTGCGGCTGTGTCAGGTCCAAGGGCCGGCGAAAGAGTTCCAGTTAAAGGAATGAGAAAGACCATCGCATCTCGCATGCATCACAGTTTGCAGGAAAGCGCGCAGCTGACGATGGATATGGAAGTCAACATGGATGACGTCGTGAAGATGCGAACTTCACTTGTTGAAGAATGGGCTAACGAAGGCGTTAAGCCCACTTATACAGATATCGTGATCAAGGCGGTGGCTAAAGCATTGCGGGCTCACCCGATGATGAACAGTCAGTTTTTAGGTTCAGAAATAGCCTTGATGACAGAAATTAACGTTGGCATGGCGGTAGCGTTGCCGGAAGGATTGGTAGTCCCTGTGGTACGCAATGCAGATCAATTACCTATCAAGGAACTGGCGAGAGAAACTTCTCGTCTGGCTATTGCAGCAAGGGAAGGTGCTTTGGGTCTTGATGACTATGCCGGAGGCACTTTTACTGTGACAGCACTTGGTATGTATGGGGTCGACTCGTTCACACCGATCATTAATGAGCCACAGACTGGCATTATGGGTGTTAACCGAATATTCGATGGCGTTGAATGGAACGGTGACAAGCCCGTAAAGACCAAGAAGATGAATCTTTCCCTGACCTGGGACCATCGAGCGGTTGACGGGGCTCCCGCGGCAGAGTATCTGGTAGAAGTGCGCAACCTGCTTCAATCGCCGTATCGACTGCTGGTCTAGGAGGCTCTATGTCAGAACATAACGTTGATGTCCTGGTCATTGGCGGTGGCCCTGGAGGGTATACCGCTGCGATTCGGGCATCTCAATTGGGTCTTAGTGTGGGCTTGGCTGAACGCGCAGAACTCGGCGGGGTTTGCCTGAACTGGGGATGTATCCCGACTAAATCACTGTTGCACACCGCGGATGTCATGCGTGAAGCTATGACTGCCAGTGAGTTGGGGCTTGAAATCAGCAAACCAAAGTTCAACCTGAAAAAAGTCGTCAAACGATCACGCGATGTGGCAGCTCAACTGAGCGGTGGCATCTCACACCTGATGCGCAAGAACAAGATTATCGTTTTCGTTGGTGATGCAATGTTCCAGGACAAGAACACAGTGGTTGTTGGGGATGACACTATCATTGCTGACAATATCATCGTCGCAACGGGTGCCAGAGCGAGAAACCTGCCGCATATACAGGCGGACGGGGATCGAGTCTGGGATGCGAGGAGCGCGATGACGCCAACTTTCATGCCGAAAAAACTGCTGATCATTGGTGCCGGTGCTATCGGTGTAGAGTTTGCAAGTTTCTACAACACGCTTGGGGCAAAAGTGACTCTTGTCGAAGTGATGGACCAGATTCTTCCAGCAGAAGACTCAGAGATCGCTGACCTTGCGAAGCAGTCGTTTATCAAACAGGGAATGGAAGTATTGACCGGCACTGGCGTTGACGAGGTCAAGGTCACGGGTAAAAGCTTGACTGCTCTGATCGGCGGTAAGAACCGAAAATTTGATGCAGCCATCCTGTCGGTTGGCGTATCAGGCAACATTGAAGACCTGGGGCTTGAAGCGATTGGCGTTGAGGTAGATCGAGGCTTTATCAGCGTTGATGAATACCAGCAAACCAGTGTCGATGGCGTATATGCCATTGGTGACGTGGCCGGTGTTCCTTGTCTTGCACACAAGGCCAGTCATGAAGGCATCATTGCCGTTGAAGGTATCGTCGGTGAAATGCCGCATCCGCTGAACAAGGAACGAATACCCGGTTGTACTTATAGCCATCCACAGATCGCGAGCATCGGCCTGTCAGAAGTTCAGGCGGGTGAAAGAGGTGAGATAAAAGTTGGACGCTTCCCGCTGCTTGCCAATGGCAAAGCGGTTGCGGTGAATGATACTGAAGGCCTGGTCAAAACCATTTTTGATGCTTCTACGGGCGCGCTACTGGGTGCTCATATGATTGGTCCAGGCGTGACAGAAATGATCCAGGGTTTTGCCGTAGCCATTGGCCTGGAGACGACAGAGGCGGAGTTAATGGAAACCATCTTCCCGCATCCAACGTTGTCTGAAGCCATGCATGAATCTGTACTGTCGGCTTTCGGGCGGACTATTAATTTCTAGAGCAAAAAATCTAACCTAAACAATAAAAAGAACCCAACAAAACTAGCGGATAAGAACAATGACTTTTGCCAAGCCATATTCAGTTGAACGCCCGGAAGAGATTGCCATTTGTGATCCAGAGAAGGAACTCAAGTGGGTGGAAGTAGATGACGTATTAAACCGCTGCGCTAACGGTTTGCAGTCGATGGACCTGGGTCCCGATGTGCGAATAGCGGTATTCGCGGAAAATGCCGTTGAAACTGCGATGGCGAACCTGGGCGGATTAGTGGCTGGCGCGTCGGTTGTACCGGTAAATTTTCACCTGACTGCTGAAGAAGTAAATTACATTCTTGGCGATTCCGGTGCGCGTGTCCTGTTTGTTGGGCCAGAGACCTGGGAGAGAGGCGTCGAGGCAGTCAAAGGAACGGAAGTTCATACAGTAGTAGCATGGGGTGCGCCGGAAGGTCCCGCGGTAACACCCTGGTCGGATTGGCTTGCGGGGAATGAAGCCGGTGAGCCAGACCAGTCTGTTCCACCACTGCCTAACCTTCTTTACACTTCGGGAACGACAGGGCGGCCAAAAGGAACAGACCTGCCTCCAACGATGTTTGCCGGAGGTACGACAGTCGACGAACACCTGGCTAACTTCAAGGCTGGTGTGCTGGAGCGATCAGGCGGGGTGATTGGCCCTCAATTGGTGGTTGGTCCCATGTATCACACGGGTCCGCTTTCCGGAACGCGCCAGCTTATTGCCGGGGTCTCTTCTGTCATCATGGCCAGGTTCAATGCAGAGAGGACGCTTGAAGTCATCCACCAGCACGGCATCTTTTCCTCCATCATGGTGCCTACACACTTTGTGCGACTGCTGGCGTTGCCAGATGACGTAAAAGCGAAATATGACATTTCATCTATCCGTTCAATCAGCCATACGGGTGCTAAATGTCCGGTTGATGTTAAGCGCGAAATGATCGAGTGGTTTGGTCCTGTGTTTCTGGATGCCTATGGTGCCAGCGAAGTTGGCACCACCTGCATGATTACTTCTGAAGAGTGGCTTAAAAATCCGGGCTCTGTGGGTAAGTCAGTTCCGCCATTTACCGCGAGAATTTTGGACGATGATAATAATGACATGCCCGCCAACACTGAGGGTAAGCTCTATTTTGAGGATGCGACCGGCAGGGGCGTGATTTATCACAATGACCCGGAGAAATCCGCGGCAGCGCATATTGCGCCCGGGGTCTTTACCCTGGGTGAAATCGCCTATATGAATGAAGAGGGCTATGTCTTCATCACAGACCGGTTCAGTGACATGGTAGTTTCAGGGGGCGTAAACCTCTATCCGGCGGAACCAGAACAGGTGCTGATTCGTCATCCTGCGGTGCTTGATGTCGCTTGTATTGGTGTGCCGCATAAAGAAATGGGCGAAGAACTCAAAGCCCTGGTGATTCCAAAGGAAGACATGGACTTACCTTCACCAGAGGTAATGATTGCCTGGTGTCGGGAGCGTCTATCGCACTATAAGTGTCCCAGAACATTGGACTTTGTGGACGACCTTGGACGCAACACGATGGGTAAAATTAACAAGCGAAAGCTTCGCGCGCCTTACTGGGAAGGTGTTTCATCCTGATGCTGTCTCCCGGCCCATATTGTCAGGGTGTTACGGGTTGAAAGACTTCCGGGGATCCAGCTTTCTTGCCACCAGCATCAATAGAAATAAGGCCCCATAACACCCGCTACCAAACAGGAGTATCGTTTTGGTGTCGGTCCATTCCACAATCTGGCTGGTGACGTAGGGGCTGACCGCGGTGCCTACTGTTGCGCCCAGCAATAAGAGTGACACCAGTCGAGTGCCCGGTACTTCTATCATCTCGGTCGCGAATGACAATATTGCTTTCAGCAAGGCGAGGTTAGCGAACCCCCATACCAGCGCCAAAACAATCAGCCATTCAATATCACTGACGTTCCATAATGGCAATGAACCACAGAACGTTGTGGCTGAGGCAATCAGTACCAAGCGTCTCACGCCAATCTTAAGCACCCACCAGGCTACAAAAACCTGCGCGAGAAACATGCCTAGCCAAAATTGCCCGACCAGGCTTCCTGCCTGGCCGGGTTGGGCGTCCAGAATAGTGGCGGCATAGTTTGGCAGCCAGAACAGCATTGAGTACTGGCCGAGCGTATACAGGAACAAAGAAATCACGCATATCCAAACGGAGAGTGGCCAGGGGGAAGGCTTCGCTGCGTGTTCTTCGGGCAATGTATTTGGAAACCTGCTGATGGCTGCGAGAATGGCCACCGTGGCCGCAATGAAACCAATCAACTGGTAGGTTGCACTCCAGCCAAATTCTTGGCCTACAAAGTAGGTTGCAGTCCAGGCGATAGCGAATCCTGCGACGCTGAAGGAACCATCAGTGATGACTAGCATAGAGGCCCGTCGATCTTCACTGTATGAATGCGAAATGGTAATCGCGGCACCCGCCAGCCCGACGCCGCTGCCTACTCCAACGAATGCCAATATATATCGGGCCGATTCAAGTGAATCGACTGTCACAAATGAAAGTAATACCAGCGCAACCAACCCGTAGATCGCGATGAACAGTTTCCTTAAGCTAATCCAGTCGAAGATAAAAAGCGCAATGACGGCGCCGACCAGTATGCCGCCGGTTAACCAGCTGAACTGTTTGGTTACGTCTGTGATGGATTGGCCGAAATGTTCTGCCATGGGGCCGGACAGTATTCCTATCGGTGCAAGCATGGAGGAAAGGATGAAGTACGTAAGGAACGATACCAGCGTAATGACTACCTGGTTGGATTTGGGTGACATAGCGACTCGAATATGGCGTCAGTAGGTAGTTTGGCATATCGATGCTGCCACGATAAGCCCGGCGCTTCCTTGTTGGGTTCGGGTGTCTTAACCCGTTCTGTTTGTTACAACATTACTTCAGGATAGAAATGGGCTAGAGTGATTGAGTTAGTCAGTTTTAATGGATCAGTTCGATACTTACAGTTTCAGGGAAGCAGAATGAAGAATATTGGCAATATCACTTTAGCGGCGTGGGTCGTCACATTTCTTTTAGGTTATTTTGGGCTTGGCGCATGGCTGTATGAGGTCATGGAAGGCATGGACAGATCTATGGTGCCTTTGGCGCCCTCCATCGCTTTTGCGATTGGTGTGGTCACCAGTATTGTCCTGACGGTGATGTGGGCGCGAAACCTGGGCAGCGATGCACCGGTAGAAGATAAGCCAAGTGGGCGAAGAAAGTTTCTATTGGGCGGAGCCGCTGTTACCGGGGGGGTTCTTGGTGGGACGGCGGCAGTAGTTGCAAAGCTCTCTCCCTGGTTACAGTCCACAGTACCGATGATGAATGAAGTCGGCCAGGAAGTGTTGACCGCAGAGACAGCGCATGAGAGCTGGAAAGGGTCACGAATCGTCAGTAAGAGGCCGCTGGGTTCTACAGGATTCATGGTGTCAGACATTTCGCTTGGTAGCGGCCGGATCATGCGTCACACCAATCCGGAAGACCTGTTTCGCGAAGCGCTTGACCGGGGTATTAACTATATAGATACGTCACCAGATTATGCCGGTGCCATGTCCGAAACCACGATTGGTAATGTCCTGAAGGACAGAAAGCGCGAAGAACTGTTTGTGGTCACCAAGTGGTGTACCTCAGAGGGACACGTTCGGCAGGGATCGACTCCCCAAGACTATATTGCTGCACTTGATGATAGCTTGAGCAGGTTGCAGACAGATTATGTCGACCTTGTTCATGTCCACGCCTGCGATACAGTGGAGCGACTGCTGGACCCGAATATGCTCGAAGCCTTCGAGATAGCGAAAGAGCAGGGCAAAGTGCGTTTTCTTGGTGTATCGACACATACACCAAACCTGGAAGAAGTGGCTAACGCCGCGATCGACAGTGGCAAGATTGATGTGATGATGCTGGCCTACCATCATGGCGCCTGGCCCAAGCAGCAGGAAATTATTAAAAGAGCTGCAGAGAAAGGTATTGGCATCGTCGCAATGAAAACCCTGAAGGGCGCCAAACACCGGGGTATGGTTGAGTTCCGGGATGACGCCACGTCTTATACTCAGGCAGCGTTCAAGTGGGTCAACTCAGATCCCAATGTGTCCTGTCTGGTGGTTTCGTTCTTTGAAAATGAGCACCTGGATGAATACCTGCATGCCTCTGGTCAATCATTGACGGAAGCAGATGTTGCTGTGCTGGATAAATACGACGACCTGATCGCGGGCACCCATTGTTTCTCCTCGTGCGGCGACTGCCTGAATAGCTGCCCGGAGTCTTTGCCGATCAATGATGTGCTGCGTCATCGTATGTATTTCGAAGATTATGGCGACGAGAAAGAAGCGATGTTGCTTTACGCAGCCCTGGATAAACAGGCAGATAAATGTGTCACCTGTTCCGCACCATGTACCGGTGCGTGTCCGGAAGACATCGATATCAAATTCCGTATGGTAGGCGCGCACGAACGCCTGACCATGATCGCCTGAATGTAAACGACTAATGTCAGAAGAATTGCTGATTCATCCTGATCCGCTTAGGGACTTCCGCATGGAGTCGCTGACTTTCCTTGGCAGAACTAAAGACGTGTACGTGTTGGGTGAAGGGCCGGCCGTTATCGTGATGTCGGAGATTCCTGGTATCTATCAGCTGGTAGCTGATTTTGCTCGTCGACTCTGTGCCGAAGGCTTTACGGTCTGGATGCCGCATATGTTTGGTGAGGCTGGCAGGGTTCCAACCAGAGGATATGCGTTAGCCTCTATGGCGAAAGCCTGCATTTCCAAGGAGTTCTACGCGTTCTCAGCTAACCAGTCGAGTCCGATTGTAGACTGGCTGCGTTCGCTTGCCAGGCATGCTCATGAGCAATCCGGTGGTAAGGGCGTTGGCGCAATTGGAATGTGCTTTACGGGTAACTTTGCGTTCAATCTGATGCTTGAGCCATCTGTGCTTGCCCCTGTGTTGTCCCAGCCATCTTTGCCGTTTGGTAAAAAGGGTGGCATGCACATTGCGCCCGATGAGCTTCGGTGTATCAAGGACCGGCTTGAAGATGAGGATCTCACCGTACTTGGCTACTGTTTTGAAGGAGATAGCTTCTGCAAGAAAGAGCGATTTGATGACTACCGGGCGGCACTGGGTGATCGATTCAAAGGCACAATACTGGCTGCGAAATCAGCGAGGCCGGGAACTGGCCAGCCTCCGCATAGCGTCGTCACCCGCCACCTGATCGACGAAGACGGTGAGCCCACCCGAGCCGCCGTCGATGAAATTATTGCCTTCTATAACCTTCGTTTGAAGTAGATCGCGAGCATGAGATCTCTCCATTCCGGCGCTGCGCGCCTCCAGTCGAGATGACGGGTTAGGACGAAGGAGACGTCCTGCAAAGGCACGATAAGCGTCAGAGCGAGGCGCCTTCGGCGCGGGCATAACACTAAGTGAACCAGACATTTGAGCTACGGTTCGTGATAACTTTCAAGAAACAAAGGATATAAACAAACAACATGATAGTAGGAATACACCATGTCGCTCTGGGCGTCAGCGATTTTGAAAAAGCACTCAAGTTCTACACAGAAGGGCTGGGTTTTGAAGTTGTCCAGGAGAGCGAGTTCGATAGTTCGCCAGAAGTCGATCGTGCAGTTGGACTGCAAAACGCGAAGGCTCGTATGGCGATGTTAAAAGGTCCCAATGCTTTTCTTGAACTCTGGCAGTACACAAATCCTGAGCCAAAGGACCTGAGGTCCAGGCCCTGTGATTATGGCTATCCACATTTTGCCCTGCAGGTTGATGACATTCAGGTGGAGTACGATCGACTAAAAACACATGGGATGGAGTTTGTGGGTGAGGTGGTACATTTTGGGGATACGTCGTCGGCTATTTATGGTCGTGACCCCTGTGGCAATGTGATTGAACTCTATGAGATCAAGACACCGGATATTGCACAACTGGAACGTTAGGAAACGATTATGGCAGTAACATTCAAAGATAAAGTTGTCCTGGTGACGGGTGGAAGTCGAGGGCTGGGTAATGCATTTTCAAGATGCCTTGCGCAGGCAGGTGCAACCGTCGCGATCAATAGCTCGACGGAAGATGATAGAGGGACAACTCAGGCGATCAATGATGCTGGTGGTCGAGCGATTCACTTCCCGGGCCGTGTTGAAGACAGTGCAGAGTTGGTAGAAAGGGTGGTGGCTGAATGCGGACGCGTTGATGCGATTATCCACAATGCCGGCTTTATCCAAGACAAGACACTGCGGAAAATGCCTGAAGAGCAATGGGACGCAGTGATGGATGTTCATCTGAAGACATCCTTTAAACTCGCCCAGGCCGGATGGCCGCATTTCGAGGAGCAGGGCGGTGGCAGAATTGTGTTGATGTCCTCTTCCGCAGGGCTGTATGGAAATTTTGGCCAGGCGAATTACGCGTCTGCGAAAATGGGGATGTATGGCCTGGCCCAGTCAATTGCACAGGAAGGCGCAAAAACCAACATCACCTGTAATTGTGTTTCGCCGTTTGGCGCCACAGAGATGAACAGTGCCAACTTCCCTGAAGCACTGAAGACCGCGATCAAGACAGATTATGTTGCACCGCTTGTTGCTTATCTGGCACACGAGGACTGCAAAGAGTCTGGCAGTATGTTTGAGGCTTCGGCCGGGTCCTTCAAAAAAGTTCGCTGGGAACGGGCGGTGGGACTGAACCTCGATCCAAGAACGGAAGATGTGAGCATTGATGCGGTCGCTGAAAACTGGGACCAGGTTGTCGACTTCAGCGAAACGGAACATCCTTCAGGCATGGGCGAAGCGTTGCAGTTGATGTACGCCAGGACGATGACTACACAATAGCCTTTAGTTCGTTACTCGGGGATAGTGAAGTTAACCTCACCCAGGTCACCGTAATCTGCCCGATAAGTCCCTGAGAGAGCGGCTACCACCTGTCCACATGCCCCGGTCATTAGAAGGGTGCTGTCCGGGATTTCAAAGTTAAATCGTTTAGCTTCCTGGACGATCCACTGGGCTGCGTTTGCGGGCCCACCTAACGACTCGGTGATGGGGGCTTCATTGATAAGCGCATCGTTGCGGTAGAACCGAATGATGATGTCATCATAGGATTTTCTCCATGGATGCTGTTCTCCGGTAAGAAACTTGTCAGCCGCGACGTTGCCAGCGATCAGGTTTGGCGCTGTAGCGTCTGATGGTGACGAGAATGCGGCAAACGCGAATTCAAGTGCTACGCCTGCAGAAACTGGTTGGCCGTCGGTATCAACAGTGATGCCAATTTCACATTCAATCAGCTGTTTCTCAATAAAAGGGACTATTGCACCAGATTTCAGGTGGCCATGACGGTAAAGCCGACCAAGAAGCGCATGATCAATGCCGAAGATGGCCTGGAGCTGTTTGCTGGTAATGCCCGCCTTGATGCCAGCGAAACCGTCAGGTGCAACGAGGTTTGCCACCTCAAGTTGGAGTTCGTAGCCGTTGGCCAGGCTTAGGCCTTCAGGGAATGTTGGTAAAGGTTGATGGGTGCGGATAGCTTCCGCAATCTGCTCAGCGAGAATGCTCATGCGACAATCTGTTCAGCGATAGTCGTGCGGTGAAGCAGGCGGTCGTAACCATCGTACCCGCCGTTCGCTTTGTGGAGCACAGAGCGGTTGTCCCACATTACCAGCATGTTCTCCTGCCAGTGATGCCTGTAAACAAACTCGTCGCGAGTTTGCCAGTTGTAAACTTCCATCAGCAGGTCGCGGGATTCATCATCGCTCATTCCCTCGATGCCAATGATATAGCCGAAACAGCCAAACAGCCCTTCAACACCAGTTTCTGGATGACGACGAATGATTGGATGCCTCCGGGTATCATTTGCTTCTTCTGAGACAATAATGCGCATGCTTCGGTCTGCTTCCTGTTCTTCGTTTCCGAAGTATCCGTCCGGTGAGTAACCGGCTCGGGCAGAGTGGATGGCTGTTTTGCCCTCGATTTTCCGCCGAAGCTCGGCGGGCATTTCCGCCAGGGCTTTGTGCTGATTTATATATCCTGTGTCGCCGCCTATTGGGGGAATTTTAATACTGTAGAGGCATGTGCCTGCGGGAGGAACTTCCTGGAAGCTCCAGTCGCTGTGCCAGACCTCTGCGAAGACGGGTGCCTGTTCCTCAGCCTTGCGTTCAACTGCTACCACATGATCTCTGCCGTCTATTGGCGCAATAAAAGGGTCGTACCCGAAGTGCCCGAAATATAATGAGTACCTTTCGAGATCATCATCGGAAAGCTCCTGGTCTGGAAAGATCAGAATATGACTGCGCAACCATTCCTGTCTGAGAGCCGCAACCTGTGAACTATCGAGTTGTTTTGTGAGGTCGAGTCCTTCGACAATTGCACCGCAGGGCGCGCCGTTTTGAGTCACGCTAAAGGTCATCGAAGATCCACCTGATTGTTAGTTACGCTATTGTCATTTATTTTCAGCGGAAACAAAAACGCCCTCATATAGAGGGCGTTTTATAGTGGCTTCCGAATTAATCTCAGATACTTCTAGGTGCTCAGGATCGTGACACCTGAGATACCCGGGGCGCCATACACATGCGTGTAGGCAACTTTAGGATCGTTTGGAACCTGCCGTTTACCAGCATCGCCGCGAAGCTGAAGCACATTTTCGTAGACCTGGCGTAAACCGGATGCGCCTACTGGTTCGCCGTTTGCGAGACAGCCACCGTCGGTGTTGACCGGTAGGCGGCCTGTAATTTCAGTATCACCGTTCGCCAACATGGCTTCCTGTTCGCCGTGTTCACAGAAGCCGTTTTCGGCCATGTGCATGATTTCTGCACCTGACTCGGTATCCTGCAACTGTGCAACATCGATGTCCTTGGGACCAATACCCGCCGCTTCGAAGGCTTTCTGCGATGCGTCTACCGTCGGGCCATCTGCATAATCAAGCGCCAGAGATGGAGCAAGTACTTCAAAACTTCCATATCGACGTGATCGCACAACGGCTGACTTCAGAAAGATCGGGTTTTTGGTGTACTTGTGTGCCTTGTCCGCTCTGGCAAGGATCAGTGCGACTCCGCCTTCCCCCGGTGAGCAGAACATGTACTGGGTCAACGGGTAAGACAGCATGGCTGACTGCAGCACTTCTTTTTCAGATAATGCCTGTCTGCGCCATGCGTTTTCGTTCATGGAGCCATTACGAAAAGCCTTGGCAGATACACGCGCCAGGGCATCCTGGGTAATGCCGTATTCTTCCATATAGCGATTGATCTTCATGCCGAAGAACTGGGTGGTCAGCGCCATACCACTGCCGCCGTACCAATCCCGCTCCCCGGACTTACCGGTGTTAACCCTGAAGGCTCCTCGTTCATGTTTGTCGAAGCCGATCGCAAGGCCTAGATCAAAGGCGCCTGATTTAATCGTGTTATAGGCAGAAATTAATGCCGAACCACCCGTTGCACAACCGTTCACGACATTAATGAACTGCAAGCCGGTCAATCCCATCTGGGAAACCATTGAGTCTGGATTGCCTGCGGCGACACTACCGCCGAAGGCAAATTCCAGGTCGGCCCACTTGACGTTGGCATCTGCACAAGCAGTGCGAATCGCCGCGGCGCCCTGTTCCATTCCGCTGACGCCTTCGTGGCGACCAAACGGATGCATTCCAATTCCAACAATTGCTACATCATCACTCATAATGTTTTCTCCTGACTAACTTAGACGGGTGCGAAGGCGAAGGTGATCAGGTCGTTACCCTCTTCGTCTTTGCCGATTTTTTCGCCAACCAGTTCCATTTCCATGCCTGACTTAAGGGCTGTGGGATCTGCAACAGTTAACCGTGATTCTACTTTCAATTCTCCTGGGAGTTCTACATAACCGACGCCGTAGGGTTCGAACTTGCTGGGATCTGTTTCACCGAGGTAGGGTGGTGCTTTGGGGGGGAATCCCTGGATGGTCCAGGCCCATAGCGTTCCTTTGCTACCTAGATGGACCTCTTCGACGTCGTCAGAAGTACATTTTGGGCATCCCTTTTGCATGGGGAACACATGATTGTTGCAGTTTTTGCAGCGCATGCCCTTGAGTCGTGGACCTTCCGGAGTCAGGTCCATCACATTTTCGTTGATTGAAAGTTCTGCCATCTAAGTCTCCTGGCGATTACCAAATTAAACATTCTTGAAAGGCGAGAAAATGTACCAGCTTTTTGTAGTGCGCGCCAGTTTTAAAGGGGGCGGAGGGAATTCCCTTCGTCCCCTTTAAACCGTCATTCGAACTTGTTGGATTCTTTCTTTTTTGCCTGCTTTTTAATTTTCTCGCCGCCTTCTGGTTCGACAGCCGATTCGTGGATCAGGCGCTCGTGGGCATGTCCCATGTGCTGCAGTGACATGGCGGCCTGCAGAGAGGGCCACAGGCCTTGTGCGTCCTGCATCTGGTTCACGGACTGCTTGGCTAATTTCAGGCCAAGCATTGGCTGCCGGGCAATATGTTTAGCCATTTTCATCGTGAATTCCTTCAGATCTTCTCTGGATACCACATGATTAACCATACCCAGTGTTTTACATTCTTCTGCTGTGAGGGCCTCCCCGGTGAACAACATTTCCTTAGCTTTTCGGACACCTACTTCCCACGGATGTCCAAAATACTCGACTCCGTTTACACCGAACGCCACCACAGGGTCAGAAAAACGTGCATCGTCGCTTGCGATGATAATATCGAACGGCCAGACCAGCATCAGGCCACCGGCGATGACCCGGCCCTGAACCTCGACCATCGTGGGCTTGGGTATATTCCTCCAGCGCCAGCAGAGGCCGAGATAGAGTTCTTCCTCAAATGCCCAATGTCCCTCGATCCCCGGCTGGCCAAAGCCGGCCCAGGTCCCAACGGGTTTGCGTGTTAGCGGCTCGCGGTCTTTCATATCGTGGCCAGAGGAAAAGTCGGGGCCATCAGCGGCGAGGACGATCACCTTACACTCGACGTCATGTGATGCCATATCGAGTGCGTCATTCAGCTCATACAGCATGGACTTGTTCTGTGCGTTACGTTTTTCCGGGCGGGCGAGTACTATTCGTGCAACACCATCTTCTATGCCTTCAAAGCGAATAAACTGGAACTTTTCAGCCATTTTGGTTCCCTATGAAAAATTGGTGCGTTCACTGTATGGGCTGCACGGGAAATATACAAATATGTAGGGTGGTGAAGACAGTCACTTATGTGGTTGTATTGAACCTGTAAATTGTCCTCGGGGAATGTTTCTTATGATAGATGTCGCAGAGGCGGCTGGTGGCAATGAAGCTCTGGTTTTACAGCTGGTCAGGGCAATGGAAACCGGTGATTTGCCTGAAGCTATTAAGGCGGTGTGTACAGAGGGGTTTGTCTGGGCTAATAGCGGTCTTGCTGTGATTAATGGCCAGGCGGAACTCTTCGAGCAGATGGCGCGTGGTGGCTTCGCCGGTCAGATCCCGATTCTCAAAACCATGACGCACTTCAGTGCCGAGCTGATTCACATAGCCAGTAAGGGTGATATCGTTTTTACCGAACGGGTGGATCATCACTGGGACGAGCAGGGTCGAGACTTGATGACCCCACATATCTGTGGGGTTGCGGAAATACGCGAGGGCAGGATTTCTGCATTCCGTGATTTCTATGATGTCGCCTGTTACAACCAGGCACCCACTGAAGTCCAGGGGGGGTACGACCTGGCTTCCTTCAGAGAGGCGCAATTAAATGGGACAAAATGAGAACAGTATCTGAGCCATATACTCTCTCATGATCACTGATCAGCGCAGGGCGACTGATATCGGGTTCATGGGTAGCCAAGTTGTCCGTGCCTGGCTAATTTCTTAGTGACTGGTCATTAGCCTCAGGAAAGGGGTCCCTCATTCCGGGTTCCAGAGGGATCTCGAATGCGTTTAGTGTTAATGAGATCAGGCAGTAGTAACCGACGGTCGCAACCAGTTCAATCATTGCAGTTACTCCGAAAACCTCCAGGCCATGCGCATAGGTATCATCCAGTATGCGATGTTGGTTGAGCATCTGAGATGCGATCGAGTAGGAAAGCTGCTCATCTCCGGAGAAGTCAGGATGTTCTCCTGCCGTCAATTGGTCCAGTGCCTGCTCGGAAACACCTGCTTTGATGGCTAGCGCCCGATGCGCTGAAAACTCAAAGCGGGATCGATGGTGAACCCCCACGGTGCAGATGGCGACTTCCTGAACGTTCGGCGCGAGTGATGTGTTGAACCGGATCGCTTCGCCTGCCCCCTGGATTGCCTGGCCGACACTGGGTGCACGCACCCAGGCTCCAAAAGGACCAATCATCCCAATACCTGGTCGGCCCTTCCCTCTTGGACCGCTTTCGATTGCTTCAAGCACCGTTCGCTGTTCATCGTTCAGGTCGTCTCGCTCAATCGGTGATAATCGCATTCCGTTTCTCCTGGTGGTTATCCTGATCTGGTCAGGCAGTTATACATTGAGTTGGTGTACAGTACGAGGGTTCCAGTGAAGGGTCTGAATGACCAGAGCGCTTTCTCTGGAGATAGTTATCAGGCAGAAGGTGTCGTGAGCATAAGAATGCTCAGGGTGATGGGCGTTGACTACCAGCCCTGCGCTGGAACACACTTCGGTAACACAGCGAGGTCGGGCAGGTCCCGGTTCGAAACATTGAGATCAAGGGCAAGCAAAATAGATGTGTCCGTAGAGTATTGGAGGACTAATGGCCTTACCTGAATTTCCACAAGGCTTTACACCAGAGTATCTAACAAAAGCACTGGGGGGAACATTTCTTCCCGAAGGGACTAGCGTTTCGAAGGTTTCCCGGTCCCCTGTGGGCGAAGGGACTGGCATGATGGCGGACATTGCGAAGCTTGAACTTTCCTTTGAGGGGGCTAGCGAGGGTTTGCCACATAGCGTTATAGCCAAATACGCATCCGAGAACCCAACTAACCGACAGATTGCGATGTTGTACAACCTGTACGAGCGGGAGACTCGCTTCTCCGAAGAGTTGGACTCATTGACCGAAGCGCGTTGTCCTGAGTTCTACTTCACCGGTCTTGAAAACGAAAATTTTGTCATCCTGATGGAGGACATGACCGACTATGCGGTTGGTAACCAGTCGGTAGGCGCTACCTTGGCTCAAACTGAATTGGCGATAGATGAACTGGCGAAACTACACGCATCATTCTGGGAGAAAGTTGATCACCTTGAATGGATCCCGGGCATTGCTGACAGCTACCATGCGGACAACATGAATAACCTCGCCAACTCAGGTTGGGATACGATGGTTGAGACGTTTGGTGATTTCATCCCGGAGCATATTCGAGCGCAGCGTGACCGGTTTCTGGCGGCCATACCAGCGCTTCAGGCTGAACGAATGAGTGCACCCATTACTCTCTGTCATGGTGACTTTCGAATGGAGAATCTGCTCTATGGCATTCAGCCGGAACATCATCCGGTGGCTGTGATTGACTGGCAGGGACCATTGAAGGCTCGGGGGATGTTCGACGTTGCATTGTTCCTTGGGCAAAGTACCAAGGTGGAAGTCAGGCAATCGCACGAAAAGCAGATATTGGAGAGATACCTCGATAGCCTTGTTAAACGAGGGGTTTCAGGGTTGAGCTTCGACGACCTGTGGAAAGACTATCAAAGCTGCATGTTGTATGACTGGGTTTATACGGCGGTTGTTGCCGGCACATTGGATAGCACTAACGAAGCAAGTTTTGCATGGATGTCACAAATGATTGCCAGGCAAGTCGCTGCCAGTGATGACCTTGATGTATTTGGTTTGCTAGGATAATTCCGCTACCCTTCGCGCGACCGACCTGGTTGTTTCGCCAGACACCCATCTGATTAGTGTTATGCCACTGAACTTGGAACTCATCAGGTCATCAAACAACAGTGCTTGGAGAGTATATGAAAGTCGAAGAACATGCCGTGGTGTTGATCCACTATGTGCTGACCAATAACGATAAAGAAGTGCTGGATTCCTCAGAGGGCCAGGACCCCCTTGCCTACCTGCATGGCACTGGCCATTTGATTCCAGGCCTGGAAGCCCAGTTACTGGGTAAGGTATCAGGTGACAAGCTGAATGTGACAGTTCAGCCAGGTGATGGTTATGGTGAGTTCAATAAAGAACTGGTGCAGACAGTCCCTGGCGATGTGTTCGAGGGTGTCGAATCAATTGAGCCGGGTATGCAGTTTCAGACCTCTAATGAAGACGGCTCCGGTGGGGAGACTATTACCGTGGTCAGTGTCGAAAATGATGAGGTTACTATTGACGGCAACCATCCACTAGCAGGCGAGACCCTTCACTTCGCTGTCGATATCATTGAAGTTCGAGAGGCTACTGCTGAAGAGCTCGAGCATGGACATGTTCACTAGGCGGTGTTTGCTTAGGATGGATGCTGGTCCTGTGCAGACTAGTCGGCCAGCCTGACAATAATCCCGGCGTTGGCAATGATAATCGGGTCCTTGCCATCGTCCCCGGGGATCTCTAGTCCACCTTTCTGGACCGTGATGCTAACGGTGCCGTACGGTAATGCCGCTGCAACTCTGTCTGCATCTACCTTGTCCGGTTCCGGTACACCGATCAGCAGATCAATGAACATGTCGTCGGCGGTTTTCTCAAGGGGTGCAAAAAAGTGAAGGCTGGAATGATGGATTGCATCGAACACGGCTCGTTCTGCGGCTTGGGTATAGTCCCCGCCATGCACATCGGTGCCCATGCCCATTTCAGTAACGTATCTAGTCTTCATCGGTAAACTCTACTATTCTTGGGTGGTTTCTTACCCTAATGCAACAACCTGCAAGGAGTAAAGGTAATGAAGATTGGTGCAGTATTTCCCCACCTGGAGATTGGTCATGACCCGGTAGTCATTCGTGACTGGGCACAGGCTGCAGAAGAAATTGGTTACTCCCATTTGCTGGTGTACGACCATGTAATAGGTGCGGTGCATGAAGGGCGGGAACCCAGACTCTGGGGACCTTATACAGAAGAATCATCTTTTCATGAGCTCTTTGTGTTGTTCGGTTTTTTTGCAGCCTGTACGCAGCGGGTAGGTCTCGCGAGCGGCGTATTGATCCTTCCTCAGCGTCAAACTGTGCTGGTTGCCAAACAGGCGGCAGAGGTCGACATTCTCTCGGGTGGTCGGTTGCGACTTGGTGTCGGTACCGGTTGGAATTATGTCGAATACGATTCTCTTAATGAGAAGTTTACCAATCGCGGTCGTCGGCAGATCGAACAGGTCGAGTTGTTGAGGAAGCTCTGGCAGGAACCCGTAGTTAGTTATGAAGGTGAATATCACAAAGTGGAGAGGGCTGGGCTGAAGCCATTACCTGGCAGGCAGATCCCGATCTGGTTCGGCGGATTTTCCGATGTAGTGTTCAAGCGGGCGGCGGAGATTGGTGACGGGTTTATCTTTGGTAGTGGCCAGAAAGAGAACCTTGAGGCGATGAACCTACTGCAGGCGCACCTGGAAACTAACGGACGAAACATTGATGAATTTGGCGTTGAAGCCCTCCTTAACTACCAATCTGGCCCTGACAAATGGGCAGAGGAAGTCCAGGCCTGGCAGGATGTTGGTGCGGAATATGTTTCGATGCGGGGTATGGCCCTGCGAGGTCAAGGTGAAGGCCTGAAGTCCCCCCAGGAGCATATCGATATCCTGTCAACCTACTGGGATGTGGTCGGCGAACTCTCGGACTAAAACGAGGGTAAAGGGGAT
>Ga0302123_10000573_pt1 | contig 28668 bp, 32 predicted proteins | sample CB21_321_MG_FD_203109 | JGI IMG/M metagenome (GOLD analysis project Ga0302123, IMG submission 203109) | Marine microbial communities from Western Arctic Ocean, Canada - CB21_32.1 | ecosystem: Environmental > Aquatic > Marine > Oceanic | place: Canada: Western Arctic Ocean | collected 2017-09-28 | reverse complement strand
TGTCGAACCCTTCTTCAGCGATCGAGGACACGGATCGGTCATCCTCCACGTATCGCTCCAAGATCGCGTCGAGCAACTCGTACGGAGGCAGGCTGTCAGAGTCCATCTGGTCGGGTCGCAGCTCCGCTGACGGCGGCTTCGAGATAGTGCCGCTCGGGATCATCTCTCCGTTTCGGTTTCGCCATCTAGCCAAACGATAGACATCCATCTTGAACACGTCTTTCAGGACGGAGAACCCTCCCGCCATATCACCGTAGAGCGTCGCGTAGCCAACAGCCACCTCCGACTTGTTACCGGTTGTCACCACCATGGGACCGAACTTGTTGGAGACAGCCATGAGCAGTACTCCTCGAATCCGGGCCTGCACGTTCTCCTCAGCGACGCTGAACTCGGTACCTTCGAACACCTCGGCCAGCGCGGTCTGGAACTCAGCGAAAAGCCCGCCGATGGGAATCGTGTCGAGCCGGATCCCGAAATTGTCGGCAAGGACCTGTGAGTCAGAAACTGAGTGCTCTGAGGAGAACTCAGAGGGCATCGTGATTCCCCGTACAGCTTCGGCTCCGAGGGCGTCGGCCGCGATTGCCGCCGTCACGGCCGAGTCGATACCTCCCGACAGACCAATGACCACTTCGGTAAACCCGTTCTTGCCAACGTAGTCGCGCAATCCGAGCACAAGCGCCGCGTACATCTCTTCGTCGTCGTCTAGCGGCCGGGTAACGATTCCAGGGATTGCGTCACCGGTAGCGCGGGGGATAGCCCCCTCGACAGAAACATCGAGAATCAGAAAGTCCTCTTCGAGCTGCGGCGATCTCGCCAGCAGTTCGCCCGTGCCGCTAAGCACCATTGAAGAGCCATCGAAGACGAGCTCGTCTTGTCCACCAACCAAGTTGAGATAGACGAGCGGTACTCCGGCACCCCTCGCGCGACTTGCCATAAGTTGTTGACGCTCTAGGGCTTTTCCGTGGTGGAAGGGCGAAGCGTTGATATTCAGCATGAGCTTGGCGCCGGCATTAGCCTGTTGGGTCGTCGGACCATCCTCTGCCCACCCGTCCTCGCAAATGGAAACGCCTACCGGTACGCCGGAAATCTCAATGAGTTGGTTGGGAGCGTCCCCGGCAACGAAGTATCGACTCTCATCAAATACACCGTAACTAGGCAGGAGCACCTTGTCGTAGATGGCCACCACAGCTCCGTTCTGGAGGACGGCGGCAGAGTTGTGGAGTACCCGTTGTTGGGCATCGACGGTGTCCTCGGGTTCTGCCTCTCGGGGGAACCCAACGACGACAACGCAGGGACCACTCGCCTCGGCGACTCGATCTAGCACCGCTCGAGCGTCCGCGACGAAGTCTTGGCGGATAAGAAGGTCCTCCGGCGGATAACCCGTGATCGCGAGTTCTGGAAGCAGAAGGACATCAGCGCCCGCGGTTTCAGCCTGCTCCATGGCGGCGAGGATCTTGATCTCATTGCCCGCAAGGTCGCCCACGGTCAGGTTGATTTGTGCGCCTGCAACCCGTATCCGATCCATCGGGTAAGGCTAGCCAAGCCCGTCGACAAATACCCCAAGTTCCGACGCGTCGAAAGCGACGGTTTGGGGTGGGAGAACATGTTGGTTTTCTCGGGGTGTGCAACATTACGACCGAGGTATCATCTTGCCTCATGCTCCCGGACCTCGTTAATACGCTCTCTGGCGAAATGATTCAACTCAGAAGAGCCATCCACCGTCGCCCTGAGCTGGCCTTCGCAGAGTTCGAGACAACCCGTCGAGTCGCATCCTCTCTTGACGCCCTAGGCGTCTCCTACCAAGTGCAAGAGTCGGAGACCGGCCTAGTAGCTGACATCGGCAACTCTGGCCCCATGGTTGCCTACCGGGCTGAGCTCGATGGACTCCCCCTTCACGAAGAAAGCGATCTCGAATTCCGGTCTGAGGTCGACGGGCTCATGCACGCCTGCGGACATGACGCGCACACAGCGATAGGCGTCGGGATCGCCGGAGTCCTCAATCAGGTGAAAGACCTACCTGGGCGGGCTCGAATTCTGTTTCAACCCGCCGAAGAAGGATTCCCAGGAGGCGCTGAGAAAATGCTGGAGGCACAGGCGCTGGGCGACGCGACTTCGATCCTCGCCGTACACGTCGATCCGTCGTTATTAGCTGGCCAGATCGGTCTCAAGACGGGCCCTATTACCTCTTCATCCGATCGGTTCCGCATCGAACTGACCGGGCCGGGCGGGCATACCGCCAGACCGCACGAGACGGCGGACACGATCTTGGCAGCTGGCAAGATCATCACAGAGTTGGAAGGTCTGCTGACCCGACACACCGATGTACGCGAGCCTCGTGTCCTGACGTTCGGCCAAGTCAACGGCGGTAAGGCCGCCAACGTGATCCCCGCTTCCGTAGTGCTCGAAGGGACGCTACGAATCGCTGGCGACAAACTATGGAGCGAGATAGGGGGGATCTTCGAGAAGCTCATCCATCAGATCGTCGCCCCGACTGGGGTGGCGGCCGCTGTCGGCTACGAAATCGGTATAGCTCCAGTCATTAACAGCGATACGACCATTCAGTCGGTCGGCGCTGCAGCAGAAAGCTTCCTAGCGCCAGACGCCGTGCAGCCAACCTACACGTCCATGGGAGCCGAAGATTTCTCAGTGTTCACATCTGCGATTCCTGGAGCTTTGGTCAGGCTCGGATCCCAAGCGGCGGGAGGCCATACTCCCCTCCATTCGTCTCGCTTCACCCTCGACGAGGACGCGATCGGCACCGGCATGTTGCTCGGAGCGGCAAGCCTGCTCGAGATGATGAAGGCAGCCGGTTAGCTGAACTCAAATCCTTGCTTCGACAGCGAGGACCTTAAAAGCTCTGACTCACCCGGGCGCACGCTCAAGGTGAGGACACCGCCACCACCGTGACGGGCATGGCGTAGCTGCAGGTCTCGCACATCGACTGCACTCTCAGCTAAAGCGGCACCAACCCGCCCCAGCTCTCCCGGCTCATCGGCCAGCAGTACTCGTACCGCTACTACCGGAGGCGCCATAAGGCGCCGCTTGGCCTGGGCATCTCCCAGAAGATCGCGGATGGCTTCATCATCATCCCGCTCAATCAATCTCGCGGTTCGGGTGAGTGCTCCGGCGAGTTCCTCGAGCTGGGTTACTACCGACTCGCTGTTGTGGGTGAGGATGTCCACCCAGAGTCCAGGATCGGAAAGCGCGACCCGCGTAAGATCTCGAAAGGAGCCTGCGGCAAGTCTCAGCCGATCGCCGTGGTTCGCAGCGTGCTCCACCATCAAGGCTGCGATCACCTGAGGGAGGTGGGAGACAGCAGCAACCGCGTCGTCGTGTTCCCTCGCAGTAAGCCGGGTGGCAATCGCACCTAGCCAACCAATGATCTCCTCGACCGCTAATACGTCCTCTTCAGCAGCCTCCCCAGGGACCACGATCCATGCCGCGCCGCGGAAGAGGCCAATTGAAGCGTGTGCTGGCCCAGCGTGTTCCCTTCCCGCCATGGGGTGCGTACCGACAAACCGGGGAAGATGAGAGGCTGCCTTCGCAACCGTAGCCTTGACGGCTGCAACATCGAACACAAGGGCGTCGGTCTCGATCCTCCCGAGAAGCTCGATCACCGACTCCGGAGGGGCGGCGAGTACCACGAGATCAGCGTCCTCAATAGCTGCTCGCATCGACGCCGCCTTACGGTTGATGGCGCCGCGCTCGCGGGCTACGTCGAGTGCGTCCTTGGAAGGATCCCAACCAGTAACGACAAGCCCGTGCTCCGATAGGCCCAAGCCAATAGAAGCCCCAATGAGGCCGGTGCCGATGAGCGCCACGTGCTTCACGACAACTCCGTATCGAGCGCTGCAGCGAGGCGGTTCATCTCGCCCATCAGCTCGGTGAAGTCAGTAGGTAGTAGTGCTTGGGCACCGTCTACCTTCGCCTCCGCTGGGTTGGGGTGGACATCAACCATCATGCCGTCAGCCCCTGCGGCTAGTCCCACTTTGGCAAGCGGTGCTACGAGATACTTGTGGCCCCCTGAATGAGATGGGTCAACAATGATGGGCAAGTGGGACAGGCGTTTCACGACTGGTACAGCCGAAATATCTAGCGTATTCCTTGTCGCTGTCTCGAAGGTCCTGATCCCGCGCTCAACGAGGACAATGTTGTGGTTGCCCTCGTTGTAGACGTACTCCGCGGCCGTGAGCCATTCGTCAATGGTTGCGGTGAAGCCCCGTTTGAGCATGATCACGCGGTCGCTCCGGCCCAGTTCCTGTAGGAGCGAGTAGTTGGCCATATTGCGAGTACCTACCCTGATGATGTCTGCGTACGAGGCAACTAAGGCGACGTCGCGAGCATCGAGTACTTCTGCCACAAACGGCATGTCGAATTCCTCGCGAGCCTCCGCCATCAGCGCGAGGCCCTCTTCTTTCAGGCCCTGAAAGGCGTAGGGAGAGGTTCGTGGCTTGAAAGCATCTCCTCGGAGAACAGTGGCTCCGGCAGCGCGGACAGCGCCGGCCGAAGCAAAAAGCTGCTCGCGACTTTCGACAGCGCACGGGCCGGCAATAACCGTGAAGGATCCGTCGCCGATGTCCACACCGCGAACCGACACAACAGTGTTCTCTGGGTGGTCACTTCTCGTCACCAGTTTGTAGGCATCCATCCAACGTACCTCACGAAATCGTTAGGCATTCTTGCAGTTTTAGAGGCACATACCCAAATGAAGTGGCGCCTCTGACACCGGCCTCAGCCTAGAATCTCGCTTGATGCGACGCGTACTAATCACCGGCGCCTCCTCCTGGGAGGGCACTCGACTCGCCAACCGTTTGGCTTCGCGAAAGGGGTACAAGGTCATCGCAGTGGACGACATGGTTGCGTCCGCCCGTCTAGAAGTTGAGCTCCACAGGCACGATCTTGACACGTTGGAGTTTGCTCACTTTGTGCTAAAAACAGACCCCACAACGATCGTGCATCTCCAAACAATGGACCGGTCAAGAAGCCTTGGAAGCCAGAAAGCTAGAGAGTCGGTTGTACTTGGATCGCAGGCCTTATTCGGTGCCATCTCTCGGCTCACATCGCTGGGGCATGATCACTGGACGAGAGTTCGCCCACATACATGCTGCGCCGAACGGTGGTGGCAGTCTTCACTTACGGCTCCCTCGCGAGACGGCCCAACTGGTCGTTGACATGGGGTGGGGCGCCTACCACCCCTTCGCCCTCGACGGTTCGGTCCCAGGACTCGTGATGGTGTTCTCGCCTAGAAGCGAGACCGACTTGGTGAGCGTTCTCGCCATCGTCGAGGCAGCTGCGTCGTACGCAATGACCCCTGGGGAAGATCCGCTCACTGAGCGTCCCAACATTCTCGGGGCTTAGCGAATCTTCCCTCAGGTGATCGAGTTCATCCGTTCCCACGGCAACGAACAGAGCAAAATCGACCAATAGACCCACCGCCCAGGGGTATTGGTTGTGTCGCCACTAAGGAGCTAAGACTCCGATACCGGCCAAGCGAACCCGGTACGCTCCATCTCACCTCAGGAGCGATCCTTGCGAGCAGCCGCGACCAAGCCCTTTCACACTTCGAATATAGCGATGGGCAAAGCTAGCTGCCCCGTCGGGCAACCATTGCTCCCGGCTTTGATGCCGAAGCAGCTGCTTAGTAAGAAACGACCGGCTCAAGCTTCTTTGCCGCTTCGACCCACGCCCCAACCATTGCCGGGGTGGGCAGTCGCCGCACGGAACGCTTCTTGGCGTTTATGTCTTCGATGGCCTTGGTAAGGTTGGCTGCGTTTCGGCGCCTCAGCACTTTGATTGTGTCTACTCCTGCTTCTTCCAAGAGGTCGGAGTACTCGGTGCCAATACCCTTGATTCGCATGAGATCAGCCCGGTTGACCCACTCAAGGAGATCGCTGGCTAGTAAGCCGGTCTCAGCCGCTAGGGCGGTCCTGTCCCGGCGGGTGGCGCCCTTCTTCAACAGGGCTTCGGTAGTCCTGCACTTCGCACGCCGAAGTTTGGCAAGGTTTCGTACTCCTACCCCTTCAATGGCGTCGATTGATGGCATGTCTTGTCTCCTAAAGAAGTCCCGTTGGGGACACTTCGAATATAGCGATGGGCAAGGCTAGATGCCCCGTCACAGCTACTTAGTTTTCGCCACCCACGAGCTTCTTGAAGAAGGCAGCAATGGCAGCCCACAGGGACGCGAAGAAAAGACTCGCACCTGAGACTTCAACAGCAGTGATTGCCTGCGACTCCTCCACCGTCTCCGCAGCGAGCTTCCCCTCCAAGCAAACCGTGAAATCCACAATAAGGCGCGAAGACATCTCCTTGATAAGGCCCACACGCCCAAATTGAGCCGCGGGACCAAAAATGGCAATATCGGCATCCATGCTGACTTTTGTTCCACCGTCCACTTCAGCCAGGGAGTACTCGACCTTCACCTTGCCCCTGCTGCCACCGCGCCGATCCGCCCCGGAACCCTCAATAACACCAGTCTTTGCCGCCGCGTCGGACGTCACAGTCGCCTTGCCATCGAAGGACACCGACATCGGACCCACTTTGACATCAAGCTTTCCCTTGAATTGGCCGTCTACTAGTTCTTCGGTCAGTTCTGCTCCCGGCAGACATTTCACCACTTCTGGCACGCCTTGAAAGAAATCCCACACCTGCTCCAGCGGTCGAGCCACAGTGAACTCTTGCTCAATATTCATCTTTTACTCCTCGGAAGATGCTGCTCGTAATCTGATTGGGTGTCGATATCTCTCGGCGGGAGCTCCTCAAAGCGGATCTGATGCACCCACTCGGGATGGCTGCGCAACAGCTTCATCGCACCCTCATCCCCTGATAGGCTCATAAACCGTTCCCACAGTTGCCGACCAACCAACACTGGGTTCGAACGTTCAAACCGGTACTGCGGAACCACCACCCAGTGGCCACCGAACTCCATTGCGTCGGCGAGCGCTTCTGGGACCGCCTCAGGAATCGACGGCTGGTCTCCCATGACGATGAACGCGGCGTCTATCTTCGACGACGTAAGCAGCGCGTCCAATCCGGCTCTGAGAGAAGAGGCGATTCCCTCTTCGAAGTCCTCATTGATCACCACCTTGGCGTCTCCGAACTCAACCCCCTCAAGGATCTCTTCTGCGTTCGCACCCAATACAACCCAGGTCTCCGCGGCCGGCCAAGTTGAGGTCTGCTTGATCACATGGCCCAGCAGGGTGGTCCCCTGAAACGGAGCCAGTTGCTTGGGGGACCCAAAACGCGTCGATGAGCCCGCAGCCAGAATCAAGGTTGCAATCTTCATCTAGACATCGCCTTCATCCTGGGTACGTTGCCGGTGGATTCTGCCCGATCTGCCCCGCAACGAGACACCGGTGCCAGATCCGTATCGGCTGTGAATCATTTCAGCGATGATCGAAATGGCCGTCTCCCCTGGGCCCTCTGCTCCGAGGTCGAGGCCGACAGGGCCGTGGATCCGGCCCACTTGCTCTTGCGTGAAGCCTTCGCCGAGCAGTTTTTCAACCCGATTGGCATGAGTGCGGCGGCTGCCCATGGCCCCTATGTACTTGACCTCGGAAGGGAGGACAGCCTGCAGCACTGGCTCCTCAAAGCGCACGTCGTGTGACAGGAGGACAATGTAAGTTCGGGCGTCGAGGATCAACTTGTCGAGAATATCCTCAGGCCAACCACGCAGCAGCGCGACCGCTTCGGGAAACCGTTCTTCCGTGAGGAAGGCTTGTCGGGCGTCGCTCACCGTGACCCGAAACCCCAGCATGGTTGCGTGCTTTGTCAGTTCTTGAGCGATATGCACAGCACCGAAAATAACTAGGTTCGGCGGTGGAATCAACGGTTCTATGAATACCTCATGTGACTCGTACGCGACTGCTTTGCTTTGCTCGTGGGCGAGTAGTTCAACGACGTCCACCGCAACGTCGTTCAAGATCACCTCGGGCAGCGCCCCACTTCGAACAGATCCATCTGGACGCATGAGAGCGCGGCTGCCAATACCATCCCCCTTAATAACAGTGACTACCGCCCCAAATTCCTCGGCTGCGATTACCTCGGCAACATCGTCAAGTACGCCCATTACCACTGCTCAATGAACACGTGGATGACACCGCCGCAAGCCAGACCAACCTCGAAGGCGTCGCTATCGGCAATCCCGTACTCGATCAATTTCGGCTCGCCCGACGCCATCACTTCTTGGGCATGGAGAAACACGTCGTTTTCGACACAGCCTCCACTGACGGAGCCTTCCATGTCTCCGGCTGAGGACACGATGAACTTCGAGCCTTCGGGTCTCGGGGCCGAGCCAGACACTCGTACCACCGTCGCGACGGCAACGCTTTTCCCCTGAGCCTTCCATGAGTCCCGAATCGCGAGTGTCTGTTTCATGCTGATTTCTCCAGTCCATCGAGGAGCGTAACCACCCCTTGTAAATCATGCAGAGAGGCAGCGGGCAGAAAGTCGTCAACGTAACGTAACACGGCCTTCATCCCTCGTGTCTCGGGAGCGTAGCCTTCTCGCCCAGACAGCGGATTCAACCAGACGACACGCTTCATGGATCGACTCAGCCTGCTCATCTCCCTTTCGAGCAGTTCCGCCTTCCCACAATCCCATCCATCAGACAGGATGACGGCGTACGGGCCACCTCGACACACTCTTCTACTCCACTCGCGATTGAACGTCTGAAACGCCTCGCCGATCTTGGTCCCACCGCTCCAGTCATCGACGCTCGCGGTTGCTCCCGCCATGGCTGCGATAATTGAGCGCCGTTGCATCTCGTCGGTGATTCTGGTGAGCTTGGTGGAGAACACGAAGGTCTCGACCTTGTCAAAGCGCTGCCGAGCAGCGTGGGCGAACACCAAGAACATCTCCGCGTACGACTCCATAGAGGCTGAGACGTCCGCAATCAGGATCAAGGGTCGCTGGTACTGTTTCAATGCTGTCCACTCGAGGGGAATCAGGTCACCTTCCGGTCCGAGGATCTTACGAAAGGTTCTTCGCAGATTGGGCCGGTCCCCTCTCGACGCCTTGGTGCGCCGACGGGAGTTTCGCAACGGTGGCTGCCATGCCATCCCTGCAATCAGTCGGCTGACTTCCGCGGTTTCCGCAGGGCTTAGGTCGGCGAAGTCCCGGTGACTTAGTCTCTCGATCCCCGAGGCTCCCACCTGAAGATCCACTTCTTCCTCTATCTCGTCGCCACCTTCTTCTTCACCGACTGACAGAGCGGGGAGGGCGCTCGTCTGTTGGGTGACCGTTACGTCATGCGTAGGCTCCGTGACCAGCCCAAAGAAATCTAGAAACACTTTGTCGAACACCGGCAATTGGGCGCGATCGTTCACCACCACCGCTTGCATAGCCCAGTAGAACTCGGCTGGCTCGGAGAACCCCACAATGGAAGCGGCGACGCCCATATCGGCGACTACATCGGGGGAAACACCAAGCCCAGCGGCCCTGAGCCGCCTCCCCAACATCGCAATGCGATCGAGCGTGACAGTCTCAGTCATCCTTCGAGCAGATCAACTGCCTCGATGGAGCGAGCCAGTTCAACGTCGTCCTGATACTTAACAACGACACCCAACGTATCGGCGTACATCTCGGGACTGAGCTCATCGGCACCGAGGAGCTTGAGAGCCGTTGCCCAGTCGAGTGTTTCTGATACACCCGGTGGCTTGAAGAGATCTCTCGATCGCAAGTGTTGCATCGCCTTAGCGAGTTGACTCGCCAGAAGGTCTGAGATGCCATCGACCTTGGCTTTGATGATCGACATCTCGCGTTCGTAGGACGGGTAGTCGATCCAGTGATAGATGCATCTCCGCTTCAGCGCATCATGAATCTCCCGAGTCCGGTTAGATGTGAGGATCACGATGGGCGGGTTCTCGGCCTTGATCGTTCCGATCTCTGGGATAGTGATCTGGAAATCACTCAGCAACTCCAACAAGAACGCTTCAAACTCCTCGTCAGCGCGGTCGATTTCGTCTATCAGCAATACCGGCTTGGCACCACCCTTGGCCGCCTCAAGAGCCTGTAGCAACGGGCGAGCCACCAAGAAATCTCGACTCATCACATCCGAAACTGAGCTCGCATCGCCCGACGACTCAGCTAGGCGAATAGCGAGCATCTGTCGGGCGTAGTCCCACTCATACATAGCGTGAGAGACATCAAGGCCCTCGTAACACTGAAGACGAATGAGTTCGCCACCCGTGATCGCGGAGATCACCTTGGCGACCTCCGTCTTGCCCACTCCAGGCTCACCCTCAAGAAACAGCGGCTTTCCCATCTGCAAAGATAGGTGGAGCGCCACCTCAAGAGGACGGTCAGCTTGATACTGATTCGCCGTGAGGGCAGCGTTCAACGCGTCAATCGTGCCTGGGATCATCGCGTGATCGTAGCGGCGTCAGCAGGCTTTGGTGCCGGCAGCACAAACACCCCTTTTACGCCTTTCTATACCCTCCAACTGGGAGAGACGTCCCCTTCGAAAAAGACCTTCCTGAGTACATCGGCACGGCAGCCGTGATATCTTGGAGGGATAGCAGGTTCAGCGCTATACGCGCGAGCCCCGAGGAGGAACATATGTCAGGAAAGAACGCACTCGTAGTAAGCGTAGGAGTATTGGGCGGCATCGCCACGTACCTCGCGCTGGATCCCTTATCCTCCTTTCTCCTCATTTGGGCCATCTTCATCGGCTGGGGATGCTTCTTTGGGTCTGGTGGAGACACGGCAGGTATGAAATCAACGATGATCGGTAGCGTCTTCGGCGTGGTTTGTGCCGCCATAGCAGTGACTCTCATCTTGCAAGTAGATCTTGGCTCCCTGAGCGCACCAATCTGGGTGATGGTCACAGTATTCCTAGTCGTGTACGCAGGCTCGAGCGTAGATGCGCTATCGAACATCCCTGCGATCGTCTACGGATATGCTGCGACGTTCGCTTACGTTCTGCAGACACCCGACAAGTTCTCAATGGACGAGCTCGTTTCCACCGTCATTCTTGTGGGCGTTTCGCTTGTAGTTGGAGCAGCCCTCGGATTGGCTTCAGGAAAGCTCGCAGGAAGCATCACAAAGACGGCCTAGGGCCTACAGACGAACCAGCAGTAAGTGGAGGCAAAGTTGCTCGCTCAATCCCAGTGAGCTATCCACCACTTGCTGAACTGACAAAACCAACAATGCCGAGGGGCAGGATCCTATAGGATCCTGCCCCTCGGCATTTCGTCGCTCCTTGGTCGCGAGCCTGTGTGTCTAGATAGGCGGATCAGCCAGCTACTGCTGCCGCCACCGCCCGCCGCGTGAACACCTCGGCGAGGTGCCCTTTGTAAGCCTCAGATCCGTACAGATCTTCCAAAAGGGTTACGCCTTCCGTGGCTCTACTTGCTGCCGCAGCAATCGCCGCCGCGTCTCCACTGGAGCCTTGCAGAGCCTCCATCACGCCAACGGCCAGAGCCGGCTTGGTCCCGACACCCGTGAGGGCGACGGTGCAATCGGCGACCGCTCCGTCGACCATTTCGACGTACGCTGCCACAGCAGCCACCGCGTAGTCTGTTTGGCCACCGCGACGGCCCAACTTGTCATAGGCCGAAGATCCGGCACGCTTCGGGACCCTGATTTCAGTCAAGATCTCGTCCGCTTCCAGAGCGGATGTCAGCGTGTCCACGAAGAAGTCCGCGGCTGCGATCTCCCGGGTACCCCGGACTGATTGAGCAACCATAGTCGCACCCAATGCGATCACCGCAGCAGGCGCGTCACCGGCTAGGTCGGCGTGCGCCACTGCTCCACACAGCGTCCCGCGATTGCGAACCTGCACATCACCAGTCATGGAAGCTGCCTGGCCCAACGCCGTAGCGTGCTCAGCAACGATTGAGCTTCCGGCCACATCTGCGTGGGTCACAAGAGCACCGATCGAGACGTGATCCCCGTTATCGGAGATGCTTCCCAGACCGTCAATCCCACCAATGTCCACGATTAATTCAGGCGAGAGCAACCGCAGTTTCATCATTGGAATAAGACTCATTCCGCCCGACATCACCTTTGCTCCCGGATTGTCCGCAAGCGTCTGACAGGCTTCGGTTATTGAACTGGCAGAAACGTACTCAAACTCTCTCGGGTACATATCAGGCTCCCTTCGCTTCGTTCATTGCTTCCCAGACTCTTCGAGATCTGAGCGGCATATCAATATGTTTCACTCCCATTGAAGCCACGGCATCGACAACTGCGTTCACCACTGTCTGCGCGGAGCCGATGGTGCCGGCCTCGCCGATCCCCTTCGCTCCAAGCGGATTCACATGGGTTTCGGTCACTGTGTGGCCAGTGTCGAACATTGGCATGCTCGCTGCCGTCGGCAGTAGATAGTCCATCAACGAAGCCGTCAGGAGGTTCCCTGCGTCGTCGTAGATGGCCTCTTCGAACAAAGCCTGGCCAATGCCCTGCGCAACTCCTCCGTGGATTTGTCCCGCCGCAATCATTGGGCTGATCACGTTGCCACAGTCATCCATCGTCCAATATTTGAGCAAGTCCACATCGCCAGTGTCTGGGTCAACCTCGACCATCGCTATCTGAGTGCCGAACGGCCACGTTGCGTTACCCGGTGAGAACACCGCGAACGCCTCGAGTCCACCCTCCATACCTTCAGGTAGGAGGTGAGGCTGGTACGCCGCCTTGGCTATCTCGGCCCAACTCACGGATTGATCGGCGGAGCCGGCCACGTGAGCTGCCCCATCGGCAAACCGAATGTCCTCAGCTGAAGCCTCCAATAGATGCCCAGCGATCTTGGCTGCCTTCTCAACGACTTTCACAGACGCTTCGAACGCCGCCGATCCGTCAACAGCCAACGAGCGAGAACCGAACGACCCAATGGCCTCCGGTGAGGCTTTCGAGTCTCCGACCTCAATGTTGATGTCATCCATCACAATGCCTGTCTGGCTTGAGATGATCTGAGCCCATGTCGTCTTATGGCCCTGACCAGAAGGTCCCGTGCCAATCGCCATGGTGGCTTTGCCGTCAGGTGTGACCTTGAGCAGGCCTGAGCCGTTGAAGGCTGACGGGAGGTTGTACTCCGTCCAGGAGAACCCAAGGTCGACCAGTCCAGATGGACCGAAGCCGCAGACCTCAACGTACGTCGCGAGGCCTAGCCCAACAAGTCGGCCTTCGGCTCGCATGGCATCACGCTCTGCTTTCAGCCCCTCGTAATCCACCTTCTCCAAGAGAGCATCCATATTCATGGCGTAGTCGCCTGTGTCCATCTGGAAGCCGATCGGCGTCACAGCGTCTTGGAACTTGTCGAAGAAATTCATGCGACGCACATCTGCCGGATCCATATCGATCTCACGAGCGAACGCATCCACGATCCGCTCCAGGTAGTACTCGGCCTCGGGGCGACCTGCGCCTCGGTAGGCGTCCGTCACTGGGGTGTTGGTGAGAACACAATCAATCTTCCAATGCGTCGGCATCGTGTACTGGCCGGAACCGACGAACAGCCCGAGGAACGGAATGGCAGCCGTAAAGTTCTGGGTGTAGGCACCCATGTCGGCAATGCCATCTAGCTCGTAACCAAGAATCTTCCCGTCACGAGTTCCTGTCATTGTTGCTGTTGCCAGCCAGCCACGCCCCTGAGTAGAGTTAACCGATGCCTCGCGTCGAGTCTCGGTGAACTTCACCGGAGCGTTCAACTGCTGGGCTGCGTAACAGACCAGAATCTCATCTGGGTAAACGTTTAGCTTCATCCCAAAGCCACCACCAACTTCTGGAGCAGTGGCATGCACGCTCGAGTTCGGTAGGTCAAACACTTTGGCAATGGCTCCAGCCACTGCTGAGGTGATCTGCGACGAGGTGTGCACCCGGAACTTCCGATACCCTTTCTGCCACTCTGCGATCACGCTTCGGGGCTCAATGGCTACAGGAATGAGTCGTTGATTCACCATCTCGATTGAGACGCTGATGGTGTCGTCGCGTTCCTTGGCTTCAGCGATTGTTGCCTTGGTGGCCTCAATTGCTTCCGCGTCGCCGAACGGCCCCGCCTCCCAAGTAATCACCATGTTGTTCTCGGCGTCATCGTGCACCAAGGTGTCACCCGCGAGGGCGTCCTTGAGTCGGACCACCGGCGTCTGCTCTTCGTAGTCAACAAAGACCGCTTCGACAGCGTCCTGTGCGATGGCCTTGGTGGTGGCTACCACCATGGCAACAGCCTCTCCCGAGAACGCTACTGCGTCAGTCGGAAGAAGCGGACGAGGCCGGATAGCGACCTGCGTCGGGAGCATCCCAAGACCCGCAACGTCGGATCCCACGTACACGGCCCTCACTCCGTCCATCGCCATCGCAGCTGAAGCGTCTATCGCCAGGATCTTCGCCTTCGCGTACGGGCTCCGGACGAACGAGGCGTGGAGCGTTCCTGGGGGGTTGATGTCATCTGTGTAATACCCAAGTCCCTGAATCAGGGCCGGGTCTTCTGATCGCTTGACGACACCGCCAAGCGCGCTCGTTGTGGCGGCCATTAGGAGTTCTCCCATTCTGCTGCAGGGGGCTCTTCGCCCCGACTTGTCGCGGCTGCGTACTCGACAGCTTTAACGATGTTGTGATAACCCGTGCAACGGCAGAGGTTTCCCTCAATGCCGTGTCTGATTTCTTCTTCTGAGGGATCGGGATTGTCAGCAATCAGAGCGGCTGATGACATGATCATTCCGGGAGTGCAGAAGCCGCACTGGAGACCGTGGCGCTCCCAGAAACCCTCTTGGACAGGATGGAGGTCGTCGCCGTCCGCCATTCCCTCGATAGTGGTGATGTTCGACCCGCTCGCTTGCACAGCGAGCATGGCACATGACTTGACCGCCTTGCCGTCCACGTGAATCGTGCAAGCTCCGCAGTACGAAGTCTCACACCCAACGTGTGTTCCGGTGAGCCGCAGTTGCTCACGAATGAAGTGGACCAAAAGCGTCCTGGGTTCAACCTCACCCGTTACCGATTGCCCGTTTACAGAGAGCGAGATCTCCATCGTTCCTCCTGATTTAAGTAGCCGTCAATCGAGAGTAGCTCTCTGGGTAGTACCCCTGCAGCGCGAAGCGCCCTTCTTGTTATGTGTTGACCGGACCGTTCCAAGGCCGTTTGATGGGACGTCTCAGCGAAAGTCGCGAAAACCAAGGATCGGGTTTGATCGCTTTCGGAAGATTAACGTTATATAACGATACTTACAGCCTATTAGGAGCCTTGGTGGATTCGATCCGACACCCCGATCTTGTAGAAGTGAGTGCCCGAATGCAGTCGGTCCTCACCTCTGCTCTTCAGGCCGAGCAGATTGCGGCTGAGGTAGCGCACCGACGGCAACGAGATCTACGCGACGTCCTCCTCGAGATGGAAGATCGAGCGCTGCGGGTACGCGTGACCACCATGGGCAGGCGCTGGCCTACGGGGCTCATTGTCGGCGTGGGAAAGGACCATCTCCTGTTGAGCCTCACGGAACTCCCCGCGCTCATCCGGCTGGACGCGATCGAGTCGGTCGAACCCGAATGATGCGTCCGGCTGTCGCCACTGTCCTCTCTGGGCGAGCATGGGAGCCTCGACTTGTGGCCACTGCGCGCCAGACCGGACGTTTGCGAGTGGTGGGACGCGCCTACGCCCCAGAGGATCTCGGACAATTCGGCTCAGTTGAATGTGTGATTGTTGGCTCAGAAACAGCGTGGCTTTCGAAGGAGCTGATCCGGAACTGGCAGCGCCGAGGCTGCCGAGTCGTCGGGTTGTATCCCTTTGGCGACAGGCCCGGAGCCTCGCTTCTCGCGGACGCCGACCTTGTGGTACCTCATCATCACAACCCGATCGACCTCGTGCACCGCATCGGGCTCCTTCCGTTCAGTTCCCCTCGTACCCCCACCATGACGGCCGTCACCGCCGTAACCGGCGTGCGGGGATCGCCTGGGTGCACCACCATCGCCGTTGCGCTGGGAGCGGTGCTGCCAGATAGCGTTGTGCTCGATGCGGATACGAGCCCCGGTCTTGTTCCGATGTTCGGGCTCCCACCTGACAGCGAGGACGCTCTCATCCACGAGTTGGCCCTCTCTCCAACTTGCAAGGTCAGGGTCAAGTCGGCCGGCAACTGGCCAAGCGCTGGACTGCGGGCCCTTTCCCCTGCAACCGTCGCCGCTCAACGCGAGCTACACGCCAACGTTGTTGTCGACGCTGGTCTCCTAGAACCCCGGGCACCGCTGCTTCGAGCCGCAGACCACATCGTGCTGGTAGTGGAAGCGTCCAACGCAGGATTGGCTCGCGCCGCTATTGCACTCGATCAGTGGACGCTTCCAGAACCAACTCTCGTACTCAACAAGGTACGAGATCCGTCGATCGTCGCCGCCTGCCGATACCTTCTAGGCCTCGACCCAACGGCGAGCCTTCCCTACGTGCAAGACCCAACGCCGGAGGCAAAGGTCTTGGCTGCTGTCGATCACCTGTCAACGACCCCTATTCAGGAATTCTGGGCTTCTCGGTAGGAACCCAAGTGGTCAAGCTTGACCATCGCTCTGGGGACTGGATCCAAGACTTTGGCCAAACCTTCTAGGCCTGGTTCGTGAGTGAGGTCGATGAAGAACCGGAACTTCCAAGCTTCCTCCGTAGGCCGACTCTCAATCCGAGTGAGGTTTCCACCCCGTAGGCCGATCTCCGTAATCGCTAACGCAAGCGCGCCCGGTGTATGACCAGTCTCGAAGGCAACGGTCGATTTGTTGGCGTCGTCAGCAACTTTGGGCGCCCCAAGCTCAAGGAGGGCGAACCGAGTCATATTGTGATCACGGTCAGTCGCGTTCTCCATGAGCACCTCAAGACCGTGAGGTACCGCGGTCCAGGCGGGCGCAAGAGCAGCAATCGTAGGATCTTTCATGCTCGCCACGAGTCGCACGGCCCCGGCAGTGTCATGCACCGGCATCGGCTCGCAGCCCAGTCGTGCCAAGGTGATCGCCGCTTGGGTCAGAGCCTCAGGATGTGACCGTACCTCTCTGACTTCTGACAACTCCGCCCCCGGAACGCCAAGAATCGCGTGCTGAACAGCTAGGTAGTGCTCAGCAATAATCCGTACTCCGCCACCAACCAGACGGTCAAGCACGGGCAGAATCGATCCAGTCGTTGAGTTCTGCACCGGCAGCACAAGGCGACCCACCTCGCCCGACGCAAGCGCAGCGAAGGCCGCGGCAAAGCTGGAGTACCCAACTCTCTCTTCCTCCGGCAGCATCTCAGCCGCGGCTGTGTCGGAGTACGACTGTGGTTCACCCTGATATCCCAATGACATAAAGAGGGAGCTTATCAGTAAGATCCGAAGACCTCATGCCCAACGACCCGGGCCGAAACCCTCCCGCCCGCTCACCCCAACCCGACCACCCGCGCCGACCACCCACGTCGGAGACACCCCCTCCCGAGATCGAGCGGGCGCTGCGAACCCTGGGTTGGTGTACCTGAACCCTTCCTTTGAGTTGGGGTCAGGAGGAGGCAGCGAAGGCGTGACAGGTGGGCTGGGAGGGATAGGTGCGACAGACAGCACAGGTCGGATGCGGTGTTATTCGGGGATAGGGGAAGTCTGCGGGGCGAACCTATAGAAAGCTTTCGGGGTCGGGGTTAGAGGAGGCCGGCTGAGTCGGCTAGGACCATGGCTATGTCTCTCACAACTATGTCCTCCTTGCCTAGCTCTTTTACGCCGTCGTCCATCATGACGTAGCAAAACGGGCAAGCGGTTGCGATCTCTTGTGCGCCTGTGGCTATTGCTTCTTCGGATCGCTCTATGTTGACCTTCTTGCCGGTCTGCTCTTCCATGAAGAACCTGGCGCCTCCGGCTCCGCAGCAGAACGACTCGGTGCCGGAGCGTTCCATTTCAACGAGGTCTCCCGTGCCAGCGACCACCTCGCGGGGGTCGATGTACACGTCGTTGTGTCGACCCAAATAGCAAGGATCGTGGAAGGTGATCTCAACATCGCGCTTCTGAGGGACAATGTGTCCTTGACGGACTAGATCTGCCAGCAACTGACTGTGGTGGACCACCTCGTAGTCGCCGCCGAACTGCTTGTAGTCGTTGCCGAGTGTCGTGAAGCAGTGAGGGCATTGAGCGATGATTCGCTTCACTCCCAAGTCGTTGAGTGTCTCGATGTTCTGTGCCGCCATCATCTGGAATAGGTACTCGTTGCCCGCACGTCGAGCGGAATCACCCGTACACAATTCGGACTTGCCGAGGATTGCGAAATCCACTCCGGCGTGATTGAGCAGCTTTGCGACCGCTCGACTCACTGCCACATTGCGATCATCAAAGCTTCCAGCGCACCCAACCCAGTACAGGTACTCGGCCTGCATTGTGTCCTCACCCAAAATAGGGACCTTGAAGTCGAGCGCTTCTGTCCACTTGGCACGCTCAGCCTGATTCATCGCCCAAGGGTTTGACTGGTTTTCGGTCGCGACGAAGGCCTTGCCCAGCTCCGGCGGGAACTCCGATTCCATCATCGTCTTGTACCGACGCATGTCCAGAATCTTGTCGAGAATGTCGATGTCCACTGGGCAGGCAGCGTCACAAGCTCCGCAGGTGGTGCAAGCAAACAGTTCGTCGGAGGTGATGCGCTCGAAAAAATTGTCGCTGGTAATCGATATGCCCTTGGAGAGCGTCACCGGAGTGGAGACACCCACCGCGACCGCCGCTACTTCGCCCACCTTCAGGACGATCTCCCGAGGGTCAAGGGCCTTCCCAGTCGCGTTGGCCGGGCATACGTCTGTGCATCGGCCACAAACGGTGCATGACTCCGTGTCGAAGATCTGCTTCCAGGACATTTCAGCCACAATCGAGGCGCCGACCGACTCCACGTCAGCCTCCATGAGGTTCGGGAACGGCTTCATCGCTCCTTTGACCCGATCACTAGGTGCCAAGAACATGTTCGCTGGAGACATCACCATGTGGCGCAGCTTTGTGGTCGGTAGCACCACCAGAAACACAAGGAAGGCGAGAGCGTGACTGACCCAAAAGAATTGATGCCAACCTGCCGCGGAGGCTTCTGGTATCAGGTTGGAAAGCGGATACCCCACCAGACTCCAAGACTCGAACGGGGGCCGGCCGGAGAGCTGAATCCGGGCCGCTTCCGTCAGCAGACCAGAGACACCGATCAACGTCAGCAGAGCCAGGATGAGTCCATCTTCGGGTTTGGTCTTTGACTTCAGCCGCCAAGGCTTGAGGATGTAGCGCCGGTAGTAGGCCGCGCCCAGTCCTACGAGGTATACGACGCCAGCGATATCCAGGACGGCTGAATACGCCTGATAGAACCCGCCTTTGAGAAACCGGATCGCCTCGGGTAAGAGGTGATCGATCTCCAAGAGGACCGTGCCGATAAACAGCACCACAAAGCCGTAGTAAATGAATACATGCATGATCCCCGCTGACGGGTCTTCCATGAGCGTCTGCATTGAAAGGCCTTGTCGCAGCCTACGAACCCGCTCCTTTGGCCGACCAGTCCGGTCCTCTGGACTGCCTTGCTGCCAGACGTGGGCACGTTGGGCAAACAGGTAGAAGGTCAGACCCATGAACGCTGCCATGGTGAAATAGAACCCGAACACCACCGGCTCGGGGATGTTCTGAAAGAGTTCGCGACCGACCCCGACTTCATGGAAGATCCAGGGGGCAAACGCCAGCAAGAACGACCCCATGACTCCCAGAAACGAGACAACTCCGAGCACCCCGAGGGCGTAGCTTGCCTTGAACGAGCGCTTGGGATCAGCCATCGTGGGGGAGTGTACCCCGCTGAGCTGCGGTGTTATCGGAAGCCAACACACAAAACAGGGGCCGGCACCCTCCGGCGCCGGCCCCTGTCGGAATCCTCTAGTTCAAACCCAGCTCCGAGCGAAGCTCTTCGAGTTTCGCGCCCGCACTCACCTCATTGATGGCTTCTCGCAGCTCGGCCTCAGCACCCTCTGGAGTGACCTCCACCGACTCAGCGCGAGCTTCGGCGTGAGCGAGTCGCTCCTTGATCTTGTCCTCCACGTTCTCCAGACTCGGAGCATCGACGTCCAACGAGGCGTTCATGCTCTGGACGGGCAGCGTTGACGGACTCTTGCATCTTGGGCTGCTGCAGCTGTCCCAATAGCTCCATCCTCCTGGCAGCCAGTTCTCAGACCCGAGATGCGTTGGACATGACAGGCTTCTTCGCTTTGGCGGCCTGACCGACAGCAGTTTCGTACCAGCTCAACGTCAGATACTTGGGCCCCACTCGGCAGGGGAGCAAAAAGGACCACAGTGATGAGAGCCACCATCCCGATTCGCTTGATATCTAGGATGAGATCTGACTCCTTGAGCGTTTCGTTCAACTCCACCCTGCGTCTAGCACCACCCCGAGAACGCGATGTTGAAGTCGTTGGGTTAGAGCCCCAACTCCTTGAGAATCCTCGGTCCATGTCCCTTGGCTTTGACGTTACGAAACAGGTGTGTCACCGCTCCGGCGTCGTTGGTGATCAGGGTAGATCGAATGATCCCCACGTACTCCTTGTCGTAGTTCTTCTTGACTCCCCACGCTCCCACGGTCTCAGCAAACGCGTGGTCTTCATCTGAGAGCAGCGGGTAATTCAAGGACTCCTTCTCAGCGAATCGCGCGTTACGATCGGGAGCGTCCGGGCTGACTCCGTATATCGAGTACCCGGCTTCGCTCAGCACGGTCTTGGCATCGCGGAAATCGCAGGCTTCCGTCGTGCAACCCGGAGTCATGGCCTTGGGGTAAAACCAAATGACGGCCTTCTTGACATCAGAAAGGCTCACTTCCTCCCCCGTATCAGTCGCCAGTAAAAGGTCTGGTAATCGGTCTCCAACTTCAATCATGTTCTTGTCCTAACTCTCTTGATCGCTCTGTTGCCTTGGCCACGGCATCTCGCACTATTTGACGGAAGCCCGCATTCTCAAAGGAGAGTAAGGCCGCTTCCGTCGTCCCGTTTGGAGACGTGACTTGCTGTCGAAGCTCTGCAGGGGGTTTTGGCGAGGCCATCAACAGATCCCCTGCTCCCTTGATCGTCTGGCCGACCAACAGGCGCGCCGTAGATGAATCAAGGCCTTCAGCGATGGCAGCTTCCTCCATGGCCTCAGCCAAAAGAAACACGTAGGCAGGTCCCGAACCTGAGACTCCCGTCACCGCGTCGATCTCGTCCTCAGTGACGATGACTGTCCTTCCAACTGCTCCGAGTACCTGCTCAGCGCGGATCAAATCCTCGTCTGAAGCGTTGTCGCCTCCAGCGAGCGCGGTCACTCCCTCGCCAAGCAACGCGGGGGTATTGGGCATACATCTCACTATCGGCACACCGGGCACCAGGCAAGCCTCGATGGTGCGAGTCGAGACGCCCGCTGCAATCGAGACCACCAGATGCTCAGGACTAATCACAGGTGCGATCTGACGTAACAGTTCCGACATGCCTTGCGGTTTCACAGCAATCAAGACAATGCCCGCGGGCTCTGCGGCGATGGAGGGATCTGAGTAGGCGATGAACCCGTCTTTCACCAACTCGCCAACCCGTTCAAGATTCACGTCGGCGTATCGGATAGAAAGTTTGTCCCACCCAGAGTTCAGCAGACCTGTGCCAATGGCAGAACCCATAGCTCCGGCGCCCAAGATTGCAATGCTCGTCATGGGCTCATCGTACTCCCGTGTCACAGCTGATCGGCACAGGTGTACGTCGTCCTGACTCCCCGTCTCGGTCAGGCACCGTCGATAAACTGTTGCAGGGTTCTGCGTAACGTCTCCACGGCTCCGTCGTTGTGACCTTCAGGGATGATCAGATCGGCGTACCGCTTTGCGGGTTCCACGAACTCAAGGTGCATCGGACGGACAAAGGCTTCCCACTGATCGAGCACCGACTCGCAGCTCCGGCCTCTCTCTTCGGTATCTCTACGAACGCGACGGGCCAGCCGAAGGTCAGCATCGGTGTCGATATAGATGCGAAGATCGAACAGCTGTCGCAGCTCAGGCTCCGCAAGGACCAAGATCCCATCAACTACCACTACCGCGGGATCCTCGACTCTTATCGTGTCCGGGAGACGGAGATGATTTGAGAAGTCGTATTTGGGGATTTCAACGGCCTCGCCCCTCGCCAGGCTTTGGAGATGCTCCGCTAAAAGACTTGTCTCTAAGGAGTTGGGATGATCGAAGTTGGCTTGGGAGCGCTCCTCGTAACTCAGGTCCAGAAGATTGCGGTAATACGAGTCGTGCTGGATTGACGCGACAGACACTGTTGGAAACGAGCCGATGACCCGCTTTGTGAGCGTCGTCTTGCCTGAGCCAGAACCGCCAGCGATCCCGACGAACAGTGGGCGAGTCCTCGGCCAAATGGTCATGGTCGTTCGGCGAAGATCGGAGGGTTCACTCTCGTGCGCTTGAGCTCCCAGAACCCGTACGAAGTCGCCATGGCGTACAGAGCGTCGAAAAGGGCGAGGGCATCCTCACCAGTGGGAGCAGGTGAAATGACAGGGCCGAAGAATCCATCTTTTCCTTCGAAGACGATCGATGGAACTCCAATGTCGTCTCCACAAACCTCGAACAGGTCTTCCATCGAGGCCAAGATCACTTCATCCCAGACCTCGTCATCGGCGGCTGTTGCGTACTTGGTGTCGAGGCCCACCGCTTCGAGCACTTCTGACGGCGTGAAGTCCCTGTCTCTGTCGTGGTGAACCCGACTGCCCATCTCGACGTAGAGGCTTTCGACGGGCCCGTCTCCTAACTCGTCACGGACCGCCTCGACGACCCGCAGGTTCCTGTGCTGGGCAAAGTATCTCGGCCGATATTGTTCAGCTGCCTCTGAAGGCTCTGCCAATACGTAGTTCTTGATATACAGACTGAACGATCGCCAGCGAACCTCAAGATCACGGTCCACAGCCACTTCGATCAGCCATCGAGAGGTGATCCAACACCAAGGGCAAGTCGGGTCGAAGTAGAAATCGGTTCGCACGGTAACTCCCAGTTAGGATGGTGGCATGGACGCAACAACGCTCTGGATTATCACCCTACTCTCCGGCGTGGGAGTAGGGATAGGCGTAGTCGGCACTCTCATACCAGTGCTCCCCGGCACGACGATCGTGTGGACCTCGACCCTCGTCTACGCCTTCACTGTGGGATGGACCATCCCAGCTGTGATTGCTGTTTCTCTCAGTACCTTCGCGTTCCTGATCAGCCTGTACCTGGGAATCAAGATCCCCGCCAAGGCAACGAGCGACGGAGAGACCCGGTCGGCACTTCTCGCCGGATTCGTCGGGGGTCTCGTCGGATTCTTCGTTATCCCGTTGTTCGGCGCTCCGTTCGGTTGGCTAGCTGGTGTGTTCTTGGTGAAGTACGCAAACACCAACGCTCTGAAAGAAGCAACGGAAACCACCTGGCGAATAGCCAAGGCGTTTGGCAAGTCAGCCCTCATACAGATGGTGATCGCCCTCATGATGGGATTCATTTGGGTCCTCCTTGCCGCCAGTTTCTTCGTTACTGAGCTCTAGCTATCGATTTTCAGACCACCGTCGACTGCCCAGATCTCGACTTGATGGCGAAGTTCTGGGCTGATGCCCTCAATTAGGAGCTTGAGAGTCCTCCCGATGGGTTTCCCGGCTGGCGTAGCTACTGGCTCAGCCTTGGGGTCCCCGAAGATGCAGTCGAGGATGGGTTCGATTCCGCAGTGGATCCGGCCGGATTTGGACCAAGAATCTGGCTCCAGCAAGTCCCAGAGCCCCAAGACCACCAAGAACCGGTGGCACCTCGATGTTCTCGTCGAAGGTGGGAGGTCAAACCCGCTCGACGTCCGAAGCAAGCAGGTCGAAGCCGAAGCGGACCGATTGGTTGGGTTGGGAGCCTCCGTTCTCAATACCATGGACCTTCACGAGGACGATCATTTCGCCATTGCAATGCAGGACCCTGAGGGCAATGAGTTTGATGTTGTTTAAGCGGCTGTAATGAAGCGCCTCCTGTGCGTTGGAGATCTAAACCTCGATGTCACGATCACGCTCGCTCACCCACTCTAGGTCGGGTCGGACACCGCTGGAACCATCGAACTCTACGGGGGCGGTTCAGCGGCCAACGTCGCTGCATGGGCTGCCAAGACAGGCGCCAGACCTCGATTCGTAGGAGTCACTGGCGACGATCACAGCGCTCGTTTCCTTGCCAAGGAGCTGGAAGATCACGGTGTTGACGTTGACACCATTCAACGTCCAAACTCTCGCGGCCGCAGCGTTGCGGCCATCATCGGACCAGATGGGGACCGCTCGCTCGTCTCCGACCATGACACCCTCGTGACTCTGACTCTTGACGACTTCTCAGGAAACTGGTTCGAGGACGTGGGTTGGCTGCACCTGACCGCCTACACCTACATCACAACTCACAGCAGGAGCCTCTTCGCCAAGCTCAAGGAAGAAGCGATTGCGCGTTCGATTCCGCTCTCTATAGACCCTTCGGCCGCTCATCTCCTACGAACCAACTGTGATCGCGACGAAGTACTGGAGGCATTCCGCGGGGCAACCGTCCTTTCCCCGAACACCGACGAAGCCGAGTACCTCACCGGAGAAGCTGACCCAGAGTCCGCTGCTGCCTCACTACTCGAACTTGCTGAGACCGTGGCCGTGACCTGTGGGGCGGACGGTGCGTACATCGCCCAGCGCGGTCGACCCACGTTCAGCGTCGAAGCACAGCCAGCCACTGTGTCGAACACCCTTGGCTGCGGAGATGCGTTCGCCGGTGGTTTCATCGCCGCGCTCCTCAAAGGCAAGAGTTTGAGGGAGGCCGCCGGTATTGCTGTGGCACAGGGAGCAGCTGCCGCCCAAATGGCATCAGCCCGATAACGCCCTAAGAGCTTCGGCCAGGCCATCAGGGTCTGCGACGCTCACCCACAACGCCGCGTGATCCTTAGGGCCCACCACCTTCGGGATCCGTTCCACGAACCCGATACAGATCCCCCGGCGACTATTGGTCCCGAACGTCAACCCAGTGTCAACGGAGCTAAGCCGCAAACCGACAGCCGTGTGCCAACGGTGCGGTCCGCTCACCTCCGTGTGATCCACGTTCTCCAATGGTGTCTTCACCACCCAGCGACCGAACGAGGCGAAGAGGTGACCGTCGTTGGTAAGCGTTACACCATCACGAGACCGCACTCCCAAACCAGTCAGGAGGGGGCGCCATTTTGGGTCGATCTTGTACGGGAAGAACTGTCCAGGTGGTCGCTTGGATGACATCTGCTCAGCTCCTCTCCTTGAACGACGTCATGTGATCCACCAGCGTCCAGACGCTCTCCTCCGGCAACGCGGCGTACATCGAGGCTCGCAACCCTCCCACCGAAAAATGGCCTTCGAGTCCCACCATCCCAAGCTCCACCGCCTCTGCCAAGAACTGCTGCTCCAGTTCGCCGGTTGGCAAGCGGAAAACCACGTTCGTGTGAGACCGATCCGCTGTTGCCACGGGAGAGCGGAAGAACCCGTCTGATTCATCGATCGCCCCATAGACGGCATCGGCCTTTGCAGCGGCAGCTCGCTCAAGGCCAACCGTGCCTCCCTGAGATTCGATCCACTTCAGCACTTTGCCGGTCATCCAGATCGTGAACACTGGGGGAGTGTTGTACATGGAGTTCTTGTTGGCGTACACCTGATACCGCAGCGCAGAAGCGAGGTTGGCTGGCGCCCGCTCAATCACTGACTTCCGAACATAGACAATGGCCATGCCTGCGGGCCCAAGGTTCTTCTGAACCCCTCCAAAGACGACGTCAACAATGTCCCAAGGGATTGGTCGGGCAAGGTACTCAGACGACATATCCACCACGAGTGGGACTCCCAGATCGGGAAGTGTCGGGAATCTGATTCCCCCGATCGTCTCGTTGGAACACACGTGAAGATACTTCGTGTCATCCTCGATTTGGAGCTGGTCCGTGGTGGGCGTTGCTGTGTAATCGGGGCCACCATCAAAGGCTGAGTAGAGCGCACCGTGGTGAACCCCATCGGAGTACGCCTTCTTCGACCATGAACCCGTCAGCGCGATGCCTGCCTTTTCTCCCGGGTGCAGCAGATTCATCGGGATCATCCCAAACTGCATGGTCGCCCCACCGCCCACAAATAGCACCTCGAACTCGTCCGGAGCTTGCGCAACAGAACGAGCTAGCGCCAACGCCTCGTCGTGAACAGCTAGGTACTGTGGACCGCGATGGCTCATCTCAATGAGCGAGGCACCCGCCCCGTGAAAGTCAACAAACTCAGCTTGGGCCTCTTCAAGCACGGACACTGGCAACGTGCAGGGACCTGCGGAGAAATTGTGAGCTCGCAAAGCAATGTTCCTTGTCGTGGAGTGGACAGAATCCTACCTGTCCGAGATGGTCAAGAAGCTACTGGTCTGAAAGTTCTGTCTCCTGGAAGATGGTGATGGCACCCACGTAGCTACTCACCCACACTTGGCGGGACAAGGGGTCGAACGTAATCCCGATGGGGTGTTCGGGAACGCTCTCTGTTTGTAGCACCTCCATCGTCAGGGCGTCCACCTTGCTCATGGTTCCCGAGTTGTAGTTCACGACGTAGAGCGACAGTCCGTCATCCGAAATTGCCATCGAGCGAGGGGCGCTTCCAGTTCTGATCTTGGTCAGCACCTCTCCAGTCGCGAGGTCTATCTGGGCGACCTTTCCCTCGCCGTTCAGCGTCGCGTATAGGTAGGTATCGGATGGATTGATCACTAGGTGCCGAGGATTCGATCCAACCTCCTCGAGGTAACTCACCTCAAACGTGTCGAGGTCGACCCTGGCGATATGACGGGATCCCATCACAGCCACGTAGGCGACCGTCCCGTCGTGGGTGATTGCAATCCCGCGTGGATGACGTCCCACGGGAATCCGCTTAACTTCAAGACCAGAAGCTAGATCGACCACTGACAGGTCATGACCGCACCAGTTCGACACGAGCAAGAGTGAGTCATCGGGCGTTACCGCTAGAAACTTCGGCACCGGACCCACCGCTATAACTTGGTCGATCTCGAGGGTGTCAGTTGGAATCCGGTAGACGTACGAATCGTCCCAAGTCGAGGTCCCACACCCGTCTCCCCCTGGATTACCGTAACCCGAACCGTACATCTCATAGTTAGAGACGTACGCAAATGCTCCGTCGCTTGTCATAGCGGCCTCGACAGGAGAACCCCGATAACTCTCGCCTGTTACCTCGAACCCGAAAGCCGCTAGGTCCACCGAGTCGTCGATCGTCTCCAACAACTCGCCAGCCTCGTCATAGACGGTAACGGTGTGCCGGTACATCATGTTCTGAGCAAAGAACTTACCTGTTCCAGTCGCAACGACCGATTTCGGTGAAATGTCGCCCCAGACCTGACCAATGAGCTCGAGCGTGAGCGTCGAGGTGGGAACCAGAGTGGTCGTAGTCGTGGTAGTTGAAGGAGGCGGGGGTTCAGTTGTAGTTGTTGTTGTGGTCGGTGGCGTCGCTGTGGTTCGTGGCGTCGTAGCCACACGGGGTGTCGTCACTGCTGCGGACGAGACCACGGTGTCGACCGGCGAACCTCCAAGGTTGCAAGCCGACCACACCAGCAGCGTCGCTACAAGAACTGTCTTCTTCACGCCGACAGCCAACAGGAATCCCCACTAGGCGCAAGCATCTCAGTTCTCCTGGACGACCGTCAGGCCAAGCACCACCTCAACGCACGGGGCAACTCCCAGAGACGGGTGCCCCCTCGGTCGACTCTGCCGACAGCTCCCCAACACGGCAGCCTTCGTCGAACACTTCCATGGCCTCGCTGACCGTGGCTTCGATGTCGTCACCCAAACCTACCTTGACGAGGAAGATCGATGAGCGGAGCCCAACTTCGACAGGGTTGGAAGCTCGCCCGGTCACGAATGCTCGCAGCGTTCTCACAGCTAGGCCCCAAGGATCGACTGCCGTGGTAAGGCCCCGAAATAAGCGCGCGGTCCGCCGCTACCGCTCGACTCATGGAGACATGGGCCCACGGGTATGACGTCGCTGACACGATCGGCAAGGCCTTGCCCACCACCGACCGACTCAAGTCCATCTTTCACCTAGGAACAGCCACGGTTGGCTGGAGTTTTATCAACCGTGGACGCCCTTCGCCGTGGTTAGCGTCCCGACGCGCTCGACGTCTCCACACCAACAGCCCAGATCACTCCTCAAATAGACCCATCTGAAGCGTCGCTGGGCGTATCAAACCATCCGCTCGACAGCAGGTAGGCGAATACCAGCCAGGCTACGGGCGCGGTTGGGATCACCTCAAACCCGATGCTCACGGAGATCGACAGAAGAATTAGCCCAGACCACCGCCACCGTGATTGTGCAAACAGTGTCACCGCGCCTGCTGCTGCGCTGAGCCCAAACGCCCCGACACCCCCTACAAAATAAATCGTCTCTCCAAGAGGCACCCCTATGAGTTCTTCAAGAACGTTGCCTACCGCCCACAGAGCCAAGCCGATACCAGCTCCTAGCACGAGAGGTGCTGACGACCTGACCGGGGTTATCCGCCACCAAATAATAAGGGCAACTCCTGCCCCCACAAGACCGAGATCGTTCAGTACTGAACCAAAATAGTCGAACGCAGTAACAGGCTTGTAATAGGCAGGATCGAAGAACCCAACTACGAAGCCAGCCCCTGCCAACAGTCCCGCGGTGACACTTGCCCAGACAAGGTGGCGATCGGTCATGGGCCGAGTGTAACACTCGGGATCAGCGGGAGAAGAAAGCACGTAATAGGCGCCAAGGCA
>Ga0302123_10000572_pt1 | contig 28672 bp, 24 predicted proteins | sample CB21_321_MG_FD_203109 | JGI IMG/M metagenome (GOLD analysis project Ga0302123, IMG submission 203109) | Marine microbial communities from Western Arctic Ocean, Canada - CB21_32.1 | ecosystem: Environmental > Aquatic > Marine > Oceanic | place: Canada: Western Arctic Ocean | collected 2017-09-28 | reverse complement strand
GTTCCTCGCGGCGGATGCGGAGGGCCTCGTCCAGCTCGCCCCGAGCCTGCAGCACGTCCGCGATCTTCCCCTGCGTGACCGCCTTCGCGCGGACGTCGCCGAGCCGCTCGTACACGGGTAGTTCTTCCTCGCGGCGGATGCGGAGGGCCTCGTCCAGCTCGCCCCGAGCCTGCAGCACGTCCGCGATCTTCCCCTGCGTGACCGCCTTCGCGCGGACGTCGCCGAGCCGCTCGTACACGGGCAGTTGTTCCTCGCGGCGGATGCGGAGGGCCTCGTCCAGCTCGCCCTGAACCTGCAGCACGTCCGCGATTAGGCTAGCGGCCAGGGCTGCTCCGTACGGGGCGTCGCGGTCGGTGTCCAAAGTCTGCTTGCGGCGGGCAGCGGCGAGGGCCGCGTCCGGGTCGCCGCCGAGCAGGCAGACCCGGCCAAGCGTCCACAGGAAATTCGAGCGGACAGCGTTGGGAGATACAGACGAACTGTCGACGGCCGGAGCGGCCAGCCCACGGTCCAACGTGTCCAGGCCGTGTTCGCAGAACCGCCGCCAGGCCAGAAACGGGCCGCTGCAAATGGCGAATGTCGATCCCGCGTGCTCGACTTCGCGCATCCGGACGTCCGGGACGCGGGGCAGCCAGTGCGGCAGCGCGGCGTACTCGGCGTGCAGATCGGTTCGCAGCACGACCACCTGCTGCTCGGCGGCCTCATCAAGTTCCTCGCCCGGGGCAGTCATTCGGCCCGGTTCGGCGGAGCGGAGTCGCGGGACGAACCAGTCGGTCATCCGTTCGGCCGCGCTGTCGGCGTCGACCGGTTCGGCCAGCCATTCGGCCAGTAGCGGATGCAGTTTGAACCGCTCGGCGTCGTCGCTGTCCAGCAGTGACAGGGCCAGGGCTTCCAGCAGCACGTCCGCCAGTTCGCCCGGTTCCAGACCGGAAACCGCTCCCGCCAGGCTGCGACCCATGCCGGACAACGGTCCGTGGCCCAGCCGTCGGAATCCGAGGATCAAGCCGTCCACCTCGGCATCGTCGCCCGCCAGGTTCGCCAGGGCTGCGCGGAGCGTGTCGAGCGACGTTTCGAACGCCGCGTGCAGCACGGCCTCGCCATGCGCCGGGTCGGACACATCGTGCAGGGGAAGTCCCAGCCGCTGCCGGCTGAGCCGTTCCAGAAACCGCTCGACCGGATACCCGCTACGCAAATATCCCGCGGCTAGGTGCACGGCCTGCGGCAGCCCGGCCAGCCGCTCGATCACGTCGCTGCGGTCCTGGTCGCTCAGCCGTTCGAAGCGAGACGGTCCGATTTCCTCGCGCAACTGTTCGGCCGATTCTTCGGGTGAGAGCACGGGCACACGCACCGGCGTCCAGCCCGCGTCCTCGCCGAGCTGAGCACTGCGCCCGGTGACCAGCAACGGGCAGCCCGCCAGGTTCCGGGCCAGCCCGCTGACGGCGGCGGCGAGCGGGCTGGTGTCGACATTTTCGATCAGCAGCACGCGGTCGGACAGCCCGGACCGCAGAGCCGCCCAGACGTCTCCGGCTGCGGGCACGTTCAGCCGGTCGAGCAGTTCGTCCCGCAACTGATCGGTCGAGCGGTCTTCGCCCCGCGGCAGCACCAGCCGCACGGGTTCGCCGGTAAAACGGTCAGCAAACAGGTGCAGAAACCGTTCGGCCAGATACGTCTTGCCAATCCCCGCCAGACCCTGGACAGCGACGATGGCCACGCTGCGTCCTGAAGTTCCGGACTGCAGCAGCCCACGTTCGATCTGTGACAGTTCGTCGTCCCGGCCGACGAACACGTCGGCGGCGCGGGACACCGACGCGGCGGAGTGACCGGTGCCCGAGGATTCGCTGGCCGTGGTGTCGGATTCGTCCGGTGACGGAATCGGCGAGTGCGGCTGAGTCGAGCCTTCTGCGGGCGGCGCCGTAATGACGTCCGGCCGGGACCAGTCGGGCAGCGGTGGCAGTTGGTGGTGAACCTGCTGCAGCCGCTCCCGGACCTCGTGTGCCGGCGGCCGCGCAGAGGGATCGCGCGACAGGCACTGGTCCGTCAGCGCAACCAGCTCGGCGGGGACGTGATCGCTGAGTTCGCGGATCGGCTGAGGCGTGAACTCGTCCCGCAGGATCAGGCTCTTACTGGCAAACGGTTTGCGTCCGGTCAGGCCCTCATACAGCATGACGCCAACCGCCCATACGTCGGCCGCGCCGGGCTTCGTCAGATCTCCGTCTGAATCGAAACCCGTTCGAGCTTTGAGCCGTTCGGGCGGCATGTACGGCAGTGTGCCTCCGGCCTGCGTCGGCTGGCCGCGCGCACTGAGTCCGAAGTCTGCGACCAGCGCGGCTTCCGACTCCAGGTCCGAATCGCGCAGCAGGATATTGGCCGGTTTCAGATCCAGGTGATATACGGGTTCGTCGCGGGAATGTATGTATTCCAGCGCCGAACAGACTTCGACCAGCCGGTGGAGAAACCGTGGAAGGTGCTGCACCCTGCCTTGACCGAGTCGCATCTGCAGCGTCCAGCCTCCGGGGATCAACTCGTACACCGCGAACGCCGGTCGCCCACCCAGTGATTCCAGCAGGGTGTCCAGTGACAACCTGCGGTCGAGTGACGACGGCCCGACCTCGAGCACCGGCAGGATGTGCGGATGCGCCAGGTTCACCTGGTGCCGCGTCTCGTCGAGAAACAGTTCGAGCAGTTTCTTCGGAGTGAGTTTTTCCGATTGTGGAAACTTCAGCGCGACTTCAAGTCCGGTGGTGCGATGCTCGGCTTTCCAGACGCCACCCATGGCGCCCGCGCCCACCGATTCCTTCAGGATGTAATCGCCCAGCAACGTATTCCGCAGGGGCACCCAGCGCGCTTCGCCAGAGAGTTCGTTGACTAGGTCGGCATCGTCCGGGAATCGCTGGTGGTAGTCGTCTGGTACGAATGTCAGATCGCCTTCTTTGTGCAGTTGGTGCTCGACCTGCAGCAGTCGGCGAAGCAGCTCATCCCGCCGTCCCGGTTGCTCGGCCAGCAAGTCTGCGTGGCTGGCGAGTATGTCTTCGATCGCCGGCGTGGGTGACGCCCCCGGGGATTCCGGCGGCTGCCAGTCCTGGCGAAACTGATCGACAATCGCCTGCAGCGGATCTGAGGAGTGCGTCATGGTGGGCCATCGTGCGGAGCCGGAGCCATTCAAGGCCGGCCATGATACGCGTCGTCATGCGGTCTTCACACCAGTCAGTGTTCAGGAGCGAACCTGTGGACTCAGGTTTTGGTTCGCCGCAGATGGACACGGATGGACGCAGATTCTCGCAGACAATCAGTCGGGTCGTCCTGAAATCTGTGTCCTTCCGCGTGCATCTGTGGCCAGCACTCAAGCCCCTCTGCTTCCTGGCGAGTTTCATGGTGTCGCTCACTGTGAAGCACGGCATGGGGTAACGTTTGCCACGGCGAGAATCGAGGCGGGCGGCCCCAGTGTTGTGCACATCTCTGGCAAGGCTGAATCCGGCGGGAGATAAAAGGAGATCCCACGGATGGCAGGGCGGACCCACGGATGAACGAACGCGGACTGTAACTTCATCCGTGGGTCCGCCCTGCCATCCGTGGGCAGAAACCCTTCGTTGACACGTTGAAGGCTCATAACGGCCGATGTGTTCTCAAGCTAATCCGTCTCAAGATGTACACAGCAGTGGGACAGCCCGCTCACGCATTTCACTGGTTCCGTGGTGATGTGGAGATTGACAATGTCGGCGAATGATTTCAGCGGAGGTCGGACATGAGTTTTCATCGGCATTCCTCACTTTTCGCCGGCATCGTGGTTGTTCTCATCGCGAGTCTCGCGGTCGGTAACGACGGGATCGCGGAGCTGGCGCCCGAGGCATCACGGCGGCCCGCTCGGACGTTCTTTGTCACCAGGTCGCTGGGACACGAGCGGCTGATCCCGTACCTCGAAGCAGCACGCCCGGAGATTGTGCAGATCGGGAATTACGGGGCGATGTTTCACGGCTACGCCGACAACCCGAAGTCGATGAAGTCGCCGATGCTGCTGCCTGTATCAGGTGAGCGAGCTGCACTGAACTTCCAGCGAGAACTCAACGAACGCGTCCATAAACTCGGGCTGACGGTCGTCGGACATTTTCGGCTGGTCAAAGTGATGGCCGACTGGACCGAGCAATCCGGATTTGTCGACTACTACAACAATCGATGGCCGGCGGACCTACTCGGACCGAAGCCGCACCCGGAACTGATCGAACTTCTGCAGCGAGACAAGAATGGAGTATCGATCCAGTTGTCACGCTACGACAACGCTCAGCTCGCACTGTGTCTGTCGAGTCCACATGCACGCAGAATGCTTAAGCAGATGCTGCAGTGCGCGGTGGATCACGGCATCGACGGCGTCATCACCACCTACAACTACCGGCAGAGTTGCGCGTGCTCGTATTGCCAGACGGCGTTTCGAGAGTGGCTGGCCCGGAACCTGACACCGCAAGAACTGAAAAGCAGACTCAACATTGACCGGCTGGATAAACACGTCTTCCACGATCTTCCTGTCCAGATTCCCGGTTACCCCGACGCGGAAAAAGCTGGCGAACTGGACTGGCTGGCCATGCAGTGGGGAGCCCAGCACTTCAAGAAGATGTTCGACGACATCTTCATCGACTATGGCCGCACGCTGCGGAAGGACCTGATTGTCTCTCAGTGGAATCACCTGAGTCACGTCAGTCTCAAAGAAGAGCGGATGTTTCTTCCGAGAGACTTGTGGGGGCGCGGCGAGGACTACTTCTGGTATTCCGGTGGCGCGTCATTCGTCGGAAAGAACCTGAACCTGAGCGAGGGGAAAGCTGGCGACGCCTGGTTGAGCTGCCTGTATGCGCGTGAGTTGAGCGGCGGTCGGCCCATCGTCATGGGCAAGTACGACGGCATTCGCCTGGCGGCGAGCATGGCCGAAGGGTACGCGATGGGCGGCCTCGGCATGGGGCGATACATGCGGTTCGAAAATGCCACCGGGTTTGAGGTGCTGGCGCGATATACCAACTTCATGCATGCCCATCGCCATCTCTTCGACGGAGCGAAGCCGTTTTCGGATGCCGCACTCGTGCTGCCTCGACAAAGCGTGTGGAACCGTCACTCCGAGGCACTGAATGCATTTCGTGACCTTGGCCAGGCCCTCGTTGAACGGCAGGTGCTGCTGGATGTCGTCGCCGATGAGGCAATCAGCGCAGAGCGACTTTCGCGGTATCCGGCCATCATTCTCGCGAATGCGATGGCACTGTCGGATGATCAACTGACGGCGATCCGCGACTATTCGGTCGCTGGCGGCAGAGTCTTCGTTCGCGGCGAAACGGCAACCGTTGACGAGAACGGAATGCCGAGGTCCGACACCAGCATCGAGCACGCGGTGGTCGCAAGTGGAAACACAACGGCTGCTGCCGCTGACTCGATCGTGGCTGGTTTGAATCAGCGTGGGGCGAGCGTGATCAAGGCTCCCTGGACCGTTCGGACAACCGCATACATCCAGCCGAATCGAGTTGTCGTGCAGCTCGTCAATTATGACCGGGACGAGACTCCCAACAAACAACTGACAGGACCGGAACTGGAACGGCCCAAAGCCGTCAATGACATTCAGCTCAGAATTCGACTGCCGGACGGACGAATCGCCGATTCCGTCTCACTGGTCAGCCCCGATCGCAGGGAACCGCTCGGGATACCGTTTCAGCAGACCGACGGGCATGCCGTGTTCCGCGTCCCGCGATTGCTTGTCTATGCCGTGATTGCGATCGAGTGCCAGTCCCGCTGACAAGGCTGACGCTCAGGCCTCGGACTCGACTTCGCCCGGATTACTCACCGAGAAGCGTGCTGAACATATCCCGTGCGCTGTCACGAGCCGAGTGATCGCGCCCCTGACCTGGAGCGCTGCGGCGATCATTCTTTGATTCATTGACGGTCAGTTGACGTCCACCCATCAAAGTGCCGGCCATGCATTTAATGGCTTCCTCGGCATCGTCCAGAAACGGCATTCGGACAAATGCAAAGCCGCGGGAGCGGTTCGTCGACTGGTCAGTCATGACCTGGACAGAGGCCACTCGTCCGTACCGCTCGAACGCACGCTTCAGATCGACGTCGCAAGCGGTGAATGGCAGGTTTCCAACAAAGATATTTGTCATTGAGTGTGGGTGGTTCCTGTGTTGCGTGCCCGTTGTTTCGGGCATTCGACTGGTGGTGGTTGAATCTCAAAAGATTGACACTGAAAGTCCAGATTCAGGGGCTAATCTGCTTTAGACGCAGGCGTGGACCACGATCCGTTTCCCGAGCATCGAGCGTGCGACTGTTGAGGTCTTCCGCGACCGTCGCGGTCATCACCAATGTCGGGCGGCCGGGATGATCGATGATCAGATCACGTTTCTTCTGGACACCACGGTGACACTTCACGAGTCCGTCCGTGTGAGTCAGACGCATCGTCGTCACGCCAGGGCGGGTGGACTGCAGTTGTGAAAGTCGTTTCCACGCAGATTCGGTTACCGTCAACATACGACTCTCCCTGATCGAGAAACGTTAGGCCGGAAGCAGCATGTCACCGTGCGACCGACCTGAAAAAAACACGCGCAGAGTGGACTGGTTCGGCACCCCGCCAGTCCCCGGACAAACGGGATATGACCGAGCGATATCCGTCCGATCTCACATCTGTCGTTGACCACGGAAAACTCGCCCGATCTTCGCGGCGTCGAGCGACATTTGACGTCGCGACGATAACCGTGGGAACAACCGAGACACGACAGTCAGTCGAGAGCCCTCAACAGCCCTCAACAGCCCGAGGCGTCGTGTTCCGGACTGCAGTTGAGCGGGCGTTGAAGAAAGCAGAAAACAGGGCACTGACCCGCGTCGCATTAACCAGGGACACACTGCGATCGTTTGGGTCCTGGACTCGGCGTCTCAAGTCACAATGCGGCCGCGGCGAATTCGAAGGCCACAATTCCAAACACCACTGTGCTTCTCAGACAGGCATCTGAGACTTGCGCAAAGCATTCCTCATCTCTTCAATCCCAAGAGTCTACCCTGTTTTTGATTCCCTGGATACGTCCGTCTGCTGGTGTCCGCATCATAGTTGTGTCACGGTTCGCAAACCGTGTGACCAGACTGAGTTGCAATGTCGGGTTTTTCGACGAATGTCACAGCGTTTCTATGAGACAAGGGTTGCTGCTGTTTCATCGCAGGGAGAATGACCATGAGCCACCGTGCCCACACCGTGCTTGTTTTGTTTTCAATCGTCGCGATCCCGACGACCACCCGGGCGGAATCGCCGGCCAGACTGGATCGCGACAACCTGATGCAGTTTCGCGGTCCGGACGGTGGTGCGCTGCCGGTGAAGACCGCTGCTGACTGGCAAAAGCGCCGCGCGGAAATCCTGCAGGGTATGCAGGCCGTCATGGGTCCGTTCCCCGGAGACGACCGACGCGTGCCGCTGGACATTAAGGTCGAAGAGGAAGCCGACGCCGGCTCCTATGTGCGGCGGCTGATTACGTATCAGTCAGACTCGGATACACGCACGCCAGCATATCTGTGTATTCCGAAAGACGTGCTGGATGGCAAGCGGAAGACTCAGGCGGTGCTGTGTCTGCATCCGACGGACAACACGGTCGGACATAAGGTCGTCGTGGGACTCGGCGGTCGTGCCGGACGGGGGTACGGGGCGGAACTGGCCGAACGCGGTTATGTCACGCTGTCGCCGTCGTATCCGCACCTGGCGAACTACTGGCCGAATCTGGGCGGGTCTGGCTATGTGAGCGGCACGATGAAGGCCATCTGGGACAACTCACGCGGACTCGATCTGCTGGCCTCGCTGGATAGCGTCGATGACTCCCGCGGGTTCGGCGCGATCGGACATTCGCTCGGCGGACACAATTCGATCTACACGGCGGTGTTTGATCAACGCATCACCGTGCTGGCCAGCAGTTGCGGATTCGACTCCTACACCGACTACTACGACGGAGCCGAGCGCGTGTGGTACTTCGATCGAGGATGGTGCCAGATTCGCTACATGCCGCGGATGTCGAACTACCGCGGCAAGCTGAACGACATCCCGTTCGACTTCCAGGAAATGCTCGGAGCACTGGCACCGCGTCCGTGCTTTGTGAACGCCCCGTTGGGCGACAGCAACTTCCGCTGGAAGAGCGTCGACCGATGCGCGGCCGCGGCACGGCCCGTGTATGAGCTACTCGGCGCCAAAGACAGCCTGACAATTCGACATCCGGACGCTGAACACAGCTTTCCGGACGAAATGCGGAAAGAGGCATACGAGGTGATCGACTCTGTCCTGCGGCCCACGGGCTAAAGTGCCAACCCAGCCATCGACTCAGACCATGTTTGAACGCAGGACGTCGTTCACGTTGAAATCCCGGAGCGGTATCGGGCCAGTACCGACGATCCGGCTGTGACGCTGTCACCGACTTTCGTCAGTAGCTCCAGGCCGTCTTCTTTGGGCAACAGCAGTTCTGTGCGGGAACCGAGTTTGATCATGCCGACCTGCTCGCCTCGATCCAGTTCGTCACCCGGCTTCAACCAGCAGACGATGCGGCGGGCGATGGCTCCGGTGATTTGACGCACAATCATGCGACGGTGCGGGGCCGTGTGCTCTTCGAGTCGAATGGCCAGTTGCTCGTTTTCACGTGCGGACTCGGGACGCAGCGCGTTCAGGTACTTGCCGGGTTTGTATTTCAGTCCAATGACACGCGCGGCGACGGGTGAGCGGTTGATGTGTACGTTGAAGACCGACAGGAAAATGCCGATCTCGATTGCCGGACCGCCGATGAACTCGTCTTGCACATCCTCGATATGCACGACCTTGCCATCGGCCGGTGAGATCACTTCGCCTGGACCTGTCGGAACGACGCGGTGCGGATCGCGGAAGAACCACAGCATTTCGACGCCCAGCAACCACAAGGCGACGTCGGCTGTCCACAGCACGTAAGTCAGCCAGGCGGGAGCGATGTCGCGTGTCAGCAACACTCCCAGCAGCGCGGCGGCTGGTGTCCAGAACAGCGTCAGAAACACAAACAGCTCAGCCATTCCGACACGGGCGAATGGCAGGCGGTCGCGCCAGGTAAACGGGTCGTCGGATGCGTCCCAGTGGCAATCGGTCTGGTTGCGGTGAAACTTCAGATCGCGGGAATCGAGCACCTCGTGCGGCACTCCGGTGGGCTCGCCTTTGCGACAGGCTCGCATCCGTTCGACGTATCCCTTGCGGAACGCTTTCAGCCAGCAGCGGCGGACGCGCCCCCAGGTCTGCTCCAGATGAATGATGATTCCGCCGCCAGGCTGGATGTCTCGGACTTGCGGGTCCATCGGTTCCAGAGGCAGTCGGTCGCCCGTCGGCGCAGCAGTTGATTCATTCATATGTGGGGATCGAACTCACTCTTCACTGTCATTGACCGGATTCCGTTGAGAGACCGGATTCGAGTCGGGCTTGCGGAGATACCACAGCGGATCGCCGGGGTGTTGATCGGGCAGCGGCTGATTGACCAGGCGACGCATGCGCTTGGACCACATGACGACAGACAGAATGAGGAACAGGAACACGACACACACCAGACAAAGAATCAGCAGGGCCGCGACTGCCATCTGACGCTTCTGCTCGTCTGGATCGATGACTTCAACCGGAGCGGTCGTCCGTTCCGCATCTTCGGCAACAATGACCGTGTCTGCATTGGCGTCTGATTCGAGGTTGGTGACCGTTTCAGGCGGCGTCTGAGCGGAAACGCCGTCCGGGACGGCGAGAAAACACGCGGCCAATACAACCAGTATCGCGCTCGGCAGTTGGAGTCGATGCAGCATGAGTGACTTTCGAGCAGCGATCAGTTCGAAGCCGGCCGTGTGCAGAGTTCAATCGCGTGACCGTCCGGGTCGCGGAGGAAGATCTGCTGGGCCCCGTCAGGTCGGAAGCGACGTGGTTCGTACTCAACGTCGTGCGACTGCAAATGCGATTCCCATTCGTCCATGTCATCAACGAGCAGGGCGTAGTGATTACTGCGGCTGCCAGCGACGGTCACAGCTTCCTCGCGCCGGCCAATCAGGTGCAGTTCCTGGACTTCCCCCAGTTGGAACCACGCGCCGGGAAAGTCGAAGTTCGGACGCGGGAGGGCGTCCAGTTGCAGAATGGTCTCGTAGAACTGGCAACTGGCGGGTACGTCTGCCACGTGCAGGGCGACGTGATTCAATTCGAAAAAACGCATGCTGAGATTCCATTTGCGCGGACGTTTGCTTTCAGGCCCTCTTTCGTAGCACACGTCGCGAGCCACGTCGATGATCTGGTGGCGCAAACGGCATTCGCGGCGCCCGCTCCTGATGCCTCATCAACGTTCTTTGATTTGTGTGGAGTCCGAACCGCATGAATGCGGTTACTACGAACGCGATGTGCCAAGCCTACATACCGGTATCGCCGACCTGGATGATCAGAGCCAGCGTTGATTTTGCGGTCGACCGGACCTCCGAGTTTGAGTCGGTGAGGCACCTCTTAACGGCCCCCAACGCTGGTCCGGCATAGACTGCCATTTGAGTGAGCGTATGCAGAGCCAGCAGTTTGACTGTCGTGTCGCCGACTCGAAACAGCTCGGACATATAGGGAACAATTTCGCGAGCGCTGGCTCCCATCATGACGAGTGCCTGGGCAGCTTCGCGGGCGACACGCGGTTCGGGATCGGTCATCGTGCGGACCAGATCCGGGGCAGCGGCACATGCGGAAGGTCCGATGCATCCCAGCGCGAGCGCCGCCGATTCACGCTGCATCTCATCTTCGGACTGCAGCAGCTTGACGATTTCACTCGTTTGCTCGCCCGCTGCTGGACCGACCTTTCCAAGGGCCCGTGCAGCCGCCTGTTGGACGGCGTGGTATTTGTCGCCCAGAAGTGTCGCCAGTTGGGGTGCTGCTTCGGCCGCGGTGCCTCCGACCAGTCCTACGGCTTCCGCTGCCGACCGCCGAACGCTCCCTCGATCGTCCCGCAACAGGCCACATAGCCTCCTGATAGACTCAGGCTTCTGGATACCGATCTGACCGCACGTACGAGCTGTTGCCTCGCGCACGCCCCAGTCTTTCGCGTCGAAACAACTCCCGATGACATCCTCGACGGCCAGCGACGCCGGACCGATGTTCCCCAGCGCTTCAATGACGGCCTGTCGCAGATCTCGCGACTTGTCGGTCACGTACCGGGACAGTGGCTCAACGGCCCGATTGGCATCAGTACCCAGATGCCCGATCGCCTCGGTGGCCGCCACTCGGACACCCGTGTCTGCTTCTCGTTCCAGCAGTTTCAGCAACTTCGGCACAAATGCTTTGGTGATCGGCCCGATCCGTCCCACGGCGTCACCGGCAGAGTCTCGTACCTGTTTGTCGGGGTGTCCGACCAAGGCGATCAGTTTGGGCACGGCTCCGGTGGAATCACGGCCAATGCGACCCAGCGCCTCGGCGGCAGCGGCGACATCCGACGCGCTGTGGGCATCCAGTTCCTCGATCAGTTTCGGAACCGCGTCTCGAGCGGCCGGGCCGATCGCTCCAATTGCTTTCAACAGACTGGTGCGGACCTGCGGACCGGCCGTGCCGAGTCCGTGAAACAGCGTCGAAAACGCATCCGCGGAATCAGGACCGACGATCATCAGTGCTTCCAGCGCTGCAAGCTGCCGGGCCAGAACGGGAACGCCTAACTGCTGCAATGCTGGTCGAACCACGAGGCGTCCCAAAGTGCTGACCCCTTCGGTGGCCGCCGCACGAATCGACTCATCAGGCGATGCCATTAGTTGGAGTAGTTCGGCAGTTGCCTCGGGCGTTCGCGCTTCGAGCAACCGCTCGACCGCCCGCAAGCGTATCGCGTCCGGAAGAAAACCAGTGCGCGCAATAAATCCCGGCACTTTTGCCATGGCAGCACGGCTCGCATGAGACTAACGGGGTGACACAGCGACGACGAAACTCGGAGTGGCCCGCCCCCCGGAGACTTCGACGGGCGTGATTCGGACTGGACCGTCCCGGCGCACCTCATTGAAAGGCGGCAATCGGAACTCCAGTCATCCCGGGTCAGGATGTCGAACACCGATCTGTCACGCAACTCCACGAGGGTATTCAAACACAACAGGTATCCGTCAAACGACTTCAGATTCGATCCGTGGAAACGAACAGGAGCCAGATCAACACGCCAGCTTCCACTGATCGCCCGAAGCACGCCTTACCGCAACGTTTTGAATCGCGTGTCAGGTGAAGCTGGACATAGCCCGACAGATTGGGGATTCTGTGAGACATGTTCGAGATTCAGGCAACTCATCCAATGTTGTCTGCGTCCGACATGTTCCGGCCGATTGGCTGGAGTTACGGTTCTTGCGGGCATGAAATCGTGGAATCAACAGAGTCCAGACGACTCAAGGAAGTCGATGTCTCTGCCACGTGCGTCAACTGAAGACTGAATTGAGGACATCGAAATGGCTACCTGGAACGGAGGTAACTGTCCCGACTGCGGACAGGACATGCCCGCCAACCTGGTTCACTGTCAGTTCTGCCGAGCTTTGCTCAACCCGGATCTACACCGAAGTGATGTCGAAATTCCGGGATTTTTCGAACTGAAGGAGGTCGAAAGCCTTATGGACGCCGAAGTCGCTGGCTACTTCGTACTCTGCTCGCATTGCGAGCGGGAGTTGAGAATCAACAAGAAGTACGCGGGATCGGGAGTCGCATGCAAATTCTGCAGCGGCCAGTTCAAACTCGACCTGTCTGATCCGCGCGTGCGTATCAAGGCGTTTTACATGCCGTGTCCGCATTGCGTGAAAGAACTGCGGGTCGCTCCGAAGTACCTGGGCATGAATGTGTCCTGCAAGCTGTGCAGCGGCCACTGTCACATCCAGCAGAGCGCCGAACAGACGGCCGGGTGAATTCAATTCCCTGGAGTACCGCTTGCTGGGGTCCAGCTTTCAGACTGCTCGGCGCTGTCGCAGCCTGAAGCCTGAACTCCAGCGACTGGTGGACTCCGCCCGGTACGCTGCGACTGACCATGCAACGTCTGATTATCGGCTGTGGCTATCTTGGCGGACGAGTGGCCCGCGTGTGGGTCGAAGGCGGCGACACTGTGTGGGCACTGACCCGCTCGGCCGACGGCGTCCGACGTCTTGAGCAGCACGGAATTCGACCGTTGCTGGGTGACGTCACTCAACCGGCATCGCTGGCATCGTTGCCCGAATGCGACACCGTCCTGCATGCCGTGGGATTCGATCGGAACGCCGGCCCGTCGAAGCGTGACGTTTACGTCGACGGATTGGGACACGTTCTGGATCAGACTATCGATCGATGCGGCCGATTTCTGCACGTTTCCAGTACCAGCGTGTACGGACAACAGCATGGCGAGGATGTTGATGAAGCCTCGGTGTGTCAGCCAGAGCACGAGGGCGGGCTCATCTGCGTCGCTGCGGAACAGGCAGTCCGCGATCGGTTGAGTGAATCGCGGACGACAAGCGGCAGTGTGCTGCGACTGGCAGGCATCTACGGACCCGATCGCCTGCTGTCACGCATCGAAGCGATTCGCTCGGGGAAAGCGTTGCCCGGACCTGCCGATGCCTGGCTGAATCTCATCCATGTCGATGATGCCGTCCGTGCCGTGATTGCCGCCGCCGATGCCGCGACATTGCAGCTGGCCTATCTTGTCAGCGACGACCGACCGGTTCGGCGACGCGATTACTATGCCCGCCTCGCAGGCCTGCTCGACGCGTCGGCTCCAGAATTCGATGACGCCGCCGTGGGACGACACACCCACGGACTCGGCAAGCGTTGCTGCAATTCACGATTAAGAAACGAACTGGGCGTCGAACTGCAGTTTCCGACGATTGACGAGGGACTGCCGCACGCGATAAGTCAGACGTCAATTTGATGCATCTCCGGTCGAAGTCAGGAACTGCCATGCGCATTTCACGTTTCGCGATCGTCTGTCTGCTGACAGTTCATCCGCTGTGTGCCGAGGCCGCGGAACAGAACGCGCAGTTACGCGGTTCGGTTGCCAATTCCCGGATTCAGTTTGAGACGACCGGCAAAGGGCATGTCGCGTTCATCGGTGGTTCCATCACCGAGATGAACGGCTACCGACCGATGGTCTGTGAGTTTCTGCAGAAGCAGTTTCCAAAGACGGAATTCACATTCACAGCGGCCGGAATCTCGTCAACGTGTTCCACGACCGGCGCGTTTCGACTGAGCAGCGATGTTCTGTCGGCCGATCCTGTCGATCTGTTTTTCGTTGAGTTTGCTGTCAACGACGATCAGGACGCGGGGCATGCTCGACGCGAGTGTATTCGAGGGCTGGAAGGCATCATCCGCCAATGTCGACGTCACAATCCCAACATGGACATCATCGTGACGTACTTCGTCAATCCCGGGATGCGCGATCTTCTGCAACAGGGTATGGTTCCCGTCTCGATCGATGCCCATGCGACCGTTGCAAAGCATTACAGCATTCCGACGATTCATCTGGCGCGCGAAGTCGCCGAACGAATTACGGCGGGCACACTGACCTGGAAGGTCTTCGGAGGCACTCACCCCGCCCCGGCAGGAAACCGCATTTGCGCTGACATGATTCAGGAAATGCTGTTGGCGGCGTGGAGCGATCCATTGCCCGCCGGTGCGAAGCCGGCAGCCCATTCCCTGCCCGATCGTCCGATCGACGCTGGTAACTATGGAGACGGCCGCTTCATTGATCCCGCGAAGGCGGACCCGGCCGACGGCTGGAAGCTACAGGTGCCCGATTGGAAGAACCTGCCAGGCGGTAAACGCAGCCGGTTTACAACGGCACCACTGCTGTGCTCAACACAACCCGGAGCCGTTGCCACGCTGACATTCTCTGGCCGAGCCATCGGTGTTTACGTGCTGGCCGGGCCTGACGCGGGTGCCGTCGAGGTCAGCGTTGACGGTGGTCTGTTCCACCGTCACGACCTGTTTCACCGCTTCAGTCGCGGCCTTCACTATCCGCGCACGGTGGTCTTTGACGCCGACCTGGAATCTGGCGAGCACACGGTGCGCGTACGAATCAGCGAGACAAAGAACGCGGCCAGCAAGGGACATGCAGCCCGCATTCTGCAGTTCGTCGCCAACTGACTGTGATAAGGCGATCGCGTGGCTGGTGACTGCCGGGCTCCACAAGGCGTGCGGTAGATGAGAATTTACCGCCCCTGAGTTTATCTCAGGGGTTCTCGCGTTTCTGCACTACGCAATCGGTAGTGTAAAGACGCGAGAACCCCCGACGTAAAGTCGGGGGCGTTGGTAAATTCTCAACTGCCGGGCGCGGTAAACAAGTCGTGGTTGTGCCATCCGGGATAATCGCATCGCGCCGAACGACTCGCATGTCACGCTCGTGAAGATTGATCGACAGTTCCGTCTCATGTGCTGTTGTGATCAGGACCGCACGGCTGGAGGGAGAACCACTCACACACGGGCAGAACGAACGAACTATCTACTTGACATGTGCCGAAACTCGGTAGGTGACCGGCGCACGAAGCCTGTCACCGCCAGGCCCCGGACGTGGGTCTGTGGATTTCGCATCGGAGATTCTGCCGACTCTGAGGAGTATGTGTGATGATGGAGTTCCGTCGCTGGTTGAAGCAATCTCGCACCTGTGTGGTGACTGGTACTTTCCTGCTGGCTGGAGTTGCTGGATGCCAGACAGACTCAGGAGCAGTGCGGTCCTACACGCCGGAGTCACCGGCGACGACGCCAGCGCCGCTGGTCGTGCCTGAAGCAGACCGAACTGTCGCAGATTCGACCGAGCCGTTCGCAGACGCACCGCAGCCGAATCTCAGCCCCGAGCCAGTCAATCCCGTAGTGGTGCCTCCCACAGAGCCCGTATCGCGAAACCAGACAACCAGTACGGGTGACAGTGACAGTCCGGGTGACAGTGACGACGAACCCGTGAGGACGGAATCCGATAACACAGTCGCGGCAAAGACGTCTCGCACGGTGACTCCTGACGCAACATTCGAAGAATCGACGAATGACACCGCAGGAACACCGTCCGTCCCGACGGCTTCAGTCAAACCCGAATCCGTCCAGCGGACCGATGAGACGGTTGATGCTGGCGATGTTTTCGAGGCGCCGGTGGATTCGACGGAAGCGGCAACCGTCACGGCACCGACAGTATCCTCCATTCAAGGAACACCGCGAGCACTGGACAGAATCGTGCTAGAGGCCGCTCGGACTTCGAACACGCCTGTGGAAACTTCGGTCGTTCCGGTTCCACAGATTGACCTGCCGGAGCCTGCCGAGGCCGCAGCGGTCGCCGAATCACCATCCGAGCGTGACATCGAAACTTCCACGGATACGGAGACCGCTGACCCCGTCAAGGCCGTGACCACACCGGTCATCACAGATGGTCCTGCTGTCGAAGAACGCGGCACAACGGGCGACGTCATCACGGAAAAGGAAACCACAGGCAACGGTTTGGAAGCAACACCCACTGTCTCCACGCCAACGGTCGAGGAAGATCAATTCGCTGCGATCGAGAAACCGGAAGTCGTGACAAGTGAATTGCCTGGCAACGAACCCGTTGTCGGGACGAACACACGCCTGATCAGCGATCAGCGGCTGCCCGTGTTCCACGTCACCGCCGATGCCCAGGGCAATGCGTACCTCTCGCAACGGGACGCCATTCTGCTGGTTCAGCCGGATGGCCAGTCTCGCATCTGGGCGCGCCTGCGTGCTCCGCGCGGTCACATCATTCTGCCCGATGGATCGCATGTCGTCTGCCTCGCCGGGCAGCGAGCGGTTGTCCGATTGAATGCGGATGGCGAGATGGTGGAAGAGATTGCGAGCCGCAGTGAAGACTCGTTCCTGCGGTCACCGTCACACGTCGTGGATGATGGCCACGGCGGTCTGTACTTCACCGACCCCGGATACGCCCGCATCCGCAATCCGATCGGAAGCCTGCACTACATCAGTCCCGAAGGAGAGACGCAGACGCTGGCCCGGAATCTGGCCTCTCCTGAGGGTCTGGCTCTGTCGTCAGACGGGTCGCGACTTCTGGTTGCCGAAAGTCAGCGGAATCGCGTGATCGAATTCCCGGTGCTGGCACCGGGCAAACTGGGAACGAGTCGCGTGCTGGCCCGACTGCCAAAGAAAACATCGGACGCGCCGGATGGATTCGCGCACTCGCTGGCACTCGACAAACTCGGCCGAGTCTATGTCGCACACGGTGGAACTCAGCATGTCGAGGTCATCGACCGGGATGGAACCGTGTCACAGCGACACCATGTGCCGAACGTGATCACCACTGGCGTCGCGTTTGTGCCGGGAGACCCGCAGCGATTGTTCGTGGCTGGATCGGATCGTCAAACGCGTCGCGGCCGATTGCTGGAAGTCACGCTTGACTGAGTGAGCTGGACGTCCAACCCGCAGCGTCCGGCAAATGGACACTATGAACTGACGGGCGGGTTCGCGCGGCGAATCCAGAGCTTCTGGAAGTGAATCTCAGCCCCTTCGCTCTGCAAAGCGATCGCGCCTTTGCTGGGCACACAGCCGGTCACTTCACCGATCTTCCTGTCGTTGATCGTCAGGCTGATGCGTCCATCGACGCAAGCCACCACGCAGGTGTTCCATTCCTTGAGTGGCAGCTCCAAGTCCTTCACATCAAGTCGGTTGTCCGCTTCAGCCTCTCCACTGGGGAATACGCTGCCTGCCTTTGGCCGATGAAGCTGGATCTGAATCGACTTGGGCCAGATGCGATCCTTGTCCTTGCTGGTGTGCAGCAGGATGCCGCTGTTGCCGTTCGGGTCATCCACATACCGCCACTGTAGACCGAATTCGTAATTGTCGAACTCGGCATCCGTGCGGATGTAGCCGAATGGCTTACCGAGGCAACGCAGGAACGAGTCGCCTGTCTGTTCGTCCCGGCCCACCTTCCAGGTCTCTTCCAGTTTGTGCCCCTCTTCGGCACTGAAGTGGACCCAGCCTTTGGGGAATTCTTCGGGGACAAAAAGCATTTCGGGCTTCGTTTCATCCGCCTGCAGCGGCAATCCGCTCGCCATCACCAGACCGGCAGCGCTGGCTCCGGCACGACAGAAATCGCGGCGCGTCCATTGGCTGTCAGCGGGATCACCGTAAGCGAACATGGTCAAACCAGCAGCCTCTCAGCGGATGAATCAACGATACCTGCAACGAGCGCTGGCATCGGCCGGCCGATCGTGCCCGGCATGTCAGAAAGCATCCATGCCAGCGATCTGGCCTGATCCACTCAGTCCGAAGCGATTCTATGCCGCGTGGTAGCCGCATTCAATCCGCCGAATCCGCTGTCCGTGAATTCGCACATTTACCCGAATAACCGCGGAATCGGTCGGCCACCTTCGGCAGGAAGTTCTGGGCGGTTTTCCGGCGAGTGAAAACTCGTACGCCAGGCGATTCAAATTTGACCGCTCACATACCTGACCTATGTTGAATGACGGTCACATTCGCGCTTCGGAGCCAATGTGTGTTTTTCCCATGTCAGGCGGGGCATTTCCGATGCCAATTAGTATTGACATCGATCGCTCGAAAGCGTCGAGCCTTGAAACGCGGGAATGGTATCTGTGCGGTGCCGTTTCCAGCGGTGAACGCGTGCGCGAGATACCAATCGGCCAGGGTCGGTTTGTCGCCGGACGCGACTCCAGCTGCGATCTGCGCCTTTCCTGGCGCACGGTCTCGGGGCTGCACGCCCAATTTGTCACAATCGCCGATGCTCTGTTTCTGCGTGACATGCAAAGTAAGAACGGCACATTCGTCAATGGCCGCCGAATCGATTCAGACACGCCACTCCACGAAGGAGACGTCGTCCATCTGGGCGGAGTCGAGTTCCGTATTCAGTGCCGTGTCGAAGAGGTCGCGCTGGGAACGATGGACTGGAGTCCGCTTGATCTGACTTCCCGCCTCACAGGATTCGATTCTCTTGTGCATGGCACGGGACTGGTCCCGTTCTATCAGCCCATCGTGACGTTGCAGAACGCGTCAACGGTCGCCTACGAAGTTCTCGCTCGCAGCTCGCATCCCGAGTTTCCCACGCCGTATGAAATGTTCGAAACAGCAGAACATCTCGGCCGTGAGCGGGACCTGAGTGAGGCCTGTCGCACTATCGGTGCCTTGCAGGGCCAGGGTTTGCCTGGTGGACGACGGCTGTTTCTGAATACGCATGCCGTCGAACAGGAGGGGAACGAGCTCTTTGAATCACTCGAACAGCTACGCGGCACAATACCGGACCAGCCACTGTGCCTGGAAATCCACGAGACGGCTGTCACTGATCTGCATAATATGGCTGAGCTGAGATCGCGACTGATCGACCTGGACATTCATCTTGCCTATGACGATTTCGGCGCCGGACAGGCACGGATGCTCGACCTGGTCGAGGTGCCGCCGGACGTGCTGAAATTCGATATCTCTCTCGTCCGAAACATCCATAAGGCGTCAATCAAACGCCGGCAGATGGTCCTCACACTGGTGTCGATGGTGCGGGAATTCGGCATTGCCCCGCTGGCGGAGGGCGTTGAATCAAAGGACGAAGCCGACGCCTGCCTGGACCTGGGCTTCGAATTCGCACAGGGCTACCACTTCGGCCGACCCTTGTCTGCCGACGACTGGCGAACCGCGACCACGGGGTCGGACTCTTGAGAGCCCATTCTGGAGTGCGGGGATGCATCCCCGCTTTCCATTTTTCGATTTGTGGCGAAGCCACTTTCCATACCAGCCGGGTAAACTCAGCCGATCTCACGACGAACGAAAAGCGACTCCGTCGCGGTGGAAAGCGACGATGCATCGTCGCACTCCAGAGCGCTACCCGGTCCCGGTCCCTTGCAGAAATGCATCCAGATCGCGTGTGTACTGCGAGAGATTGGTACGCATCGTGTCCTGAGAGATCGTCCACTGCGGACTGTCGTCGGTGTGACGCGTGCAGTGCTCGATCAGCAGCCGATGCAGGAACTTGAACAGATGCCGCGGAACACGCAGCCGCGAGAACGCGCCAATCAATTCCTGCTCAGTCACCGACTCGTCAAACAACTGCTTCACCGACACTGTCGATTCCGAATCCGAACAGGCGGATAACCGATCGGTCGCCAGGTCATACAGCGACTCACCGGTCCATTCGAGAAAGCGGATCAGATTCTGCTTGTCCAGCCGGGACCGGTCGTAGAACTCGCGTTCCTCGCGATCGACAAACGCGCCGACGTCGCTGGGCAGCAGCAGCTTCAGCGCAAGTCCCTCCTGCTTCAGAAACTTGTTGTCCAGCAAGGGCCACAGAAAGTCGCGCATACGTTCCGGGGAGCCGTTAATCAGATGCGGTTCATCGACGCGGTCGACGATCACAACAATGTGGTCGTACCCCAGCGACCCGAGAATTCCCTGAAAACGACGCAGCAGTTCGTATCGATCGTCGCCGCCGTCTTTCACGGGATACGGCTGACCGTCCAGGTGTTCCGGGTCGAATCGGCCAAGTGTGCGTCGCAGGATCGCCGGGATGTGATTGATGATGCGGATGTGACGCGTGATCCGGCGACTCAGGAACTGATGTCGGATCCACTTCCACGCCCACGGTCCCCATGACAGCAGAGGTATGACCAGCAGACCCCAGCCCAGAAAGTCACGCACCGGCGCGTTAAACACCAGAACGATCATCAGGACGCTGACAAGGACTCCCAGAGCCCGCTGCCATTCAGACTTGAACGAAAAGTACTTCAGCGATTTACGCAACTGATTCCAGCGCTGAAAGCGCGGCGCGTCACGAGAGAAGTCATAGAACGCCGCGAGCAGCAGCAGATTCCGACGGCCCATCAGGTCAATGCCACAGATCGCTTTGCGCGAGAGCCCATCACTGACGTCTTTCGGATTCTCAACGACGCGATCAACCAGGCGTGTCACACCCAGCGAGAGCATCGCATCGATGTGATCGCACAGCCGCCATTGAGCCAGCGGCTTGTCCGAATTTCGAACCCGCTGCGAGAGGCATTCGCTGTAGCAGTCCAAGAACGGGTTGAACTCATCGTATTCGATAATGAAGCAGCGTCCCGACTCCACGCTGCTGTTGAACTGCTCGAGTTCTCTGGCGATCTGCAGACGAATGGCGGTCTTCCCACTGCCCTTCTCACCAAACACGACCGACGTCGCCGGATGACGCGGGCTCCCCATAATCTTGTCCCACGCCGGATGCCGAATCCCGTCGATGCAGTGCTCACGAAAGACCGGATCAATACTCGCATCCTCCTGCCCGAACGGATTGCTCGTAACCCCGTGGTGACTCAGAAACTGCTCAATCTTCATCAGTCCTGCCGGATCAAAGTGCATGAACCCTCGAACGAGCGGGCACTGTAGGTGCCGATGTCAGGAGATGCACGACTCCAGATTCCGGGTGCTTCACCATGATCCGTCGGCCTGTCAGAACGGGGGCTCGACCGGTTTCGTCAGCGGTTCGTGCTCGGCCCGATCCCGGACAAGCTGGAACGGGATCTTTTCAAAGACTCCGAACAGCTCGTCGCGATTCAGCTTCGCTTTCGTCAGTCGAGGCGAATTGAGTCCACACAGGAACTTTGCGAACCGCTGCGATGTATTCAGCGCCGTGCTGTGACTCGCCCGGACCTGCAGCGCCTGCTGCCAGATCGCCTCGTCAATCTCCGGATGGACTCGTTCGGCTGTTCGCCCTGGCAACTCATCGAGACATCGGGAGCAATGCCCGCAGCCGGATTCGAGTGGCTCGCCGAAATACGCTCCCAGTCGCGAAACCTGGCAGTCGTCGCCTGTCGCAAAGTCGACGATTTCAGCGAGGCGTCCGAGATCCCGCTGTTCCCGATGTCGCATGCGTTGGCACAGGTCGGCCGTCAACGCGTCGGGATCGGCGAGTTGTTTCAGGCGGCGATAACGGTGCGTCAGTCCGGTCGCTTTCAGCTCGATCTGCCCCTGCTCGGCCAGATAATCGAACGCCCGCACGATTCGACCGCGGTCTGAGCCGATCTTCCGTGCGGCTTGATCGACATCGATCGAACACCACTTCTTTGCCTTTGTGACCTGCCTGAACACCGACGAGAGAAACGCCTGCCGCTCTGCATCGAAGTTCGCGAGAATTTGCTCTGACGACTGATGTGGGATGAACTGGTAGGTCGAATAGACCGGCGTTGTTTCTTCGATCCATCCGTCGAGTTCGAGATATGTAATCAGCGTCCTCATCACCAGCGGTCGAATGTCATGCAGGCCGGATACCGCATACTGGCTGATCGCGATCTCGTCGCCTTCCAGCAACATCGTACGCACGAGCCCGGCGACGCTGTCGCGGTCCGGAGTGTCGCCGAGAATGAAATTCTCGAGCACGTTCAGGTCGGCGGGGCAGTACAGCATCTCGCACGTCGCCGGTTCTCCATCGCGTCCGGCGCGGCCGATTTCCTGCGAGTAGTTCTCAAGGCTCTTCGGCATGTTGTAGTGATAGACGTACCGGATATTGGATTTGTCGATCCCCATACCGAACGCGATCGTGGCCACGACGACGGCTGAATCGGACGCCATGAACCAGTCCTGCACTTCGGCCCGGACGTCGTCGTCCATCCCGGCATGATAGGCCCGCGCCGACAGCCCTTGCTGCGCAAGTCGGCCGGCAACTTCTTCAGCCGTACGTTGCAGCGTGACGTACACGATTGTCGGACCGGCCGGTCGAGCCTTCAGTTTCGATCGCAGTTCGACGTCGCGATCGGTTTCCTCGACCGCCTGACTGAGCAATGTCAGATTCGAGCGGTAGAACGGCGTGCGCACGGCACAGTCGTCCGCGATGTCAAAGAACCGGCACATGTCCGTCATGACCTGCGGCGTCGCTGTCGCGGTGAGTGCCAGTACGGCGTCAGCTCGGCACTCCAGAGCGAACCGTGCAAGTTTGAGATAGTCCGGCCGGAAGTTGTGTCCCCATTCTGAGATGCAGTGCGCTTCATCGACGGCAAACAGAGAGACATTGACTTGCGACAGCAAACCACGAAACCGCTCGTTGGTGAATCGTTCAGGAGCCACATACAGCAGCTTCAACTCCCCGTGTCGCACGTGTTGCGAGACCGTGCGGTATTCCTCCAGCGACAGTGTCGAATCCATGCGCGCCGCCGCGATGCCGCGAGCATGCAGCGCGTCGATCTGGTCCTTCATCAGCGCGATCAGCGGCGACACAACCAGAGTCATGCCTGGCAACAGCAAAGCGGGCAACTGATAGCAAAGCGACTTCCCGCCGCCAGTCGGAAACACAGCAGCCGAGGATTTCCCCCTGACGAGGTTTTCTATCACCTCGCGCTGCCCCGGTCGGAACTCATCAAACCCAAACTGTTCCAGCAGAGTGCTCTGAATCCGATCGCCCATTGTGCACACCTCGCTTGCGGAAGGGGGAGAAGTGTACACACCGCACACCTTGATGGCAGCAAGCGCTCGCAGCGGACGCTGAATTCGGCTTGCTATCCGGCAATCTGCGGCTGGAAGCCCCAGTCACTGGCTGCCTCTGGGCTTATGGCGAGACAACACCAGCGTGCCGAAACGTCAATTTCGATGCCGAGGAACTCGCGCCGTACATGATCGAAATGCTGACTCACGACCTCGGCGACGAATGTGGTTCCAACGTGTATCGATCGACGGATCAGAGCAAGTCGTTCGATCGGACCTTGATCACACATGAGCCCGCTTAACCGTACGCCGGACATTCCTGTCCGTCGTCAGTGCTGTTGCCGAAAACAATTGAGCGCCGGACAGGAATGTCCGGCGTACATCGGTGGGCCAATGCGTGATCAAGTCGTTCGAACGCATCGGTCAGGTCCGCATTCGCGGCACACGAGTCGATGAGCACATGATCGTCGAGCGTGGTGACGGCAGCCTGTGGATGCTGCTGCGAAATACAGGCGGAATCGCACAGAGCGTCTCCACCGATGGCGGTCGAACGTGGAGTGAAGGATCGCTCGACCTGCAGGGCCGAATGTTCGCCAACAAACGATTCTTCATTCGTCGGCTGAACTCCGGAGCGTTACTGCTGGTGCGAAACAACTCACCAGACGGAAAACGCTCTCACATGACGGCGTTTGTGTCGGACAACGACCCAGCGACGTGGAAACGCGAGCTGCTACTGGATGCACGAGAGTCGTCGTATCCCGACGGTATTCAGGCGGAAGACGGCACGCTGTTCATCATCTACGACCACCAGCGTTACACACTCAACCGCGCCGGCAAGCGGGGAGTTGGCTCCGTACAAATTGCCGTGTTTAGCGAAGAAGACATTCGCGCGGGCAAGCCAGTCACGGACAAAGTGCGCCTTCACCAGGTCGTGACACAACTTCAGAACACGGACGACACGTCGGGAGCACTTAAGAAATGAAGATCGGTCTACACCTGCAAACGACTTTCTGCCCCAAAAGTTGACTTTCGGCCCAACAAGTCCGATACTACGAATACTGACTTGACGCGCATTAGGGACGCATCTCGATGAAGAAAAAGCTGGCAAACACGCTCGGTGCAAAAAAGGGAGCGGCAACGCTTCTGGTGCTGTTCATTCCGAGCGTTGACCGATTCGAGCAGCCGATCGATCAGGAAACTTGGGTCGATCGCGCTCTCAACTTTCTCGGCTCGGCGTTTGGAGGAGCAACAGCGTTCCCAAAAGCGAAAGGTGTCTGGCGTGATGACGATCGAGCCAACGAATTGGTCTTCGACGAGCCGGTCATCATGAACTGCTACACGTCCGAAAAGCTGATTGAAGAACAGGCCGACGAACTGAGAACATTTCTGTTGGAAATGGGAACCGAAACTCAGCAGGGCGCTGTGGGACTGGTCATTGATCGTGACTATCTCGAAATAGCGTTTCCTTTGGAGGGTCAAACCAATGGCTAAGAACGTGAATACGATTGCGAAGAAACTCGGTGCGACGGTGAAAGGCGAAGTCCCTGACACTGGCGGCGGCGCGTTCGGCATGGCACGCCTCGCCCGAATCCTCACGTCGCGGTTGCAACCGAGCCAAGGGCTCCGACCCGGTCGCCCCAGCGATCCAAACTGGGTTCTGCAAGGCAAGGTACCGATGACCGAGGAAACGAAGGAACAACTCACCGCGTTGGCGGAAAAGCTGAGCGGCGATGGCCGCCAAGTCAGCCCGATGCAAGTTGCGGCACAGTTACTGGAAGAGAGCGTTTCCCGATACGCCGACGATCCCTCCTGAATTTAATTCCCATTGCACCAGCCGCAACTACAATTGCACTGGTGCAAATTGCTCAAGCACGGAAGACTGAATCATGAAACTGTTAATGCTAACGTCACACACAACACACAAGTCGTACGATTCCGTGTACGCCCTGCCAAAGGCCATTAAGGCCAACTTCCCTGATATCGGCGTATACACCACGAGCCTGGACATCTCGGTTGACCATTTCAACGAGAAGACGTCGGTTGTGGAATTCGTGGAGATTGATGACGGATTCAGCTTCGATCGCCGTAACGACTACTACATCCGCGGGCGAATGCAACAATGCGACATCGCTGATTTCGACGTGATCTTCTTTCGCATTGATCGAATCGTTGATGATCCTGACCGATTGTATAAGTACTTCGCCTTTGTGGAGAGGTGCGCACCGAACGCGCAATACGTGAACAGTCCTGCCGGGCTGATCGCCACCAGTTCGAAACGATTCCTGGAAAACTTTCCCGACCTCTGCCCAGACTTTCGCATCGTGAATTCATTGAATGAAGCGATCGAAGAGGCACAGAAGTATCCAATAGTTCTGAAGCCGCTCGGCGGTTACGGCGGCTATGGCATCATCAAGGTGGCAAGCCGAGAAGATATTTCGGTCGAAGGAAAAGACAAATCCGGTGAAGCGGCAAAGGAATACCTTGAGTCGTTGCCAGACTCGTACTTTCCCGTGATGGCCATGCGTTATCTACACAACGTTACACAAGGCGACAAACGAGTAATCGTTGTGGCAGGAGTTTGTTTAGGCGCGGTACTTCGTGTTCCACGAGCCGGAAACTGGATGGCCAATCTTGCCCAAGGAGCCACATCAGAATTCGCCGAACCAGATCAAGATGAACTCGCGATAATTGACCGAGTGGACCCCGTGCTCAGAGACATCGGAATTACAGTCTACGGCATTGACACACTCGTCGATGACAGCGGCAAAAGAGCATTGTCGGAAATCAACACAACTAACGTAGGCGGATTCGTACAGATCGAGGCAAATACCGGCAGGCCGATTTTAAACGAGTTCGCGCAACTGATAATCCATCGATTAGGTACCGTCGAATGACTACTACACGCCGTTCATCAAAAATGCTGTCGCAGCTGGTTGCAGACGGAACCAACGAGTCTAAATTCTGCCTTTTTCTTGGAGCTGGCGCGTCTGCTGCTTCACACATACCAACGGCAGGACATCTAGTTGACCAATGGAAAAAACAACTGCGAAGTCATGATCCTGATAATCATCCTGGACTGGCCGACATCGACATCCAGGAAAAGAAGTTTTGTGACTTCTATGAGAAATGGAAAGCGGATCAATCCGGCGAACTCATCAAGCCGTCCGATTACTCAGTATTGTTCGAGTTTTTTAGACCTACGACAGCGCTTCGACAGGAATTTATCGAGAAAACCATAGATGGCAAGTACCCATCCGCCGGGTATCTCTACCTTTCGATGCTGGTCGAAAAACGGTTGTTTAACGTGATGTTCACGACGAACTTCGACAATCTCATCAATGACGCACTGTACCGCTTTATTGATGCTCGTCCGCTTGTGTGTTCTTTTGACTCTGAACTTGAATCAATACGATTCGTGTCAAAGCGCCCGAAGATAATAAAGCTGCATGGAGACTACTTATTTAACAACATTAGGAATACGTCGAGTGAGACGAGGAGCTTGACACAAAATATGACTGAGAAATTCATGCAGTTTTGCAAGGAATTCGGTCTTATCGTTGTCGGGTATTCGGGCTGTGACGAATCCGTCATGGACATCATCAAGTTTATGCTCAAGGACGATGACTACCTAAAGATGGGCCTGCACTGGTGTTTGCGCAAAGACGACGAGATTCCGGAATTGTTGAGCAGCAGTGCTGGACACTCGGATCGCCTACATTTTTACGATATCAGCTCTTTTGACATCCTGATGAGCGAGATGTGCAAGGATGCTGGTCTGCCGTTACCCCAGGAGGTAACCGACCCCACACAATCCAAGACAATTACGAAGCTAACCGATTCCGTGAAAGCGCAGACCAATTCCGAACTGTCAGAAAAGATCATTGCCGATGCTATGGAAATCGTGCAATCGTTACAGAAAACTCGCGTCAATCACGCAATTGTCATCAAAGAACTGTTCCTTGCAGGAAAGCTAATTCAGAAGAGACGGGATCGGGTAATCGAGAATGGACGGGACACGGCATTAGTTGACGAAGTCGTGGCGAGTGTCAACGAGTTGACAGAGAAGTGCGATGAGCTCTTGGCAAAAGACATTTCGGATTTCGAGTTGGTTGATATATCGCTAATTAAGGGTGTATCAATGGTCAGCTCTGTGAAACTCAGCGAAAGTAAAAAAGAGAAAAAAACACTTGCCACGAAGATTCTTAAACTCTTCGCTAGTTGTGGGGACAAGCTGCCCGAAATGCGGGCATCAGGAGAGCCGGAACAACTCGCCGAATTTTGCCGATTCAATTTCAACGTAGCGTGTGCTTGCGGGTTGTTGGCAGATGCAGATAGGAAGTCTGTCTCAGCAATGTGCAAAGATGCGTGCCGCCATTTGGAAGCCTTCGTCGATGTACATGAAGGAATTAGCTACCTAGAGAAATTAAAGAAGGGTGAGGAAGAGGACCTCTTAATATTCAAGAAGTACAAAGAGTTTGCCAAGTTTGTGGGCTGAATCGGACCTAGGGTGCAGGACTTTTCCAGTCTTGTCAATAAAGCGTACTTGGAGACCAACCAGAGGGCAGGTCTCTTTTACATCCTCCCCTGACTTGCTGGCGGAATTGAAGGAAGGAACAGGAAGCCGATGCCCCGAGACATCACCATGAAACAGCTTCGAATTGTTACCACCGTCTGCGCATTCAGTCTTTCCATGGCGCAGGTGAACGCCGAGGACCAGTTTCTCGTTGATAATGGAAAGGCTAACGCTGAAATTATCATCAGCGAATCTCCGGCGCGTTCAACGCGGTTGGCGGCGGCTGAGCTCCAAACCTACGTTGCGAAGATCTCCGGCGCGCGGCTTCCAATCAGAGCCGAGGCGGGAAAGACTAAAGGGGACGCAGCTCATTTTGATTCTCACTTTAGGAAAGACTAAAGGGGACGCAGCTCATTTTGATTCTCACTTTAGATCCCTTTTTAGCTTCGAATTGTTACCGCCGTCTGCGCATATCAGTCTGTCCATCGTGCAGGTGGAAGCCGAGGACCAGTTTCTCGTTGATGAAGGAAAGGCTTACGCTGAAATTATCATCAGCGAATCTCCGGCGCGGTTGGCGGCGGCTGAGCTGCAAACCTACGTTGCGAAGATCTCCGGCGGGCGGCTTCCAATCAGAGCCGAGGCGGAAGACGGCACGCTGTTCATCATCTGCGACCACCAGCGTTACACACTCAACCGCGCCGGCAAGCGGGGAGTTGGCTCCGTACAAATTGCCGTGTTTGGCGAAGAAGACATTTGCGCCGGCAAGCCAGTCACGGACGAGGTGCGCCTTCAGCGGGTAGTGACACAACTTCAGAACACGGACGATACGTCGGGGG
>Ga0302123_10000565_pt1 | contig 28849 bp, 25 predicted proteins | sample CB21_321_MG_FD_203109 | JGI IMG/M metagenome (GOLD analysis project Ga0302123, IMG submission 203109) | Marine microbial communities from Western Arctic Ocean, Canada - CB21_32.1 | ecosystem: Environmental > Aquatic > Marine > Oceanic | place: Canada: Western Arctic Ocean | collected 2017-09-28 | reverse complement strand
TGCACCCCAGCGAGGTCATAGAATTTTCACAACGGATGCTGAAGGATTTTGCATAGAGGTCCTCATGCGCGGTTCAGTGTACAAGAGCCTTGAGGAGCTTGCGACATGATGAGCGTATTGGTTTAACAGGAGCGAATGGTCGATGGCGTGCAACTTGGAATAGGTACGCTACACCGGGCGTTTGGGCATCGCCATAAGCACCGGAGAGGTGGCCGTGGCTGGACGGAGTATCTACATAGGATCCAATGTGGGTGCTGTCGCTACCCAATTACGGACCAATCTTCTCTTGGGCCCCTTTGCTATTCAGATCAATGGTTAGATTCGATCGCACCTTCAAAATCTGTAGGGGAGGGTGAGTGGAAGGGAGGGAGAGAGAGGGGAGACAGTTTATTAGAGCAATATCAGTTTTGATGGGAATCGAGAGTTCGCAAGGTGATGGGCTCGCTACATCAAGTCGCCAGTAGGGGCCTGCATGGTTGAATTGGAAACCGAAAGTTAGCCTACTAGACCCAGAAATAGCGCCAAGCAGTAGGATTCTTTATGCGGTTTGCCTAAGGATGAAGCCCTCGCAGTATAATCGGGGCGCTTCTCAGGTATACAAAGTGGAGCGGGAGATGGGATTCGAACCCACGACAACCTGCTTGGAAGGCAGGAGCTCTACCACTGAGCTACTCCCGCACCCCGTGTGTTCACGGAGGGCGCTACTCGCAGAGGTGTCATTATATCCGAATTCTTCCCTCATCAAGAACCACCCACCTTATCCATTCCAGCCGCAACGTCGCTGTGGGCGCCCTTGGTCTGGCTTCAACGCCCTTCATGCTGACCGGGCCGACCTGCTTCCCAACCGAGACCTCTAAGAGCAAGGGTTGCGTAAGGCCATTGACCTGGGCGTCTCCACCTATTTCAACCCCACTCTGCGCTAGGACTAGGCTGTGCTCTACCCAGCATGAATCGGTTCATCTTGCCTAGCGTGCTGTGGGAGCGCTTTATTCCCAATGTGCAGTTGGGCCATCACCTCATCTGTTATGACGAGGTCGCGTCTACCATGGACACCGCGTGGGAGGCTGTTGAGCATGGGAGTCTGACCCACGGAAGCGCTGTAATCGCACTGAACCAGACCCAGGGAAAAGGACGGTTTGACCGCTCCTGGGTCTCAGAACCTGGCGAGTCACTTACCATGTCGGTGGTGGTCCAACCAAGCACCGAAGTGGCGGAGAGGCTTAGCATGATTGCTGGGCTGGCCATCCTGAAGTCGATTGAGAGCCTCACGGGGGTGCGCTCAACCATCAAGTGGCCGAACGATGTACGTATCGTGGGGAAAAAGGTGTGCGGGATTCTAGTTCAGACCAGGGTGGATACTGCGGGCTCTGCTACCGCGGTGGTGGGTATAGGACTGAACTTGGGCCTAGACGTTTCCCGTTACGAGGATATCCGGGATACCGCGACGAGTCTGCGGGCCGCCACGGGCTATGACGTCGAAATGGTCCCCGCTGCTGAGGCTGTACTGAGAGCCTTCGACGAGCTGTATGGCGCAACCAAGGCCGGGGTTGGTATGCATGCAGAGTGGAGTGACGCAATTGACACCCTTGGGAATAAGGTCATCGCTACTATAAGGGGTGTCGAGGAAACGGGGATTGCTGAAGGGGTCGCCGCCGATGGTAGCTTGCTGTTCCGCCGGGAAGACGGGACACTGGTACAGATTTCCTCCGGCGAAGTGACCATCAAAAACTAGGCAGGCGTCCCCTATGCCCATGATCGGAAGCTCGGACGCCACTTGTGCGCCGGCTCTCGGTTTAAACCCACCGCCGGATCCTCGGCATGGGTGTAGGGTGTACCTTACTCAGGGCACTCCCTGGTGCGAGAGGGCCACCTCGCGGTACAATGGCACGCCCGCATCAAAATCCGAGACTATGCAATGGCCACCAACAAACACACCACCCAACGGCTAAATGGCACCCGGGACCTATCCCCCAGGGAGGCACGGCGGCTGGCTATCATCCAGACCCGCTTGGAGACCTTTCTGGATCGCCGAGGCTATGAGGTCGTCTCCACGCCGATCATGGAGGCCACGGACCTCTTTCTCCGAAAGTCGGGCGGTGAGCTGGCCGCCAAGATGTATAGCTTTACCGACCCCGGTGGGCGAAAGGTAAGCCTGCGCCCAGAGTTCACCTCCTCAATAGTTCGAGCCTACGTGGACGGCAGTTTCGAAGCGCAGGTTCCGGTGCGATTGCAGTACTGCGGCACCGTTTTCCGCCATGAGTCCGGACATCTCGGCCCTCGAGAGTTCTACCAGTTCGGGGCCGAGCTGATTGGCGCGGGCGGGGTTGCTGCCGATGCCGAGTCCATAGCCTTCGCTGTCCAGGGGATCAACGCCCTTGGCGTGGGAGGCCACAGGCTACGCATCAGCCACATTGGTCTTGTGAACGACTTGTTCGTGGCGCTGGAAATTTCCCACCGCGCCCGCGTCTTTCTCATGGGGCAGCTGGCTGAAATGGGCAAAGCGACTAATGGCCTGGAAGCAATTCGTGGGAAAGCCGCAGAAATGGGCATACTTCGGGAGCAAGGTCGGGGCGACCTCACCCGGTTGGCACAGAGCTTGGAAAGTGCCGACGCCAAGGAGATGGTGGAGGGGCTGCTCGGTGACGCTGTTGGCGGCGCCATGGGGCAGCGGACCCGCGACGAGGTGGTCTTTCGCTATTTGCGCAAGTTGCGCGAGGCTGAAAAGCCGCCCCTTATCGAACGAGCGATTCAATTCGCCCAGGACTTGGTGGCTATCGCCGAGCCCTTCCCAAGAGCCTTGCCACAGCTGCGCACCTTGTTGAATAAATACAGCTTGGATGTGGCATTGCTCGGTCCACTGGAGGAGCTTGAGCGAGACCTATCAGCCTACGATCTGGGTGATGTTCCCGTGACGGTGGACTTCGCCTTGGCCCGGGGTATCGCTTATTACACCGGGCCTATTTTCGAAATCGAACATGGCAAGGGCAAGTCCGTTGCGTCTTTGGGCGGCGGCGGCCGCTACGACGGTTTGGTAAAAGCGTTGGGTGGGGCGAGCGATGTTCCTGCGCTGGGATTCGCCTACTCGATAGAGTTGCTGTCGGAGTTGCTTCCCCCAGAGTTTGGCGACGAGGAGGATGATTTGGCCACCCGGGTACTGGTTGTCGCCGCGGAGGCGACGATGGAACAGGCGGTGGCCACTGCTGAACGCCTTCGGCAGCAGGGTATTCCGGCTGAATTGGATATTGTGAGCAGAACAGAGGCCGATGCTTCGAGCTACGCTCAGCGCCGAGGCATCACCACGATCATGAGAGTGGGGAGCGATGGCAGCAACGAAGAACAGGAACTCTAACGGACGTCTGCGCATCGCGATTCCCAGCGACGGCGCACTATATGACTCGACCCAGGAGTTCCTGGCAGCCTGCGGCATGCCGGTGTGGCGCCCCAGTCCCCGGCGCTATACAGCGTCCATTCCGTCCATTAATGGGGTCGAGGTTGTGTACCAGCGAAGCGCTGATATTCCCTCCAAGGTTGAGGATGGAAACGTGGACTTGGGACTGGTGGGTGTGGACCGCTATCAGGAGTTCCGTGAGGAGGATGGCGACGGATTTCTCATCCTTGACGGTCTAGGCTACGGCCAGTGTGAGCTGGTAGTCGCCGTCCCTGACGGCTGGGCGGATGTGGACTCCATGGCTGACCTAGCCGATTTAGCCGTCGAACTTCGGGAGAGTGGCCGAGATTTGCGGATAGCAACGAAGTACCCGCGCATGACGCAGCGCTTCTTTTTCGGCCATGGCGCCCACTACTTCACGCTGGTTCCTGTCAGCGGCACCTTGGAGGCTGCCCCGGCTATGGGGTACGCCGATATCATCGTGGACATCACGGCCACTGGTGTAACGCTGCGGGAAAACCGCCTGAAGCAGCTTGCCGATGGGACAATTATCGCCTCCGAAGGCTGTCTGATTGGAAACAGTCGTTCGCTGAAGGCGCAGCCCGGCAAATTGGCAGCGTCCCGGGAAATCGTTGAGCGTATCGAAGCGTCCAAAAACGCCAGCGGATACTATCGTGTGACCGCCAATGTGGAGGGCCCTTCCGAAGAGGTGGTGGCCGAAAAAGTAATGGAACGGCCTCAAGCTGCCGGCCTGCAAGGGCCCACTGTGGCTCGGGTATTCGCGCCGGACGGTCGGCGGTGGTATGCCGTTACTGTCTTCGTCAGCAAGGCCGATTTGGGCGTGGTCGTGGACCACTTCCGGGCCGTGGGAGGCGTGTCTGTCACAGTCTCTCAGGCCGACTACGTCTTTCCCCAAGAGAGCGCTGGCTACCGGTCATTGCTCGCCGCGCTGGGACTGCGATAGCTCACATAGGACGTGTGTGAAGTAATTGGCGCGCGCAATAAAACAGTGCAAATTTGGGATATGACCTGGAGTAATGTCCAGGTCATATCCTTGTCGGAACCAACCCAGGAAAACATGGTAATCCCCGAGGATGTGTACCTCCCCATCCACTGGAAGAGATGGTCACTAGCAGACCTTTCTGCACGCGAGTAGTGGAGAGTGACTGACCAGCGGTCTGCTATACTGGTGGCCGTGGCCTGCTAAACAGGCTACGGACGCCTCGTAATTGTGAGTCCCAATTGTATCGGGACGAAGAATCTTTCAGGGAAGGTCAGCGGCGGTTGCCGCGATGGGACGGGCACCCATGCGGATTGTCTATGGACTGGAACGGGGCAGGGCACTTTTGCAACGTCGCCCCGGATTCGATGTCCAGGTGCCGGAAAGCGTGAACAGGCGTATCGCCGAACTCTTCGGCGCGTCTCTAAGCGCATCCGAGGCAGTCCGCCGAATCCTTGCCGATGTGCAGGAGCGCGGCGACGAAGCGCTCCGTGAATACGCCAGACGAATCGACGGGCAGGAACTTGAGGCCCTGGAGGTGCCCTCGGAGCGTTGGGCAGATGCGTTCTCCCAGCTTCCGGCCGACTTGGTCAGCGCTCTCGGCACCGCCGCTGATCGCATCCGAAGCTTTCACCAGTCGTGCATGCCGAAGGCCTGGCACGATGCACAGCAGGGCTACGGTGAGGAAATCGTTCCCTTGGAGCGTGTCGGCCTCTACGCCCCTGGCGGACTTGCCGCCTACCCCTCCACGGTGCTAATGAGCGCCATTCCCGCCAAGGTGGCCGGTGTCTCTGAAGTGATCCTCTGCACGCCGCGCCCGGATTCGGAAACGTTGGCTGCCGCGCAGCTTGCCGGGGTGGACAGGGTCTTTCACCTAGGCGGCGCCCAGGCCATCGCCGGCATGGCCTACGGCACACAGTCGGTGCCCCAGGTGGACAAAATCTGCGGCCCCGGCAACGTGTTCGTAGCCCTAGCAAAGCATGCTGTCTATGGCGTGGTGGATATCGACGGCCTGTACGGACCTACGGAAACGGTACTGCTAGCCGATGGATCGGCCGACCCGGTTCTCTGCGCGGCGGACCTGCTGGCCCAGGCGGAGCATGACGAAATGGCCACGCCGTTGCTTCTCACCACCAGTAACGCTTTGGCGCAGCAAGTAGTCATCGAAGTGGAGCGGCAGCTTGGGGGACTCGAGCGAGAGCGCATCGCCCGGGTCGCGATCGAAGGTCAGGGTGCCGTGGTGGTGGTGGATACCTTGGATGAGGCAATCTCCTTGGCAAACGCCTTCGCTCCGGAGCACCTCTGCTTGCTGGTGGAGGAGCCCGAGAGATATGTCCCGAGGATTAGAAACGCGGGAGGTATTTTCCTGGGGGAAAACTCCCCGGAGGTCATTGGTGACTACGTAGCCGGCCCCAGTCATGCCATGCCCACCGGGGCCACGGCTCGGTTCGCCAGCTATCTGGGGGTACACCACTTCCTGAGGCATGTGCCGGTGGTCGCGCTGACCGAAAAAAAGATGCGCGAGCTCGGTCCTGCCGCCGCCCTCATGGGCGACGCAGAGGGGCTGGGTGCTCACGCGCAGGCCATGAGGATGCGCTTGGAAGGATATGACACGCGGAAGGAGCCACAAGGTGACTGAGCCACGAGGTGCCTACGGCCTGGTCCAGCCGCATTGGCTGAGCCTTGAGGACTATCAGGCGGTGGACCCGCCCGAGGTACTGGCGGCTCGAACGGGTATTCCCGAGTCGCGCATCGTCAAACTCAACGCTAACGAGAACCCCTATGGCCCCTCGCCCAAGGTGAGGGAGGCCATGGGCCGCCTGGATCGGATCCATATTTATCCAGACCCTCAGCAACTGGCCATGCGTAAGGCTATTGGTGACTATTTGGAGATTGCGCCTGACCACATCGTTGTCGGCAACGGCAGCGACGAGATCATCGACTTGCTCCTTCGTGCTTTCATCGCTCCGGGGGACACCGTCATAAACTGTCCTCCCAGTTTCGGGATGTACCCCTTCACCACCCATGTGTGCGGAGGCGTGACGGTGGCCGTTGAGCGGGACGATCGCTACGCAGTGGACATCCCTGGCGTGATAGTGGCTGCGGGCAAGGGCGCCAAGACTGTCATCCTTGCCTCACCTAACAATCCCACCGGCAACTCCATTCCGTGGGAGAGCGTCGCGCTTCTTTTACAGCAGGGCTTAGTAGTTATCGTGGATGAGGCCTATCGGGAGTTTGGCGGCCAGTCGCTGGTCCCTATGGTCATGGATAACCCTGGTCTAATTGTGCTGCGGACCTTTAGCAAATGGGCGGGACTGGCGGGCATACGGGTGGGTTACGGAGTGATGGCCCCTGACATGGCGGCGGTGCTGATGCGGGCCAAGCCGCCCTACAGCGTAAATCAGGCTGCGGAGACGGCGGTGTTGGCCTCCTTCGATGGCCTCGCTGGGCTCCGGGAGAGGGTCGGCTGGATTATCGATGAACGTGACCGCATGAATCACCTGCTGGAGACTCTGCCAGGGGTCGTCCCTTGGCCGTCGGAGGCTAACTTTATTCTGTGTGACGTCCCGGAGGGAAAGGGACGTGCCGTATACGAAGGTCTGGCCGCCCACGGCGTCTTTGTGCGATACTTTAGCAACGCGCGGATAAAGGACTGCATCCGCATCAGCGTGGGCACGCCGGAGCAGACAATTCAGCTGATGGCTGCACTTGCAGAGACGCTGAATCGATAGCAGCTTCTTTTTGGTTTCGTCCCGTAACCTCCAGAGGATATTGTCATGGCCACGGTAGACAACAGGACTGCGACCTTTGAACGGCAGACGGCGGAGACCCGGGTAAAGGTGGTTATTGCCCTGGATGGTACGGGTATCGCAGCCGTCGATACAGGCAGCGGAGTACTTGATCATCTGCTTGCCCAGTTATGTCGGCACGGGCTGATCGACCTAGCGATTACGGCCTCGGGGGACCATCTGCTGACTGGTTGGCACCACACCGTTGAGGATACCGGCATCACCCTGGGAAGGGCCTTCCGTGAGGCCGTGGGCGATGGCACGGGAATTCACCGAATGGGCTGGGCCTTGGTCCCGTTGGACGAGGCGCTTGCACAGGTGTCCCTGGATATCAGTGGCAGAAGCTACGCGGCCTTGGACCTGGGCCTCAGCGGGACCAGTATTGGCGACTTGCCCGGAGATATGGTGCGCCACTTCCTCTATAGTTTCGCAGTTGAGGCGAAGGTAACGCTCCACATCAAGGTCCTCAGCGGCGTGAACTCGCACCACATGGCCGAGGCGTCGTTCAAGGCCCTGGCCAAGGCCATTCGTCAGGCGACTGCTCGCGACGATCGATCATCTAGCGTACCCAGCACCAAGGGCACTATTTCCGGCTGATATCCTAATCGTGAGTTAGGAGTGGGGCCATTCGATTGACAGGATGACCTTGCTCCTGACTACCGTATAGGCTATCGCCCCTCACAGGTGCGCTTGGCGCATCCAAAACTGCGGGTACTCCCGGAGAAAAGGAAAAAGCGCTATGAAGAAGTTGAATGTTCTTACCAGGCTCCGGCATCCTGCATAGAACAAGCAGCGTATGCCAGCCCTGATGTGATAATGAGGGGCATGGATTCATGGAGTGGGTAGGCAGAGCGCTGTGGCAGCGGGCCGGTCGATATGCGTGTGCCGCTGATCGGCGGCAGAACCTCAGCGAGTCAAGAAGGGTACCCCAGCGATAAACAGGTCGTGGGTTACTTGAGTCTTTGGGGCTTGCAGGCGGACGACATGGCAGGCGCATAGGCGCTTCTATAAGTGATCCGCATCTTGAATAGGCCGCCGGTTGCGGGTTAGAGATACACGAGTCCATGCTTCCTCGAATCTAACCTTTTAGCTCCCGTCGATAGTATGTCGTAATGCCCCCGTTTAGTGCAGCCTCTTCAGGCATCATGGTTGAAATGGGGGGGTTGCATCCCGGCGGGAGTTTCGCTTATCGCCATTCTGCGCTGTTGCGTCACGCTGCTTGGCGGTGCGGCATCGTTCCTAAGCTTCGGGCTTGGGTGGTGTGGTACAATGGGACATGCTCCGGCAGGGCTAGCCAGCCGGTGGGTTCGCTGACGGGTGTTGGTTCCTCCAGTCACCGTGAACCAGCCCGAGAGATTACAGCCCTCGTCTCCTTCTTTTAAGCCGAGGTACCGCGAACCCACCATCAGCGCCCTAACGCGCTGCCTAAGGAGTCCCATGCCCCTGACCTTTGCCGAATTGGGTGTCCCAGAGCCCATTTGTAATGCCCTCGCCCGCCGAGGAATCGTCCAACCGTTCGACATCCAAGCAGCCACCGTCGCTGATGCCCTGGCGGGCCGCGATGTGTGCGGTCGTGCCCCTACAGGTTCGGGCAAGACCATCGCGTTTGGGATCCCGCTTATCGCCGGCGCTCGCCGCGCGGAGCCCCGGCGCCCCCGCTCTCTTATTTTGGTGCCGACGCGGGAGCTCGCTGAGCAGATCGCTGTTGAGTTGCGGACTTTCGCTGGCTCCATCCGCACAGGCGTTGTGTACGGCGGAGTTGGCTACGCGCCCCAGTTGAAAGCGCTCAGACAGGGTGTCGATATTCTCGTCGCTTGTCCTGGGCGTCTCGAAGACCTCATCCAGCAGGGAGCTCTCAGGTTATCCGCCGTAGACCGGGTCGTGATCGACGAGGCCGACCGCATGGCCGATATGGGTTTCATGCCCGCCGTCCGTCGTCTGCTCGACCAGACTTCCAACCAGCGCCAGACCATGCTGTTCTCAGCGACCCTAGACGGTGACGTAGCCAAACTCACTCGGGATTACCAGGACAAGCCCGTCCGTCACGAGGTCGGGGAAGAGACGCCTGATATTACGCTCGCCAGCCATGTGTTCTGGAATGTCTCCAGGACCGATCGTACCGAGATTGCCGCGGAAGCCGTGAACGCGGCATGGCCTGCCATCGTCTTCTGCAAGACCCGGCATGGGTCAGATAGGCTCGCGAAGCAACTCGAAAATCTTGGCCATCCGGTGGCAACGATCCACGGCGGCCGTAGCCAGAGTCAGCGTACAAGGGCGCTGGCCGACTTCGCTCAGGGCAGAGTTCAGGTACTCGTTGCCAGCGACGTCGCCGCCCGAGGTATCCACGTTGAGGGAGTGGCCTCAGTGATCCACTACGACCCTCCTGAAGACCACAAAGCGTACGTTCACCGCTCAGGCCGGACAGCCCGCGCAGGGCAGGGCGGAGTGGTTGTCTCTTTGGTGTTGCCCGAGCAGGTGCGAGAGGCGCGTCGGATGCAGCGTCAAAACGGCCTTAATGTGGCGATTACCAACCCCGATACAAGTGCGTTGCGAGCGCTCTCTCCAGTGAAGGTCTTTACGCCTGTCCCGGCCAAGCGACGAGAGGACATCGGCGCGAAGGAAGCCAGCGTGCCTTCCTCTCGCCGCTTGGGTGCCGAGCGGGCAAATGGGCCCAGCAGTCGGAGTGGCCCAGGGACGAGCTGGCGCCGACAGGGCAATAGGAGCAACGGGACTTCGGGCCGCCGGGACTTTCGCCCTCTAGAATCCGGTCGAGGGGCAGCACGCCAATCCGGCCGATAAAAACCGGCCGGGCGCGGAGCGGTACGTGGTCGCCTGTTCCCGTTTAGGCTTGGGCCCGAGATCGGACGACGCGCTGCCGCTCGCCTGCATTCAAGACGCGCTTGCGAAGGCGGATGTGGGTAGGAGTAATCTCAGCAAGTTCGTCGCTTGCCACGAAATCGAGCGCCTCCTCCAGGCTGAAGACCACTGGAGTTTCCAACCGCTCGACAATTTCTGATGTGGCCGAACGGTGATTCGTCGTTTGCCGCGCTTTGCAGATATTCAATTCGAGGTCGCGGTCGCGGTTATGCATGCCAACGATCATGCCTTCGTAGACCGAGGTGTTGGGGTGGATGAAGGTCTGACCCCTCTCTTGGGCGTTTTTGATGCCGTAAGTAAATGCTGTTCCCGTCTCAGAGGCGACAATGGCTCCAAATCTCGTCACCTTGACCTGTCCACCCATGACTTGGGACTCCATCAGTTCGCTGTTCATAATAGCGGTGCCGCGGGTGCTTTGAAGGAGAAAGCTGCGAAACCCAATGAGGCCGCGGGTGGGCAAGGAATACGTCAGGTGCATGGTGCCGTTGCCGTCGTTGCGCATGTCCTGCAGTTTGCCTAGGCGAGATGCCATCTCCTCTGTGATGGGGCCGATGAAGGCCTCAGGGGTCGCAATGAAGATACGTTCGTACGGCTCGTACAACTTGCCGTTAACCAAAGTGGTAATAGCCTCTGGTTTTGATACCTGAAATTCCCATCCTTCGCGGCGCATGGCTTCGATGAGGACGGAAAGATGTAACTCACCCCGTCCCGATACAGTGAACTCATCCGCTTGGTCGGTCCGCTCGACTCGCAAACTCACGTTGGTTAGTAATTCCCGTTGCAACCGGTCCCAGAGCACGCGGGAAGTGGCGTATTTTCCGTCATTACCTGAGAAGGGCGAGGTATTGACGCCAAAGGTCATCTTTACGGTAGGGTCCTCGATTGCGATGCGAGGAAGAGGCTCTGGGCAATTCGCGGCGGCGATGGTGTCTCCGATAGCGACGTTTTTCAGGCCTGAAACAGCACCGATATCTCCCGAGCTAACCGATTCTGTGTCGTGACGGCCCAAATCGCGAAAGTAAAACAGGCGATCAGCCCGATATGCGGTCCTTGAACCATCGTGGCCGATGAGAATCAACGGGTCCCCTTGCCGAACGACGCCTCTGAATACCCGGCCCACGGCTATTTGACCCAGGTGATTGTCGTAATCGAGCGCGGCAACCAGCATCTGGAAATCTCCGTCAGAGTCCGCTAAGGGAGCGGGTATGTACTCGAGAATTGCATCGAAAAGAGGGGCCATATCCGTTGGGTGGTCGCTGGAACCAACGAGGGCATAGCCCTCTTTTCCGGATGCGAACAACACGGGAAAATCTAGGTGTTCAGCATCGGTGGCCAAGTCCAGAAACAGGTCATTTACGGCGTCGATGGTCGTCTGGATCTGCTTCATAGACCGATCGACTTTATTCACAATAACGACGGGCTTCAGGCCATGTTCGAGTGCAATCTTGAGCACATATCGTGTTTGGGGCATGGGGCCTTCACCCGCGTCCACTACCAAAAGGCATCCGTCGGCCATATTGACAACACGTTCTACCTCGCCACTGAAGTCCACGTGCCCCGGCGTATCGATGATGTTCAGCGTGACGCCTTTGTATTGAATTGCTGTGTTTTTGGAGAGGATGGTGATACCCCGCTCACGCTCCTGCGGGTTGGAGTCCATGACCTGCTCGTTGACGTGCTGGTTCTCTCGGAAGACTTTACTGAATCGAAGCATGGCATCGATGAGCGTGGTTTTCCCATGATCAACATGGGCAATGATTGCAACGTTGCGAATATGTTGCTGCGGTTCTACTGGCATACTTGATCCTTCTCATTACGGGAGGGGGCGGAGTTTAGAAGTGTGTGCCACAGGTGCTAGGCACAGGACCCTTGGGAGGCATGAAACGCGTAGTATAAAGGAAGCGAGCAGAGCAATAAAGTAGGATAGCCTGCGAGGTGGGCCCGAAACAGAGAGGGAGGAACAGCTTAAAACAGATGATCTCATGAAATAACCTATTCGATTTGAGAAAACCCGGTCGCCCTGCGGATCGTCGCCTAGCAGGTCTATCGCTGTTACCCACAGGGCCCATTTATACCCGTAGGTCCCTCGGCACCGCCAGACGCACCCGATGCCCGTGAGTGTCGATACGCTCTTCGTTGACTTCGAAGGCCAAGCTAGCATCCGCCCTATCTAACTCCGTCAGCCGGAGGTTTCTATGGTAGCCGTCCGCGGATTGGTACACCGCCGTCTCAGTCCGGGGGAGAGCGCCGACCAGCTCCTGTACCTTGGCGAATGGCACGCCATTAATGGCTGTGTTGTTGCGGACCCCCCCCCAACACCGTCCATACGGATGGACCTTGTTTCGCCAGCGAGTTCTTCCAAGTCGGAAAGACACAGTTCCTTGGAGTCGTGCTAGACCGCCGCCGCGGGATTCACCATCACGACAGTGGAAGAGTCTTACTGGAAGGTCCCCGCTATCTCCGGGTTCATTCTCTCTGGGGTTGAATTTAGCGTTATGATGCACCTCCCAAACTGTAGTGGGTGCTGAAAACTACGCTGCGTCGGCCTTAACGGCACTCTTGGTTCCTGCGGTGGGAGTGCTGACAAAGCATCGCTAGTCACCCACGGCCCATTCCAGTTCTCTAGTGACTAATCGCGTCGGAGAAGCGCTGGGCTGTACACCGGACAGCAACACATCCTCTGCGGACCGGTGCGTAAGAGGTGTCTGGGCGTGATGAGTTATAATCAGTTAGCGCTGGCCCATGGGTTACAAAGCGGCGCTTAAACCATATGCTTTTCGCTGAGAACGTAACGAAATCTTTCGATGGCTCGGACCTCTTCACCGGGGTTTCGTTCAACGTGTCTGAGGGTGAGCATGTGGCCCTGGTTGGACCAAACGGGGCGGGAAAGACAACTTTGCTCCGGATGCTGGCAGGGGTCGATCCGCCAACGCTCGGAAGCGCAGGTCACCGCAATGGGTCGTTGGGTTACCTCAAGCAGGAATCTGGTTTCGACCCTGCGAATACGTTGGAGCAGGAGATGTGGGTGGCCTTCCCCGAGGCCCTCATAGTCTCCCGTCGGCTCGAGGCGATAGAGGCGGACCTGCCGGACGCAGGGGACGATGCAGCGTTGCTTGTGGCGGAATCCTCTGAGCTCTATGAGCAGTTCGCGTTGATGGACGGCCATTTGGTCGAAGCGCGTGTGGACCGCGTCCTCAACGGACTTGGCTTCAAAAAAACCGACCGTGCGAAGGAATGCGGCAGCTTCAGCGGAGGCTGGCGGATGCGAATTTCACTGGCCAAGGTGCTGGTGCGCCAGCCTGACCACATGCTCCTGGACGAGCCGACCAACCATTTGGACACCAAGGTGCGGGACTGGCTCGCCCGTGAACTCCACGACTTTCCGGGCACCCTGGTGCTTGTGACGCATGATGGAGCTTTTCTTAATAAGGTGGTCAAGCGAGTGCTGGAAGTCGGCGAGCTGGGTGTCGTGTCGTACACCGGTACTTACACCCAGTACTTGCAGGAAAAGGAGAAACGTCGCGTTCTTTTAGATCAGGCGGCCTCCCGCCAAGAGCGTCAACTAGCCTCACAACAGGAATTTATCGACCGGTTTCGCGCGAAGGCGACGAAGGCGAAACAGGTGAAGAGCCGCGAGAAGGCTCTCGCCAAAGTGCAGCGTATTGCACGGCCTCGGAGCGTGGGCGACGCCCGGTTTAGGATAAGGTCCCACGGCAGGGTCGAAGAGCAGGTGCTGGCCTTGAATTCCATCTCCTTTGCCTTCGACGATGAATTCGTGCTGGTGGGAACAAGCCTCACGGTAGAGCGCGGACAAAAGGTGGTGATCGTTGGACCGAACGGCAGCGGCAAATCGACGCTGTTGCGCATTGCGATGGGCGAGATGTCTCCATTGGAAGGCGACGTGCTGTGGGCTGAACGTGCTCGGCCGGGCTATTACGAGCAACATCAGGATGAAGCCTTAAACCCTGCACTCACGGTTCTCCAAGAAGTACAGGCTGCGGCTGAAGGCGCTACAGAGGAGCAGGTTCGGAGAGTTTTAGGGGAGTTTCTGTTCAAAGGCGACGAGGTCTTCAAACTGCTCTCCATACTGTCCGGTGGAGAGCGGAGCAGGGTGGCGTTGGCGAAATTCTTGATCCGCCCCACAAACGTGCTCCTGCTTGATGAGCCAACCAACCATTTGGACGAACCCACGCGCAGGAGTCTCGTTAAAGCGCTCGATCAATATGACGGCACGATCCTTTGCGCGACCCACGATTCCTCGATTTTGGACACGATTGCGACTCACGTCTACGAGATGCGGGATGGGGCGTGTGTGAATACGCGTATTGTCGAGCCGGTTATCCCCGCAAAAATCAAAACTAAGAGACGCAAGAAATAGCGGTCCACACAAGCGTTGAGGGTTCGCCGTACCGGTGCCAGACGATGAGGGGAATAGTTAGCCTTCCCATCCTCACTTAAGGGAGGACGCCAAGTCCCTTCCGAGGCTAAAGCGAGTGAAAGGAGAAAAGGTTATGGGATTGACGGAAGAAGGACTCCTCTACGTCCCAGGACTTGCGAGCCGGTGGGTCCGGCTCACAAGTGGAGCCCGAGCGCATTACGTGACGTCTGGAGATACAGGGCCAGCTGTCGTCTTGCTGCACGGTGGTATCAACGGCTCCTCCGGCACCGCTGGATGGCGGTTTATGGCCACGTTCTTAGGAGCGAATGGCTTTCGCGTCTACTGTCCTGATCAGCCGGGTTATGGCCTGTCCGAAACCCGGGGTGGGTTTATGTCCCATCCGGGGAGGTTGGGTATTGTGCAATTCATCAAGGAATTTACCGAAGCCCTTTGCTTAGACACTTTCCATCTGGGAGGGAACTCCATGGGATGCAATAACGCCGTACAGTTTGCGATGGAATACCCCGGGCGGATCATTAGTTTAGCGCTCATTGCGGGAAGCATTGGTGATCTCACCATCTGGCCCTCCGTCCCCGATAACATTCGCCCACCTTATAACGGAACGGAAGAAGGCATGAGGAAAATGATGGAGAGCATCATTTTCGCCAAAGGAGCCATCTCTCCCGATCTGATAGCCATGCGGACCTTGGCGGCGAATAAGCAACTAGCGGCTCAAAAAGGCTCACGTACTGAAAGGGAACGCCTGACCGATGATGCTAATTTGCGCCAGAAACTGAGCACGAAAGGCCGATTCGATAACTTGGAAATTCCGGGTATTTATCTCTACGGCAGGCAAGATCCCAGGCCCGTGGAGAACGGCTACGCCCAAGAGGACCTTCTACCCCATATCCAGTTCTTCTACCCAGAGCAGTGTGGACATCAGGGCCAGACAGATCAGCCAGAGATGTTTAATCAAGTCTTCTTGGAGTTCTTCCGCGACGGCAAGGTGGGCCGGAACACCGCGGACTGGGCAGGGGTTTCCACGCGGCGTCCGGAGAATCCTGATCTGGTGGAGTAGGCGGTGCGCAGTTAGGACGGGAGCTTTAGGAGCCTTCCATTCCCATTCAGGGTAGGCGCCATATTTACCGGCGAGCAGAGCTGCGTGCCGGTAGACGGAACTTTCATCCAGGAGCAGGCCTCTTAGCATGGGGGGAGGAACGGTGTCCAATCGGGCCCCGCGTTCCGAGCTATGAGAATGGGACTAAGCAATGGCCAGAGAAACGAGATTCCATCGTTAGTCCGTTTTCTGGTGGAAATGGGGAGGGTCGAACTCGTTTGTGAACACGGGTGCAGTCGCAACAAGAGCTACCGGTTATTCGGCGGGTTCCGCTAAGAACACAGGGATAACCCGATCGGTTCTTTCTTGGTATTCACGATACGGTGGGTAAGCAGTCACCGCAGTATCCCAGAGACGTTTTCTTTCAGCCGGATCTTCGATCTCTCGGACCCGCATCGAATAGACCGTGGTTTCATCGCGAATCTCGACTTGCGCGTTACCTCTCAGGTTGTGAACCCAGTACGGGTGCGCTGGCGCACCGCCCTTTGATGCAACGAGTACGTAGTTTTTCCCATCCACTACCCTCATCAATGGCGTCTTGCGGATCGCACCGGTCTTCCAGCCCCGGTTCGTGACGATGATCACGGGAAGCCCCGTATCCCTCAAGGTTAATCCTTGGGTTCCGCCACTGCCTTCGTATAGCTCAACTTGCTCGGCGACCCATGCACTCGGACTTGGTAGGTATTCGTTCATCACTCAATTCCCCGTATTCCGTGGTTGCTTATTGCCTTTCAACAACCCGGCTCAACACCGAGATGACCGAAGTATAGGCCAGACGCCACTTGCGTCGCTGATAATGCCTATTAGCCATTATAGGGGGCTTCCGGAGCTCGATCTGGGCGGATTGTTCTGTAGACAGGGATCCAGTTTCCTTGACCACTTCCCTTTGCAATACTGTACTTGCGCGCCATGCCTCTAAACGTGGTGCTCGTTGGGTTAATCCAGTAGTAATATGCGTTGCTAGATTTCCTTCGCCATCCGATCATCTGAACCTGATTGGGTACCATATCATTAACTCCTTTAGCTAAAATCAAATCATTGTTATCGGCAAGTCCGCTTCGAACCAAAGGAGCATAACAGAACGTACGTACTATTTCAAGGGTTGGCCGACGTGCCGTAAAGCTTAGTGAGATGCTGAGCCGGTGACGAAGTAGGTGGAAGCTTAACCGCCTAGGGGTTTGTTTTTCGCACGGCTAGATGCAATGCCGAACTCAAATTCCCTATTGTCCCCACGGTTACTTTGCTCAGCTCCAACCATCGTGCCATTGTGTCTAACTGCGGAGCGAGTTCACGGATAACCAACCCTGGATGTTGGCCTTTCTCGATATGCGCACTCTGCACCATTAGGATCGATTCTTGTCGATTCGCTTTGAGATCCACGCGGGCTACCAGTTGACCGTCCATTAGGAAAGGCAATACGTAGTAACCAAACTGACGCGCCGCGCGGGGTACGTAAATCTCTATCCGATATCTAAACCCAAACAACCGCTCCGTCCGGTCACGCTTCCAGATTAACGAGTCAAAGGGGGAGAGTAATGCCGTAGTATTCCCCTTAACTATTCCAGTCGCACTGGGATGCATAAACGCTGCTTCCTTCCAGCCCGCTACTGCAACTTTCACCAGCTGGCCACCTTCTTCGAGTTCACTTAACGGTTTCTCAGCATCTTTAGGGTGAATCCGATAATAGTCGGCAATATCTCTGGCGGTTCCGACTCCTAGTGCTTTCGCTGAAATTCGAAGCAGCTCACGCACGGCCGCTTCAGGGGATGGGGTAGGGGCATTCAGGAATCTTGAAGGAATGACCCGCTCGGCCAAATCATATGAGCGAGTAAAGTTCTGACGACCAGCTACGGCTACTCGCCCTGTTGCAAATAGCCATTCAAGTGCGACCTTCCCATTGCTATAGCCCCACCAGGGTCCAGTTCTTTTACCCGGGTCGTTTAGTTGGGACACAATCAGAGGGCCCCTATCCTGGATCTCTCGCAGAATGGACTCGACATAATGGGGTTCTGATTGCAGAAGGTGAGCAACCCTTCTGTTGGGCCGAGCGGCCTCCATCCGATGCCTAAACAGAGGGTAAAGCGATGTGGGTAGGAGAGATGCTTCGTGACCCCAATACTCAAAGAGTAAGCGCTCCCGATAAGTGTTTTCATCGAGCCAACTCATTGGATACAGGCCTAACCGCGAGAACAGCGGCATGTAATGGGAACGAACAACAACATTAACTGAGTCAATTTGAATACCCCCCAATACGCTTGTGGTTTCGTTGAGGAGTGTTGTCTGGAGGCGTTCGGATTGCGGTAGGAGTCCAAATCCTTGCGCCTCTAAAACTATAAGGCGCGCTTCGGCCAATGATATTACTAGGTTGGACATATAGAAGCCTGCTAGTTTTCGACCGAGTGGTTCATATAGCGCGCTAGGAGGGAATTCCCCTGTGGTCTGTCCCGGAGTTGTACCACAGCTTAAGTTAGCCAGCACCTAAGGAAGCGGACCAATGGGCGGCAATTTTGCCTCCGAATCTGGGGGTCCGGTAACCCAGGGCAGTGTGAGGCCGGTGGTGATTCTAGACTCGCCATCCCACAGCTTCGTGACCACCCTACCTTCTCCGAAGTGCAGGCAATTTTCCCACTGAGCAATTGAGCCTGCAGTTTGCTATTGAAGCTCTCTGCGTACCCGTTCTCGCAAGGACTGCTCGGTTCAATGCACAGGGTCTATGGCCCTACCTGGTCTATCCATCTCCGAACTACCTGGTGGTGAATCCAGGTCCATTGTCGGAGCGAACATGTTTGGTGTAAACACAGCTGCCCCCTTTCCTTATCGCACTGAACCTAACTTATAGTCTGGATCAGTTGTCTGGGTGGCAGGTCACTCGCCGGTTTCCGACGCTGTGAATAGCATAGCCCACTAACTGTCCACACCCTCTCTCTGTAGTATGCTGCCGTGGGAATCGACTGTTGCAGTGCCTGCGGATCTGGACCATCAATCGCCCCGCGAAGATCAGGAGACTCTGTGGCGACAGAATCCCAAATAAAGCCTCGCTCCGGACTGAAGAAATGGCTCCCGTTTCCTGAGCTCACGTCCTTAAAGCTGCGCGATTATCGGCTGTGGTGGCTGAGCTCCTCAACGGTGATGCTGAACCAGTTCACCACACAAATGGTGCTGGCGTGGTGGGTGAAGACCGAGCTGGGCGATCCCATCCTGGTCGGCACCATTGTGCTTGCCTTCGGCATACCCTCAGCCATCTTGCTGTTTCCTGCGGGTCTGGTGGCGGATAAGTGGGACAGGAAGAAACAGCTGATGGCTTCACAGGCCGTGGCACTGATCTCCGCCATCGGCTTGGCCCTCTTCATTAGTTTTGATATCGCCACCTTCTCCATCGGCGTCGCCTTCGCTCTGATTTCGGGCTCCACAGTCGCCTTCAGCGGTCCCGCGCGGCAGGCCCTCATCCCCATGCTAGTCCCGCGTCGGCTGTTGATGAACGGCGTCGTGCTGGGGTCGCTGTCCATGAATACGTCACGGCTTATCGCCCCAAGCATCGCAGGGCTCCTCATGGCCGCCATCGGGGTCAATGCCGCACTCTTCTTCATTGCTGCCCTGCTCCTGGTGGGCATCATTGCCCTAGCGAGCATGCGTATTCCCCACTTTGCGGAGGACGATGCGCCACCGGAGAGCGTTCAAGGCTCTGGCCAAGGAGGCAGGGCTTCCGCCGCAGCACAGAAGCCCGGAATCTTGGCGACGCTGGGGGGCGGCATCCTGTTTCTTTGGGGTCACAAGCCGCTGTTGGTGCTCATGGTGCTGTACATGGCGACAGGCCTATTCATTACCGGCCCCCTTTTGGTAATCGTCCCGCTGCTGGTGGCGGATGTGTGGGAGCTCAGTTCTGGAGCGCTGGGACTGGCCTTCGGCGTTCAAGCGGCTACAGGCATGATCATGGGTTTCTATTTGACCAGAATGAGCGGACTCCGCAACAAGGGCGGATTCTTCGCCCTTTCCATGATGGGCGGCGGCAGTTCCTTTGCGCTCTATTCGATAGCGCCCACGTATGCACTGGGGCTCGTGTTTTTTATGACCTTTGGGGTGGCGGCGGCCATGTACGGCGGCATGAGCCAGACGCTGATCCAGAGCCATACACCGCGAGAGGTCATGGGCCGGGTGCTCTCGCTGAACCAACTCTCGATCCAGGGCCTCGGTCCTATAGGCGCGTTCATGGCGGGGGCCATGGCCCAGTTCATGGGTCCCCAAACTACCGGGCTTATCGGCGGGCTCATTGGGCTGAGCATGGCTACGACTGCGCTGCTCTTTGCGAGAAAGTTCCGTCAAATGAGCTAGGGGCGAGTTTGGCAGTTACAAGCCCCAACCCTAGAATAATTCCACACACTTTTGACGAGATTCCACCATGCAATCTCCAAGCATCAATACTCCTTATACGGTTTGCTCCCACGGCATAACGAGACTCCCGTTGCCCGGATTTCAGGGGTGAGCGAAACTAAATAGAAGGACGGAAGCTTCACTTCGAGGCACCCTTATGGACACCACCTCCTATTTACCTCACGGACCCACCCACCGCTGGAGGCAGCCGATTCGGTTCGCCCTGATAATTATTTTGGTCTCTTTGTCAGCGATCGCGTCCATCGGCATCACGTTCATCGTATCCGGGAGTTTCGGCGAGACCCAGGCCCGGCTCCTGGCCACCACCGCAGCCCTGGCAGCATTCAGCCTCATGGCGCTACCCAGCCTGCTGCACCTAGAGCGCGGCCGCATTATGCACCTGGCAAGATTCGCGGTCGTGGCCACGGTGGCCGCCTTCATGCTGACAATCTCCACGCTATGGGAGATGTTCTCCAGCGAACCCTCGGAAGGCAAAATTTGGGCTACGTTGGTAATCGTTGCCTTTGCCTCCAATCATATTTCGCTCCTCTTCCTTGCTACGCCCAGAAACCGCCTGATGCGGGCGTGCCTCAACGCCACCACGGTAGTACTTACTGCACTGGCAGCCCTGCTCGTTATGGCGATGTGGGCCGGGGTTGATTCAGAGCCGGTCTTAAGAACGGCTGGCGTCCTAGCGATTCTTGACGTACTGGGCACCATCGCCGTTCCAATTTTAGCCAGGATCTATCGTATGAGCCCTTCGCAGGCCAGCAGCCTCCAAGCGGATGGGCCGGTGTCGCCCTAAGGCAGCCCATCAAGGTGCACTTCCCGTCAACCGCACGCGAGGTTCTAGGTTCGTGCAGGCGATAGGGATAAGGGAAAAGGTGCAGGGCGAGATTTGCTGGCGCCCCTGGGGAGACTCGAACTCCCGCACCCGGCTTCGGAGGCCGGTACTCTATCCACTGAGCTACAGGGGCAACGAAGCCAGTATATCAGAGGGTGGCGGCGCACCGGCCCGACGGGCGCGCTGGTACCGCCCTACTAGGCAGTCTCTTCAACAACCTCGTGACGAGAGGAAGAGGGCCATCGACCATAGTGAAGAACTTGCTTTTGCTTAGGCAGATTGACGCAACCCTCCCCCCTCTGCACACGCCTGTAGGTGGGACTCAGAATGAAAGTGCGGTGCGGCCTTGACCAGTACCTTCTCCCCGAGGGAAAGGGTAGCAGACATGGCCTTCGACGGCCGGCCCTCCCGTATGTTAGAGCACTCTCTCGATTTCACTAACTGTTTGATTCAATCAATGCTATGGGCGAGGCTCGCGGCCGAATGACGGTGGATTTTTTTCGTCCGCGACGACAGCAACGTGCAGCACACGGACCTTCTTGATGCGGCGACCAACAGTGGTCACGACCTCCATCTGGAGGACGTTGGAGACCACCGTGTCGCCCACGTTAGGTATCTTGCCCAGCTTGCTGTACAGGAACCCACCCAGCGTCTCGAATCCTTCCCCCGCGATATCGGCGTTGAATGCCTTGTTGAAAGCATCAACTTCTATGCGGGCGTCCACCAACGCCTCGCCATCGTCACCCGTCTCGATGGTGGGATAACTGGTGTCAAACTCGTCCTCAATCTCGCCAACGATCTCTTCGATGAGGTCTTCGATGGTCACCAGACCGGCCACGCCGCCGTACTCATCCACCACGATTGCCATGTGTACCCGGCGCTCTTGGAACTCCCGCAACAGTTTGTCAGCGCGCTTCGCCTCGGGAACGAAGAAGGGAGGACGGACCATGTCATGCAACCGCATTTGGACTGAAGGCTTCGTAGCTGTCGCCTCAAGGAGGTCCCGGCTGTAGAGAATGCCCACCACGCTGTCCAGACTCCCCTCGAACACGGGCAACCGGCTGTGGCCGCTCTCCAGCATGCGCTCCACAGCCTGGTCCAGTGGAGTGTTTATCTCCAAGGCCACCATGTCCACGCGCGGTACGCTAATCTCCCGAACCGCGGTGTCCTCCAGGTGGAGAATCGCGTAGATCATCCGTCGCTCTGCGGGCTCCAACACCTCGTCGGCAATCTCCTCTTCAACGGAGGCCTCATCCTTGCTGGGCTCTACGAACGTCTGCCCATTGGACACATTGGAAGGCTGCTCAGTCGTCCTCCGACTGGGCTGGGTGGCAACGGAGCTTATCCTGGCCAGGGGCAATACAGGCCAGAGGCTGAACTGGACCAGGACAGCCATCTGAAGGAGCACCGTATCCGCGAGGTTGTCCATCAGCTTGACCGCAAGAGGACGGAACATCAGCTTGATGGCCCACAGTCCCGTCATACCCAGGAGGGTGACGATCCAGGAGGCATCCAACTGGATCCACAGGACGGCCAGGGCCAGGGCGAAGGAGGTCCCAATGACCGTGAGCCGGACGATGCGGATGACGTCTTCATAGGCGTATCGGCTGGCGCGAAGGTTTCGCACCGCGGCTTCCCTCAGACCCTTTTCGGGGAGCATCTCACGAATGTGGCTGCGGCGCAGGAGTGGGAGTGCGGCTTCGGCGGCATGGAGCGCAAAGAACAGTACCAAGGCCGCTGCAAGGAATATCAGCGTTAACGCACTTTCGCTACCCAAGGGTACTTCCTCTCCTCTCTTTTGCCGCAGCGTGTGCTTGCGGGGCCCCGTCCGCGGACTCTCCCATCTTGTGCGGCATGGGGCGGGCCGGTACACCGGCAACCTTTCCCGCTTCGGGCACGTCATGGGTAATCACCGCGCCTGCGCCGGTAATCGCTCGGGCGCCAATTTTAACCGGCGCTACCAGGAGCGAACCACTGCCGATGAAGGCGCCATCGCCAATCTCCGTCACCTGCTTGGCCACACCGTCGTAGTTGCAGGTGACGGTGCCTGCGCCGATGTTCACGAGGCGGCCAAGGGCCGCATCGCCGATGTAGCAGAAGTGGCCCACGCGGGACCCGGCACCTATACTGCTGTTCTTAATCTCCACGTGGCTTCCGATCTTCACTCCGCGCTCCAAGCGTGTTTCTGGACGAAGGTGGCAGTAGGGTCCCACCGATACTTCCGGTCCCAGGATGACACCCTCCAAGGTGGAGCTTCCGATGCGGCAGTCCTCTTCGGCCTGCGTATCGATGAGATGGGCGTTGGGGCCAACCTTAACGCCGGGGCCGAGCCGAGTTTGGCCTTGCAAACGAGTGTTGGGCTCAATGATGACGTCTTCGCCCAAGACCACATCAACGTCGAAATAGGCCGTAGCTGAGTCGCGCAGGGTGACGCCGTTGAGCATCCAGTGAGACCGCAAGCGCTCCTGCATGGCGGCCTCAGCGTAATAGAGCTGGAGGCGTGTATTCACTCCCAGACCTTCGACGGACGAGTCCATGACCAGCGCCTCCACCACCAGGTGCTGCTCCGCAGCCAAGGCGACGAGATCGGTTATGTAGGATTCGCCCGTCGCGTGGGGCTGGAGTCCACCCAGAGCGTCGCGGGCCCATGTGGCGTCGAGGCAGTAGGCGCCCACGTTGGCCTCTACAAGCGCATCGACTGGCTGGGCGTTGGAGTCGTGGAGGGCGGCGGCTTCCACCGCTTCGATGATGGCCACAGGCCTACCTTGTTCGTCCCTGGCAAGCCGGCCCAAGTCTTCGGCGATATCGGGGCTCAGATGGACGCTGAGCAGCGTGAGGACGGCTTCGGACTGAACATGTCGGTTGATGAGCGCCTGAAGGGTCTCACCCCGGATGAGGGGCATGTCGCCGTTCAGCAGGAGGATGTGCTTGGTCTGCGGGCCAATGTGGGGAAGCGCCTGAAGCAGCGCGTGGCCTGTACCCAACGGATCCGGCTGCTCGACGCACTCTAGATCGCCACCAGCCGCCTCCGAGATGGCGTCCTGGCCACCGGGTGGTACGACCAGTAAGAACGTGCCTGGGCCCACCTTCCGCGCTGCCCTTACCACATGCCGAACCATGGGGGCCCCAGCCACTTCGTGAAGCACCTTAAGTTGCGGAGAGCGCATGCGCGTGCCTTTTCCGGCAGCCATGACAATCGCCGTAAGGTCATTCATCGGTGAAAAAAGAACACGGTTTCCGACTTATCAGGATTCAACTCGTCTTCCTGATCGCCATCCACCGCGTATCGGGGCTTATATGATCGCAAACCATCATACATGCTAGGGGAGACAGGCTGGTCGTGTCAAGGCGATTATTTAAGCTTGGGTGGCTCCACGATGCGTTGGAAGGCCGATCTCGTGCTATACTTTTCAGGTCAAGTTTACATGGGACAAAACGGAGAGATGGCCGAGCGGTTGAAGGCGATAGTCTCGAAAACTATTGTACCGGTCTCCGGTACCGTGGGTTCGAATCCCACTCTCTCCGCCACTGGCTTAGACCTAAGCCCCTTTCCATCATCCCCCTGGGCCCCTTCCAGCCAGTAAGAAGGGCAAGAATAAGAAAACGGGGGACACGCTCATGCTGCCGACAGAGGGGCGAAACCCCTTTGTAGACTCCTGCGGGATAGGCACACAGACCTAGGAATGTGCCAAAAGGACGCCGCCTAGTCGGAAAGTGAAAGGCTGGCTTGAGGATGTGGCTTGACTGTGCGGCGTATCTGCACGAAAAATCCTAGCCAATTCGCCGCTCCCGCGCTATCATCCCCACACGTCGTTACTTCTAGACACTGGGGGGTCCTATGGCAGAGCGGGCCGTCGTTACCGTCATCGTCACAGGTGTCATTATCATGGCTGGGTTCGTGGCCGAGAACGGCATCATCATCTTCGGCGGCATGGTGCTGGCAGGCCTCTCGGTGCTGTGGGCTATGGCGAGTTCGCCCCGCAAGGTGACTGAGGTGGACAGGAAAGGTTGGGCTGCTCTTCGGGAAGGGAAAACTGCTCCCCAGGCATCCCGCCAGCGCACGAACACTTCCGGCGCCGGTTTGATTGTCGTTGCCCTGGTGATTGTTTCTGGGCTAGTGCCCCTGGCCGGATTTGTATGGGAACTGGGCTATGTGACCTTCTTCGGGATGGCCGCCGTCGGAGTAGCCGTCCTGTTTAGTCTTGCCCTCAGCACTCGCCGAGCGTCCTAAAATGGCCTACTCCTCAGACGCATTCCGCGAGGCTATGAGCGCCTTGGCATGCGGCGTGACGGTGGTGACGAGCGTGGGGCCTGATGGGCTTCCCACGGGGGTAACGGTCACCGCCTTCGCCTCTCTTTCCCTCGACCCTCCCTTGGTAACGATAAACCTTGGCATCGAGTCTCGGACTCTGACGGCCATTCGACAGCACCGGGCCTTTGTCGTGCACATCTTGGCAGCGCATCAGGCGGGTTTCGCCAGGCACTTCGCCACGAGAATCGACAACAAATTCGAGGGTCTCGCCTACACCACCGTATCTGCCGGAGTACCGCTCTTAGAGGGCTGTCCAGCCACGCTTCACTGTACGCTGGAGGCCGAGCATACCGGCGGCGACCATGCAATTCTCGTGGGCCTGGTAACAGAGGCGAGGTCGGCAGAAAACTTCGAAGGTTTAGTGTACTTCCGCCGTCAGTTCCTATCGTTGGAAGAGAGCGTACCCTCGGTTTAAGAGATTTCTAACAACAGAGAGGGGGCGCCAGTCCTCTCTTATCAACTTCCTAGGAGCAATTCATGGCTGCTATCACCATCGAAAGTCTGCGCGCGCTGTTCCAACAAGCTGGTATCGACCTTGCCGACCAGGAGTTGCAGGCTCTTTCCCCCGTCTATCAACTGTGGCGAGAGCGTTTGGACCTGCGCCTGTATACATCCGGTGTTGATGAGACGGAGGAGGTGCCCGCCATCTTCCCGTCTCATCAAGTCTGGTCTCAGTAGGAGCGCACCATGACATCTACACCCCTTCACCACCTGAGCATCAGCGAAGTGGGCCGGCTCATGCAACGCAAAGATCTCTCCCCTGTGGAGTTGACCCGCGCCTATTTGGAACGTATCGATTCCCTCAACGGAAGGCTCAAGCCCTACGTAACCCTTCTGGCCGATTCCGCAATACAAGCTGCGGAGGCGGCTGAGAAGGAGATCGCCGGAGGCCGTTATCGTGGGGCCATGCACGGCATTCCAGTGGCCTTCAAAGACCTGTTCGACACGGAGGGAGTCCGGACAACCGGCTCGTCGAAGGTGATGGAGCACCGGATTCCCAACTCGGACGCGACCGTGGTGGCAAGGCTCCGCGACGCTGGCGCCATCGTGCTGGGAAAACTGGCCATGAGTGAGTTCGCCGCCGGTTCTTTCCCCAGTTTGTTTGAAGACCCGCTGAACCCGTGGGACCCCGAACGCACACCGGGCGGCTCCAGTAGCGGTTCCGGAACCGCCATCGCAGCAGGGATGGCCCTGGGCACGTTGGGCTCCGACACCGGAGGCTCCATCCGCGGGCCGGCCTCCTTCTGCGGGATCGTGGGGCTCAAGCCCTCCTACGGCCTCCTGAGCCGCTTCGGAGTAGTACCTTTGAGCTGGTCGCTGGATAGCGTCGGACCCATGACCAGGACGGTGGAGGATACGGCCCATATGCTCCAGGCCATGGCGGGGTTCGACGCCAACGACCCCACCACGACTCGCGCGCCGGTACCTGACTACGCCCAAGCCCTTCGCCCCGACCTCTCCGGCATGACCGTGGGGGTGCTGCGCCACCTCTACTATGACCCCGATTCGGGGGTGCAGCCCGATGTTGCCGCAGCGGTGGATCGGGCGGTCGAAGCTATGGAACAGCTTGGCGCAAAGATCGTGGATGTGGAAATTCCCATCTTCCGGCTTTCGTGGATAGCCAATACGGCACTCCTGCTCACTGAGGGGTTTGCCTACCACCGGGAAAACCTCAAGGAGCAGCCTCACAACTTTGGCGATGTGGTCCGCACCGTCCTCTACATGGGCGGGCTCACCAGCGGGGCCGATTACGTCCAGGCCCAACGTGTCCGCAGCAAGACCATCCGCGCGTTCCAGGAGGTTATGCGGCGAGTCGATGTGCTGGTAACGCCCACCTCCAACGACGTGGCTCCGAAGACTGGGGCTGACATCCCCGCCGAGCAGATGGTGGCTGGTCTTCTGGGCGAGGCGTCCGATAAAAGCGTGAGCTGGACGTCTGCCTTCAACCTGGTCGGCGCACCTGCCATCTCCATTCCCTGCGGCTTCAACGAGGAGGGCCTGCCCCTGGGACTGCAAATCGCCGGTCGCAGATTGGAGGAGTCCACGGTATTGCGTGCCGCCTTCGCCTATGAGCAGCAAGCCGGCTGGCACAAGCTGCGCCCTTCGATGGCCCCCTAAACCCGAGGCCAGACTTCAGGAAGGCGCATTGCCTTCCTCGCCAAGCCAGTACGCCTCGGTTTTGCAACACTTCCCTTTTCAAAGACCAACGGCCACCCTCTGCAAGGGTTTCGACCATCCCCCTTTCCCCTTCCTAGCCAGGAAGGGGAAAGGATAAGAAAACGGGGTCTCTCAGGAACTCGGGGTGACATACCCCGCTCGTGCTGAGCTTACTTGCGCCGACCCCGATGCAATCGGGACGAAGGATAGAATCACACCCGGAAGTATTTCTCAGCGGCTGCTAGTCAGCCTTCAGGAAGTTGAGCACCTGGGCGTTGTACTCTTCCGGCTTTTCGTAGGGCGGCCAATGGCCGCAGCGGTTGAATAGTACCATCCGGGAGTCGGTGATGTGATTGAGGATCGCGATGCCAATCTCAAAGACGCACATGCGGTCGTACCGGCCCCATATGACCAAGGTGGGGGCCTTAATATTGGCCAGCTCGTCCCCGTGGTCATGGTTGACGCTCACCGATTCCCTTCGCGCCTCTTCGTGGTCGGGGTGCGAGGTCAGGTTCTCGTGGATATAGTCGACCAGCTCGTCCGTCACCAATGCCTCGTCGTCCAGGTGCACACGGAGGTAGCGGCGCACGTTGTCCAGGCTGGGATTGGCCGTCACCTCCCGGGTGGCACGGCTGCCCTCTGAGGGACGGTTGCCCATCAGGTACTGGTCGCCGCCGGTGACGATGTGGCATGCGCCGGTCACCAGTTTGTTCACCCGATCGGGGTAGTGCATCGCAAAGACCATTGCTGACTGGCCGCCCTGGGAGTTGCCGACGAGATGGGCCTTTTCGATACCAAGGGCATCCATGAGCGCGAGCACCGTTTTGGCTTGGAGGTTATGAACCGGCTCGTTGTAAACCACCGGCCCCGTCCGGCCAAAGTTGGGCAGGTCCATAAAGATACAGCGGAAGTGCTCCGCGAGGGTGTCGATATTTTTCCGGAAGGTGATCCATGCCGTGGTGCCGGGGCCGTAGGAATGGAGGAAGATGACCGCCTCGCCAGTACCCGCCTCGTGGTAGTGGATGTTCATCCCACCCGCCTGGATGGTCTTGCTGGTGCCTGCTTCGGTTAGCGCTACGATGGTGGCCATGACAATCTCCTTTGCTAAGAGGGCCAATTTGGGTTGGGAGCAATCGAACTTTACTCTCTCCAATGACGGTGTCAACGGCGAGGGCCGCGGCATGATTGCATTTCTTTAGCCGGTCTGTAGACTTGCAGGCGAGACGTCACTGTCACCCGAAAGCAAGAGGAGTACCTGTGGGCACATCTACCAAGTATCAGGTAATTGACCCCGTAAATGGCCTGCTGGACCGGCGGATCTTCAGTGACGCTGGTATCTACCAGGAGGAATTGGAGAAGGTCTTTGGACGAGCGTGGCAGATGATCGGCCATGAGTCGCTAATCCCTAACCCTAACGACTTCTTCCTCACCTACATGGGCGAGGATCCGGTCATCCTCACCCGCGACGCCAAGGGCGAGGTTCACGCTTTCTTGAACATGTGCCGGCACCGGGGCAACCGCATCGTGCGGGCCGACGATGGCAACGCCAAGAACTTCATGTGCTCCTACCACGGCTGGACCTATTCTAATGAAGGGAAGCTCGTTTCCGTTCCCGGTCT
>Ga0302123_10000564_pt1 | contig 28875 bp, 25 predicted proteins | sample CB21_321_MG_FD_203109 | JGI IMG/M metagenome (GOLD analysis project Ga0302123, IMG submission 203109) | Marine microbial communities from Western Arctic Ocean, Canada - CB21_32.1 | ecosystem: Environmental > Aquatic > Marine > Oceanic | place: Canada: Western Arctic Ocean | collected 2017-09-28 | reverse complement strand
GCGCAGCTCCACGTGTTCGACCTTCCAAGGACTCTCGATGCCTAGAATCTGGCGGTACAGCTCGCGGTCTTGCATCGCGCGAGCCTAGCAGCTGCGCCCTCGTACCCACTAGAAACCCGGAAGAGCCCTTATAAGATGTGAATAGGGTCCGAAAGTTTAGAATCCCTCCAGGTCCACCAACTTACTGATTAAGTAAGAAGTTAAGTTCTTTGAGCGGCAATTCTCAAAAGGGGATTGACCGCTTCCATGGAAGACTTCTACTCTCAGCTCACACGCGAAGAATAGTACGTCCAGAACGTTTCACCTGCAACAGTTGAGGGCTATCAGTGGGCCTGGAAGGCATTCGAGCCTGTCCTGGCGGTTAGAGAATCCGTCACCAAGGCGGGCATCGCCTCGCAAGTCGCAGAGCTTGGCAACCGGGGCCTACCACCGTCAACACTTACCTCCGCAGCCTCAACATTTTCTTTCGGTGAATGCACGAGGAAGGGCATGCGGCTGCCCCCCCCCTTCAGCCCAGCACCTCCTTGTGGTCGGGAGCCAAGAACTCAATTGAACCAGTCATCTCAGAGCCACCCGACGCCTCTTCCCCAGAATTGACTATCAGAACGTTCCTTCCCCTAGAGCCGCCCCCTGCGGCCTTTTCTAACTCCTCATTCGCCAGTTCTGACTGAGGTTGCGCTTCCGTCTCTTCTTTGGCCTTGCGTTCATCCGACATTTGTTTGCTCTCCTCTTGGATGTGATCTCCACCAGTGTAAGCGCCTTTAAGGGCGAGATCGCCTCAGCATCTCGAAAGCCACCGACAGGTTTTTGGAATTGATTCAGGGTTCCGACGCCCCTACCCTCGAATGGACTACACCAGTGCAACACCTTGCCCTGAGCCCCTTTTGTTGGCGACGTGAACCTTTTCGCCCTTGTCTAGAAGCAGCTCGCCGGCGGATTCTTGCTGGTCCATACTCTCACCAGGACAAGGCTGGTAAGAGCTCGGAATCAAGAAGGAGTCGAGCGCTTCCCCGCCCCTCTAGATCGAGCTACGGCTGAAGATCGTGGCACGACGAATCGCCGGATAGCTCGGCGACCGCGTCAAGGTTCATCTCGATACCTAGGCCTGGACCGTCAGGTATGGGCAGCATTCCGTCGGCGTCGAGTTGCCAGCCGCCGGCGGTGATGCCGTCGATGAAGGGCGAGCCGGTGAGGTATTCAACCAAGTCGGTATCGGAGAATGCCGAAGTAAGGTGTAGATCGGCAGCCAGTCCGATGGCGGTATTCCAGCCATGCGGAATAAAGCGGATGCCGTGGTCGCGCGCCATCTGAGCGATGCGGCGTTCTTCGCTGATGCCGCCTACCTTCGTTACGTCGGGCTGCACGATGTCGAACGCACCCGCGCGCAGCCAGGGCTCGAAGGACTGACGTCGCGTGAGGACTTCCCCTCCGCTGATGGGCACTTTGGCGGCGCGGCGGAGTGCGACATAGTCATCGAGCGCGTCGGGAAGCAATGCTTCCTCGAACCACGCGACGTCGTACTCGCAGAGCATGTCCGCTGTATTGAGCGCCCACTTGTAATCGCGAGGCCAGAATGCGTCGCTGCCTCCGGCGTCCACCATGAGCATCGACTCGGGGCCGATGGCCTCGCGAGCGGCGCGGACGATCGCTTCGTCGGTTTGGCGGTCGCGGCGTCCGAAGGGCCCCCAGCCGATCTTGAAAGCGCGAAAGCCTTGCTCTTTGACGGGGAGTAGTTCGTCGGCCATGCGTTCGGGTTCGCGCATGAGCAGCGAGGCGTAGGGGCGCACTCGTTCGCGATAGCGGCCGCCGAGTAAGCGCCCGACGGGTTGACCGGTTGCTTTGCCGAGGATGTCCCATAGCGCGATATCGATACCGCTGATGGTGTGCGTGATCGATCCGCCGCGCCCGAGCCAGAATGTGTTCTGGTGTAGCTTCTCGCTGACGCGTTCGGGTTCAAGCGCGTTCTCGCCTTCATAAAGCGGCCGCAGCACGTTGAGCGAACCTCGCACCAACTCTTCGCTCGTAAACGCGCTGCCCCAACCGACGGGGCCGCTATCGGTTCGGACGGCGATGAGTGTGTGAACGCAGTCTTCGGGCTGTAGCTCGTTCGACCAGCCGCCCTCGGGCGTGCGACCGCGGAGTCCGAAGGCGCGGATCTCAGTAATTTTCATGACCTACGATTATCCACCAAAGCGGAGGTCGGTTACCGAGATGTCAAACGGGTAGAATCGGCTAGTAGCAAGACCGACCGAGGCAATGAGGAGGCTGACGTGACCGACGCGAAGAAGACAACGATTTCCGATTGGAGCCGTCGCGACTGGTTCCGCATGAGTGGGACGGCGGCGGCCGCGAACTTTCTCGCCGCTCTGCCGGGGACGGCAGCCGCCACACTTCCTGTTCGCGGCGAGGGACCGGAGGTGTACACGCGCGCCGGGGTGCGGCCGTTCATTAGTTGCACCGCGACGACGACGATCAACGGAGGCTCGTCGCAGCCCCCGGAGGTGCTTGACGCCGTCTTCCAGGCTGGTCACTACCACGTCAATCTTGACGAGCTCATGGCCGAGGTGGGACCGCGCATCGCGAAGCTGTTGCAGGTGGATGCGGCCATGGTGAGTTCGGGAGCAGCGGCCGCCATGACATGCGGGACGCTTGCCTGCGTCGCGGGCGGCGATCCGGAAAAGATTCAACAACTCCCCGACACGACCGGCCTGAAAGACGAGGTTATTGTTCCCAGTTGGTCGCGCAGCATCTACGATCACGCGGTTCGCTCGACCGGCGTGAAGATGATCGAGGTTACGACACTTGATGATCTCGAACAAGCCTTCGGACCGAAGACGGTGATGGCGACCGCGCTATCGAGCATCCTGTGGCAGAACGGGCCGTTCTCTCTCGATCAACTTGTAGCCGCCGCGCACAAACGAAATATTCCCGTGCTGATTGACGATGCCGGCGGGCTGCCCGTGCCGCCGCATCCGGTGTTGTCTCACGGTGTCGACTTGTGTGCCCACAGCGGAGGCAAGGTGATTCGCGGGCCGCAAGGGGCCGGGTTACTGTTGGGCCGCGAAGACTTGGTTCGAGCGGCCTTCATCAATAGCGCGCCGCATCATGCGTTCGCGCGGGCGATGAAGGTGACCAAAGAAGAAATCATGGGGATGCTCGCGGCCGTTGAGTATCTAGTGACAACCCGTAACCCCGAGGCGGAAGAGCGCGAATGGATGAGTTGGTACGGCCACATCAAAGATCGCGTGTCAGAGATTGAGGGCGTAACGGGCGAGATTGAGGATTTCGATTGGAAGCGCTTCGGCTATCACCCAAGGCTCGTTGTGCAGTGGAATCCGGAAAAGATCGGTCTCACGGCGGGGGACGTGGAGCAGATGCTACTTGACGGCGAACCGCGCGTTCGCATTCCGCCGTCGGGCGCGGGACATTCGTTTGTGATCCGTGGAGCGTCGATGTATGCGGGCGAATACAAGCTCGTGGCGGACCGGTTGGTGGAGATCTTTCGCGCCGCGCCTCCCGCAAGGGCAAAACCTCCGCTAGCGCCGCCCACCGCGGATATAGGCGGCGACTGGGACGCCACACTTGAGTTCGTCGTTGGCTCGGCTGAGCATGAGCTTCACTTCGACGTGCAAGGCAACGAACTAGGCGGGAACCATACAGGTCGCATTGCGCATGGCCCCATTGAAGGCACGATCGACGGGGCCGATGTCCGTTTTCGAGCCTCGGGTCGATACGAAGGCACCTCGATTCGCTACCGATTCAGCGGACTGCTGGAAGGGGGCGAGATGTCGGGTGTCGTTGACCTTGGCGAATACGGGACCGGGAGTTGGAGGGCTCGGCGTAGGTCGTGAAGGCAGGTTCGATGGACCTAGCCGCCTTGGCACTTTGAAAGTACACCTATGGGAGATGCATTGATTGGCCTCGGCGTTGTGCTGGCGATCCTCGGACCGCTGCTGTTGATTCCTGTCATCTGGCTGCTGTATCGATGTCTGTGGTGGGCGCTCGTCCGGTGGAGCCCTCCCGAGAAGCTACCGAAGAGTGCCGCGCGCCAGGTGGCGATCGTTCTATCTTTCGCACTCGTCGTGGGCGCGATGATCGCGTCGTACCTGCCCGGGTATTGGGAATATGAGCGCCTGTGCGCGGAGCACGCGACTCCGGATGCTTCGTTCCGCACTCGGGTGGACGGCTTTTTTCGCACACAAATGTTTCCCTATCGGGCCCACAAGTACTTGAGCCAGGATTCGTTTTCGTTCGTCGAAGCGCCTGATCCATATAAGAAAGGGATACTGCTGCGCTATACGAAGGGGGACAACGGAGAACTCAAGCAAGAGCAAATCCCGGCTATCAGCAGCACATACGGCTTTCGCGAAACGTTCTCTGAACTTCCCGGCGGCATCACGATGACCCAGAAGGCCATCTACGAAGTCGCCACCGAGCAGGAACGGGCACGGGCCGCCAACATCAACTACCACGGCGGGCCGCTTTCGCTCTTCCTCGGTAGCTACGGCATGTCTTCTTGCTCCAACATTCTCACCGACGAAGGCTCGCTTCACTTTGGGACGTTCTACGACTTGGAATCAATCGTCCTGCGAGGAGAGTGACTGTGGGACAGGGCGCAGTTAGGCTATGGTTATGTCCTATTTCTGGCAAACGAACCGAAGTTGGCCCGGCGGGGCGATGATCCCGCTGCTGGCACTCATGGTCTCGGCAACAACCCAAGCCGCACAGCCGGGCGTTTGTTCCGCCGGTGAGACCGAGACGACGGTACTCATCGTGCGGCACGCCGAGAAGACTTGTCGGCGGTGTGACGAACTCTCGGAAGCAGGACATGATCGGGCGAAGGTACTTCCTGACGCGGTTCGCAAGATCGTGGGTGAACTCGATGTGGTCTATCACAGCGACACGAAACGTAACCGCCAGACGGTCGCGCATGTTGATCCGAAGCCGCACATCGAGTACGCCCGAGGCACTGACGAAGGCAAGGTGGTTGCGGAGATCCTTGAAGAGCGTTGCGGCCAGAACGTCTTGATGGCCGGTCACAGCCATTCGGCCGCGATGGTACTCCCGCTTCTGGGCGTCCCGCCGGCGCAGATCGATACAGACAACTGGTTTCCTACGACATTGGATAGCGGCTTGCGAGAGGTATACCTCGACGATTTCGATGATCTGTTCGTGGTGAAGGTTTGTGGCGCTTGCGATTCCGGGCGGCGGATTCTGATACATCGTAACTACGGCGCGACGACTCCGGGGAAGTGACAACCCCCCGCGGGCCTATCGCCCGGGGGCGCGCGGATTTTCCATCCGCGCCTCTGTTCCTTCTGGCATGAACTCGGCCGTTGCTGTGGTACGGTTTACCTAATTATGCGCGCGTCACACTTGGTCAGGGGTGCGGTGTTGCTTGCCTGCGGCACGCTATCTCTGGTCGCACAGCAAGGGACTGGCGTGGAATTCTCGAACGCCGACATTCGCTTCTTTGAGAACGAAGTCCGGCCGGTCCTCAACGCCAAGTGCGCCGCCTGCCATAACGAGAAGCTGCGAACGAGCGGCCTCTCGTTCGCGAATCGCGCAGGCGTCCTGACGGGCGGCAACCGTGGGGAAGCGGCGACTCCGGGTTCGCCAGATGACAGTCTGCTGATCCATGCGGTCCGGTATGACAACGATCTCAAGATGCCGCCCGGCGGCAAGCTCGCGCCGAAAGAGCTAGCCGCACTCGCTCGCTGGATCGAGCTTGGGCTGCCGTGGCCCAGTGAGAAGGTTTCGCGTAAACCGACAGGCGACGCAGCGAAGCACTGGTCGTTTCAGCCGATCAAACGTCCCCGCGAGCCGAAAGTTTCCGACTCTTCATGGGCGCGGAATCCGATCGACCGTTTCGTCCTTGCGCGTCTTCAGAAGGAAGGGCTAACGCCTTCGCCTGAAGCCGAGCAAGCGACACTTGCCCGGCGCGTGTATATCGATCTAGTCGGTCTGCTTCCCACGCCGGAACAGGTAGATGCCTTCGTCGCCGACGATCGACCGGACGCCTACGAACGTCTGGTTGATGAGGTGCTTGCGTCTCCGCACTACGGTGAACGGTGGGGACGTCACTGGCTCGACATTGCGCGCTACGCCGACTCGAACGGATACAACGACGACGGTCCGCGAAAGATCTGGATGTATCGCGAGTGGGTGATTAACGCTCTGAATCGTGATCTACCGTTCGACGAGTTCGTCATCGAACAGCTTGCGGGCGACCTGCTTGCGAACCCCACGAAAGAGCAGATCGTCGCGACCGGCTTTCATCGCAACACGCTATTGAACTTGGAAGGCGGTGTCGACTTCGAGCAGTATCGGACGGAAGCCGTCGTCGATCGCGTCGATACGACGGGGATGGCATTCCTGGGGCTAACCCTCGGCTGTGCACGCTGCCACGACCACAAGTTCGACCCGGTTTCCCAGAAAGAGTTCTACCGCTTCTTCGCGTTCTTCAACAGCATCGATGAGTTGAGCGGCGAGTTCAACGACAAGGAGGGACGGGCGAGAGCCTACGAGCCGGTTCTTGAGTTCGGAACACCGGAGGACTATGCCCGCCGTGAAGGCAACCAAGCGCAGCTCGACGTAATGGAAGAGGAGTTGGAGCGGTACAAGGATCAACTCATCGAGAAGCAATCTGAGTGGGAAGCGTCGCTCAGCGAAGAAGAGATCGGTGAGCTAACTCCGGGGCAGCAGGCAATTCTTCAGATCGCGACTGACGAGCGCCATGAAGTGCAGCACAACGTCATCCGCGGCGCCTATTTCGGACAAGACGCCGCCTATGAAGAGCGCAGGAAAGCGATTGCGGCCGTTACGAAGCTTAAGGCCGAGATTCCGAGCACGCTGGTGATGAGGGAGTTACCTAAACCTCGACCGACGCATGTGCTACTGGGCGGGGAGTTTCTTAACAAAGGGGTTGAAGTTACGTCTGGAACACCGGCGGCGTTGCCCGCTCTACCGGAGCAAGAGAACTACACGCGACTGGACCTCGCCCGCTGGCTGGTCGACAAGAAGAACCCTCTCACGCCGCGCGTAACGATGAACCGTATCTGGCAGCGCTATTTCGGCCGGGGGATCGTCGAGACGGAGAACGATTTTGGCACACAAGGTTCCCTGCCTACTCATCCGGAGTTGCTGGATTGGTTGGCATCGGAGTTCATCGACCAGGGGTGGAGTCTCAAGGAGATGCATCGCCTGATCGTCACGTCGGCGACGTACCGCCAGTCGTCCGAGCATCGGCGGGACTCCGCGAAGAAGGACCCGCGGAATGACCTACTCTCCCGACAGAACCGCTTGCGAGTCGAGTCAGAGATCGTCAGGGATTTGGCTTTGTCGGCCAGTGGAATGCTGACGCCCGAGATCGGTGGGCCGAGCGTCTTCCCGGCGCAGCCACCGGACTACATGATTCGACGAACGTGGAAGGATAGCGAAGGAGCGGCGCGCTATCGGCGGGGTTTGTATACGTATTTCTGGCGGCTCAGCCCCCACCCCGGCCTGATGGTGTTTGACAGTCCCACCGCGTTGACGATCACAACGAAACGGAATCGGTCAAACACACCTCTGCAAGCACTCACCCTGCTGAACGATGTCGGCTTCTACGAATTCGCCCAAGGGCTGGCACAGCGGATTCTCGATGAGCGCCCGGACGCTTCAAATGCGGAGCGGGTCGAACACGCATTTCGTCTTTGCCTGACGCGGCCGCCAAGCGAGACAGAAAAGGGACGGATCGAGCGTCTGCTTGCTGCCCAGCTCGACGACCTCAAAACGAATCCGGATGCGGCGAAGGAACTCTTACCGCTGGAAACAACCGACGGGGCTGACATTCCCGCGACCGCGGCCTGGACGATGGTCTCGGGAGTGCTTCTCAATCTCGACGAGTTCATCACACGGGAGTGATCTGAAACATGCAAGACATCGGACTGCTCGATCGAACCAGACGACACTTTCTTAGTCAGTGTTTCGTCGGTCTGGGTAACATCGCACTCGGCGGCTTGTTAGGCGGCGGCAACCTAATGGGCGCGAACGCACCGCGCGTCGACAACCCTCTCGCACCAAAGGCGCCCCACTTCCCTCCCAAAGTGAAGCGCGTTATCTATCTCTTCATGGCCGGTGCTCCCAGCCAGTTTGAAACCTGGCTGTATCGGCCGAAGCTAAGCGAGTACGACGGGCAAGTCACACCTGATTCGTTCCTCGAAGGTAAACGCTTCGCCTTCATGGAACGATTCATGAAGGACAAGCTTAAGCTGCTCGGGCCCCGGCGCAAATTCCAGCAACATGGCGAATCGGGCATGTGGGTCTCGGAGATATTCCCGCACATGGCGAGCGTAGCCGACGATCTGGCTCTCGTCCACTCACTCACCACGGAGAACTTCAACCACGCCCCGGCGAAACTCTTCGTGAATACCGGCTCGACCCGCTTTGGCCGCCCCAGCATGGGCTCTTGGCTGAGTTATGGGCTCGGAAGTGAATCGCAAGACTTGCCGGCATTCGTCGTTCTACGGTCCGGTGAGCAAAGCCTGATGGGCGGCGCGAATTTGTGGAGCAGCGGATTTCTGCCGACCACCTACCAGGGTGTTGAGTTCCTACGCTCAGCCGACCCGATTCCGAACCTATCGAGTCCGAAAGGTATGTCGGTGGGGCGCCAAGCGGCCCGATTGGACGCGGTTCGTGATCTCAACCTGGCGCGGCTGGCGGACGTCGGCGACCCGGAAATCAACACCCGCATCTCGTCCTACGAAATGGCCTACCGCATGCAGACGAGCGGGCCCGAATTGATGGACCTTTCGAGCGAAAGCCAAGCGACGCTGGATCTCTACGGAGCGAAGCCCGGCGAGCAGTCATTCGCCAACAACTGTCTGTTAGCACGGCGAATGATCGAGCGCGGCGTGCGTTTCGTGCAGTGCTATCAGACCGGTTGGGACCACCATGGTAATCGCCAGAACAATCTCAACGAGAAACTTGACGAAGTCGCTTTGGAAGTTGATCGCCCCGCGGCGGCGCTGATCAAAGATCTCAAGCAACGTGGTCTACTCGATGAGACACTCATCCTCTTCGGCGGCGAGTTCGGGCGAACACCGATGGGAGAGGTGAGGGAATCCGTCGGGCGCAACCATCACATTGACAATTTCCCGATGTGGTTCGCCGGCGGCGGCATCAAGGCGGGTCAGACGATTGGGGAAGTCGACGAGCTGGGCTTCTTTATCACTAAGGATAAGGTCGAAGTACACGACGTTCAGGCGACCATCCTGCACCTGCTCGGGCTCGATCACAAGGAGCTTACTTTCCGTTATCAGGGCCGCGACTTCCGCTTGACGGATGTGGGCGGGAACGTCATTCAAAAGCTGCTCGCGTAATGGTAGGAATCGAGTTCGCTCGCACCAGCCGAGGCATGCACTCAGTGGGCGAGCGGCTCAAGCCCTTCTTGGGTAGGGCCCCTCGAAGGGGCCTAGGATTCCATGGTTGGGCAACTATACCAGGCGTAGAACGCCTGGTATAGTCGAAACCATGGCCCGTGAACGGGCCAAAGAATGACCGGATCTCGGAGCCTAGAAGGATAGAGCAGTACCAAGTCCGATGCTTACCGACGAATTTGGGTCTCGTGCGATACGCTGCCACGCTCCGTGTATACTGGCCTTAGCTTGAGGCGCGGCCCTTTCCGTGGCTGCCGACTCGTATCCACAAGGGGTAATCACATCATGAATTGGTTGAAACCGGACCGTCGAACTCTTCTGCGCGGCATGGCTGCGCTTCCCGGCATTGGGGCGCTGATGCCCGTCACGGCTTCGGCCGCCGCCGCCCCCGTGGGCGGAAAGAACCGAGACGTCATCGCCGAACTCGGCATTCGTCCTTTTATCAATGCCGCAGGCACGTACACCAGCCTAACCGCTTCCATGATGCCGCGCCCCGTGTGGGACGCCATGACGGTTGCTTCCACCAAGTATTGCAAGCTGCAAGACCTGCATGACGCCGTCGGCAAACGCATCGCCGAGTTGACCAAGGCGGAAGCAGCGCTTGTCAGCGCGGGAGCGGCTTCCGCACTCGCGATCGGTACGGCTGGCGTTCTCGCGGGAACGGACCGCGAAAAGATTCAGCAGTTGCCCGACACGCGCGGCATGAAGAGCGAAGTCATCGTTCAGAAGAGCCACCGCAACGGCTATGACCACGCCGTCCGCAACGCGGGCATCCGTATGGTCGAAGTCGAAACGGCCGCGGAACTTGAAAGCGCCATCCATTCGCGCACCGCGATGATGTTCTTCCTACAATCGGCGAATGACCGCGGACAGATCGGCTACGAGGAGTTTGCGAAACTCGGCAAGAAGCACAATATTCCGACGATGATCGACGCGGCGGCTGATGTGCCGCCGGTAAGTAATCTGTGGAAGTTCCACCAGGCTGGTTTCGATCTGGTTGTCTTCTCCGGCGGCAAGGGCATCAAGGGACCGCAATCAGCCGGTCTACTACTCGGCCGCAAAGACCTCATCGAAGCGGGCCGCATGAACAGCAGCCCGAACTCGAACTCGCTCGGCCGCATCAGCAAGGTCAACAAAGAAGAGTTGGTCGGCATGATGGTCGCGCTTGAGATGTTCGTCAACCGCGATCACGACGCAACTTGGAAGGACTGGGAGAACCAGTGCAACAGCATCGCCAGCCACACCAAGGGCGTACCCGGCATCAAGACCGAGATTAAGGTGCCTGAGTTGGCCAACATGGTGCCGCACCTGCACGTCGATTGGGACCATGCGGCCGTCGGCAAAACGCCGGGGGACGTGGTTAAAGAACTTCGCGAAGGCACCCCGAGCATCGAAGTGCGGCCCGGATCGAACAAAGAGTTCGTGGTTGCGGTTTGGATGCTTGAGCCCGGCGAGTACCGCACCGTCGGCAAGCGTTTGGGCCAGGTGCTTAACGGCTAAGCTCCTAGGCGTTACATTTCAGAACTACTTCGGGGGCGGCCCAGCTTTGGGTCGCCTTCGTTGCGTTTACCCTGCCTTTTCCTGCTGATCCTTGAGCAACGCCTTGAGGTTATCTAGTTGCCCCCGTAGCTCCTTCACCCGGCTCGCGATCCAGGCGACGTACAGGATGTGACTGACCCACGCCGCGCCGAACGCCCACCAAAGCCACTTGAGATTCTCTTCCATTACGCTTCCCTTCCCCAAGTCTTCGCGCTAACCGAGCGCGTGCACCATCCGGCGCACACCTTCCGCCTCGCGCTGCAACTCGGCCAGTTTGCGCCGCTGTCTCACGAGATACCAGAACAGCGTGAGCAGCGCCACCGTCGTAAACGCTAATACCATGCCCATCCGCGCGTCAAGTCCGCCTCCGCCGATGACCGGGGCCGGGTGCTGCGTTCGCCACCAGCGATTTGCCATGTAGATGATGGGGATGTCGATCATCCCGCATATCGATACCACAGCGCACACCACTGCGCGCTGAGACGGCTCGTCAACCGATTGCCGCAGGATTAAGTAACCGACGTAGATCACGAATAGCAGCATGGCGCTCTGGCCCCGCGCGTCCCAGGCCCACCAGATGCCCCAGATCGGCTTGGCCCAGAAAGCGCCCGTCACCAAATTGACGAAGCAGAACACCAGTCCGACTTCGTTGCATGAGACGGATAGATCATCGAGGCGTCCATCACGGCTAATCAGATATCGAATCGCCGCCACGCCGCCGATGATAAACGCGATCCATGACGTTGCCGCCGACGGCACGTGGAAGTAGAAGATCCGCTGCACGATGCCCATCGAGCTTTCGGTGGGCACCCACACAAAGATCAGATACAGCGACGCAATTACCAAGACCGCGCTGGCAACCGCCAGAACGGGCGTCAGTTTGTCGGACTTCATCGAGACTGCTTCAGCCATGGATACCGCCGGGAAATCAGCCTCATAGTGTATCAGCGGGCGATGTTGCGAAGACGCCGCGGCCAGCCGAGGCATGCACCCAGTGGTTGAGCGGCTCAAGCCCTTTTTGGGTAAGACCCCTGGAAGGGGCCTGCGATTTCGTGGTTGGGCAAACATACCAGGCCTAAATAAAACGCCTGGTCTCGTTCAAACCATGGCCCGTGAACGGGCCAAAGGATGACCTGATGTGGGAGCCTGCATGGATAGAGCAGTACTAAGTCCGCAGCTTAACGACGGATTTGGGTCCGCACTAGAGCCTTCACGGCAAGCGCGGACAAACATGACTTCGTTAGACTAGGGGCACCCACTAGCTCGACAGTCACGCTCCGGACAGATGCCTATGAAGTGGGCCCAGCCTGACCTTCGGTCGTGTCGTTTGAGAATCCTACAAACCGATTACGAGGAAACGCATATCTAAAGTCCTACTCTCACTGCTTATCATCGCCGGCTCACTATCGGCGCAGGTCTTCGCACCCGGCCAGGAGGCCAATGCTCTCACCGGTCCCAACACGGCCAAGACATTTCTCTTGCCCGGCGATGAAACGCTTCCGCAAATCGCCAATGGAGAACTCGGCGGCGGCCAGCTATTCTTCACGATCTTTCAAGCCGTGAATATCTCAGGCGTTCCAGCGAGCTTTGAGATTTCGTTCTTTGACGGTAGGGGCGATCCGATGGACATGCCCATCAATCAGGACGGTACGACAATCAGCACAAACATGATTGCCGACGCCATCGCTCCAGGCGGCGTCCGTTTTGGGCGAACTGTTCCCGCCGGAGCCCCCGTTCAGATCGGCTATGCCGTCGTCAAAAGTGTGCCCGAGGGCGCCATTGCCGTGACGGCCCGCTTCAGCAACCAAGTCCCCGGCGAAAGGGTATTTCAAGCGTCGATTCCGGTCGAGACCAGATTGCACAGTAGTTTCTTCATGCCTTTCATCAATACCGGTGGTTTCGTGGCATCAGTCGCGGTCGTATCGATGGTTGAGCAAACGGTTGGTTTCAGCATCTTGTCCTCGAGCGGTGTTGAGATCTGCACGACCACGGAAGATTTCACCGCCGGCCAGCACAAGGCCCTACTGGTCGCGACGCTGCTAACCTGCGCGGCCGACAGCAACGCTGTCTTGATGGTGCAAGGTGAGGCAGTCGGACTGTCAGGCGTCGGCTTCACGGCAGCCGATGAAGGACTCGGCGCCTTCGTAACCGCGCCTGTCTACGGACCTCTTCCTTAAGCCCAGACGCCACCAAGAAAAGAGACAAACAGATGCAAAGTTCGCGTAGCAACACGAGTGTATGGTTATCTTTTCGTTTTCTTCTCGGCATGACGCTGGCAGTCAGTGTTCTGATCCCGCCAGCCTCGGCCCAACTGGGAGTCGGCCCCGACCGAGTCGGCTTCTGGCACCAGGATGTCACCGACATCCTGGGGACCAACGAAGAGGACGATGGTTTCGGGCAATCCGTCACCACCGGCGACTTCAACAACGACGGCTACCCAGACCTCGCCGTCGGGGCCTCCGGGGAAGGTATCGGCGACCTCGATAGCGCCGGTGCCGTTCACGTCATCTACGGCGGGTCGACAGGCCTGCGCACACCCGGCAACCAAGTTTGGAGTCAGGACACACCCGGTATCGTAGGCGCCCCTGAGACGTTCGACCTCTTCGGATGGGCCGTCGCGAGCGGCGACTTCAACGGCGACGGCTATGACGATTTGGCTGTCGGCGTTCCTTTTGAAAGTGTAAACGGTGAAGCTGCCGCCGGATCGGTCAACGTCATCTACGGCGGCCCGGGGGGCCTGACAACCACCGGGAATCAACTCTTCAATCAAGATACGCCCGGTATCGAGGATGACGCCGAAGCGCTAGATGTTTGCGGCACAACGGTAGCAACCGGCGACTTCAACCATGACGGCTATTCTGATCTCGCTGTCGGCTGCCCTTTCGAGGACCTTGACGAGGACGACATGGGCGGCGTGAACGTCATCTACGGCTCGGCCACCGGCCTTGCCGTCGAAGGCAACCAGCTTTGGCACCAGGAATCGCCCGAGATCGAAGGAGTCGGTGAGCAGGGCGACAAGTTCGGCGACAGTCTCACGACTGGCGACTTCAACAATGACGGTTATGCGGACCTGGCCATCGGCGCCACGGGAGAATCGGTCGGCTCCGCGCCCAACGCGGGTTCGGTCAACATCATCTATGGCGGCATGGCGGGCTTGGCTGTCGCCGGCGACCAGATATGGCATCAGGATCAGCCCAACATTCTCGAGACCGCGGAGGATAGCGACGCCTTCGGTAACGATCTGGCCGCCGGTGATTTCAACGGTGACGGTTTCGACGATTTAGCAATCGGTGTGCGCGGAGAGAGTGTTGGTGGCGAGGCCGGCGCAGGCGCTGTGAATGTAATCTACGGCGCGGGGGGCGGGCTTTCCAGCGTGGGCAACCAGCTTTGGCATCAAGATTCGACGAAGATTACCGGAATCGCCGAAAACCTCGACCGGTTTGGCGACGCACTCGCGGTTGGTGACTTTGACAATGATGGTCTCGCCGATCTCGCAGTCGGCGCACTATTTGAGGACATCGAAGACAAGGTCACGATCAGCGGAGCCGGTGCCGTCAACGTTATCTACGGTCGCCCGGGCGGTCTCGGACCCAATGGGAACCAGCTCTTCACGCAAAACAACGACGGGCTCGACGGCGACGCGACGGGGTCGGACTACTATGGGACAAGCTTGGCCACCGGCGACTTCGACCTCGATGGCTTCGATGACTTGGCAATCGGCGTCGAGAACGACGCCGTAGGCGGTGTTTCCGCGACAGGCAGCGTCAATGTTCTCCACGGCTCGCGGCCCGAGGTGTTGCTCAGCGACATCGCCCGGCAACTGCGGGCGCTGACGGCACTGCGCAACCTACTGTCGCTGCTCAACATACTGCCCTAGCTCAAACTACTATCTGCCGGTCGGCTCCGCCGCCCTCACCAGCAGCGGCAACCGGCGCGGCAGTATCCTCACTTCCAGCGGCAGTGTACCCACAGCTTCTCCGTCGAGTTCGATTCGCACCGGCTCATCTGACTCGGCGAGGACTGTCTTGGCACGGTGATGTCGAACCTTCGGGTGTTCGTAGATGTCGTCGGAGTAGAGCACCCGCAAGTCGCGCACGAGCTCGAACATATTGAGATAGTCGATCGTCGTTACTTCCAGCAGACCATCGTCCAGTACCGCCCGCGGACACGGGTGCATCCCACCACCGTGGTAACGACCGTTGCCGATCGCGACGTTCGTGATCCGTAGCTCGTCGGGCAGCGGCTCGCCATCGAGCGTGAGCCGTACCTGCTTCGCGCGGTAGGTGAAGAACACCGCGAATGTCGCATACATGAAGGCGGCCTTGCCGCCGAGCGGCGTCAGGAAATTCTTCGCGCGCACGGATACATCACCGCCCATCCCGAAGCTTGTGAGATTCACGAAGTAGCGCTCGACAGGATGTCCGTCGTCGCCTGCGAGATGCGCTACGCCGACATCAATCGGGCGCGCAAACCCGTTCGCAATGATATCGACCGCTTGCTCGACATCGGACGGAATCCCGATTGTGCGTTGGAAGTCGCCGCCCGTCCCAATGGGAATGATGCCAAGCCGCGCGTCGGGGTTGATCGGCTCATCGCCGCTCAAGAAGCCGTTCATCGTCTCGTTGATCGTGCCGTCCCCACCGACGGCGATGACCAGTTCGCTGCCATCCATCAGAGCACGGCGTACAAGCTGCGTGGCATGTCCAGGATGGGCCGTGAAGCGTGGCTCGACCGGCCCGAGCTTGTCCGCCAATAAGGTGGCAATACGCGGCCACCGCTTCGACGCGCGCCCCCCGGCGGCGTGCGGGTTGAGGATGACAACGGGCTGCTTCGGTTGGCTCAATGGAATCTAGGGCGCTCGCAGTTCGGAGTTTCGTCGACGCAGATCATCGATCGTATCGCGAAGCGTCTCCATCGGGTCACGCGTTACAAACCCTAGTTCATCGCGCGCCTTGGCCGAATCACAATACCAATAGAGCGCCGACATGCGGATCGACTCATCGTCAAGCTTAAACGCGCCACCAACGAGCGGCAATACCTTGCGTGCGATCCCGGCGAGCAGAAGGGCAGCGCCCAACGACGGCGATAGAAACGGCCCGCGCACGCCGGAGAGATCCTCAACGTGGCTCATCCATTCACGGAACGTCCAGTTCGGCCCGCCCAGCAGATACCGTTCGCCCACTCGACCTTTGCGCATCGCGGCGCGCGCACCCGCTGCTGCATCCCGCGCATCCACAAGGTTGAGCCCACCGGTCGGCACGGCCTGAATCTGCCCTTCCAAGTACAGCCGAATGTCCTTCGTCGAAGACTCGCGGGTGTCCCCCGGACCCAGCAACAAACTCGGGTTCACAATCACAACCGGCAAGTTATGGTGTTCGCAATGCCACTGCACGAGCTTCTCGGCGTAGATTTTGCTCAGGTAGTAGGGCCATCGCGAAACAACGTCCGTCGCGTAGCCCGACTCCTCGGTACGCTCGACGGGGTCGCGCCCTACCGCAACGGTACCGGACGACGACGCGAGTACGATTCTCTTGACCCCGTGACGTCGCGCCGACTCGCAAACATAACGCGTCCCTTCGACATGCACGTCATAGAGATGCCACGAGTTGGTCGGTGCTCGCTCGACCGTGCCCGCCAAGTGGTAGATCTCTTCGACACCCTGAACCGCCGCGTCAACATCGGCCGCATTCGTGATGTCGCCGGCAATCGCTTCGATCTGATCCGATCCGTCAGTAGTACCAGCCCTGCGGCTCATCAATCGCAGGCGAGCCTCGGGTTCGGCCTCGCGCAATTGCTCGACGAGATGCGTCCCGAGGAAACCGGTGGCACCGGTGATCAGGATCGTTTTCATTCCGCGCTAGACGGTTTCCGGTATGCCGGAGACGTCGACCATATTGATCGGCGGAATGTGAACGTGGGTAATGGACGGCACGCGGCCAACGTGCGAGTGGGCCATCTCGATCGCTTCGTCCATCGATGAGGCGCACTCCCAGCCCATCACCTCAGCGGATTTCTTGTCCTCAGCACCCACCACGATCACCTTGCCGCAATGCGCCCGGCCATTCTCACCCCAGTACCACATGTAGAACGGATGGACACCGTGATAGGCATGTCCGTGGCGGTACATCTCGATGTACTCGGGGTTGTGCGCGAACTCCGCTTCGTACTTCTCTTGCAGCGTCACCGAGTCGTTCGTCTCGGGCATGATGCGGTGGAAAAATTCGATGTATGACGGGTGGTGACGCGGATCGAACTCGTCATACAGCGGGTGCGTCAGGATTAAGACGCCGTTCTTCTTAACGATGGGCATGCCGCGGTACATGTTGAAAAAGTACCCAAGGGCAAGCACCTGCACGAGCAGCGGATTGAGAATCGAATTCACGTTGTAGGGCGAGATGAACGGGATACCGAAAATCGCGACATCGCTCTGCCCCTCGACCGGCACCGCATATTGCTGGTAGCAGTACGCCAGCGTCTTCTCGTGGGTCGGCAACGTCGCACCGGCATGCACGCCAATCGCCTCATACGCGGCGGGCACCGAAAACAGGATCTTGCGCTTCATCTTGCGCGGCAGCGCGCGTAGCCCCGCTTGCGCCACGCGGAAACAGGCCTTATCGACACCGCTCCAATGGTCTTCGTTCTTCGTGAAGAAGCCCATGGCTGGATTGAACATCGCGTTGTTGACGGCGGTTTCGATGTGAAACACCTTCAGGTGCGAGTTGATGACCTTCGCCATGCGGTCGCACGAATGCGTCAACGCCGAATGCTTGTGGTCGAAGTACGAATCGCACTTGAGAATCGTCTGCGGCGTGTGATGAGCGCGTAGCGACGCATAGTCGCAAAGCCCAACGCCGATCGATTTACTGCCGCCATCCATCGAGACGAGGTTGATGTTGACGTAGATCAGTAGGTCCGATTCGGCAGCGCGCCGGTTGATGCGCACCCGTTCGCCCAGTTCGGTTCGCCCCAATTCGACCATACCGTCAGGCGCTTCACCATCATGGTTGTAGAGACGATCCGGCGCATAGGCATCGTAGATCCGGCTACCAACGGCATGCCGCAGTTCAAACTCCTCCATCCGCCGATGGAAGGAAGTCGCAACGATGATGTGGACGTCGGTGACGCCTTTCTCGGCGAGCAGATTCAGAACAATCGTCAACACCGACGCGCGAATATCGGGCTTCGGCATCTTCGGCAGAGGCAGCGAGATGTCGTCGATCGCGATCGTGACCTTCATGCCTGGGGTCAGCAAGGCCTCAAGCGGGTCCATCTCTTCCGGGTTCTTTAGGGCATAGCGGATGCCCTCGTCGCGGTCGGGAATGCCGGGAATCGTCGGCTTCGGATAGACGACGCGCGTCCCGGCGGGCAACTTCACGTCGAGCAGGTCCTCACCCGACCACAGCAGTCGCTTCGCCGAGTCCTCTTCTAGGTGAACAACGCAGCCTTCCGACGATACGAGGGCATTGCGGCCGACAGCGTTCGGCGTCGGGTCTCCGAACTCGACCTCGCGCCGGACGCGGATCTCCTCAACCTGAGATGCCATGGTCAGTTCTCCGTGGGGTGGTTGCGCTTCGCAAATCGAGGATGGGCCAGTTTCGCTGTTCGGCGGCGCGCCGCAAACCGCGGTCAGGGTTCACCGCGGCCGGTTGGCCCACGCACTCAAGCATTGGTAGGTCCGAAAAGCTATCAGAGTAGGCCTTCGAACGCGCTGAGTCCACATTATACTCGCGGCAGTATCGCTCGATGGCGCGAACCTTCTCCTGCTCGGCCAACAGCGGCGGCGTGACCTCGCCTGTCGCGACACCATCGTTGTATTCGAGGCGATTGCAGATCACATCGTCGAACCCAAAATGCCTGACGGCCGGAGCGATGGCAAAGTCCAAACCGCCGCTCACCAGCACGAGACGATACCCGGCGTCGCGATCGGCTTCCACGACGGTCTTGGCGGCTGAAAACACCTTGGGCAGGATATCGGCCTGGAACAACTCTTCGCCGCACGTGAAAAGCCATTGTTTTGAAAGGTTTCGGTACTCTCGGTAAAAGACTTCATTGAACAGACGCCGGGAGTACATATCCAGCCCGATCCACAACGGAACGGTCGCCAGTAGCTTGCCGTAGCGCCACCATGCCCGCGGACGACTGGGGTGGTGTTTCGCGAAGTAGGCGTAGCGCGTGACGACATTGCTGGACACAAGCGTGCCGTCAAAATCGTAGAACGCCGCCTTTACTCCTCTATCCATCGAAGCCTAATCACTCGCGGGAACGGCCTGCCGTACGCCTTGTATGTTGAACCGCAAGGAGAGTGTAGCAGCGGCCCGAACGGCGGCGAGATCGTCGTGCCCCTAGACGCCCGTTTGCGCGGGACGTCGTTGTGTAGCTGGATCTCGACGCCAGCCCCTCTTTGATCGAACCCGAACAGTCGACGGGGCCGGCTTCGTCGAGCCCTCATACAAGGATGGGGGATCCGATCATGTCTGATTCTAGCGAGGTTCTTGTGAGCCTGGATATGTCGAAGAGGGAGGTGGAGGTTTGCGCGCTCGACGGCGACGGTCGCGTCGCGCTGCGTGAAGCGGCCGCGCACCGCTTCGGCCGTGCGTGCACTCGGAGAATAGCTTGGCCCGCCCTTGACTTGGGCACACAGTCGCTACATTTTCGGAGAGCGGTCCGGGAAGAGGCTACTCGCCGTCGTCGGTCACTACATCGTACTTCCGCTTGAGGGTCGGGCGCTCGTCGGGCTCATCCTCGCCAGTCGTCGGTTCAGCATCGACCGGAATCTCGGCGTCGGGGGCTCGGCGTTTCAGCGTCGGACGGTCGGGGTCGTCGTTCTTCGCGGTCGAAGTCGCCATCAGACGGTTGAGGTCTTCCTTCACCCTAATGAACTCGCTGCCGCCGATCGCGTATTCGGGCTTGTCCGGCAAGACCTGCTCGATCGCTTGCTGCGCCAGCCTGATGCGCTTTCCAGTGAGCGGGTGGCTACGGAAGATCGTGGCGAAACCACCTTTACTCTTTTTCTTCTTCTGACTCTGTAAACGCTCGAAGAAGGTGACCATCGCCGTCGGGTCGTAGCCGGCTTTCCACAGGTATTGAATGCCGAGCAGGTCGGCCTCTTTCTCATAGCCGCGCGAGAACTTGAGGAACGTCATGGGGATGGCAAAGTTGGCGGCCTGGTAGATGCCGTAGGCGGCCCAGCCTCCTCCCATGAAGATCAGTGGGATGGTGGCAAGCTGTGCGATCTGCCCTTTCGACGCTTGCCGCGTGCCGTGACGGGCCGCGATGTGGGCGATCTCATGCGCCATCACACCGGCCAACTCAGCCTCGCTTTCGGCCAGGCGAACCAAACCCGTGTTGACGAAGAAGTAGCCACCGGGGAGCGCAAAGGCGTTGACCTCGTCGTTGTCGATGACTTTGACGTAGAGAGGGACCCTGAGGTCAGAGTTGCGGGCGATGTTTTGTCCAATACGGTTGACGTATTCGCTGATGACTGGGTCGTCGATGACCTTCGCGTTCTTCTCAACGTCCGCGGCGAGTCGTTTGCCAAGAGCAATTTCCTTCTCGATCGAATAGAAGTTGACCGAGCCGTCGACGTCTCTGTCTCCGATCGCCGTGACGTCGTGTTTGTCGTTGTCCTTGGGATCGTAGTCGGCCAGCCCGACCGTTGGGAAAGCCAACAGCAATACCAGCATGAATGTGAGCAGCGTCCGCATGTTCGTTGTCCCTCCCCTGAAGACCGGGCAATCACTTTTATAGACGGCGAGATCGGGGATCGCGTTTCAGTTGTCGGTAGCGGTGGGTCATCGCACCATAACGGCTGCGGCTCTGAGTTTGACGGAGTGACGATTTAGGCGCAGGTTGAGTCGAGACGTTGTCTCTGTTTCTAGTGTTTACCCGGTATCAAGGGGTTCCGCGTGCTTCGCCCGCGGGCGCGCGGATTTTCCATCCGTGCCTCTGTTCCTTCTGGCAAGGGTTGCCACGGCTTACAATGGGCCATGAATCAGCTATGCCACTAGTCATCAACGGAGAGCGCATCCCGGACGAAGAGATCGCTCGCGAAGCACAATCCCTCCAGCAAACCTTCGCGCAGATGCCACCGGAAGTCCGCGAGGCACGTGGGCTTGACGCCGCTCAGTTCGAGAGCAATCTGTGGGGCTGGTCGAAGGAGAACGTGATTGAACGCGTCCTGCTGCGACAGGAAGCGGCGAAGGACACGGCCCCCGTTCCAGACGAGGAGATCGACGCGGCTCTTGAGCAGATCAAGAAGCGCCACGGTGGCAGCGAGCAGTTTAGCCTGAGTCGCGACGAAAGCGAGATCCGCGGCGACGTAGAGACGCGGGTACGACTCGACCGCCTGATCGGCAGCGTGACCTCGAAGGTCAAGCCACCCAAGAACAAAGACGTCGCCGATTTCTACCGCAAGCACAAGAGCGACTTTGCCCTTCCCGAGCAAGTGCGGGCGGCGCACATCGTGAAGAACGTCGATGACAAGACCGACGAAGCCACGGCGCGGGAGGAGATGCGGAAGGTAGAGGAAGAGATCGAACGCGGTGATCTCTTCGAGGAAGTCGCCGACCGACACTCAGACTGTCCGGGCAACGGCGGCGATTTGGGCTACTTCGCTCGCGGACAGATGGTGGACGAGTTCGACGAGGTCGTCTTCAACATGGAGCCCGGCAGCGTCAGCGAGGTATTCCGTACATCGTTCGGATTCCACATCGCGAAGCTGCACGAGAAGACCCCGGCGCACGTTCGCAATCTACAAGAGGCCGGCGACGAGATCAAAGAGGAACTCCTGCGGCGCAAGAGCACGAAGGCCATCGAAGACTTCGTCGATCGTCTCAAGACCGAGGCGGAGATCGAGGAGATCGTCGCGGCACAGGCCAACATCGCGGTGAAGTCATGAGCAGTGCGTTGCCGATTCACCCTACGACCGGTGAGCCGGCGCCTTGCTGCGTACCAAGCAAGGTGCGCGCCGAGCGGTTGGCTGAATCGCGGCATTTCGCGGAGCAGCGACCGCGGGCCGCGGACGGTTCGACCGAAGACATGGTCAAACTCGACACCACCCGCTTCCTGATGGGCACGGAAGCCGACGATGGGTTTCCCGCTGATGGCGAAGGGCCGATCCGTGAAGTCACCCTCGACGGCTACTGGATTGACAAGTATCCGGTGACGAACGAGAAGTTTGGTCAGTTCATCAATGCGACGTCGTACGAAACGGAAGCAGAGCGCTTCGCCTGGTCGTTCGTGTTCCACAACCAGTTGCCGTCAAATCGCTATCGGGAACTCGTTGACGATACCGTAGCCGGGCATGAGTGGTGGTGTAAGGTCAACGGCGCGGACTGGGCCCATCCCGAAGGCCCGGACTCAAACGTCGCGGAGCGCCCGCATCATCCGGTGACGCATATCTCTTGGGGCGATGCGGTTGCATATGCAAGCTGGGCCGGCAAGCGACTACCGACCGAGGCGGAATGGGAAGCGGCGGCACGCGGTGGCCTTGAGCAGAAGACCTACGCTTGGGGCGATGAACTCACGCCCGACGGTAAACACGTGTGCAATATCTGGCAGGGCGAGTTCCCGGTGACCGATGCCGCCGAGGATGGGTATGCGGGCCCGTGTCCGGTAGACGCCTTCCCCGCCAACGGGATGGATCTGTACTCGGTCGCCGGCAACGTTTGGGAGTGGTGCGAGGATTGGTTCCACCCCGGTTATCACGTCTTCGGAACCGCGGTGAATCCTGTGGGCCCGCCCAGTGGCTCTTCCCGAGTGATGCGAGGCGGATCGTTCCTCTGTCATCACTCCTACTGCAATCGGTACCGGGTGGCGGCACGCACCTCAAACACGCCGGACAGTTCAACGATCAACCTCGGATTCCGTTGCGCCCGCGACCTGTAGCCGCCCGTGGTGGAAGTCACGCGGGCCGCGTTACGCTCTCCGATAGAAGAGAGACATCAGGAAGCGCAGAATCCGTGCGGGGATCAAGAGACGATGCTAGGCCTCCGAAAAAACTAAGTCCTAGAAGAAAAACACTAGGGTGACATCCTTAGTGAAAAGGGTACCGTCGAGCTACCGAAAGAAAGGTACTGTCGGGCTATTCCTTATTCCTGTTCAAGTTGGGACGATGATAAGCAACTTCACAGCCCATGCCTATCTCCCCCGCACCCATCAACCAACAGGACTTCGACTACCTCGACGACGCGGCACTCAATCGCTGCATAGAGCGCTTGGCAACAGCGGTGCTCATCCAGGCCATGGAAGACATGTGCCGCGGGACGATGCGAGAGCGCAGAGAAGCAATCGAGTGGATTCGACGGGGTGATGTAGGCGAGTTTACGTTCGACCTATGCTGCCGCTTGATTGACCGTGATCCCGAGACGGTACAACGGCAGGCATTTGCTCGCAGTGGCATTCCCGAACCGTTCTTCGCGCAAATGCAGGAACACGAAGCGCTTGAGCAACTCGCGGGCTAGCCCCACGCGAGTCCGTTTCTTATAGCCTCAGACGAAAGCTATTTGGGGAACCGCACGTAGCAGAGTCCCACCAGAAAGTGTTGATCGTGAGGTGTGCAGTAGCGCGTCTCTGCAATGAGGTCGACCCCTTTACCGAGCAGTCGCACGATGATCGGCACTGGTATCTCATGGGGCGCCTCGATCTGAAGCCCATCGGCACTTGAATCTCGAACATTGACAGCGAGGTCCTTCTGGTCGCTCTCTGCGTTGTGCCATACGAGCCTACCGACACCTTCGACCGGGATCCGAGAGTCATCACGGCGATCGGTGTCGTTGCGACGAAGCAGTCCCACGACATAGGTGTCGCCATCAAGGCGGCAGTGGCGGACGACGGCGCTCGCGGTGGTGCCGCCGCTCAGGTCAATCTGAGTACCGGAGGGGATGGGGACCGCGAGATGCAGCCCGAGACCTTTCTTGGAGCGGTCGATGATGCGTGCCCGCTCAGCGCGCGCACGGCCATCGGGAGCGGTCCAGTGCGCGGTCACGAGCTCGTGGCCGGTGACCCGCCCCTCTCGGCGGCGTTCCCGCCCGGGAGCGGGAATCGGCTTCTCAGCGCCAGTCGCCGAGGGGGCCGGCGTCTCGCCTGCGCGTCGATCGATCTCTGGGCGCACGAGATTAGATTACTCTCTCAACCCGGTCAGCAACCATCAGTAATTCACACTAGAACGAGCGGTAGTCCGGGCATGTTAGCGAGGCTACGACCCGACTCGGTGATCCCACGAGAGCTATGTGATAATACGGGCATTCCGTGCTCCTATGGCCCTAAAAAGGCCGAACCACGACGAGCACTCCTGCCCGTTCGAGGCATCGCAACTCGACGGAAAACAGACCACGAAACGGGGAGTCGAGTTTGAACGAAGAAATTGTCGAGTGTCGTATTCATCCCGCGATCGGGGTGGCTCGACTTGGGAATAGCCCAACGGACTCATTCATCGGACCTGAAGTGCCTGGCCGCTACCACGAGCCAGCCGGCGGGTTTCACGATGCGCAAGGCCGTATTGCTCGGCGGTCAGCCCGTTTTCGGATCTACGGATACAACGCTGATGGAGGGGTCGTTCGCGAGATAACCGCCGGCGAAGCGAACATCACGTGGGCGGCCTACCTAGCCAATAAGAAAGCCGCTTGGTACAGGATCAACCTGCCTCTCGACATTCCGGAAGCGAAGGGCGAACTCGACCACTCGCGCTCCCGCGGCCCGGACCGAAATTCTCGGCGCAATCGCGGGACGGCGCCGAATAATTCCCAGGATCTGATCATCGATCCGGGCCCACGCCGCATCAGCGGCCAGAGCGTCAACGCCGACGGTGGAAACCCACGCTTTTGCTTCGACAACGGACAATTTCTCGGCATCACGGTACCGCTGGGTGAGCTGCGAACCGACGAAGAGGGACGTCTGCTGGTATTAGGCGGATTCGGCGCGTCCGGTACGACACAGCCCGAACCGTTCAACCGGATACGCGATATTCGAAACAACGACTCCTGGTACGACGATGCATCGGACGGCCCCGTCACGGCGAGCGTCGTCATTGATGGCAAACCACTACCGGTAAAGCCCGCCTGGGTTGTGGTCGCACCTCCGAAATTTGCTGTGGGAATTCGCCCGATCGGTTCGACATACGATCTTGTCCTTCAGGTCGCATCACAGCTAGATCCTGGTTATGTTCCCGCCACGCCATCGTTTCAGGAGCATATCTATCCGCTGCTTGAGAGCTTTGGTCAGAACCAGTGGGTCAACGCCGGTTTTTTACGAGACTTCGGCTGGCAGGCAAACGATAACCCCATCAGCGCCGAGAACATGGCGCAACTCGGCGACAACTCCGAGGCGAACCGTCCTCTGCGCGAAGCCGTACTGCAACGCTTCCGCCGAGCTGACTACACCACGATGAACCAGGATGACTGGCCACCGTACTTTGGTGACGGCTTCGACCAGCCGGCCAAGGAACCCCGCCAATGGCTTGCCGTCACCGAGTTGCAGTACGGCTGGCTTGAGCAATGGGCCGCGGGGAACTTCACCGTCGGAAACTGGATAGAGACCTCGGAGTTTCAGCTTGACGGTCAAGCCAAAGGTTCCGGGCCGGAGCGCATTGAAGACCTTCCCCTGCAACAACGGCCCCGGGCTCTTGACCGAGCTCCGCTTGAAGAATGTATCGGCGGTTCGTTCAAGCCCGGCTATGAAATGCCGTGGATCATGCGGGTCCCGATGCTTTACGAATCGCCGTTCCGCATCCGGCATCGCATTCACTTGAATCCTGACCGCCCGATCGCGCCACGATCGCGAGCCGCGCGGCATCCGCTGACGGAACGAAACTACGGCACGGAAATGAATTCGGAGATCGCACTGAGTCCGAACGGTCCGTTCGCGGCCACCGGGCCGGGGGACATCACAAAATGGATGGCGATCCCGTGGCAAGGGGACGCTGCGTCGTGTACGGCTTTCCCGAGCAGAGGTGATCCGTACCTTCCCACCTTCTGGCCGGCAGGCATCCCGAACGACGTTCTGACGTGGGAGGGTTATCAACTCGTGATGGACGGGCAGCTCAGCACCGAGGCGCGGCAGGAAGCGTTTCACGAGCGTGCGGACTGGCTGCGGCGGCTTTCGTCGAGATTCAACGATTCGTTGAATGAGTTTAACCGCGAGTGGCACGAGTTCGGCCTTGTGACGAGACAACCAGGTCCGGCGGGCGATGATTTTCCGGACTGGATTCACGTCGAGGGTCCCGATACCAGCAAGTAGGGCTTCTTTTCGCACAACTGGAAATCACTTGACGGACTGCCGCTCTCCCTACGACGTCGCGGTGATAGGAGGTGGCCCCGCCGGGTCCGTCGCTGCTCTGGAGATCGCTCGTTCGGGTCGCTCCGTCGCTTTGATCTCGCGGGCCGAGACGGATGACGAGAAGGTTGGCGAAACCGTCGCCCCCTCGATCCGGCTGCTGCTCGATCGGCTGGAACTGTTGCAAGAGTTCCTCGACGAGACGTTTCTGCCTAGCTATGCCAATCGCTCTGTTTGGGCGAGCGATCAAATTGTTGAACGTAACTTCATGGGCGACCCTTATGGGCACGGCTGGCACCTAGACCGACGACGTTTTGACCGGATGCTCCTGAATGCGGCAAAGCGTGCCGGAGCCGATATTCTTCCCGAAACTGCGGTGGTCGATGCCGGCCGCGCCGACGCCGGGTGGCATTTGGAACTGCACGGTCCAGGTGGTGACTCTTCGGTCTCAGCAAAGTGGGTGATCGACGCGACGGGCCGCGCAAGTTGGTTCGCGCGGCGAGTTGGTATCACCAGACGCGCGGATGACAAGCTGGTTGCTTCGACGGGCTTCTTCGGTCAACCACCCCGTCGGTTTGAAGATACAACGACGCTTGTCGAAGCGATGCCCGATGGCTGGTGGTATTCGGCCCCGCTGCCGGACGGGCGTCTGGTGGCCGCCTACTTTACTGATCCGGATCTGGCCTCCGGCGGCGTGCTAACCTCTCCCGAGGCTTGGCGACGGATGATGACTTCAGCGACGGAGACGAACAAGCGCACGGCTCTCCACGGAGGCACGCCGCCTAAAAAGATGCACGTTCTCAGCGCGGGCAGCGGCCGACTCGACGCATTCACCGGACAGAACTGGCTTGCCGTCGGCGACGCAGCCTTCTGCTACGACCCGATTTCGTCGGGCGGCATCTCGGCCGCGATGGGCGGTGGAATCGACGCCGCCGAGGCCGTGGTCAAAGCGATGGAAGGTGACGACGATGCGCCCGAACGATATGCGAAGCGGCTGGATCAGGCCTATGATCGTTACCTGCGCTTGCTAGCGGCTTATTATCGAGACGAGAAGCGGTGGGCCGATCGTCCGTTCTGGAAACGCCGATCAAGCCGACCGTTGTTCGGCGAAGCGCCTGCCGCTTAGAGGGCCTTCCTATGTTGAAAACACGTCACATCCAGCTTTCGTCCGTAGTTCTCCTTACTGCCGCCGCTATTACCCTGGCTTTGTACGGCCCCGCGCCATCGGCGACCGCGGCGGAGAAGCTGCCTGCTCCGCTGAGCAGATACAAAGGCCGTCGCATCGCGCAGACCATGAGCTTCCATGGGGCGCCATGGCTGATTCGTGAAGAGCGAGATCAAGAGGAGAACACCAAGCTTCTCCTCAAGGCGCTGCAGGTCAAAGAAGGTCAAACGGTCGCCGACATCGGCTGCGGCAACGGTTTCTATACGTTGCAACTCGCGCGGCTGGTTGGGCCGCAAGGGCGGGTGCTTGCCGTGGACATCCAGCCCGAGATGCTCGCGTTGCTGAACAAGCGGGCGGCTGAGGCAGGCATCAAGAATATTGAACCGGTCCTCAGCACCCCGGCCGACCCGAAGCTTCCTCCTGGCGAACTGGACCTAGTCTTGCTCGTGGACGTTTATCACGAATTCGCCTATCCGGAACAGATGTTGGGAGCAATGCGAGACAGTCTCAAGCCGACGGGGCACGTCGCCTTGGCGGAGTATCGCACGGAAGACCCTTCGGTGCCGATCAAGTTGCTCCACAAGATGAGTAAGAAGCAGATTCTCAAGGAATACACGGCAAGCGGATTCACACTCGCCCGCGAGTTTGATGAACTACCCTGGCAACATCTGATGTTCTTCGGCCGCGCTGACTAGCGCATACCTTACGGCGTTCCCTCTACCCGCCCATGAACCACCCAGGCGATACCAAGGATAGAAAGTCGGCGGGCACAGGCGGGGACAATCTCCTCCAGCGCTGCGATCGATTGGCCCGACGCTGGACGACCTCGGTGATCTACGAGCTGCGGCGAACCCGTCGTCAGATTGTCTCACCGGAGACACGAGTACGCGGAGAGCCCCCGATTTTTGTGCTGGGCGCCAACCGTTCGGGCACGACGCTGTTGCGGCTCGTCCTCGACAGCCATTCTCGGATTGCGTGCCCTCCGGAATCGTACTTCATTCGTTCCCTCGGACATCTACTCGATGACGAAAAGGCCATGGAGGGCCTGCTAGCCATGGGGTTCGACGAGCAACATGTCGTCGAGCGTTTGCGAGAGACCGCCTCCTACTTCCTCGAGATGTACGCCGCCTCTCATGGAAAACCCGCTGGGCCGACAAGACCCCTTCTTACGCCAATTGCGTGGACCTGATCGAGAAGCTGTACGGGCCCGAGTGTCGCTACGTTCTCATCTTTCGTCACGGTCTTGATGTCGCATGTTCGATGGCCGCGATGGGCATACCCAAGAGCGAGGAAGGCGACCGAACACCCTACGAACAGAAGCTGGGAATGGCCGCGACCTTCTGGGCTGAGCGCTGCGAAGAGATACTCAAGTTTGCCGAGCGGCACCGGGATCGATGTATCGAGTTGCGATACGAACAACTGTGCGACGAGCCGGAACAAGAGATCCGCCGCCTATTCGCTTTCTTGGACGAACCCTTCGAG
>Ga0302123_10000561_pt1 | contig 28972 bp, 52 predicted proteins | sample CB21_321_MG_FD_203109 | JGI IMG/M metagenome (GOLD analysis project Ga0302123, IMG submission 203109) | Marine microbial communities from Western Arctic Ocean, Canada - CB21_32.1 | ecosystem: Environmental > Aquatic > Marine > Oceanic | place: Canada: Western Arctic Ocean | collected 2017-09-28 | reverse complement strand
TGGCGTCTATACCGCCATAGTCGGCAGGTGCAGGGTATACGAGGGACTCTCGAAGTACCCGCAGTCTTGCGAGTTGCTCGCGCTCAGTGTCGAACTGCGCTACTATGTCCTGCAATGTTCTTGTCATGATCCTTCCTCTGTTGCGTCATCGTCTGCGTCGAATCCCAGCATACGCCAACAGTCCTGCATGTTGTATCTGTTGCCGCCTGCTTCCATCGTCTGCGATATCTGGCGCAGTGCTTTGAACATGTTTCCCTTTGACACATTCGCTTCAAACTCTGCATCGCCGACTAGAACTAAAATGTTGTAACGTCCTGACGGTTCCAGATCCACTATCAGCTGTAGAAATCATCCATCATGTCACCTCTTTTTGTTGTTGTGTGTTGTGTCGCTATTTCGAGCTACGCAGTATAATTGTTTGTCACGCACCTCAAGCAGAGACGCGGGAGTCCGTGCTCCTTACGGGACACACTGAGCATCGTCGTGGGGTTTACTTCCTTCTCGCAGACAGTGCAGTGGACAATCTTAAGCTCCCGGATCTCATTTTTGAGCCGCCGGTTCTCAACCTCGATCCTTTCGATGTTCATTTTCTCAGTCCTCCATTTTCTCAGGATTTCTACTTTTTTGGTCAAGGTTTCCATTGCGATGATCCCTTTGTTACCTATAACCTACAGCGTCAAACATTTATTGCAAGTAATTAATGAAAAGAATTAATAAAAGATTTTGGGCGATGCGGGCATGGGTGTTCGGTACACTGTATAAAAGTTTTTATACAGTGATCCGCTTGATGGGAAGAGCGAAGCGCTTGCGCGCACGTTCGTCGCGGCGCACGGCCACGGGCACACTGTATAAAAACTTTTATACAGTGGTCCACTCAACTCGGCCCGCAAGCTGCTGCACGGGCGCGCCATGCGTTGTTTACACGCACTACACATTTGTGGGTTCGACAGCCGGAAACGCAAAAGGGCGACCGGAAAATCCGGTCGCCCTTTTGACTGAGTTCGTTAGTGGTTTTAGGCGGTAACAGTGGCGTCGGCGTCGGCGACGCTTTCCACTACATCCCTTTTAAGGGTAGCAGACGGGGAATCTGGCATCGCACCGATGTCCGTGAGCAACTCCCCCATTTCGATGTCAATTTCGGCCATTTCTGCATCCGTGACGAATCCGGCGACTTCCATTCCCGAAAAATGAATTGACTCAAAATTACGCTTTGCAAGCGAGAACTTTTTGAACGTCGGGATACCTGTGGCGCGTTTTATCGCTTCTTGCATGATCGTAGCAGGACGGGAATTGACGGGTTTCCATTCACCCTTTTGCAACCCGTCGCGGGCGTGAGACTTGCGGATTTCAAAAAACGGAAGCATGACTGAAGTAATGGTCATAAATCCGTTTTCGTCGTCGTGAATGGGACGTATCGGGCTTGATGATCCGCCAGTCTTACCTGACTTCAACTTGACCTGCCAACCGTTGAATGTGGCGTGATTTGCAGCTTGCCCTGCGCGTTGCCCTGCCGTAGTCGGATCGTCGTCTTCAAGGCGCTTAATTACTCTCGCCTTGCACTCGTTGTACAAATCCTCCATTTCAATTTTTTTTTCTAAGCAATGAACTGTCAACTTGTCGAATTGCGCTGTGGACATTGCACGAGTAGCACTAAAAACATTGTTGCTTTCGATTGCAGTCGCCATACGAGCCTTGTAACGGTCGAAGCGCGGACGCTGAATAAAGCAACGGTCGCTGATGTCGGGGGTTCTGCAACCCTTGATTTCAGCGGTGCCGGAAACGTGACCGCGAATGTAGGCGAAGTGTCCGCGCCCTGCGTTTCCGATGTCGGCCAACAATACTTGGATTTCATCGGAGGCATTTACTTCCGTTGACGTTCCGTTGTAGTTTACCATGATAGTACTCATGGGGTGATCTCCCTTTGTTTCGGGGTTCCTGTTTATACCCCTTTGATTCGGGGTGGCGTTGATCTCTTACACCATTAACATAGTGCATTATTTATTAGATGCAAACCGTTTTTGAAAAGAAAAAAGAAAAAGATTTGGCGAGCGGATTCGGCTACGGGGACAACTGGAATTTTTTGTATCCGCCTCCCCTGGTCCACTGTATAAAAGTTTTTATACAGTGATCCGAGCTACGATCATTCGACGTACAGCCTGGCGAAGCTGCATCCGGCGACTCCCGCTTGATGTTACAAAAGTTTAATCCTACACGCTGATTCCCGTGGGCTTGATGATTAAAATCTACCACTACAAAATCTCTCTTTGAATCGCGGGGTGGCCCCGTCGTGACTATCACCTTTGGAGCTATGGCCGCAACGCTTCCGACATCATCGCCGAAAAATCCCATTTCGGCGAGGGTTTCAGTTTCTTCGTCGTCGAACTCGTAATCGTCCAAATTGCTTCCGTGTTTCAACATGATTGGGGCCTTTAGTTGTGGAGATTAATGACGTTGAAGATTGCAGCGATGGGGTCAACGGTGTACTGTGTGTGGTCGATTGACCAGTGCTGATTGTACGGGCCGGGAACGGTTTGGATATCAATTTCAACGACACTCCCGATGGGCTTGCCATCCACGAAAACTTCTTCGGTGATGACTTTCGGCGCTTCCTGATACGGAACATCACGCACGATAGTCATAAACACATCGTCTGCGGTCGCATTGCGGAAATGCCGTGCCAGCGTAATAACTGGCGCTGTTTCCTTCAGGATACTGGAATCTTGGAACTTGCGCAACAGAGCGCGGATTTCCATTTCGTTCAGCTTCTGACTCATGGGATCAACTCCTTTTGGTTTTGGATTTCCCGTGACTCCATTACAATAGCGCATTAATTATTTTTTTTCGCAAACGCTTTTGACAAATAAATAAAAAGTAATTTCACGAGCCTTGATGGGAGAGGCCACGGGCACAGGGGTGTGGACCACTGTATAAAAGTTTTTATACAGTGGTCCATACTCAACTCGGCCTTGCGCGATCATTCTTGTCTCACACGGGCGGTCATTCAGTGGGCGGGCATTCAGTGGGTATTTCTTTAACCCACCCAGCCGCATTCCACCACATCAGCAGGGGCATGTCAGCCCGCGTTGCATCTGTAAAGTGTTTGGCAAGCTGATCAATCGGCGCAGTGTCCTTCAGTATGGTTCGCAAGAGCGCCATGATTTCTTCATGTGTCATTTTCATTGCCATCACCATCTTTGTTCTTCCATTCCTTCATGCCATGCTGCATTGCATCTTGGCAGTCTTATTGAATTTCTTGTTGAACTTCTCAATAGACATAATAGGCTTATTCGCCTTTGCTGTATCCCATGATTCAACTAATTCCTCTACTGTCTTTCCTGAATCCTTAGCCTCAAGGACATATCTCTGAAGTGTTGTAGGTCTTGCAGCTATCATATTCCAATCAAGTTTGGTTAGCTTTCCAACTTGCTTGATATAACGAATATCTGCACTTCCCAAAGGCTTGCCAGTATTGTATCTGTAATCCACAGAAGCAGGAGGATTGTCGGATAATTTCTCTGCTTTAGTCATCGTAATAGCTCCGTTTTGTGCGATAAGTTTCGCGCAGTTGTGTTTCGCATCCTCATCGACCAATGCCCCGCAGCAGGGGCATTCCCACTGCATAGGGCAGTTGTTAAGGTCGATACCTTCAAGCATTCGATCAAAATCACACGCACAAGTAATTGTTTTCATTGTTGCCATGCCTACAATGTATCTCCCCAATTCTTTTTTACAAATGATTTATGCAAATAATAAAAAGAAATATTTGCCTTGGAAGACGCGCTCAAGAACAGAAACTCCCGTGGATCTTGATATTTTGAGCGGCTTCGCTGGCACACTGTATAAAAAGTTTTATACAGTGGTCCACTCAACTCGGCTTTGCGCGTCAAATGGGCGGCATTCAGTGGGTATCAGGTGGGTAGTACGGGATGTTATGTACCAGCTCGTTTACAATGTCAGCCTGCGTTGCACCTACAAAGTGTTGGGCAAGAGCTGGCGTATTGGCGCAGTGTCCTTCAGCATGGTTCGTAAGAGCGACAAGATTTCTTCATGTGTCATTTGGAAGGTTTGATTTGGTTGAGCATGAGAGTGACGACCTTAGACCCTTCGGCGCTGGTAAACTCCGCCTCGCACGCGAGCCCATCCGCATACATGTGGACAATAGTTCCTAACGCCCCTTCCGAGAGGCCCTCAGCAGGAACCGCTTTGACAAGCGAAACCAGTTGATGCTCTTTGAATTTGACGATTTTCATAACGTACTCCTAATAAAAATAAATATTTGCCTAGATCCGATCATGCGGTACAGCCCTGGTAGGAGCTTCCCCGGTCCACTGTATAAAAGTTTTTATACAGTGATCCTATCGAGGTCGCTGGCCTGTTCGCTGGCGTCCCCGATATTCTCCAGCCAGAAATGCAAAAGGGGCAACCGGAAATCCGGTTGCCCCTTTGGTTACGTGATTTGTGTGGTTAGGCGTTTACTGCGGCGGCAACTTCGGAGTCGTGGTAGAGTTCGCTTTCCACTACATCCCTTTTAAGGGTAGCAGACGGGGAATCCGGCAACGCGCCAATATCCCTGAGCAACGCTCCCATTTCGAGGTCGATTTCGGCCATTGCTGCATCGCTCACAAATCCCGCGATTTCCATTCCTGACATGTGAATGGACTCAAAATTCCGCTTGGAAAGCGAGAATTTCTTAAACGTCGGAATACCCGTTGCCCGTTTGATCGCTTCCTGCATGATCGTTTTCACGCGGGAATTGACTGGACGCCATTTCCCTTTTTGCAACCCGTCGCGGTCGTGAGACTTACGGATTTGGAAGAACGGAAGCATAACGGAATCGACGGTCATAAGGCCGTTATCCGCATCATGTACGGGCCGAACTGGACTGTCCGCGCCACCTGTCTTGGCTGACTTCAAATGTACCTGCCAACCAGCAAACGAGGCGTGATTTGCGGCTTGTCCTGCCCGTTGTCCTGCCGTAGTCGGGTCGTCACCGTCAAGGCGGGTAAGTACCGTCTCCTTACAGGTTTCGTACAACTCTGACATTTCGATGCCCTTCGCATCGCAGTCCGCCGCAACCTTGTCGAATTGCTCGGTTGACATTGCACGAATAGCACTAAAAACACTGTTGCTTTCGATTGCAATCGCCATACGAGCCTTGTAACGACCGTAGTGGGGGCGCTGCATGAAACAGCGGTCGCTGATTTCGGGCGTTTCGCACTTAGTTCCTTCGCTGCCGGACACATGGCCACGGATGAACGCGAAATGACCACGGCCTGCATCGCCAATGTCCGCCAACAACTGTGCAAGCTCTTCCGAGGCGTTCACTTCCGTTGACTGTCCGTTGTAGTCTACCATGATATTCATGGATGATCTCCCTTTGATTCGGGTTTCCTGTTTGTACCCCTTTGATTCGGGGTGGCGTTGATCTCTTACACCATTAACATAGTGCATCATTGTTCAGATACAAATCGTTTTGACAAATAAAAAAGAAAAGATTTGGTGAGGGGCCCCTCGTCAGCAGTAGCGCCTACCCTGGCCCACTGTATAAAAAGTTTTATACAGTGATCCGAGCTACGATCATTCTGCCATTCCCAGTGCTGGCCGGGATTGCGTTGTATTTCCTGCTGCCGCTCTACTATCCCCGCTCGTCGCATCCTTGGCCATTCGCGCCGCCACATTCCTTGCCACAATATTCGCATAAGTAAACCACTTCTCTTTCAGGCTTTCCCCCCGAACTTGTCGCCGGTGATGTTGAGCGCATCGGTGGCCACAGGGTCCGTGGTTTCACGGGAGTCCGCGCAAGTCGAATGGCACGATCAGCGTTAACTGCATCTTCGATAAGGCTTTGTATCGAAAAGACACTTACGCTGTGATTATAGCAGAACTCTTCCAGTTCTCCCAACTTATCCGGCGGAATTGTGTACTTGCTCACGATGGGACTTCCATTGGTTAATGGTTGGGATTGGGATTCACTTCATAATTAGTTCGATCTCTTACAATGAGGTCGCGATAGAGCAAGCTCTGCATTGTTCGTTTGGAGATTCCACCACCTTTGATACAATTGAGATTGCACGGCCCATACTTCGCAATGAAGTTGATAGCGGCGCGTTGCTTGTGGCCAAGTCCTTTCGGCATGTCTGGATCGGGATTGGAAATTTAGTCGATCTTCATGGACAATTGATCGCGAAGCATGATTGCTTGTTCAAAGGTCAATTTCAGACGTAAATTATGGTTTTTAATCATAAGCTTGCATTCACTATTCATTGCCGAGCCATCGTTGTTTACAACTCTTAAAGCCATTATTGAGCCTGCACTGGTTCGGGATGGATGGTCGAAATGTTTTCCATACAGGTACTATGGATTACAAATAAATTATTAAAAGCGTTATATTGAAAAAATATAGCTGCAAGATAAATCAGGAGGGTCATGCGTGTGTATTCAGTGTGTAGGTGTGCGAGAGGCAGGTATTCAGTGGATAGCCACGAAGATTATTTCACGATCTTTGGGTATAAAAAATGGGGGATGGGCCACACAACCAGCCCATCCCCCGTACCACACACAACAACTAATGATGTATGAGCAGCTCCTCTCTATAGGTTAGCTCTCAAGTATTGCCGGATGCTACGGACAACGGTGCCACGGATGTTGAGCCGATAATGTAGGCCAATAGATGTATCATCGTACCCCCGTGAGCGCATTGCGTTAACAATCAGCGTCCCGTGAATATAAGTCTCATCTAAGTGGCTTTGCAGACAGTGGGCATCCCCCCCTCCACCACGCGCCTGACAAATAAAACAATCCCCCCCCGAAGGTTCCGGCAGTTCATCCAGTGCTGCGACAGCATCGCAGTAAGCTTTGATATGTTTTGTCTTTTTTCGGCGTGCTTTGATAGCCTTGTCCCCTCCATCGCCCGTAACACCGTTACGAGGACCGATACGCATCCCATCCTCAAACACATACTGTTTTCCAGTTACCACGGCATACCAAATACCCTTATCACTATACAGTCGAGCTTTGTTCTGTAACGCATTGATACGATTCTTTGTCATATTGGTCTCCCAGCCTCCCGTATTTAGGGTTACTCCGCCCCTATCATCAAACACGATAATGTCTGTATCGTGTAATCGGATGGCGCGGGTTCCGCCCACGGTGTACTCAATCGTGTTATTTGAAATTACGCGGCTCGTATCCGCCGTTACATTTTGCATAATTTCTTTTTTTGTGCGAATCATTGTTCAGTCTCCCTTTTCGTTGTGTGTTTGCCTCCAATAATGTACTATAATGTAGTGACAGAACATTACAAGGGATCAAAGACGAGTGGCTCACCCGGAGATCGCACGAGCTGCCCAGATTGGATCACTGTATAAAAGTTTTTATACAGTGATCCAAGCGAGGGGCAGCCGGGCGCTGGATCTATCTCTCTGGATAGTCATCCCTCTGGAATCCCTGCCCACTCTCGGAGTTGAACATCGCCCTCGTCAATGTGTGCCGCAAGGGACTGCAACTCAGAAATTTCTTCATAGCTGATTCGTTCTTGTTCAATTTCCCCACGTAAATATTCAAGTCTTTCAGCGATACTCATTTGTCATCCTCTGTGTTTGATGTTTAATAGGGAAACTATTTCCCTTGGTATTGCCATATCACGCCATTGCAGTAAGCATGCACAGCGGCCTCTGTTAAGCCTGTTATGTGGTTATGCTGAAGGTGAACCGGATGGCCCAAGAAGTTTGGCGGGAAAAGTTCTAAATCGAGAGGTAAGGCTTTGATGTCGGCACGGGGTTCGCCCGCAAGTGGGCAATCACAAACCGGACAGATCCCGTTTTGATCTCTTACGTACTGTTCGCGAATCTCACGTTTTTTCCGAGATGATAAGCTATCGTATATTTTCGCTTCAATCATGGGCCGATAGATTGTCAACGACAGCTTGACATGCTCTGTCGATAGTGATTTCGTCGGCTCCGTCTAAGATGGTTCTAAGATCCTCCTGAATCTGTTCGCTGTAGTCCTTCAACTTGTCGGGTACACGCTCTCTCTGTTGCCTAGTCATTTCTTTATCCTCTGTTATGATTTGAGTTCCGTAGCGTTCTGCCTTCTTAGTCTTGCTCGACTGGCTGAGGTCATTCTTTACGAGATAGTCCAAGCCCTTTCCGACGCTGCTCTTTACTTCTCCTCCAGCGTCTTCGATTTCTTGCTGGATGATTTTACGGCTCTTACTCAGAGCTCCTCCTCTTCTAAAGCCTCGTAAGCCTGGGGGTGGATAGGGTGAGGCTTAAGGCCCATTTTCTCCCGTTTTGTGTTTGCAACTGTCATGCAGTCCAAGCAAAACGCTGAGTCGTTTAGGCTCGGCACCCACTTGGGATTGTAGGTAAACAGCTTGCCGCAAGTCCCGCAACTACTGGTGCAGAATACATGGCCCATCTCAGTCCTCCTGTCAGTTAGTTTCTGGGGATATAATTCGACGGCAAGCCTACCCCCTCGAAATTATAATTACCGTCGCGCACCTCGGCATGTTCCGCCGCCCGCGCCCTCTTGAAGTCCGGGTGTGCCATTTCCTGCTTTTTACACTCCATGCAGATCGTATCCTCATTGAAGTACGACATGATAGTCGCTTGTCCTTTCCCAATCTTTTCCTGACACCTATCGCACACATTACTCATCATGTCCTCATGGTGTTGCGGTTAATAAGATTTCATAATACAACGTGCCTCGACTTGTGAGATTTACAACACATCTCTCACGTTTTTTCCGAGATGATACGCTTGAGCGGACCACTGTATAAAAAGTTTTATACAGTGTGCCAGGCAAGGCCCAGATCACAGCTCTTCCTTTTGGGTTACTTGCTGTCGGTCAAACGCCAGTCAAGGGTTTCCGCGTCAACGACATCCGCATTATCATCACTGTCAGCGGTGAAGGAGATGTCCATATTGTCAATCACTTCTGCAAGGTTCTGCCCTTCATCGTGATTGACAATCAATCTTGTGGCGATCTCGATATAAGACTTTTTCATGTTCCAACCTTTGTTTCGGGTTATTCTTCAAGTTACTTCATCATTCCCGGCGGAGTCGTTCGGGCTTCATTCTACGGCATCGGCAAATTGAGCTTTGGCACTAGTACGAATCAATTCATAGTATTGAGCTTTGGCACTAGTACGAATCAATTCATAGTGTCGAGTCTATGAAAAGCCCTGTCGTCATCCGATAATTGTGCGGGTCGGATTAGCAGATCGTATGCGGCTGTCAGGTTCAAACGCATGTGTCCCACGTAGCTTAACCGATATTTGGTTTCCTTCTGACTCCCATCGTCGTACTGCTGGTAATGCACTGTCCCTTTTTCCCATCGCTCGATGAACGGTGGCAAGAAAGCATGATATACACATCGGACAATAGCTTTTAATCTTTTCATTGGAATCGCAGACCATCGACATAGGTATTGAGCTGATCGACATCGTCCTCCAGATTCTTTAGACGCATATTTTGCTCTGCGTCATCCGGCAGTGCGCCCTTTTGAGCATAGTCGTAAGCCTTGACCATTTCTGGTGACAGCCTGTCCAGAGAAACTTTCTCAGCCTCAATAAACGCTGTCGCCCTTGCAATTGCAGCATCTGGGAGGTGAAAGAACTCCGGTGGCCAGCGGTGAGCCGCAAGTAGGCGCTCAAAAATAGATGCGATTTCCATTGCGCTTTCGCCATGAATCGTTGTTTGTTGCATTGCTGCTGCCTCTGTGGTGTGTGTCCGTCGTTTCTCATTACTTCCATCTCAATTCGGAGAATGAAATCGGCAACTTGTGAATTGATGTATTTCATACTGTCAATCTATACCCGCAAAGTTTAATTGCAAGCGATTAATGAAAAGAATTACGCGCATGAGGGGCGGGCATTCAGTGGGTGGTCGGTCCCAGTAGGGTCATGCTTGGCTCACTGTATAAAAACTTTTATACAGTGTTCCGAGCGAGGTGTGGCTGGGTAACGGAGATCGTTTACTTCTATCGCGGCTGCGCCTTCATGGTTTCTCCCTGTAGCCATTTTCGGAAAGGCCATCAATGAACTTACCGAGCTTATTTTTGCTTTTAAATATCTTAATGTCAAAAAATGAGCTTCCATCCTTATGGGTTTTTACACCGTCGTGGAATGAGACAAGGTATTTAGCCCTGCCAACCCTATGTTGAATCATATATTCTTTCATGGTGTTTTGTTCCTACCTTTTTTCTACATCTGATTCTGTTTCAATCCAAACTTGTGCTCCGCAGGGCAATGGCTTGTCCGGTCTATAGACTATCTTTGAAGGTCCATTGATTATGACCTCATGTGCGTAGTCATTACTTTTGTAGGTCTTGACTGTCAAAACTGGATTGTTCGTTTGACTCTTCCTATTAGCTTTTATCACATGTTGATTCACATGGACTATAGTTTTCATTTCTTCTCCTTGATTTTTTTCAATGTTAATAGTTTGGCGCGTTTTGACCACGATGTCATTTTTTCTAAGGTGTCAACATGGCGGGAGTAATGTCTACATACTCTTGAAGATTGTAGTCGTACACTCGACCGCCCCCCGCTTGCCCTTTGTAGGGAACAATCTTGACGGGCTTGTCGTTGACGTACTGGACATAGCAACGATGGCTTTTAATGTCACACGGTCTATCTTTCATCACCGGCATTTTCCCTTCGCTGTCAGTGTAGCGATAGAAGTCCTTTGTCATTGTGCGCCCCTCTTGGTTACCTTCAATCTACATCACCTAATGAGAATTGCAAGCTATTCTTGAAAAGAAATATGAGAGATCACCCCTGGTCTGATCGAGATCACCCGTTTTGGTCCACTGTATAAAATGTTTTATACAGTGTGCCGAGTGAGGAAGAAGGTGAGGTTTACCTGGCGTCCTCGTCTTCTTGCGGGCGGGTATTCAGTGGATGTTATTGGGGGGCATCCTCACACACCATCATCGCTTTGCCGCCAACCCAATGAGTTTTCCCTTGACATTTACAAACTTATCGTGAACATAATGACGGAAGTTTCCGGGGTGCCAGTTTCAATAGGGAAGTGGATCGCAAAACCACTGTGCATATTCATTAGATTTATTAATGTCACATCACTATCTATAGAAGATAGATCGTTATTGTAAGGAAATTCTATTCAACTCACTAAAAAAATCACTGGAAAGCGTAGTCCATCGTTCACACCTCCGCCAGTGTATCGTTTAGAATCTCCTCTAACTGCTCACCGTACTTTGCCACCAACTGAGTCCGTGCCTTGTCCAGACGTTCCAGCGTCAATTTCCGTACTCCCTTCCACCCGATCTGCCGCCACTGCCCTTCGGGATCGCCCGTCAACCGGAAGCTCACCCGCGCCTTGCACATTGCCTCTTGCTCCTTTCGGGCGATCAGTTGATCTACGATTTGGTCGCCCTTCTCAAAGTTGAATGGAAGCGGTTGATCCTTCGCCCACAGGTCGAAGGCAATACCTGTCTCGCGGTCATCAAAGTGAAACCGATGCGGGCCACCACGTCCGTCGTTGGATACTTTGCCACGCTTCTTTCCATCCAGATACATATTAGCACTAAAGCAAAGCGAATCCTCGCTAATGTCATCGTGTATCTTCAAGCTCTTTAGTTCGATCTTCATTGTCGTGTCCTCGTTGTTGCTGTTGTTGTTGTTGTTGAACGTCCAAGTCCAGATCAGAATACCGACGTGGGTACAATAATTAGGTATATCAAAACAGCGAGTGCGAGACAAAGTAGTGCCACTCCAAATATATTACGCTCTGTCATCTGTCATTCCTCGGTTGAGTCAGTGCAAAACATCTTTGCTGACTTGTGATTTTGTGTACCTGTGTCTCATATCAACAACCTACACCCTCAAAGTTTGATTGTAAGCTATTAACGAAAAGAAATGTCGCCCGCACGAGCGGGCATTCAGTGGGTGTTGAGGAGGCGATCCCAATCAGGGAGACACGAGTTCCTCCGGGGTGGTCCACTGTATAAAAGTTTTTATACAGTAAACCTGTCTGGGTCCAGCCCGCTTCGCTCCGGCGGGGGATGTCTCCATCGTTATGCCCGAATGGGATGTTTTGCAGTCAGACTCTCTGCCACTTTCACCAATTCAGATGCTATCACTTGGTTATTCATTGTAGCTTCCGTGTGTTATTTCGCTTTTGATAGAGGCTTTGGTCGCCAATACAAATCTCGTTCAACAAGCGGTAAACCATTCTTATTAGCCCCTTCAAGTCCCCTCAAGGAGATGTAACCCAGTTCACCATGCCCTAAATCAGCCCATCCAAACATTTCATCTTGACCATCAAACTCCGTGATGTACCAATCCCCTCTGCCGTATGGACTGAAAAACTTAACCCAGACTATCGGATCTTCTTCGTTTTCTGTTTCCGTGATCCGTGGGATCTTGTTTGCGATTGACTTGGGCATAAGCTGATGCTTACGCACCCCATCAAGAGGATTTTTTGCAGCAGTCAGACTCTCAGCCATATCCAATAGTTCATTAGCTATTTTCTGATTCATTGTTCCTTTCCTTTAGTTAGTTAGGGTCATCACAATTCAGATACGGAAAAGAGAAGGATTAACTTCCTTGTATTTGAATCTAGGATATTTTCCCGTTTGGATAAATGTAAGAAGTTCATAGTCTTGAGTTTTGGAAAATTTCTCAGCAATCCTAGTTGCTTCACTTTTCGACAGAGTACGATTAGTCTCCAATCTTGATTTATCATATTTTGGGTGATTATGGAGTGAGTATGCTACTTGATATTCATCTTTAGGAACATCATGAATCAAAAAAACAAACCCCTCACTCGAAATCAAACCCCTTGCCACTTTCAACAATTCACTTGCTATTTTGTCGTTATTCCTGTCTGTCATATCAGAGGATGTTAGTCCACCAAATCCCTTACTGTCTGCATCTCTTTGCTTCTGATCCATTCTATTCCAAAATTCCTTATAGGAATCACCTAATCTTTTATTTTCCCTATCATATTTTTCCGTAAACACTCCATAAGCTCCAGAATTCGTCCTAGATAGAAGTCTATTAACACGATCAAGAAGATTCAATCCATCTCGCCTACTAGGAACTTCACCAATAGACTCAAGATAATAAATGAATTTATCATTATCCCTCTTAATCTCTCCTAACTCCCTATTCCCATAGTCCCCTAAACCCGCAGTTGTTGCAATCCTCTCTGCCACCTTCACCATTTCCTTTCCTTAGTTAGTGTTGATCAATTATCTTCTGATTTGCGCGTTTTACTAAGATATGCAGTGAGTTCCTCAGCCACATTCATTTTACATATACCCAATTGCAATGTCGCCAACGGTCTTTTCTGCTCCATCTGCATACCGTTTGTTAATGATCACGATCTTCTTCCCGCCAACCTTGACCTCATAGTACGCCGGAGGCAACGGAGGATCGTTGGTGTAGAATTTGACATTCTTGAAGCCAGCCTCCTTCAAAGGCTTTCCGATCCCCATAAGGCTTTTGTGTTTCTTGACAATCTCAGCAATCGTCTCCAAATCGGAGTCTGCTGCCATCAAACTCTCAGCCATATCCACCAATTCACTTGCTATTTTCTGATTGTCCATTGTTCCTTTCCTTAGTTTAGAACTTTTTGAGTACTTCAGTTTCAGCTTCTACCGCCTCGACATAATCAGTATAGTGATGTTCATACCAATCTCATCGACTACCGGCACTGTCACCATACTCGTTGCAGAACCTGTCGTATTCTTCGCTGGCGTTGGACTCTGATATCCATTCTTCTAATGTGGTGATCATGTCACACCCATTCAATATCGATGGTCTGGCAGATGTCCTGCGCGAGACAGAGCGTATCATCATCGTCACTCTCAATGCAACGGCGAATGAACGTGTGCAAAGACTTAGCATCCTTGATGGTGATGGTATTGCCCTCCCGCTCGGTTATGACGGCTTCGAGATGCGAGTCGATCCCCTGATTGACAATGGCCGCAACGATGTCTAACGTCGGCTGGTTGCAACCGATTGGATACGGCTCGTTCGGGATGTCCGCCAAATCTGGCAGCGTTCCATAGTTCATGCTTTTCATGGTCAATTCTCCATTTGTTTGAGCCATTCAGAATAGTTCATCGGCATCACATCTTTAAACCTATCTCAGCAATCGTTTAATACAAGCCAATTGTTGAAATAAAAAGACTTCGAGGAATCAGGCTGCACGAGACAGAGAATTCTGGTTCACTGTATAAAAGTTTTTATACAGTAAACCGAGTCTGGTCGTCTCCGCCATCATGCTGGCTGTTGGGGCGCATCCTCACAAACGACCCTCGCCTTCCCTCTGCCAACCCAATACCCATCAATCCAGCGGACTTGACCTTTGACATTAACGAATCTATCGTGAACATAATGCCTAAGATTTCCAGGATGCCAATGAGGGTCTTGTCTACGTTTGTTTTCACCAGTAACGAGACTGTTCCCAACGACAACGTTCTTTTTTCCTGAGTACACATTTCTTCTGATGAAATCGGAATCTTTTACCGATCTTATGGCATCGGGAAAACAATCTATGTAAAGACTGAGTCCAAATATGGTTTTGATAACTGAAAGATCTTTTGGAGAAAGGCTTTTTTGATAGCCATTTGCATCTCTTGGGAGCATGTAAATTTTACCGCCACCAAGAACCCCAGCGAATGCTCGTGTAGTGGATGTGAATCTGGACATGAGTGGCCCACTGTATAAAAGTTTTTATACAGTGTACCAGTTGAGGGTCATTCGAGGGCGTCTGAAGGCTGCCACTTCTCAAGCACATCGAATGCCTGGTCTAATGCGTCATCATCTATGGAAGTCCACTGCTGATCCTCAGCAGGGACATGTCGGAATGTCCTTGCCGTGACTGTTAGATCATTCAGCGCTTTCCAAAGAGAAAGAGCCTGATCACAGCTGCATGCCTTGTCTGTACGGGCGTCGGAAGTCTTTTCTCTCAGATCCTCAACAAGCCCAATGGCCTGCTCCAGTTCGCCCGGGTTATCGTTCATTGCCTCTTGTATAGCGAAATGAATCCACTCCAGTTTTGCGTTGTCCGTCATCATCGCTCAGTCCTCAGTGGTGGGAGTTACGGTAGCCAGGTAGCTGTCACTTTGGTCAAGATCCCAGTGTCCGCACCGGTTTCCGTTGGTGTCGATGATCGGAGCGGGCAAGCTACCATAGTCGCCGGTTTCGATCAGGTCGGCAAGGTTGCGGAGCAATCGAGCAATCTCACCGCTCGGCGTGTCGCCAAATGCGCCCGGCGGGGTGTTAATGCAAAGGGTAAAGGTATCCATTATCAAACCTCGGTTGTGGTTTCGTGGTTTATGTGCAGGTCATGTACGTTTCAAATAATTCGGTGTGTCATCGTAGGGTCATCAATAAACCCCAACTCATCCTCCTGATAATGGAACCCATAGTTTCTACAGATTCCATCCTCATCCTCTGTCATATCGTCCGGGGTGAACCAGTAGCCTCCTTGCGGTAGGTTGCTCGCGGGGATGGCCGTGCCAGTACGCCCACTCGCAATTTTTGTGGACATCCAAGGGACATTTTTGATTGCGACAAGTGTTTCCGCTCTCATTTCATAATCTCCTACAGTTTGGTGATTCGAGTTGTTACCTTCAATCTACATCACCTAATGAGAGTTGCAAGCTATTCTTGAAAAGAAATATACCCGCACGGGGGCAGGCATTCAGTGGATGATAGAGACAGAGGAAGCCCGTCGGGTCCGGGAAGCATAGACCTGGTTCACTGTATAAAAGTTTTTATACAGTGTGCCGGTTGAGAGTAACCCCGTCGCACTCATCTCCTTGCGGGCGGGCATTCAGTGAATGTTAAAACACATAACCATCGACAAGGTTAAAAGGGATCTCGACGTAACGCAAGACACAAAGAAAATCTTCCAAGCATTCCATTCAACTCCATAGTTCCATATTTGAGTTAATAAGAATACTATTATTGCAGTTAACACACTAATTACAGCAGTAATACTTATATGCTGTTTCGATGGAAGTTTCATGTATAGATTCCCTTATGCAATTTAAAAAATAATAAATAATGTTAGTGTTTATTGTTGTAGTAAGAAGTGTTTACAACAATCGCAATATTCAGCCTTGTTAGATTGATCTTGTAATAATATCTAATCTGCCTTGTTAGAGCAAGTTAGACATTAAAATAACAGTATAACTATTGTTTATATGCCCATCTTGGGATTCATATTCTTACCTCTTCTATCCCAGTCATCGGAGATGTCAGCATACTTAACTAATCTAACACCCTTTGCTTTCATTAAATATTCATATACATTTCGGATTTTTATTTCTTTAATTATTTTAACTGATTTATATGAGATGACTTCTTCTCTCATAAGATGTGGTGTTTTAATGAATCCTTTTGTTGGTAGAATATATAATGAACCCGGGTTTTTAATTAATTGAAACTTATTTGGTTTCAATTCATCTATAACAAAATCCCTATACCCAGTATCAGAATCTGAAAAATAACCAACTGCAATATCTCCATTTGTTCCGTGGATCATTGATATGGCGAATAGTGCGTTTGGAGTTGCAAATACTACTGGTTTTTCTGCTAACTTATGAGATTGAGGCTCTAGAACTTTAATACCCGAAGTCTTAGAGGCATGATATAAATGGTTACCTCTATCTAAAAACTCTTGTATAATTTTCATTTTTAATTTAAAATTTTATACACCGGTTCCGGTTTTCGTGTCAATCCAATTCCAATCGGACGTCGTGCTCGAAGTTCGTGAGTCGCACTAATGCGACTTCAGCCACCCTGTCCTATATCCAGTGGCACCACCTGAAACTACACACCACACACCCCACTGTTCCATTTTCTTACCCTCTTGTTAATTTTTAATTGTGCAAATCTACTGCTACCAGCCATTGTCTTTCTGGAGATTTCTCGCAACGAGTCAATACATTCACAAGGTTGGGTACTTCCAACACGGCATCAAAGAAATAACTTTGACCGTGGTAGATATCCGAAAGCAACATCCCGATTTTGTAAAGATAATACCCAGCCATTCCCACTCCAAAATTCTCCGGTACTTCCGTAAGATCCATAATTTTCTTAAAGTCGGCGGCAATCTGTTTACGATATTCGGTATTACCTTCCTCCCCATCTTGATCTTCAACTCCCTTCAAAAGATTCAAAATATTGGTTAATTCTTGATTGCGTCTTTCCTTGCACTTGTCAAGATGCTTGACAAAAGCATCTGAATTTTCAGAATAGCATAGGGCATCTTTCCCCTCCAGTTCACCATTCCATCGACCACCAACCTCATAATAGTCCCAGACATCCCCATCACCATAGGGACTAAGAGCTTGCTCTGCCTTTTTAATAGCTTCTTCGCTATTGTCTGCTTCAACTGCAATTAAATGTATATAATGCATTGTGTTCTCCTATTTGTTTTCCCTCTATTGCAATCCTAATTCAGTAAGATCCATAATTTTCTTAAAGTCGGCTGCGTACTCATCTTGATAGTAAGTGCCGACGTACTGACGTTAGCCACCGAACGTCCCTGACCGCCTTTAATTCCCATCTCTTCATTTCGATCTTTCATCTATCCCTCCGGATTATATTTTGCGTTCCATGCCTGTAAAACCTCACGTATATCAGCGATAACGGGCATGCCGTCATTCCAATTCTGATCGAGAACACACTGCAGCAATTCAATCAGAATTTGCGTTTCCTCTTCACTCGTCAAACCGTCCAATATCGTTTCTGTCACAGCCAATCCTCCTGCTCCTGCCCCGGCGTGTGCCGGGGACTGTTGTTGGGTTAAGCGTTCTCTGCGGCGTCATCGATCTGCTCATAGACCTGCTTCACTGCCTCTTGGGCCAGATCGTACTCTTCATAAAAGAGGCTCGGCCCAACCTCTGCTTCTATGATCGTATCATAGGGCCACTCACGTGTCGAGGCTTCGACATGACAGGTGCCGCGCTCAGTGTTGATGTTGCTGATCGTGATGCTGAAGATTTCACGCTTCTGGAACCAAGCAAGGCCCTCCCTTGCCTCAGTCAACTGGTCTTCTGCCTTGTCCCGCGCCTCCTCATCCACCGTCTCGCCCCTGTCATTAAGGGCCTCAGCCAGTGCCTGACCGCAGGATTCGATCTCTGCCAGTCTCCCCTCAAGGTGTATCTGGTAGTTGCTCTTCTTTATACTCATTACTCTGTCCTCCCGTTTGCCCCTGTAGGGCGTTTTAAGGCCCTACAGGGGCGTTGTGTGCTCAAGTGTGCCCTGCGCCCTCCCTGCACGTAGCGCACGTTTATCGCCACAGGGAGCTGACCCAAGTTGTTTTGCATTTCAGACAAAACGAGATTCGTCGTGTTGCTTTCGCGTGTGCAGTCGCATAGTCCGGGTAGGATTTATAGAAGTAGCGTTCATCGGCAAAGTAGTCCTTTAGGAATACCCAAAACCGTCCGGGGTTGTTGGGGTCTTTGCCGTGTTCGATTGTTGCGAATAGCTTATGTCCACACTCAGGGACATTGCTAAGTTCTGTCGGGGTCTTGCTGCTCTGGGCGCTCATGCTGCTGTCCTCCCGTTGTGCCCCCTGCGGGGGCGGTTTGTGTGATGTCACCCCCCGGCTCAGGCCGGGGAGTGGCTGGTCAGACCTCATACTTTCGCAGTACCGGGTTCCACTGCGGCAGGGCTATTTTCTGAGGGGCAAGCGGGGCCTCTTCATCGAACTCCCATGCGTTCCCGTAGTAGGCCCCGCAGTAGCAGCAGTAGACGATGTTCAAGCCGTGATCTGTTTGGACGCTGTCGTGGGTGCAGATGTGTGTGCCTGGGGGAACCAATCCCCAATCCTTGTCGTTCACGCCTGTCTTGCTGCTCTGGGTACTCATCCTTCTCCCTCGTTTTTGAATTGTATTTCAAAGTTCATACCTACAATCTACTCCGGCAAAAATATTTTACAAGTCATTGTTGAAAAGAAATAATAAGAAGTGTCCGGGTTGGTCTGGGCATTGCCTTTCGGTTCACTGTATAAAATGTTTTATACAGTGAGCCATGGGAGACTTGGCTGGGGCTGTACGGCCTGCTGCTTGTTTGGATTGCGGGAAGAGGATCAACCGAGCAAAAGCAGAAAGACGGAACAATGAGTAGCCTAACACCATGTAATTATTGCAATATGAAAATACTCCGTGCGAGAGTCAAAAATGAGGGTGAGAAAATCATCAAGCGAGCATCCGAATATACTCTTGGTGGTACGGATATATTTCTTGTCCCGAAGGATGTGAAGACGCCGAGAGTCATCAAGGTCGCAAGCGGCGATGAGTTCCATCAGGCATACTTTGCTTCTTGGATGATGAAAATTCCCAAGGAGTGCTGTTGCTGAGTTTCGGGCAGGGGAAGGGCAGCCTACTGATTGGTCTTGGTCTGATTGTCAAGAGGCCCTTCCCCTGCCCCTTTATTTTGACCATAACCATTTGGAAATGCTTGGTACCACTTCCACGCACTACTGACAATGTCCTCAATCGTCTTGGTCGGCCTCCATCCGAGAAGCGACTCTGCCTTGGCGTAGTCTGCCACAAGGACTGGTGGATCTCCTGGTCTTCTATTGGCAATTCGAAACGGGACATCCAAGCCCGTCACCTTCTTCACGGTATTGATAACTTCCATTACCGAATTCCCCGTTCCAGTTCCGATGTTTACCGCCTCGGATTCTCCCCCCTCTCTCAGATACTCGATAGCTTTGATATGCGCATCGACCAAATCGTCCATGTGCACATAGTCCCTAACAGCCGTACCATCACTTGTCGGATAGTCATCGCCGTATACCCACAAGTCTTTCTTGCCGTTTGCTGCCCCTATCACATTTGGGATCAAATGCGTCTCTGGATCGTGGTCTTCTCCGATAATGCTGTCGCTGGTTGCGCCAGCGGCGTTAAAGTAACGCAGGGCCACATAGCGAAAACGACCTGCCTCTGACAGGTCGTTGAGAAAATGCTCCATAAAGAGCTTCGTCCGCCCATACGGATTGCAGGGCTGTAGCGGGTCAGTCTCGGTAATCGGCCAGAACTTCGGGGTTCCATAAACGGCAGCGCTCGATGAAAAGATGAACTTGTCGATCCCCGATGCGATGAGAGCCCCAGCGAGCGCTATCCCCTGCGCCACATTATTCTGATAATATGAATAAGGATCTGTAACGGATTCCCCCACCAGCGAGCGACCAGCAAAATGGATGCAGGCGTCTATCTCACAATTCTTGACCGCCCCAGAGACAAGACTTGTATTTCCAACAGATCCTTTGTAAAGGGTCACCTTTCCAGATCCCCCAAGGCGAGCAAATACTTCCTCGTGTCCAGCCGTCAGGTCGTCAATGACCGCCACATCCTCGCCTCGCCTCTTCATTGCGGCAACAAGGGCACTCCCTATGTACCCAGCCCCTCCAGTGACTAAAATCGCCATATATTACCCCTCTGCGGCATAGGGACTTGTCATAGAAGCCCCAGCCTTGGCTGTACCGTCAGGAGTTTCGTAACCAATGTCCGAACCCCGGCCACCGGCAATTTGGCGATGTGTGTTAGCGATTATATTTCTTCCCCCTCATAGTTACCTACTACAATTCGGTGCTTTACAGGGTATAAAATCTTTCGGCATATCCTTCATCTCAATCTGCCTCCTTCTCAACTAACTCAATAAACGCCGGAGTATGCTCCCCAACGTAAGCATCAGTCACATTATAAGCCATATACTCAACAGCATCCTCTCTCGACATACCATCCCTATCAATAAGTATATCCACACACCCCTCATAATCATAGGCAAGGCAGGCTTCTCTACCCTTCACCTCACAAAGACCAAGTAACGCCTTCTCAAAGCCATCACACTGCAATAACTCAGGATGACGCTCAGTCCACTCATCTAATTGCCAATCCGATATCTCTATGCTACTCATCTGGTAATCTTTACCCCTCCCATTGTTTCAGATAGGTTAATTTCATCCATCTCTCTACGCAATTCCTCGATGATCATCTCCAACACCTTCCATGATAGATGTTGATACTCCTACGATGAACTCCTCAATTTGGTGTTGGTTTGGTTTCTCAAATCCTGGCCTTGTCTCAACCATTTCATAAATTTTGCCACTGGCGTCCATGGTAAAATGGTCTGGTATTTCAGCTACTCGGCCACCAATCCTTTTAGCTGTCGCCTTGGCATAACGTGGTGCAGAGTAGAACTTTACACAACAACCATACGAGCCAAAACAGGCAAAGCCACGATAAAGATTATCCTTGCAATACCTTAATCCATTTTCATTTACGATGATCGTCATGTTACTAACCTATCCCCACAAACGTTTTTTGCAAGAAATTGTTGAAAAGAAATATCGATCTATCAAGAAGGCACTGCCGGGCCACTCTTGTCCGGTTCACTGTATAAAAACTTTTATACAGTGAACCAGTCGAGGGGCAGCCCTCCGACACTTGCGTTAGGTAATCATCAGAATCTTCTAATTCCATTCCATTCTCGGCCTTTACCAGTTTTCCTATAATTCCTGTCGTTCGGCTTCTTTCAGAGCCAATTGTTCAGCTTTCACCCGTGCCTTTTCCACCTTGTATACCGTGCTGGTACAAATGCGATACGAAGCGAATATCATCATCGTTCCTGTGTCCGACTGATATTCCCCACTCCAAGAGACTGCAACTTTCAACTTATTCCGCTTGCAAGCGCCGGTAATACATTCCCGCAATGCAACATGTTGGTTGTCGTGATCGGCAGTCTGATTGCCGCCGGGGCGCGGCCCCAATGTGATGGAAAATGAGAAGTAGTCGCACTTGCAATTGTTAAAAAAGGCGTCGATGGTCGCGATGGTTTTATCCTGAAGACGAGTCATAAAATCGAGCCAGACGAAATTGGCATCGCGACAAAGTTCCGGCCAAGAAATCTGAGAGTCTTTGAACTCACCATTGTCAAGGCGGGAATGGATGATATCAGCATTTGTCCCTTTGAAATTCTCACGAACGATGTCGATCCGTTTTTTGTCACCCTCAATAATGGTCAGCTTGTGGGTATCGGGATGGTTTATCTGGATTAACGTCTCATAGAGCTTATTGACGCCGGGAAGGGAAATCGAATTGATGGGCTGGCCTCTTGACGCTAACCAATGAGCATTTTGTTCCTGAGTAGTGTAGGAACTGTGTTTGCCGGGGTTGCCGTAGTAGTCAGTCGGGTCATAATGTTGATGCGTTCCGAAGATTGAGGCATAAACTTCCCGATTACTTATGCTACCGTTCTTCCCTTCCGGCTGCTCCGGCCTGGCCCTCTTGTCCTTTTTACGTTCCTTACGCGCAACGTCATTCAGTGCATGTTGCTTCTCGCGACTCTTGAGCCATGCTTGAACCTCTGATAGTTTGAAACGAATATTACGACTCCCCTCCCCACCGTTCAGATCCGTGAAGGGACATCCCATCCCTGTCCAGTTGTAAGGCCGCTGGCCTTTGACTCCGAGCGCAGTAGCAAGGGCTGTGGCACCGATCAGAGCATCTTTGTCCGGCTTGGCTTTGAACTCTTGGAGGGACGACCTGATGTCTAACTTGATCAAGTCGAGTTTGCTGATGGGATATTTGTATTTTCGGATGTCATTGTAGATTGTCTTAAAACGTGCGTCAACTCTCCGCTCTAACGGATACTGTCTACGAGCACGGGTGATGAAGGCCATGATACCACTGGTTACATCTTTACGATTTCTGGATTCCATTTGTCGTTCCCTTTGTAGGCGGTTGATTTATTGACTGTATTAATACTTTACATCATATAAATTCTATTGCAAACCATTATTGAAAAGAAATAAAGGATACTTGGATAATTAGGCTACCTGGTGTGATTGAGCTGCCTCCGGTTCGGCTCACTGTATAAAACTTTTTATACAGTGAGCCATTCGAGGTGGAAGAAGGAGGCGGATGTCATCGACTCGCGCTTCTTGCCGTGGACACAAAAAGCCCCGTCGCCGACTCTGTCAGCTAACGGGGCTTTCGCAGCTTTATTGCCTCATGTTACCATGAAGCGTAGGCCTTCCTTGCGCGATCTACGCTATCCTTCGTCCACGCCTATGCGCTTCAACCTATGGACGTTGATCACAAGGTACTAATGTAATGATCTTATTGAGTGTTCAATAATCAAGGTGAACGACCCTCCTTTACTCTCCGGTTCCGACCGGCTAAGAGATTCGCTTTCCTGTATCCCGACTTTATTAACTGGGGGTTCGCTCATGGGTGGATAGTATATCCTGTCCCTGTTTTATTGTCCAATCAGCAGAAGCCCGCACCTCCGGTGAGTGCATAGCCTCCTTCTCGGCTTGCTGCTCTGTCCTGTTTTCTATGACGAAAGATTCAGTTATGTTGTCATTCTCGTCGTAGGTTTTTACTATCCAATTCATTGTTAAGCTCATCCTCTGTGGTGGTGATGGGTTCGGGGTGAATTTGATGGTTAGAGTGTGACGCGCCAAGCCGGCGCGTCAGCGTGCTGTCCTCTCGGTGTTGATCAGTGAGCGGAAATGCTCTGCAACCGCAATCATTGCTTCGGTCTGGTCGGGATCATTAACCCGTGCTGCGAGGCAGTACGAATCGAGTGTTGCGGCAAGGTACTCGCGCACCTCGGTGACGATCTCGGCCCGTTCTTGATCGGTTGCTGTGTCGGTGTCGGTGTCGGTTGTCTGTTTTGTCGTCGTTATTGTGATGTCCTCTCGGTGATGGTGTTAACGAGTTCCCGCGCTGCCTTTTCCGAGGCAACGGCATTGCTGTAAGCTGGTTCGTCTGCGCTGGTGAGTACCCCGGCACAGACCGGCTCAATCTGATTCCATGCGTAAGCTCGCAGTGCCTCGACAATTATCGGCAGCTCTTCTGGGGTGATTGTCGTCATTATGTTATCCTCGGTTATGGGTTGCGGTTTACTTCGGAATTGTGAGCGTCAGTAGGTGGTTCGCCTACTGACGCTCCAAGGCGCTTAATATTGCAAGATTATGACAGACTCCAGATCGCCAACGTCTATGACGGTCGTCTGCTCGCGCAACTGGTCGAGTGTATAATCGTGACCCGCTGCTTTCAGTTTCTCGTTTCGCGAGTGTTCCCCCCCCTCGCACTCGAAGGTGACCTCTGAGTACTCGCAGCAAATCCCGACACAATCAAACTCTATTTCTTCGCCAGTATCTTCTTCAAACTGGCAAAAGTACTCGTATAACGTGCGTAGCCCTGCGTAGCTGAAATTCTCCGGGCGGCGGGTCTCAAAATCGCGGCAAAACATTGACTCTGTGACTGTCAGTTTCATCGTGCTGTCCTCTCTGTTTCTGTTTCGGTTGCGATTATAAAGGGAAACTCTTGTTCTAACTCTTCAATACTACCCTGACACGCTATTGCCAATTCTCCCGCGCTTACGTTATGAAAATCGTCAGTTACTTCGAGAAGCTCTTTAATTGCACATAAATCCAACCAAGCGTGGAAAATAGCAGCTTTTTGGTCACCTGTTAAGCTCAACACCGGGGGGGGCCATTTCTCTATCTCTTTGATCAGCCTTGCTTGGAAGTTGTGTTTGTTCATGATGCCCTCTCGGTTTCGGTTGTTGTTTCGGTTTCTATGGTCAGGACAGATTATTGATGATGTTGCCTATCATAATAGTAACATGACATATCTTTGAGACATTGCAAACTCTTATTGAAAAGATTTGAGAAAAATCTTGCCGAAGATTGAGAGAGGCAAGGGTTATGGTTCACTGTATAAAACATTTTATAGAGTGAACCGGGAAAGGTCGATACGATCACACCAGGTGAGTGACTCAAGCGATGGTTACATCTGCTTGATCCTCTGGGCATGAGCGATGATCAAGCTCCTTATCGGTGATTGGGACCCACCCAAAATGGGTAAACCCATACTGGTCAGACAACCAATCACTGAAGGCATCCTGGTCCCAGAGAGGTGACACCCCACCCCTTGGTTGCGTAGGAACTTTCACAATCTCAGGAAGTCCCGACTCCACTAATGCCGAGTGATAGTCCTGATCTTCGAGGTCGGTCCCGCCAAAATCCCACTTAACTTTGACATTCACGGCTGCACCCCCTCCAGTTTCTCGCGTCTTACCTTGTCTAAAACGGCCTTGTTATGAGCCTTTCCCGCTACTCTCAGAGAGTTATCCCCCCAATTAGCATAGACGTAGCCAGGTTCCTTATTAAAGACTACCGCATCCGAGAATGGAGGGTAGGGACACTCCCCCTCTGTCCCATCCATTAGTTTGTAACCCATGAACCTTGTCGGCTTATAGCCGACCCCCTTTTTATTGCGCCTCTCGAAAGCACATTGGCATTCGATTGCATTGGGCTTTTCCTTGTCCCAATGGAAGCCATTCTCGATTAACCAACAGGCAGTGTAGTCCAGAAGGTTAAGGTTGTGGCCTATGAGGATGCGCTTCTCCCTCAAATCCTTAATCTTCTCCCGTATTTCATCGACCTCACTCATGGTGTCACCCCGTCAAGTATGGATTCCTGTAGCCGTCCCATGCGTTCGCAAATATCCACATGGATTCCGTAACGGTGATCAGACTCGTCTATATAGGTCATGCCTACCTTCCAATCACTACCCTCCCAGATACGCATGACTTGTTCAACCTCCTCGTAGTCGCGTACTGCGAGGTTGCCCACGCATTTAATCAGGGAGGCATAGGGCAGGGTTGCCATCAGTTCAAACGAGATATAGGCATCGTACCCCATCACCTCGCCTGGGAGTATACGATCCTCCGGCCCTGCCTCCTCTGGGTGGGGCAGGACCGGCACGACAAGTGCCAAACCCCGATACTCTACAGCTCCGACTATGATCACCTGTAGAGTCCACTCCTCCTCATCGCAGGCAGTCAACCAGACCTCACCATTCTGCGGGAGAGTGTCCGGTGCCGACTCGTCACGCATAGCAAAGCGCGACGGGTACAGGGGTGTCGGGATCGTCTTCAACAGCTTACTAATGTAGGCCAGATTCTTGTCAGTTCGCTCAGTCATTTTGCGGTTCCCCCTTTGTTGGTGTTGGTAAGGTACTTGACATTGTCCTCGACTGCCTGAAGACAGAACTCCGTCCACTCTCCATCGGGAACTGGTCTGGTCGCTTGATCGCATGGGTCTTTGCGCGTGATGATGGCATCCAGCCAATATCTCGCCCACCCGACGAAGTATTCGTCCAGGCGTTGCATATTCTCCATGAGATTCCTAAACACTTCATAGTCGTCACCCTCCTCCCAGGATTCGTTAATATCCCAGTTCCCATCACAATCAACGTCCATCTCCTCGATGTAGAGTTTACCCTCCCTGCGTCCGATGTTGGTTGCATACGCGATAGTGTGCCATTGCACCGGGCAATCCCTTTCCCCGCAACAGTAGACGTGGGAATCCCCTCCCACCGGGTCATCCCACTTGAAATCGCCTTCGGGCATGTTGAGGTCTGCAAAAAACTGCCAGACCGTTGGGGTTTTCTCTTTCTCGCGGGGGTTCCACGCAATGACTGCCTCCCATGCTGCGTCGATGCGAGGCTGGAGCGTCTTCTCAAACTCTCCGGCCCGAACGTAGTCATCCTGGTCTGCCTCCTGCTCCCACTCGCAGACACCGCAACTCCATCCAGCTTCACGATCCTCCGTGAAGTGGTGGTCGAATGGTAGTGGGATAGTCTCCTCGTACCACTCTGCCGTCCCATCCTCGCACCCTGGGCATTTGGCATTCCTTTTCGCAATGCCGGATTCAAGGATCGGTACATCCTCGTTGCCTCCGTGAATGTCGGGATCAAGCCAGTGTTCACCGGCAATTACTCTCGCGTTGTGGTCAGTCATTTCACGCTCCTCACATACGTTATTGCATCCTGCACCATCCTGGGAGCAGCACCTGTGTTGCCACCTACATTCCACTCCCCGATTGTCCAGAGAGGTAGACCCTTATGCCCACAATAGTTCTTCCCATTCTTCCAGTTATAGATGGTGGAAATGGTGCCGTCTGGGAATCGGATGTTCCATTCTGCATCTGTTTTACCGTCAAGTCCTTCGAGGACAGGTTCCCCGAAGGCAGTCAGCAATTCGTCGTAGTTGCACTTGACCGTGCCACGGAGACAAGTCCCATCAGTATCATGCGGGTCTGTCAGTCTTTTTGCGCCGATACACTTTCTGATTCTTTCGATTCGTTCTAGTCTGCCAATCCAGTTTTGCCGATCCATCGTTCAGTCCTCCTTACGCTTGATTCGAGTTGTTACCTTCAATCTACATCACCTAATGAGAGTTGCAAGCTATTCTTGAAAAGAAATATCGACCGGTTGTAGGTGGTGTGCCGCGCATGGTGTTACCGGCAGTCTCCAGGCTTGTCGTACCCCATATCGGCGGCAAGGCTGTCACCTGCCTCGGTAAAGGTGACCCATGTATTCCCCTCGTACTGCTGAGTCTTGACGAGCCCCATCAGCTTGAGGTTGGTCAGGTTGCCCCGGCGTTTCTTGCCCCCCGCGACGTTGCCATCCCAAAGCGGCATACCGCTCCAGTTGCAGGCATCTTCTACCAGCTCAATAAAAAGGGTTTTCGTTTCCTCGGTCATCGGGCGCGCCTCGTTGTTGCTCGTTTGGATTGTCGTTGTGGTGCTATCTTGAATTGGTTTCGGTATGCCGCTGCTTTAATTTTTTCATCGCTTTCCATCGTCCCTCTCCCTTAACCTTCTGTCGTTACGTATCGTGCAACTCGCACACTTTCTTCAACCGTATTGCGCAGAATGAACTGGCGGTCCGTCGGTTTTCTGTCAAGCGAATCTATTTGACGAATGTTCAGCTCTTCGTCCATACTGTCGCGAAACTTCAGCATATCTCCCACGGTGGCAAACTCCAATGCGAGCGATACCTTTCCTTCGTTCGTCAGTTCTTCTGTACCGATTCGATACGATACGTCTATCTCCGGTCCTGTCGCCTTAGCCATCAGGTCGGCGAGCATCTCAGCCCGTTCATTCATTTCTTCCTCAACGTCACTCATTTCTCAGTCCTCCATTTTCGGGTACTATTGTATCAGTCTCAAAGCCTTACTTTCTAAAACCGTTCCGAAACTTCTCGGTGATTTTTTCATCGCTTTTGGGAAACTGAATTTTGGGTATTTTTGAAATTTGTGATAGCGCGAACTTCTCCCAGAGGCTTTGACCTCCACAAATAATCATCCTATTCTGAGCGGCTCTCATTTAGCACTTCGCGAGTATGATTATTGCGATAGTCATTATACCGCCACCTCTGTTGGTGTTGCGTTGCGCCTAAATTCGCCAACGTATAGTTGAAACTGCCCTTCTTCCACGATGGCATAGCCCATGTTGTCCTGCACCTTGCCAAGAAACTGGTCAATAGTCAGGGCCGGTTCATCCTCTGCCCCCATGCCAGACTTGTCCACGAAGTACTCCTGTACCAGTTCCCAGCCCTTCGGGCAATGGCTCCCAATATTAGGTATCCGCATCGACGGTCTGTGGTCACCAGGCCAGGCCATTAGTGGTTTGACCCCCTTCGCAGCGGCCCTGTTGGCTTGCTCTTGTTCCATTGCCCTGATAGTCCTTGGGTCCATCATTGTACTGTCCTCTCGGTTGTGGTTGTTGGTTCGGTTTCGATGGTCAGGAAGTGGAACGGCACCCACGATGAACGCGGTATCCGCCAGGATTGTGAGGGCGTGGCGTTTACCCATTCAAAAGAACCGTCCCAAGGCGTCACCGGGGCAAGCACCTGCGAGAACCATTGCACTTTTGCCTCACCGTTGCCGAGGGCAATTACCTTGCCTCGCTGTTCATCCCACGGGGTATTTGATGGCTGGTCAACCACCATCACCGTAAAGCCTACTTCGATGCCGTGCTTTCTCATCGTACTGTCCTCGGTTTGGTTTGTCGGTTGTAGTTTGCGGGTTATTGGATTGGAGGGTCCTTTGACACGGCCAGTATCTCAAATGATGGCAACGCTATTGTATCGCTGTCGCCAGTAGTCCAGAGTACGT
>Ga0302123_10000560_pt1 | contig 28997 bp, 31 predicted proteins | sample CB21_321_MG_FD_203109 | JGI IMG/M metagenome (GOLD analysis project Ga0302123, IMG submission 203109) | Marine microbial communities from Western Arctic Ocean, Canada - CB21_32.1 | ecosystem: Environmental > Aquatic > Marine > Oceanic | place: Canada: Western Arctic Ocean | collected 2017-09-28 | reverse complement strand
GTTCGCTACCTGCTCGAGGATGACCGAATAGGGCCCATCGGCAACCTCGGACGCGATCTCGACACCACGGTTCATCGGACCGGGATGCATGATCGTCACGTCCTGCTTCGCGCGGCCGAGACGCGCCACGGTCATCCCGAACTGTTGAAAATACTCGCGCCGCGACGGGAAGAAGTAGCCGCTCATCCGTTCCAGCTGGATCCGGAGCAGCATGATGACGTCGGCGTCCTCGACCGCCTCGTCGATCGAGGTGGTTGCCCGGACACCCAGCCGCTCCATGTCAGGCAACATCAACGTGGCCGGCCCGCACGCGCACACCTCCGCACCAAGCGCGCGCAGCAGCAGCACGTTCGACCGCAGCACGCGGCTGTGCAGCAGGTCGCCGATGATTGTGACCTTGAGCCCCTCGACTCGGCCCTTGCGTTGCCGAATGGTCAACGCGTCGAGCAACGCCTGGGTGGGGTGCTCGTGCATGCCGTCGCCCGCGTTGATGACCCGGGCGCGACAAAGACGGGCTGCCAGATGACCGGCCCCCGCCGAGGCATGGCGCAGCACGATCATGTCGGGAGCCATCGCCTCGAGATTGCGCACGGTATCGGCCAGGGTCTCACCCTTCGCGACGCTCGAATCGGTGACCGCGACATTCAGGGTGTCTGCGCTGAGCCGCTTCTCGGCGATCTCGAACGAGACGCGGGTTCGGGTGCTCGCCTCGAAGAAGAGATTCACGACCGTCTTGCCCCGCAGCGTCGGCACCTTCTTGATCGTGCGGGTGCCAACCTCCTGCATGGCCTCGGCCGTATCGAGAATCAGCTGAATCTCGTCCGCCGACAGATCGCCGATGCTGAGCAGGTCCTTTGCACGCAGCCCAGCCGGCGTCTCGAATACCGGCGGCGCGCCGGGCGATCCACTGCTCTCGGCGAGCGGAATCTCGGTAGCGTGGCGCGCGCCGTCAGCCCTCGGGAGCATCTTCTAGCACCACCTCATCCACACCCTCGACCTCATCCAGCCGGACCTGGACGCTCTGGCGAAGCGCGGTTGGCTGATTCTTGCCGACATAATCGGCCTTGATCGGGAGTTCGCGGTGCCCCCGGTCTACGAGGACGGCGAGCTCGATGGACCGAGGACGACCAAAGTCAATGAGTGCATCGAGCGCCGCGCGAATGGTGCGGCCGGTAAAGAGGACGTCGTCGACCAGTAGAATCCGGCGGTCGTCGATCGAGAAATCGATCTCGGTCTTGCGTAGGACCGGTTGCGGTCCCACCGCGTGACGCATCAGGTCGTCCCGATACAACGTGATATCGAGCACACCCGTCGGCACAGTGGCGCCCGTGATGTCGTGCAGGACGGCCGAGAGACGGCGTGCGATCGGCACGCCGCGGGTCCGGATCCCGACCAGGGCCAGATTGTCGAGCGTACGATGGCGCTCGACGACCTCGTGCGCAATCCTGGTGACGGTGCGCGCGACCTGGTCTGCCGCCATCACGACAGGCATGACAGCCCCCGGGAGGCCGCCAGCAACCAGCACGTCGCCGCGGAATAGACGCCGCGACGAGACGGGCACCAGCAGGGCGAAATGGGTGGGATGCGTTGGTAACGGTACACGATTACACCTCTTTGCGGCCTCTCCGGGCCAACATTAAAGAGACGGCCTAATTATAATGCGTGGCCCTGTCGCTTGCCAAGCTGGCCGCAGTATGCACCACGGACATTCGGATATACTCGGCCGGTATGCCGCTCGACGTCGACGCCGTCGTCGTATCCAACACCCACCTGTCCAACGACTACAACGTGCTGGAGCTGACCGCCCCCGCCGTAGCGTCTCAGGCACAGCCGGGACAATTCGTGATGGTCAAGCCCGGCCTCGGCCCCGACCCGCTGCTCCGCCGACCGTTCTCGGTGTTCGAGGTGCTGCGCGACGACGCCGGACGGGTCACCGGGCTCTCGCTGCTGAACAAGCGGGTCGGGGTCACCACACGGATGCTGTTCGAGCTGACACCGGGTGACCGGGTTCAGTGTCTCGGTCCGCTGGGACGGCCGTTCTCGGTGGCGGAGCCGCCTGAACGAACTTGGATGGTCGCCGGTGGGGTTGGGATGGCGCCGTTCGCCACGCTCGCCGCGGCCCTCCAGGAACGAGATGTCAGGACCACCCTGTTCTACGGAGGACGAAGCGCGAACGACCTGTTTCATCTCGACGAGTTCCGTCAACGTGGTGTCAGCCTCACGCTCGCCACCGATGATGGGAGTCGGGGTGTCCACGGGAACGTCACGGTCCCGCTCGCCCGTGCCTTCGATGACGCGGACCGGGACACACCGATTCGGGTCTATGCCTGCGGACCGACCGCGATGATGCGCGCCGTGACGGACCTGGCGACGACCCACGGACGCGCGATCGAGGTGTCGTTGGAGCAGGTGATGGGATGCGGTATCGGCGGGTGCTACAGCTGTGTCGTACCAGTGCGGCGCGACGGAGGTCCCGCCCACTTCGTGCGCTCATGTCTCGACGGACCGGTCTTCGATGGCGGCACCGTGGTCTGGGAGCAGCTGGCGTGAGCGTCGACCTATCGGTTGATATCGGCAGCCTGCACCTGAGCAATCCAATCATCGCCGCCAGCGGCTGTTTCGGCTACGGCGTGGAATACGCCGACCTGGTGAACCTGTCGACCCTTGGCGGGGTCGCAGTCAAGGGACTGTTTCTCGATGCCCGGGAAGGCCATCCCCCGACGCGCATTGTCGAAACGCCGAGCGGGATGCTGAATGCCATTGGGTTACAGGGTATCGGTGTCCGACGATTCGTGGACGAGAAGCTGCCAGTGCTCCGTGCGCATGGCGCCGTCGTGATCGTCAACATCTGCGGCTCGACGATCGACGAGTATGCCGAGGTCGCGCGGATTCTGGACGACGCCGATGGGGTCGGCGCGCTGGAGGTGAACATCTCCTGCCCGAACATCAAGAAGGGCGGGATGATGTTCGGCTGCTCGCTGCAGGGTACGCACGACGTCGTCGCCGCGGTTCGCCGGGTCACCCGGCGTCCGGTCATTCCGAAGCTCACGCCAAACGTGGCCGACGTCGCGTCGTTCGCCGCCGCGGCACGCGACGCCGGAGCCGACGCCGTCTCGCTCGTCAACACCTTCCTGGCGATGGCAATCGACATCGAGACGCGGCGCCCCAAGCTGTCGAACGTGGTGGGCGGACTGAGCGGCCCGGCCATCCGGCCGATCGCGGTCCGGATGGTCCATGAGTGCCGGCAGGCGGTAGACCTGCCCATCATCGGCATGGGCGGCATCATGACCGCCGGGGATGCGCTGGAATTCATCATCGCAGGCGCCACCGCCGTGCAGGTCGGCACCGCCAACTTCGTGGACCCGTTCATCTGGAACAAGCTATTGATGGGCCTTGTCGACTACTTGCAACGCCACGGGCTCACGACGGTGACCGACCTCGTCGGCACGCTGGACATCACTGGGAAGGGTCACTACGTATGAAAGACCCTGGTCACGTACGCCAGCCTGTGTCTATTTCGTCTCGGGTGAGGGCATGCCGATCGAGTTGACACTCTACACCCGCCCTGGGTGCCATCTGTGTGACGACCTGAAACAGATCCTGCTGCGAGTCCGCCGCCGGCAGGCATTCGATCTGAAGGAAGTCGATATCTCTGGCGACCCGGTGCTCGAGCGGCGGTATGGACACGACGTCCCTGTACTGCTGCTCGACGGCGTCGAGACCGCTCGACACCGAATCGACGAAGCCGAACTCGTTCGCAGATTGTCTCGGGCGCAGGCGGGATGAGCCGTGCGTGCGGGCCCATCCCGCACGACACGACTCAAAACGATTCGTTCCGGTCTGGCGACCGGCTTACTTTGACGTCACGATGAAGTGCCCGCGCCGGTTGCGCGACCAGCACCCCTCGTGTGAATCGGTACAGAACGGCGACTCCTCGCCCCGGCTCACCGTCGCGATCCGGTTCGCCGCGATTCCAAGACTCACCAGATAGTCTCTGACGGCAGCCGAACGGCGCTCGCCGAGCGCGAGGTTGTACTCGTTGGTGCCGCGTTCGTCACAATGGCCCTGCACGGTCACCCGCGTAGAGTTCCACTGGCGCATCCAGTCGGCGTTGCTCCGCAGCGCAGCCTGCCCGGCGGGCAGCAACTCCGACATGTCGAGGTCGAAGAACACTGGATCGAGCGGCGAGGTGCTATTGAGCTCATCCAGCGACATCCGGGCGAACAACTCCTCTGGCGTCAGCGGCGCTGGCGGCGGCGGCGGCGGTGGTGGTGGCGGCGGCGGTGGTGGTGGTGGTGGTGGTGTCTCAGGTGCCGGCGGCGGTGGTGCTGGCGGCGCTGGCGGCGGGTTGTCTGCGCAGGCCAGCGCGCCAAAGCCGAGCACCAGGCTCAGGCATACGGCGAGCAAATAGCGATATGCGGACTTCATTGTACGTCTCCTGTCTCCGCGCTCCGGATTGTGTCTCGTATGCCTTCTGGTTCAGGTACCGCGTTCGAACGGAGCGCCTATATAGCCAGAAGTGCAAAGCTTACAGAGGAACGGTGAAATCTGTCAATTCACAGTATTTCCAACTACTTCCGACATCCCGAACTCGGGTCGACTGCAAGTGCGGTGGACCGGCCCATTATTGACCAGGTCCGTTGCCATCGTCGTCCCGATTCTCGTCCGCCAGATCATCGACGTCACTCGCAGACTCTTCGTCGGCCAGCGCGAGCGCGATCGGCGACAACCCGGACACCATCAGACTGGCGCCGCACTCGAAGCAACTCAGCGGGTCGCCACGGCCTACATCGAACTCGTCAACGTCGATGTCGGCCTCGCACTCGCTACAGATCGCCATACCATGGGCTCGGTTCCAACGGAACCAAGCGCCGCTCACACTGGCGCCCGAGACCGCCCCCCCCATCGCCGGATGGGATGTTGGAACGTAGTAGTATAGCGGGTTTCAGCGACGAACCGCAACGCCTCGCGACACTCGCGAGGGACACGGGCTAGCGGTCCGTGTTGACAGGCGCGAGTCGCACCGACGGGTGCCACCCTTGATCCCGCGGTCAGCCAGTGCGCGGCACCGCGCCAATAAAGATTTTTCCACGAACAAATGACTCTGAATACATGCAACGCCGATAACAAGATCAGGAATCGGTGCCCGATGTCCAAACAGGGCGAGATCGGTGGAAAATCCTCGAGATGATCGCAGCAGCCGCAAGCTCCCGCACCGTGCTAATCTCCTCCTCGGCGACCGCTGTCCGGGACCGCTTCGCCGAGGCGCTGCTGCAGGCCGGTCACCAAACACTCACGGCAGCGCGGACATCTGAGCTGCTCAGCTCGGTCGACACCGCCCGGCCCAGCGTGGACCTGCTCCTGCTCGACCTCAGACTGGCCGGTGGCGACAGCGTGTCACTCGTTCGGCAAATTCGTGACCACGCCGGCAACCTGCCGATCATCGTCTTCAGTGGCTCGATCGCCGGCGCGGACGAGGTGCGCGGGCTGGCGGCGCTCGGGGTTACCGGCTATGTGAACGAGCACATCGACGCACAGCAGATCCTTCCGTCACTGGGACCGCACCTGTTTCCCGACCGCTTCAACCGGCGCAGCAGTGCTCGGGTCGTACTCGAAATCCCCGTGTCCTACCGGTTCGACAACTCCATCAGCGGCGCACTGACGCTGAACATCAGCAAGGGCGGGCTGGCCATCCGCACGATGAGCCCGCTCGTGGTCTCCACCGAGGTACGCGCTCGCTTCCGGCTCCCAGACGCGGATCGCGAATTTGGCGCCAATGCACGGGTGGTGTGGAGCGACCGACGCGTGGGCATGGGACTTCAGTTCGTACAGGTGGATACCGGCGACCAGACCGCCGTCGACGAGTATGTGAATCGTCATGGGCAGGGTGATACCGGATGCGTATAGCAGTCAGCCGTGAAACTCCGCGTCGGACCGACCCCCGTCGTGATCGATGACGCACTCAGCCAGCACAGGGCGTGACGAGCGAGAAAACCTGGAGCATGTGACCCTGCAGGGCATGGCCGGGCACCGACCTGTCCGGGATACTGGGTCGATCGAGTGCAGCCGGACTTCACCACGGGCTTCGAGCCCGAGTGATCGCCTTGACACCCTTTCGGCTGTGCCGTTAGGTTCTATGAGAAGTGCTGTTCCCGCTCCCAGGGGTGAGGGGAACACCGGAGCGCCTGTCGTAGCCTGGAGAGCACCCCCAGTTCTCCAACGACTTTTCTTTAGGCACGGCGCCTAATAGGGTCCAGAGCCGCTCTGGACGGCTTGGATGCTGGCAGGTGTCTTTACTGCGCCACCGCGTCAGCTCTCGGGAGGAACCGTATCGTGATCGAAGTACGGCACGTGACCAAACGCTATGGGCCACTGACAGCGGTCGATGACATCAGCTTCAGCGTCGAGCGGGGAGAGATCCTGGGGTTCCTGGGTCCGAACGGCGCGGGTAAGACGACGACGATGCGGATGCTGACCGGATTTCTGCCGGCGACCGAGGGCCGGGTACACATCGCCGGGTTCGACGTGTTCGAACAGCCGATCGAGGCCAAACGCCGAACGGGATACCTACCGGAGACCCCGCCGCTCTATCCTGAGATGACGGTTGCCGAGTATCTGCAGTTCGTCGCACGGATCAACGGCGTGCCGGCCAGTGACCGCCGGGCTCAGATCGGCTCCGTCATGGAGCGCACCAGCATCGCGGACATGGCCGACCGCTACTGCGGCAGGCTGTCGAAGGGGTATCGCCAGCGTGTCGGTCTGGCTCAGGCCATCCTGCACAATCCCGACGTATTGATCCTCGACGAACCGACGGCGGGGCTAGACCCGAGACAGATCATCGAAACACGCAGATTGATCACCGAACTGGCGGGCGACCACACGGTCATCCTCAGCACGCACATCCTGCCCGAGGTTTCGCAGACTTGCGATCGAGTCGTTATCATCAACCGGGGCCGGGTGGTTGCGGTCGACACCCCAGGCAACCTGACGGCGCGTCTCCAGGGTTCGCAGACGCTGTATCTGCAGGTCGACACCCAGGGCGCCGACCCGACCCCGGCGCTCGAGGGCGTCGCCGGGGTCGTGGGCGTGACGCGCGCCGACCAGCACGACAGCGTGGTGGGGTATCACGTCGACAGCGGCCACGGCAGCGATGTCCGGCGCGAGTTGTCCCGGACCGTCATCACGAACGGCTGGGGCCTACTGGAGTTGCGGACCCAGCAGATGAGTCTTGAGGACATCTTCCTGCAGCTGACCACCGAGGATGCGGCGAGCGAGTCAGACGCGGAAAGCTCCGGGACCACGGACACCGACCACGCGGACGAGGCTCACACGGAGGAGCGCACCGATGGGTAACATCTTGACTCTCGCGCAGAAGGAGCTCCGAGCCTACTTCGTGTCGCCGATCGCCTATGTGTTGCTTGTCTTCTTTGCCTTATTGTTCGGGTACTTCTACGCGTCGAGCATTAGTTTTGTGGTCCAGCTGAGCATGGGCCAGTTCGGCACGGGCGGACCGCAGATCGTCAACATCAACGAGTTCATGATCCGACCGCTGTTCGGGAACACTGCGGTAGTCCTTCTGTTCATGCTCCCGATGCTGACCATGCGGTCCTTCGCCGAGGAGAAGCGGTCCGGCACCATCGAGCTGCTGCTGACGTCGCCGCTCACTGACTTCCAGATCATCATCGGCAAGTTTCTCGGGGCGATGGCGCTCTATGCACTGATGCTGTCGCTCACGCTGATTCACATTGGGGTACTGTTCTGGTACGGCGAACCGGAATGGGGGCCAGTATTCAGCGGCTACCTGGGGTTGCTGCTGATGGGCGGGTCGTTCATCTCGATCGGCCTGGCGATCTCCAGTATGACGAAAAACCAGATCGTCGCCGGTGTCTCCACGTTTGCCGTGCTGCTCTTGTTCTGGATCATCAACTGGATGGGCGACGCCTCCGGCACGACGACACAGTCGGTGCTGGCGTATCTGTCGATCCTCGAGCACTTCGACGATTTCTCGAAGGGCGTCATCGACACGACACACCTGACCTACTATGTCAGCTTCATCACGCTCGGGCTGTTCCTGACGGCGAAATCGATGGAAGTGGCACGCTGGAACGGATAACGGCTCTACGGACACACTGATACCCGATGCTTACCAAACTCTTCGGCTCGCTCGGCTGGCTTGGCTCGATCCTGGTCTTCACAGCCGTGGCGGTCTGGTTCGTCCGCCCGGATCTGGAACAGTTGCGGCGAGTGCTGGCGTTCGCTGGTCTCGCGAGTCTCCTCCTGTATCTCGCCGGTCAGTGGCGTCAGGTGGCACGGTCGTTCGACCGACGGCAGACACGCTACGGCACCCTCGCGGGCACCGGCATCGTTCTCGTGCTCGCGATCATGGTGGCGCTCAACTACGTCCTGGCTCGGCAGAACACACGGTGGGATCTGACGGCAGCGCGGCAGTATTCCCTGTCGGACCAGACCCGACGACTGCTCGACAGCCTGACGGCACCGGTCCGGATCCTCGTGTTCGACCGTGAACGAGAATTCCCGCGGTATCGGGACCGGCTCGACGAGTACGCGTACCTGTCAAGCCAGGTCACGGTCGACTACATCGACGTGGACAGGCAGCCGATGCTGGCACGCCAGTACGAGGTGCAGTCCTACGGCACGATCGTGTTCGACTACGGTGGGCGTGTTGAACGGGTCACGTCGGACGCCGAGCAGGACCTAACCAACGGCCTGATCACGGTGGTCGAGGGCGTGCAACAGACGGTGTACTTCGTCGAAGGCCACGGCGAGAAGGAGCACACCGGCGCCGACCGCGACGGCTACTCCGCCGTTTCCGGCGCCCTTGGGCTCGATAATTTCGACGTCGAGTCCCTCGTGCTCGCGCAGCAGAGCGCCGTACCCGAAGACGCCACTGCCGTGATCGTCGCCGGGCCGCAGACCGACCTCTTGCCTGGCGAGGTCGAGGCGCTGGGCGTCTATCTGGACCGTGGCGGCAAGCTGCTCGTGCTGATCGACCCGCCGAGCGACGGCGCGGCACCGGCGCCGGAAGGGCTGCTCGGGTTGCTACGCGAATGGGGCATCGAGACCGGCACCGACGTGGTGGTCGACGCCAGCGGGATGGGACAGCTGCTGGGCGCCGATGCCTCGGTCCCGGTAGTGGCCAACTACCCGTTTCATCCGATCACCGACCAGTTCAACCTGCTGACCGCCTACCCTCTGGCCCGGTCGGTGAACGCCGCGACCGGAAACCCCGACGGCCGTGTCGCACAATCATTCCTCGAAACGAGCGCGCAGAGCTGGACGGAAGCAGACATCGACGAGCTGGCGAACGGTCAGGTCGAGCTGAACGAGGAGGCCGGTGACCGGCCCGGACCGGTGACAATCGGGATGGCGGTCTCGGCACCGGCGCCGTCCGTCGAGCCGGCCGTGACCGGCAGCGACGCGGATGGCGGAGAGCCCGACGCGGCGGACGATGAGCCCGACGCCACACCGCCCGAAACCCGACTGGTGGTGGTCGGCGATTCCGACTTCGCCACCAACGGCGTCGTCGGCATCCAAGGCAATCGTGACATGTTCCTGAACATAGTCAACTGGCTGGCACAACAAGAGAACCTCATCTCGATTCGCGCGCGAGACCCTGAGGATCGCCGGCTCACACTCACCGCGGACCAGCAGCGGCGTCTGTTCTGGCTCTCGTTGGTCCTCGTGCCTGGATTTGTGCTCAGCACCGGTGTCTACACCTGGTGGCGGAGGCGCTAGACCATTATGTCGGCCGACACGAGAATCCTGTACGCATTCGGGTCTGTCGATGCCGGCGCAGGCGCGCACGGCACGTCTCGCGGGCGCGGCCCCGTCTGGTTATGATGCGCGGGCTGCGGTCCACGACGGCGCTCCTGGTGGTGGCGCTCGGGCTGGGTGCCTACATCTACTTCGTTGAATCGGAGCGGCCACCGGGCGGGACCCCGGACCCGCTGGAGACGGTGTTCGACTTCGAGTCGGACGACATCACCGGGCTCTCGGTGACCGCAGAGAGCGGCGACCGCACCGTGCTCGAGAAGACCGACGGTCGGTGGCAACTGGTCGAGCCGTTCGCCGGGACCGTCGACGTCACCGAGGTAGTCGCGATGTCCTCCAGCCTTGCCGCACTCGAAATGCAGCGAGTGGTCGCCGAACCGGAGGAGACCCCGGACCTGACGGTGTTTGGGCTACTGGAGCCACGGATCGAGGTCGCGATCACGACGACGACCGGCGTCGACGCGCGGCTGCTCGTCGGAGTGCAGACCCCGACCGGGGGTGATCTGTATGCGACTGTCGCTGGGTCGAACCGGGTGTTCTTGATTTCCGGCTATCTGGACAGCACCTTCAACCGGACGACGTTCGACCTCCGTGATAAGACCATTCTCAATTTCACCCGTGATCAAGTCGACTCGCTCGAGATCACCGGCGCGGACCTCGCAATCCGTCTCCAACAGGTAGACAACCGCTGGTCGCTGGTCCGCCCAATCGAGGCGCACGCCGACCTGGGTGTCACCGACGGTCTCGTCGGGCGACTCAGCACGGGACAGATGGCCGCCATTGAGGCGGAGAGCACCGACGCACTGGAGCCCTACGGGCTCGACGCCCCGCGCGTGACGGTCACCGTCGGTCTGGGCGGCTCGGCGGCCACGTTGCTCATCGGCGACGCCACGCCGGCGGGCACCGTGTATGCTCGCGACGCCGCGCGCGAACTGGTGTTCACGATCGACGAATCGCTCCTGGCCGAGCTGGAGCAAGGGGTCGACGAGTATCGCCGGAAGAACTTGTTCGCGTTCCGACCGTTCAACGCAACGGTACTCGAGGTCGACCGCGACGACGAGCGCTGGGTGTACGAGAAGGTGGACGCACCTGCCGACGATGAGGCGGACAGATGGCGACGCACCGCACCCGGCGACGGCGATGTCGAGCAGAGCGCAATGGACGACCTGCTGTCCAAGCTATCGAACTTGCGCGCCGAGTCGTTCGTCGCGTCCCGTGACGGAACGGGGCTCGATGCGCCGCCCTGGACCATACTGGTCACCTTTGACGAAGACGGCACGCAGGAACGGGTCGTCGTGGGTCGCGTCGTCGACGACGTGTTTGCGGTGACCGGCGATGAACCTGGCGCGGCACATCTCAACACCCGGGCTTGGGACGAAGCGCTGGAGGCGCTGGACGCGCTCGAGTAATGCTCCACGAGCCGCGCGCGGCCGGGGCCATCCCGGTGCTGCTCTGTCTGCTGCTCTCCGCCTGCGCTACCGCGCGCCCCCCACGCGCCGGTGACACCTCCTCACTTCGGGGTACCCACCACGTTCTGACCGACAGGCTGACCGCCCTGCTCGAAAATACGGAAACCAAACAAGCGCTCTGGGCGGTATTCGTGCGGTCACTCGACTCGGGTGACGTGCTGTTCGCCCATCACGGCGATCGGCTCCTAATGCCGGCCTCCACCATGAAGATCATCACGCTCGCCGTAGCGGCTGAGCGACTCGGCTGGGACTATTCGTACGAGACCAGGTTGTTGTCGACGGGTGCGGTGGTTGACGGAGTGCTGCATGGTGACCTGATCGTGCGAGGCACCGGCGACCCGACAATCAATTCGAGCGCCGGAAACGGCATGCCGGCATTCGACGCGTGGGCCGCGACGCTTCTCGAAGCCGGTATCACCGCCGTCGACGGGCATGTCATTGGGGACGACGACCTGGTCGAGGACGCGGCGCCGGGGTATGGCTGGTCCTGGGACGACCTACCCTACGGCTATGCGACTCCAGGCGGGGCGTTGCAGCACCACGACAACGTCGCCGTGCTGCTTGTACATCCCGACAGCGTCGCCGGCGAGGATGCGGTGATCGAGGTCGGGCCCCAGGCGAGCGGAGTGCGGGTGGTGAACCGGGTCGAGACGGTGTCCCCCGATGGCAAGACCGAGCTAACGTTGCAACGGATGCCGGATGGCGCCCTTGAGGTAATCGGCGCCGTGCCGGCGAACGCGGCACCGGTGTCTCTCACAGCGTCGGTGCAGAATCCCACGATCTTCTTCGTAGGTGGACTAAAGCAGACGCTGAAGACGTGGGGTATCGACGTCTCCGGTGATGCGGTCGACATTGACAAAGTCGATGCCGCGGTCGTCGACGACGCGCTTCGCGTGCTCGCGAGCCACCGGTCACCGCCACTGTCCGACATCGCAGCCACCCTCATGGGGGCTAGTCAGAATTTCTATGCCGAGACGCTGCTCCGCACGCTGGACCAGGACCGTCGCCCACGAACGGCCGCGGCCGGACGGAACGTGATGCGGGAGGTACTGGAATCCTGGGGTGTCGACCCGTCACGGATGGTCGTCGCCGACGGCTCCGGGCTGTCGCGCTACAACTACGTCACCGCGCGCACACTCGTGGACGTCCTGCAGAAGATGCACGACGACCCGCGACACGCGTCGCCGTTCCTGGCGACCCTGCCGGTGGCCGCTCGCAGCGGCACGCTCGCCACGAGACTGCGGGGGACGGCCGCCGCAGGCAACGTTCACGCGAAGACCGGGTCGATGTCGAACGTGCGTGCGCTGGCGGGGTACGTGACGAGCGCGGACGGGGAAGTGCTGGCTTTCGCCGTGCTGGCCAACAACTTCCCTGGCCCCGCCGGACCGATCCTCGCCGTCATCGACCGCCTGGTCGAACAACTCGCATTGTCCACACGATCCGATAGCGGCGGTCAAACCCCACCGGCGCCGTCCGGACGACCGCGACTCTAGCCTTCATTGCTTGCGGCAAAGCCTCCTCAAACTGGCCTGACCCGGGCGTCGGTGGCCGCTTCGAGCAAGCCCAGCGCAGACCCACCGAACAGCTGCGAGCCGCCGACAGCAGTGTCGCTCAGCCTGATGAAGGTGGCGACCGTCTCGCCAGGGATAACCACTAGGGGTTGCCCGACTGCCAGGATGCGGTCATTGGTGTCGAGCAGCTCGATCAGATATGCCCAGCCATTCAAGCTATCGAAGCTGAATTGACCGGTCCCGGTCGTCCGACCCGCCTCCCGGCCTTTCTGCAGGTCCCGAATCCGTAGCACCTGGTACTCCCACCGGCGTGTCGTCCTCGTTCCAGGCGAAACCGAGCACCTGCACCCCTGCGGTGCTGAAGACCGGGGAGAACGCGCCTCCAAAGTTAGTGCGCGCGGCGAGCACAGCCCCAGCGTCGACTCCAACGCCGGTTCCTGCCCGGCGTTCACTACGGCCACGGACACCAGGAGCGTCCCGGTAACCAATCCGAGGCTTCTAGGTTTCTTCACCATGGTCATGCGCCTCTCGACTTCGGACACACCATGAGAGAGCGAATACCTATCCAAGCGGTAGACCTACATTAACTCGTTTATAATTAATGCGTTATGGACTCCTATCGAATAGGTGAAAGAGACAAATTGAGCTCGAAACTGACATCAAAATTCAAAATTGTAAGCCGTTGACGATCTGGACCTTTGCTTCGGTGGCCAGGAATCTGAGACTGAACGAGGGATTACTTGAGTGGGTGGCCCACGAGTCGGCGAGCGAACTCCGCGACCTCGTCGGGATCGGCATTGAGCCCTCCGCTCTGCGCGACATCCGGACGACCACCGCCGCACCAGGCCCAGCGGCCCAGTAAGCCCAGGATTAGCTCGGCTGCGTCGAGGTCGACATCGTGGGCGCGGGCGACGACGACCGTGACCGGCCGCCGTCCGACGTCAAGACGGCCGCCGAAAACTCCCGCAGCGTGGAGTTGGTGTAGCAAAGACGGGTGGTCGCGCTCATGGGACAGTGCTTGTCCCACCAGGATTCGATCTTCGCGCCGCAGGCTCGGCCGTGAGCGCCGGGTCGGCGAAACCCGCCTGCGCAAAGCCACGGGCGCGCAGCTGACAGCTGTCACAGCGCCCGCAGGGGCGTCCGTCCGGCGTGGGCGCATAACAGCTGTGGGTCAACCCATAGTCGATGCCCAGCGCGTGTCCGCGTGTGATGATGTCCGCCTTCGACCAACGAATCAGCGGTGCGTGCACGTGGAAGCGAGCTCCCTCGACCCCAGCCTTCGTCGCCAGGATCGCCAGCCGCTCGAACGCAGCAATGTACTCGGGGCGACAGTCGGGATACCCGGAGTAGTCGACCGCGTTAACCCCGATGAACAGATCGGTCGAGCCGATTACCTCGGCCCAACCGAGCGCCAGCGACAGCAGCACGGTGTTGCGCGCCGGGACGTAGGTCGATGGGATACCGTCACGGTCCGGTGGCAGGTCCATGGGCACCTCGCCGGCGCCAGTCAATGTTGAGCCACCGAACGCGGCGAGGTCGACCTCGAGCTCGAGATGGCGCGCGACGTTCAATGCGCGCCCAACCCGACGCGCCGCCTCGAGCTCGCATGCGTGGAGTTGCCCATAGCCGACCGTCAAGGCGAACAGGACGAAGCCCTCGGCCCGCGCGATCGCCGCGGCCGTATACGAGTCGAGCCCGCCGCTCAGCAACACGACCGCTCGTCGCGCCGTCCCGTCACCCATGCCCTCGTGCCCTTGTAGCCCTCACCCCAGCAGCCCTCTCGTACGCGGAGGGAGAGGAAAAAACCGCAGCGCCTTCTTCAGCAACCTGGCTAAATCGTCACACTCCCCGTGTCGCGGCACCCCACAAGTGTTTGTGTAGCTGGATTTGCAGCCGCACCGGCAGACGGTCGGCGAGCATCCACTCGGCGAGCCGCGCCGGCGGCAACGCGCCGTGCACCGCCGAGAAAAGTACCGCCCCGCACCGCGTCTCCAGCTTGTGCCGCCGCACGACGTCCCTCGCGAACTCGTAGTCGACACGATCGGCGATGACGAACTTGACCTGGTCGCGATCGGTCAGCCTCGAAAGATTCTCCCAGGCGTTCCGGTCACACTCGCCGCTTCCGGGACACTTGACGTCCATGATCTTGACAACCGCGGCCGGCACACGGGCCACGCTCACGTGCCCTCCGGTCTCCAGCAGCACGGTGGCGCCAGCGGCCAGCAGCCGATCCATCAGGGGATAGACCCCCTTCTGGAGCAGCGGCTCGCCCCCCGTGATTTCAACCAGGTCGCACCGATACTGTTCGACATCGGCGACGATCTCTTCCACGTCCAGCTTGCGCCCCTCGTGAAACGCATACGGCGTGTCGCACCAGTCACAGCGCAGATCGCAACCGGTTAACCGCACAAAAACGCACGGCCGGCCGGTGTGAGTGGACTCGCCTTGAATCGAATGAAAGATCTCGTTGACAGTCAGCATGGCCACAGGCGCAACTCCCATTCTACCCGTGGCTCCCAGGCTCGCTGCTGCCGTCACTTCCCCACCTTGGCAACACCGATCCGCTGACATAGCGTGGCAATAGCACAACGACCGCAGGTCGGGTAGACCGGCTTGCAGACATTTTGTCCCCAGGTCACCAGATACAGGTTGATCTGCGGCCACCAACGGCGCGCCGCCACCTGGTAGAGCGCCCGCTCGGTCTCCTCGGGTGTGCGTGTCTCGACCCACCCCAGGCGGTTGGAGATCCGATGGACGTGGGTGTCGACACAGATGTTGTCTTCGCCCTTGAGCGCTACTATGAGCACGAGGTTGGCGGTCTTTCGGCCGACACCAGGCAAGGTCAGCAGCTCCGGCATCGTCGACGGAACCAGTCCGCCATACCGATCCAGCAGCAGCCGGCACGTCTCCCTGAGGTGCTCCGCCTTGTGCCGGTAGAAGCTGACCGGGTAGATCAGCTTCTCGATGGTGCTCACGCGCAGCTTGACCATCTCGCGGGGCGTGGCGGCGCGAGCAAAGAGCCGGTTCGAGGCCTCGAACGTCACCGGGTCCCGCGTCTGGGCCGACAGCATCGTGGCGACCAGGACCTTGAAAGGATCGGAGTGCTCCTCCTCGGCGATCTTCTCGACCGCCGGCTCGGCCATCGCGCGCATGGCAAGCCCCAGCCGGTGCATCGCCCGGGCCACCCGCTGACGGGTGGCGGTGACCGACGTCGACCGTGCGGCACGCGCCCGGCCAACGCCGGTCTTGGTTCGAGTCATCGGATAGACCACAGACAACCCGCGTTCGCTCACTGACGACCGCACAGTAGCGAGCTTCGGGGGGTCCGTCGACGTGTCAGCGAAGGCGGACCGGTTTGACGGCCAGCCAGCCGCAGAGCACGCCACAACGTTCCGCACGGCGGTCGGCATCAGCGGCGTCACGAGAACGGCCGGCTGTGACGAGGCCATCCCTGGGATGGTCGACAGGCTGCTAGACGTCTCCTCCGGGTGAGATCGCAACATGGAAGCACGCTTCCATGACAGGAGGAGATGTCTAGCGCCGGCCGCGCCGGTCGGTGTGAGGCGCGGTTTCGCTAGCAGCCCGCCACGCCCGTCGGATCGACGATGCCAACAATCGCGGCATCCACCGGGGCGGCGCGACGGCCAAGGGCGGCACCCGCGGCGCGCCCCTCGAGCACGAGCAATACCAGCTCGCCAACGCCGGCGCCAACGGAATCGACAGCAAGGTGTGCCACTCCCACCGGCTTACCCTCCCGGTCTACCGGCTGGGTCAACAGCAGCTTCGCGCCAACGAGCCTGCGCTCCTTGCGCGTCGCTACGACGCAGCCAATGACCCGAGCCAAACGCATGGGGCAGTCCTAGAAATCTCCTTGCGGGTCGCATAGCAACGTGTGAAGCACGTCTTCATGACACGCGGAAATGTCGAGACCCCGCGTAGCTGGGCTGAGAGAAAAGCTTCTACCAGCGAGGCTGCGCGTCACTTTTCTCGTCGGTTTGCGAAGCAGCATCGCTAGCGTCGCGGGGCCCGACGCCTCCGGGATCGTCGCGTCAGGCCGGCAGGGACGCCGTCGGTGGTCCAGTGATCGCAAATTCCGATGACGGTGGCGTCGGTCGGCACCACGTCGGGTAAGAACGCGAGGGATGCCTCCCGCCCACGAACGAAGAACACCTCTTCTCCAGCGCCGGCGCCGACCGCGTCGACTGCCACCAGCGGCCCGCCAACCGCCTCACGAGCCGGTGAAAGCGGTTGCACGACGAACAGCGTGAGCCCGACCAGGCCCGGGTCCTTGATTGTCGCAACGACGTTGCCGATTACCCGCGCAAGCTGCATCGATCGAAAACCCTGGAGTTCCTACGAGCTAGGTTGATTCGTCGGTCGTGACAACATCGACGATGCCGACGATCGCGGCGTCAACCGGGCGGTCGGCCAGACCGGCTGCCATCCGCGCGGAACCCCCGCTGACGATCAGCACGGTCTCGGCGGCACCGGCATCCACGGTGTCGACCGCCACGAGTTGGGCGCCGCGCGGCTCGCCATCGGGCGTGACGGGCTGTACGAGCAGCAGCGTGCTCCCGACCAGACGCTCGTCCTTTCGCGTCGCAACGACGGTACCCACCACCTTGGCGAGGATCATGTCGTGTCTAGTGGTGTGCCCCGCTGCATTCAACTGGCGCTGAATCTAGCCTGACGGCGCCACCCACCGCCCGGACCGTTCATTTCAGGGCTCTGGCTAGGTCTCGCCGCCGCCTGTACGAAGCCGGAGAACGCCGCTACTTGCCGGTGCTCTTACCGATCGGCAGGACGTCCTCGAGGTTGGTGTGGGGCCGCGGGATCACGTGCACCGACACCAGCTCGCCGACCCGACGAGCCGCTGCGGCACCGGCGTCGGTGGCCGCCTTCACCGCCGCCACGTCGCCTCGGACAAGCGCGGTCACGAACCCCGCGCCGATCTTCTCCCAACCGACCAGCGTGACGTTGGCGGCCTTGACCATGGCATCCGACGCTTCGATCATCGCCACCAACCCCTTGGTCTCCACCATTCCGAGCGCCTCGCCCATGACATGCCTCCCGCTACCGTAGCTGCTTGACGGCATCCGCAATCAGCGCCGTCAGCTCGCGGTATGTTAATCGAATTTCATCGTCGGAACCTAACGGTCCGAGGTGAAGGTCCCCTGTCTCGGCCCCACCGGACCCGACCGTCTGCGCCTCGACCAACCGCGCCCCTGGCTGCGACGGCGCATCGATCGCCTGACAGCTGACGTCCTCTTCCTCCTTGCCACCCTCCCGATCCGGCAGGCACAACGGCGCCGGTGACGCGATGCCGTAGCGGTTCCGGAGCCCCTGCAACCGGTTGACTTCTTCCCGTGACAACAGCCGCTCGCCTCCGAGCTGCCTGGCCACCAAGCTGATGCGCGCGAAGTGCTCCACCGTCTCCATCTTGTAGTAGGCGGCAAACAGCTCGTGCGCCACGGTCAGGGCGCCGTGGTTGGCCAACAACAATCCGTCGTGCGCGCGGATGTACTGCCGCACGGCATCGGCCAGCTCGCTGGTGGAGGGGGTGCCGTAGGCTGCAATCGGAATGCTCCCGAGAGTCGTGACGACCTCGGCCAAGACCGCCCGGTCGAGCGGGATCCCGGCAACGGCGAACCCGGTTGCGGTCGGCGGATGCGCGTGCACCACCGCCTCGATCTCAGGCCGGTGCGCGTAGACCGCCAGATGCATGAGGATCTCGGACGACGGCTCCCGATCTCCGGTCAGCTTGCGCCCGCTGAGATCCGTGGTGACCATCATGTCCGGCGTCATGAAGCCCTTGGAGACGCCGGTCGGGGTCGTCAACAGTCGCTCGGCGTCGAGCCGCACACTGATGTTGCCGTCATTCGACGCGACGAAGGCCCGATCGTGCAACCGCCGTCCGATCTCGACAATGTCAGCGCGGAGCCGTTCCTCTGTCTGCATCAGGCACTTAGCCTCGGGCTCGCTATTCCTGCTGAAACGCCGTGCGGCAGTTCTCGGAGCAGAAGTAGTGCATCTCCCCCTTCCGGCGGACCGTGAGGGCCCGCGCCTGGTCGACGTAGGTCCCGCACACCGGGTCCCGCACCAACGGGACCCCCTTTGCGGGAGGCATCTCGGGTCGGCGCGCGGCGCCCTTGACCACACCGCCGATAAACTTCCAGACTAGCCGTATTAGTAGCATCACGACGAGAAACCGGATGAGCCAGCCAAACACCATTAGTCGACGACAAGGACTGTTAACGATGTGCGGCAATCAGTTCGGTGGCGGCAAGGGCTTCGGGGCTCCCAGGGGCAACCCGCTGGACCTCTTCCCAGGCCTCGACGGCGCCCTCGAGATCCTGGTTCCCAAAAGCCCGAACAATGCCGATGTTCAGGATCGTCTTAGCGTGCGCCGGGGCCACGTTCAGTGACCGGGCAAACTGCGAGAGCGCGCGATCGGTATCGTCGGTGTAGAAGTACGCCACCCCAAGATCGGTACTGACCTCAACATCATCTGGCCTCAGCGCAAGCGCTGCTTCGAACCAGGGGATCGCGTCCTCGAAGCGTTGGCCATCAAAGTAGAGGTTCCCGAGGTCCACACGAACCTGGACATCCTCAGGGGCGGTCTCGGCGGCCGCGCGCAACTCCACTGCACGCGCCTCGTCGACGGGCGGCACCTCCGGCGCCGCTGGGATCTGAGCGGGGGGGGCCTGGGTCGCAACGACCTGGTCCCCCGGCCACTGGCTCCAGATGATCCAACCCATCAGCCCAGTCGCCAGGACCAGCGCCAAGGCGAGGGGCAGCAGTTCAGTGCGGTTCATGAAGATTGTTGGGCCCTCTCGATCTGATCATAGCAACGCTGCCCAAACGGCGTCCACACACGGCTTGGAGGCCCGGTACGTCAACGTAGTTTCGATCGAGACGTTTGGTGCGTCAGGCGAGAAGCGCGACCATCTCGCGCACGGCCCGTTCCAAACCCACCAGGACAGCGCGCGCAACGATGCTGTGACCGATGTTAAGTTCGACGATCTCTGGAATAGCGACAACCGGCTTCACATTCACGTAGGTCAGCCCGTGCCCGCCAAGCACCTCAAGCCCGTTCTCGTGCGCCCGGGTGGCCGCCTGCCGGATCCGCACGACCTCTGCCGCTCGCCCGGCCGGGGTGGCATCAGCGTAGGGACCCGTGTTGAGCTCGACCGCGGTCGCGCCAGTCTCGCGAGCCTGCGCGATCTGGTCCGGCGCCGCGTCAATGAACAGACTGACCGTGACTCCCGCCGCCTGAAGCCGACCGACCACGCCGGCGATCGCCGTCTGGTGCTGCACGACATCGAGCCCCCCGGTCGTGGTTACCTCGTCCGGGTACTCCGGCACCAGCGTTACCTGATCCGGCTTCAGGTCGGTGGCTATTGCTATCATTTCGTCGGTCGCCGCCATCTCCACGTTGAGTCGAGTCGACATCACCTCGCGCAACAACCACAGATCGCGGTCCTGCATGTGGCGCCGGTCTCCGCGAAGATGCACGGTGATGCCGTCTGCGCCGGCAAGCTCCGCCAGCGCCGCCGCCGTCACCGGCTCCGGCTCGCGTGCGCGTCGCGCCTGTCTAATCGTCGCAACGTGATCGATGTTGACGCCAAGCCTCATGATCGCTCCTGCCGAGCCACTGACTGACGGTATTCAAGGGCCAGGCGGTTCGCTGTAGTAGCCACTTCGATCGTCCCGGCCACCATCATTGCCGGATCCCCAGCCCCCTCGGGCTATCGTCTCGCGCCGCCTGCTCTATCTGAGATCGACCCGCACACGTGCCGCGATCGTGTCAGCGAGTGCCTGGATTGCCTCCTGATCCGGTCCTTCGATCATGATCCGCAGCAGCGGCTCGGTTCCCGAATAGCGGACAAGCACACGCCCCTTCCCCAGGAGATCACGCTCGGCCTTCTCGATGAGCCGTGACACCTCGAGGAGTTCCGCCAGCGCGGTACGCTGCCGCACTCGCACATTCACCAGCACCTGGGGCAACGACACCAGATCAGCGGCGAGGTCGGCCAGCTCCTGACCGGTCTCGATGACGGCCCGCACGATCACCAGGGCGGTGGCGAGCCCGTCTCCGGTCGCCAGGTGATCGGCAAAGATCGTGTGTCCGGACTGTTCGCCGCCGAGCGCAATGCCACGCCGTGTCATCTCCGCCCACACCGGCCGATCCCCCACCGAACACCGGTGCACCGCGATTCCGTCGGCGCGCAGGGCGTGCTCCAGTCCGATGTTGCTCATCACGGTCGCCACCACCGCCTCGCCAGGCAGCCGCCCCGCCGCCGCGAGGCGGCGCGCCGCTATCAGCAGCACCGCGTCGCCGTTGACCACGTCGCCTCGATGGTCGACGAACACCACCCGGTCGCCGTCTCCGTCAAACGCGGCACCCAGCCGGCATCCCTGCTCGACCACGGCTTGCGCCAGCCGCTCCGGATGGGTGGAACCGCAGTCGAGATTGATGTTGCGACCATCCGGCTGGTCGTGCAGCACGACCGGATCCAGCCCCAGCGCTCTGAGCATCGCCGGGGCAATCAGGCTGGTAGCGCCGTTCGCGCAGTCGATGGCGACACGCAGGTCCGGCGGCACTGTCACGCCGTCGAGAAGCCGGCTGGTATGCGCGATGTAAGGTTCGGAGGAGGCGATCGTCGCGACCGGTGAGACACCGGTCTCCTGCACCGCCCAGGTCTTATCAGCGACCAGTGTCGTAATCCGAGCCTCCAAGTCGTCATCTGCCTTCTCGCCCTCTTCGGTAATGACCTTGACCCCGTTGTCCTCGAACGGGTTATGCGAGGCGGAGACGACGATGCCGGCATCAAACCCGCCGTGTCGCGTGAGAAAGGCAATCGCTGGAGTCGACAGCAGACCGCCATCGGTGACTCTGGCCGCCTCACTCTCGACGCCGCGCGCCAGATGACCGGTGATCCATTCGCCCGATTCGCGCGTATCGCGGCCGATAAGCACACGGATGGGAGCGCTTGCCCGGCCGCGCGTCTTGACAATCGCCGCTCCCAGCCGCACAAGCGTACGCTCGTCCAGTGGAGACTCGCCGGGCGTACCCCGAACACCGTCGGTCCCAAATAGCCTGGAAGGGAATGCGTTCACCGAAGCTCGACCAACGCCACCGTGGGCTCGAACCGAGTCACCTGAAATGCGCGGTGTGGCGAAACCGTGACCGACAGATTGTAGACGCCGGGCCCGAGACCGGCAAGGTCGACGGAGGCACCCACCGCGTTATTCTCAAGCCCGCGCATCAACTCGGGCGGTCCATGCACAGTAACGGTTATCGATTCCGGCGAGAGGGTCGCGGCCAATCCGGACGCCACGTTCCGCACCCGAACCGGCACCTCGGCCAGCGTCCGCTCAACCGGTGCGCGAACAATCTCGACCGTGACCCGTGCGGAGCGTGGCGTCTCGAGCCGCAGGTTCGGGTCGGCCACACCGACTGTGACCGTTCCCTCGAACGGCACTGAGACGTTCGTCACGTCAAGCGGCTCGGTCATCGCCTCGGTCAGTTGACGCAACTTACTTAGCGGACCAACGACCACCACCGTTGCCGGCTCGACCACGACCCGACCGACGACGAAGCCAGGGGCCGGCTCCCCCTCGAGGTCCGGCACGACCGGCACCATCCGGGGCACCCCCTCCTCCTCGAGCGTCAACGCCACGGTCGACGGAATGACCTGGGTCACTTCGACACCGAGCGGGGCACGAACGTGATCGGCCATCATATCGAACAGACGGTTCCCTGGACGCGCCGACCCCAGATCGATGACCGCAGCCACGTCACCCGTCTCGAGGCGCCGTAGCACTGCCGATGAGCCGCGCAGCCGCACCTCCACCGTTTCGGGCGGGTCCCCCAGGATCTCCACCGAATCCTGCACGTTCTCGAATGCCAGCGGAACGCGCAGACCCCGCTCCGCGATCGGGTCCCCCGCGACCGTCAACCATAGCAGCGCGGCCAGCACGGTCGCGAGTGCCTTCAGCCAGAGATCCCGGAAGAGCGAAACTCCCATCATGCGCCGAGTGGCTTCGCCTCCTCACGCGTCTGACGTCCCTTGCGGCGTAGCATCAGCGCTTCGAGACGATACCGCAGCTGATCCGAATCGAGATCCTGCTCGATCTGCCCGTCCAGCACCAGCGACAGCCGACCGGTCTCTTCCGAGACGACAAGGGCGATGGCATCGGTCTCCTCACTCAACCCGATGGCCGCGCGGTGACGGGAGCCCAGGTTCTTGCTGACGCGGGGGTTGACGGTCAGCGGCAGAAAACAGGCGGCGGCGGCAACCCGATCTTGCTGGATGATTACCGCGCCGTCATGCAGTGGGGAGCCTGAACGGAACACACTGACCAGCAGGTCGTAGCTGACCGCAGCGTCGAGCGGGATGCCGCTCTCAACGTAGTTGCGCAGCCCGATCTCCCTTTCGATCGCAACGATGCCGCCCTCGCGCCGCTCGGCCAACATGCGTAGCGCCACCACGACCTCCTCAATCGTCTCGTCGGTCGCCTCCGGTCGGCTGATATACCGGAAGAACGGGGCGCGCCCGAAGTGCGCGAGCGCATGCCGGATGTCGGCCTGGAACAGCACGATTGCCGCAAACACGATGTAGCCGAAGAGGTCGCGGACCAGCCAGTTGAGCGTCTGCAGCGGAGTGAACTGCGACGCGTAATACAGCACGACGATGAGACCGCCGCCAAGGAGAATTTGGACAGCGTGCGTGCGACGGACCAGCTTCAGGAGCTCGTAAATCAGCAGCGAGACGATCGCGATGTCAACTAGATCCCACCACCCGACCCTGTTCAGCCGCAACACGCTGGTCAGACTCTCGATCATTCCTCGTGCCCTGTCTCAACCGGCAGGTACGAACTCCGGCTCCGTTCCATGCGCTCGGATCCGGTCCGCCACCCTGACCACCTGCAGCATTTCTCGGACCCGGTGCACACGCACGATGTGTGCGCCTTCGAGGACCGCCGCCGCGACGGCCGCCGCGGTGCCCCACTCCCGGTCATCCGGGCCGCCATCACCGTCCCACCCCAGGAACGACTTCCGCGAAGGGCCGACCAGCATCGGGCGATCGAGCGTCGCCAAGCGACCGAGCGTCGCCAGTGCCGCGTAGGTGTGCTCGGCGCGCTTGGCGAACCCGAGTCCAGGATCGACGATGATGCGCGAACGGGCGACGCCGGCGTTGATTGCCACATCGATTCGGTCACCGAGCTCACGCGCCACCTCGCCCCCGACATCGCCGTACACGGCCTCACCATACATGTCGCGCGAACGTCCTCGATTGTGCATCAGTACCAGCACCGCGCCGCGTTCGGCCACCACTCTCGCCAGCGTCGGGTCGTAGAGCAGCCCCGATACGTCGTTGACGATCGCCGCGCCATGGTCGAGCGCAACGCGGGCGACCTCTGCCTTGTAGGTGTCGATCGACACTGGTACCCGGACCCGCCCCGCCAGCCGCTCGAGCACCGGCACGACGCGCGCCAACTCGTCCTGGATCGACAACGCGGCCGCGCCGGGCCGGGTCGACTCGCCTCCGATGTCTACCAGATCGGCCCCATCTGCCTCCAAGTCCAGTGCGTGTTCCGCTGCTCGATCCGGGTCCAGACACAAGCCCCCGTCCGAGAACGAGTCTGGTGTGACGTTAACGATCCCCATCACCAACGTCCGGCCGCCCAGCTGGAGCGGAGCTGTATCCGGCAACGGCACCGTGTAGTGACACCGAGGAAGCATGGGGCCCCTAGCAGCCCGTGTGACGAAGGAGGGAGACTTCGCCGGCCGGGCATGACACCGGGCGCGGCGTGCTGGCCACTATCCCTGCGGGAGTGGCTCGCCGAGCGGCGGCACGACCGGCGGCCGCTCCGTCTCGGAGCTGGCAGGCTCGCCCGGCGCAACCGGCGCAACCTCGGCCGGCTCCTCGAGCGGCAGACCCGACACAATCCGCATGACCTGCGCGCCGGTGAGCACCTCGCGGGTCAGTAACTCTTGGGCGATCTGTAAGAGCGCCTTCTTCTTCTCTTCGAGAATCGAGCGGGCACGGTCGTAGTTTTCTGTAACAATCCGCTTCATCTCCATGTCGATCGTGTTCGCGGTCGCCTGGCTGTATTCCTGCTGCTGCGCGAAGTCCCGCCCCAGGAAGACCTGCTCCTCCTTCCGACCATAGGTCAAAGGTCCGACGACCTCGCTCATGCCCCATTCGCAGACCATCTTGCGTGCCAGATCGGTGACGCGGTCGAGGTCGTTGCCGGCACCGGTCGTCACGACCGAATTCGTGATCTCCTCGGCGATACGGCCACCGAGCAGCACCGCGACCTGGTCATGCAGATACAGAGTCGAGTAGTTGTGCTTGTCGTCGACCGGTAGCTGCATCGTCACACCGAGCGCCTGGCCTCTCGGAATGATAGTGACCTTGTGGACAGGGTCGGAGTGCTCCAGGACGACGCCCAGCAAGGCGTGACCCGCTTCGTGAATCGCCGTGACTTGCTTCTCCTCGTCGTTGATGACGAGTGACCGGCGCTCCGAGCCCATCATGACCTTGTCCTTGGCGAACTCGAAATCCTGCTGCATCACGGATTTCTGGTTGTAGCGCGCCGCGTTGAGCGCCGCCTCATTGACGAGGTTCGCCAGATCCGCGCCGGAGAAGCCAACGGTGCCCCTCGCCACCACGTGGCTGTCGACATCGTCCGCCAGCGGGATCTTCCGAGTGTGAACCGCGAGAATGCCCTCCCGGCCTTTGACGTCCGGCCGGTTCACGACGATCCGGCGGTCGAAGCGCCCGGGCCGCAGCAGCGCCGGGTCCAGCACGTCGGGACGATTGGTCGCCGACACGAGAATGACGCCCTCGTTCGACTCAAACCCGTCCATCTCGACCAATAGCTGATTTAGTGTCTGTTCCCGCTCGTCGTGTCCGCCGCCCAGACCGGCGCCGCGATGACGGCCTACGGCGTCGATCTCGTCGATGAATACGATGCACGGCGCGTTCTTCTTCCCCTGCTCGAACAGGTCGCGGACCCGCGAGGCGCCAACACCGACAAACATCTCGACGAATTCCGACCCGCTGATCGAGAAGAACGGCACGCTGGCCTCGCCAGCGACAGCTCGCGCCAGCAGGGTTTTCCCGGTCCCCGGAGGCCCCATCAGCAGGACACCCTTCGGGATCCGGCCACCCAGCTTCTGGAACTTCTGCGGCTCCCGGAGAAACTCGATGATCTCCTGTAGCTCCTCCTTCGGCTCGTCGACCCCGGCGACGTCCCTGAACGTCACCTTCTTCTGTGCACTCGATGACAGCTTGGCCCGACTCTTGCCGAACGACATGGCCTTGTTTCCACCACTCTGAACCTGCCGCATGAAGAACACCCAGAAGCCGATAATCAGCAGGATCGGCGCCCAGGAGTACAACAGGGTCACCCAGGGGCTCGCCGTCGCCTCCCGCGCCTGGACCACGACGTTCTGGTCGATAAGCTTGTTGGCCAGCCCCTCGTACTGGGGCGGGGCGTACGTGCGGAACAGCTCGCCACTTGTCGAGGTCCCGAAGATCTCGTTGCCGCTGATCTCCACCCGGTTGACCTGACCAGTGTCCACCCACCGGATGAACTCGCTGAAGTCGACCGCGTTGTCTCCCATCCGGAACTGAGACGACACATTCCAGATCACCGCCACCACCACCACCAGGACCATCCAGAACATCAGGCTGCGCGTCGTTGAGTTCACGAGTTATCCCCCAAAAGGTCTCACTTTCAAGATTAGCACGCTTGCCGCGCCCCGCGTGACCCTGAAATCTTCGCTGACGCCCTGCCCCACGACCCAGACGATCCGGTCCTGTGCGTCGAGAACAAGCGGAATCCGAGCCCGATCGGCACGGCTCACCTTACGATCGACGAACAGATCCTGGAGCTTCTTTCGATGCCCCTGTAGGCCGAATGGCCGGAACCGATCTCCGGGTTGCCAGTTTCGCACCGCAAACGGGCCAGCCGCCACTACCGCAACCACCTGTTCGGTCTCGTATTTTCCGGCCTTCTGAGGCCGACTAGACGTGAGCGGCCGACACAGCTCCGGCCCAACCTGCTCCGCGCTGATGGTCACGCCCGCCTCCGGAACACACACCTCGCCGGGAACCTCCAACCGATAGGCGAATGACTCGACCTTGGAGATTTCCCCCCGGCCAGCACGGGCGGTCAGGCGGATGACGCCCTCGATCCGCTCGGCCCGGCACCGGGGAAAGTCGACCCGCGTGGGAGCGCCCTCGGCCAGCCGGCGGAGTCGCTCGATGTGGTCGAAACCGACCGCGAGCCCGGAGACCCGAACCAGCGCATCGCGCGCGACCCGCCTTCCCAACGCCGGGTGCAGCACCGCCAACCCGGCGGCGTCGACCTCCACACCCCCCTTGGTACTTTGGACGAGACTGGCCGCAAAATCGTTTGCGGCGCGTGCAAGCCACTCCTCGTCGGCCCGCGCAATCTCAGCCTCCCTGGCCAGCACTTCAACAACTCGCGGCGAGTACGCCTGTAGCGTCGGGATCAGGTCGTGGCGGATCCGGTTACGGGGCACGCGTCGGTCGAGATTGGACGCGTCCTCGCGGAACGACACCCGCTGTGACGCCAGATACGCGCGCAACTCGGCTCGCGACACACTCAGCAACGGTCGTACAACCAGGCCGATACGCGGTCTGATCGCCGAGAAACCGGCAGCGCCAGCACCCCGCAGCAGACGGAGCAAATAGGTCTCCGCCTGGTCGTCGATCGTGTGACCGAGCGCCACCCGGCAGGCACCCAGGCGACCGGCGACCCGCCCGAAGAACGCGTGACGCACCCGATGGCCCGCATGCTCAACCGAGATCCGCTCCGACCGCGCCATCGCGGCGACATCGGCCGACTCGACGACGAACGGCAGGCCAAATCTGGCTGCCAGGTCCCGACAGATGCGCTCGTCTTCGTCGGACGCCGGCGGCCGCAACCGGTGATTGAAATGCGCCACACCCGTCAGTGTGACCGCGTCCCGCTGTGCCAGCTCGGCGAGCAGAAGTAGCAGAGCCACCGAGTCTCCGCCACCAGACACCGCGACCACCACCCGGCCACCAGGCGGGATCAACCCCTGACGACGAACAGACACGAGCACACGCGTGGCGAGTGGGTCCATGGGTCCGGGTTTGACCCGCCAGCGCACCGCAGACGCACAGCGTGCCAAAGGCCCGCACGGGTCTGGAAAAATGGTGCCGGTGCAGGGACTTGAACCCCGGACAACGCGGATATGAGCCGCGTGCTCTAACCAACTGAGCTACACCGGCGAAGTTACGACGCGGAGCCCCACGCCGTCCGGACGATGGTCGGCGCGCCTAAGCGAACCAACAGAGGGTGTATTGTATCAACTCTCGCGGCTTCATCTCGCTCCGGCCCTCTGCCTCTAGACCGTTGTGAGCTCACAGAATCAGCATTGCGTCGCCGTAACTGTAGAAGCGGTAGTCGCTGTGTACCGCCTCAGCGTAGGCCGCCAGGACCCGCTCTTTCCCGGCGAAGGCACTGACGAGCAGGAGCAGCGACGACCGGGGTAGATGAAAGTTGGTGAACAAGGCCCCGGCGACCTGGAACGTCACACCGGGATACAGGTAGAGGTCGCTGACCCCCCCGCCCACCGGCAGTCGACCGTCCCCAGCCCGAACCGCCGTTTCCAGCGTGCGCATCGTGGTGGTACCGACGGCCACCACCCGTCGACCCTCATCGAGGGCGCGGTTGACCGTCTCGGCTGTCGCGGCGGGCACGTCGTATGGCTCCGACTCGACGCGGTGGTCCTCGACGCGGTCCACCCGAATCGGCTGAAACGTGCCGTAGCCGACGTGCAGCGTCACCCCCGCCACCTCGATCCCCCGGTTTCGGACACGCGTCAACAGGGCGTCAGTCAGATGGAGACCCGCAGTCGGCGCCGCCACCGAGCCCCGAACCGTGGCATAGACCGTCTGGTAGCGCTCACGGTCGGCCAGCTCATCCGGCCGTTTGATGTAGGGAGGCAGCGGCACGTGCCCGATCATGTCGATCGCCGCGTCGACCGGGGACCCGTCTTCAGTCCAGAGCCGGATTGTGCGACGTCCATGGAACCGGCGCGCGAGCACTTCGGCGTGCATCCGGAGCCCGTCCCGCTCGAACATGACGACGGCGCCAACCCGCAGCTTCTGCCCCGGATGCATCAAGGCGTCCCACCGCTCCCCATCGAGTCGTG